>JAAUYB010207730.1_pt1 | contig 95756 bp, 67 predicted proteins | sample 7278071 | NCBI WGS metagenome assembly JAAUYB01 (sample SAMN14350121, study PRJNA611818) | marine sediment metagenome | isolation source: surface marine sediment (1.8m) | place: French Polynesia: Moorea | collected 2018-08
CAAACCCCCAACACGCCCATAAGCACCGTCATGATTCAGGCCGGCTTGAGGTCCCCCCGTTGGACCGTTTCACTTGGGGGCTTGTTCACGCTACGTGGGGTGAAGCGGAAGTCGTGTCACCGGACAGTCTTGTGACCGCATGGTCACAGCGGACTTGACTGAGTGGTCACCAGGAGCTATATTTCATGTGACCAAATGGTCAACTCTCTGTACGAGGTGCCGACATGCCGACTGCCTACCGCGACCTGCTGACCCTTATTCGCAAAAACATGCCGCCGCTCACGCCCCTGGTTTTCGCGCTTGTGCTGGCTTTATTGGAAACCGGCGCGGCCCTGTTCGTTCCCAAGATTACCGGCGACCTGCTGGACGGCATGAAAGAGCACGGCATTCAAACCTCCGTGGTCCTGCTCCTGGCTTCCATGTTACTGGCTCAGGCAATCGCGGGCGCCGTCTCCCACTACCTGCTGGGTTATGCCGGGCAACGGGTGGTCGCCCGTCTGCGCAACACGCTTTTCGGTCGCCTGTTGAACCTGCCGGTCCCCTTTTACGACGACAATACCTCGGGAGAAATGGCCAGTCGCGTGATCAACGACACCACCTCCATCCGCGAACTGGTCACCGAGCAGGTGGTTTATTTCATCAGCGGCCTGGCCATGATCGTGGGTTCCATCATCATCATGTGGGTCCTGGATTGGAAGATGACCCTGACCCTTTTCGGCTGCGTGGTCTTTGCCTTGCTGGTCATCATTCCTATCGCCAGAAAGTTGCACGAAATCGCCAAACAGTTGCAGGATGAAACGGCATCCTTCACGGACAGCCTGACCCGGGTGTTCGGGGAGATCCGCCTGGTGAAGGCCTACGGCGCCGAGCAACGGGAACGAGAGGTCGGTAAAACCGCGGTCGATAAGCTGTTCCGCCTACGCATGCGCGAAACCAAAATCCAGGCCGTCATGTCGCCCTTCATGACCCTGGCCATGATGGGCGCGCTGGTCGCCATCCTTGGCTACGGCGGCGCCCGTACGGCGACCGGAGAACTGGGCATCGGCGAACTGGTGGCCTTCATCCTCTACCTGTTCAACATCATCACGCCCATGGTCCAGTTGACCTTCTTTTTCACCGCGCTCAATACCGCCTCCGGTGCGGCCGAACGCATGATCGGCCTGCTGGGCGAGACCGAGGAAGATCCCGACGGCCTGCCGGTGCCCTCCGAGGACCATAACATCTATCTCCAGGATGTGCATTTTGCCTACGGCGAGGACAAGGACCCGGTACTGCAAGGCGTCGACCTGACTTTCGAGGCCAACCGCATCACCGCCCTGGTGGGTCCCAGCGGCTCCGGCAAGTCCACGCTGTTTGCCCTGCTGGAACGATTCTACCGGCCGACAAGCGGCAAAATCCTACTGGGTGACCAGCCGGTCAGTGACTTCCACCTACAGCAATACCGGGACCTCATGGGTTATGTATCCCAGGAGGCGCCGCTCCTGGCCGGCACCATCCGCGAAAACATCTGCTACGGCCTGGAACGGCCCGTTACGGACGAGGAACTGCACCGAGCCGCCGAACAGGCCTATGCCCGCGACTTCATCGAGGCCATGCCCGACGGTTACGAAACCCAGGTCGGCGAGCGCGGCGTCAAGCTGTCGGGCGGGCAACGGCAACGGATCGCCATCGCCAGGGCCTTGTTGAAAGATCCGCGCATCCTGATGCTGGACGAGGCCACCTCCAGCCTGGACAGTGAGTCGGAACAGATGGTGCAGAAAGCGCTGAACAACCTGATGAAAAACCGAACCACCCTGGTCATCGCTCACCGTCTTTCCACGGTCGTCGACGCTCACCGAATCGCCGTCCTGGAAGACGGCCGGGTCACGGCGGCGGGCAGTCACCGCGAACTGACGGCGGAAAGCCCTCTCTACCGCAAGTTGGTGGCGCAGCAGTTCAAGCAGCCGCAAGCTGAAGTCAAACAAGCGCAAACGGAAGCGAAGCAAGAGGAGGGAGTATCGGCCTGACGCGCCGCCCCCGCCTTCCACTTTTAATCTCGCCTCCGTCAAATTGCCGATCTCCCTTCCCCGGCAATGCTATGATTAGGTGCCCCGTGAGATCATAAGGTGGAGGACAACCGTGAAAATCGCGTTCATCATGGACCCCTTGGAAGGCGTCAAGGCCCACAAGGACACCACGTACTACATCATGCTTGCCGCGCGGCAACGGCAGCACCAGGTCTTTTACCTGGACCAGAACGACCTGCTGGCCCGTCACGACCGGCTCTACGCGGAATTGACCCCCGTGGATGTCCATGCCGATATCGAACGGCCCTTCACCAAACACGATTCGAGCATCGTGCCCATGGATGAAATGGACGCGGTCATGGTGCGCACCGACCCGCCTTTCGATCGCCGTTACTTCTACACCACCCTGCTGTTGGACCTGCTACCGCCGACCACCGTGGTGGTCAACCGCCCGCGGGGTTTGCGCAATTGGAATGAAAAACTGTCCGCCCTGCATTTTGCCCGCTTCAATGCCCGAACCCTGGTCACCCGGCGCAAAGACCAGATCCTGGAATTTATGGAGGAGAGCGGCAAACGCGTCACCCTGAAGCCGGTCGACGGGTTCGGCGGGCGCGGGGTGGTGTTCCTGGACCCCGGCGGCCCGAACAACGATCAGTTGATCAATCTGATCACCCATAACGGCAGCCATATGGTCATCGTCCAGGATTTCATTCCCGAGGCCAGGACCGGCGATAAACGCATCCTGTTACTGAACGGCGAACCCTTGGGGGCTGTGCTGCGCAAGGCGCCGAAGGGCAAGGAGTTGAACAACCTGGATGCCGGCGGCAGCGCTCATCCGGCCGAGATTACGCCTTTCGAGAGGGAGATGTGCGCGCAGATGAAGCAGGGCATGTTGGATCAGGGTATCCTGCTGGGCGGCATCGATATTCTGGGCGATCGCCTGATCGAAATCAACGTTACCAGCCCCACCTGTTTACAGGAGCTCTGCCGGTTCACCGGCAAGGATTTTCATCACGACATCGTCGCCGCCGTCGAAACTTTAAGCACGGAGGCGAAAGCAGTCTGACCGGTTCTGTTATGATAAATTATCGATAATACCTTGATTGGCTTCGGAGGTACCCGCATGGAAGATGTCCGTCACGTGTTGTTCCCCACCGACTTCTCGGACTTTTCCTACCAGGCCCTGTCTCATCTGGCCGATTTGCTCCACGGTGACATGGAACTGCACATCGTCAATGGAGCCAGGCGCGGTAAGGCCGATGAATCGAACCCGAAATTTCAAGCGGGGATCGCGGATGTCGTACACCGCCTCAGGGAATTGGGCGGCGCGGACGGCCCGCAACTGAAGCGCATCCACGCCCGGCAAATCGGCGGTATCGCACCGGCGTTGGTGGCGGTGGAATACGCCAAAACCCATCACATCGACCTGATCGTGCTGGCCACCCACGGGAGTCGAGGCCTCAAACGTTTCTTCCTGGGCGGTGTGGCGCGTGAAATCCACGAATTGGCGAGCTGCCACGTGCTCTCGGTACGCGGCGAGAAGACCGCACCCTACAGCCGCCTGCTGGTCCCCGTCGATTTCTCCCGCCAATCCCAGGCTTCGCTGAAGGTGGCGGCAAATATTGCCAAACACAACAATGCCGCTCTTCACATTTTACACGTCATCGAAGACCAGATCTCGTCCACGCTGGTGGTGACCGGCCGCAAGGCGTTGCTGGATGTCATTCCCGACCTGGAGAAAAGGACCACGAATCGACTCACCAAAATGGTGCGCGCGACGGGGTGCCCTCACGCCTTCATCCACGTGCGTACGGGCAAGGTGGTGCGCGAGGTGCAGCAAACGGTGAAACGGCACGGCATCGACCTGATCATCATGGCCGGTGACCGCGAGACCGACCATGTATTGGGCAGCACCACGCAAATGATACTTCATTATATCGACACCACCGTTCTGGTGCTTCGCCGCTTATAGCGACCTCACGGGACACCGGGGTACCGGTTTTTCATGAGCCTTTCACAATAAACGGCCCGAAGTGGTTCTCAATCCGGGCCATTACCGATATACTTTGCTTTTTGCATCCGGCAGTCGGGCACACGACGCTCGATGCCGACGAATAAGGGGGAAATCATGGCAGGCATTTTCAAGGCATATGATATCCGCGGGGTTTACGGAGAAGCCCTGAACCAGGATATGGGCTACAAGATCGGCCTTTCGTTCGCCAACTTTTTGGGCGCGGGTAAAACTATCGCCTGCGGCAAGGACCGTCGTTCCAGCTCGGACGAATTACAAGCGGCTTTTATCGACGGCGCGCGTGACGGCGGGCTGAACGTGGTCAATATGGGCCTGTGCACCACGCCGACTACCTACTACGCTTGTTTCTCGGATCACTACGACGGCGCGGTCATGATCACCGCCAGCCACAACCCGGGCAAGTACAACGGTCTGAAGTTCTGCGGTACGAATGCCGTCCCCATCGGTCACGCCGAGGGCTTGGACAAGGTAGAGACCGCGATCCGCGAGGGCAATCTGACCAAGGCCGAGACCCGCGGAACGCTGAGCGAGAAGGATTACAAGGAAGGCTACCTGAACTTCCTCAAAGAAAAGAGCACCTACACCCGCAAGTTCAACCTGGCGGTAGACGCGGGCAACGGCATGGGCGGTTACCTGATCCAAGACTACCTGGACAAGGTCGGCCAGGAGGCGGTGGCGCTTTACTGGGACCTGGATTTCAACTTCCCCAACCACGAGGCCAATCCGCTGGATTTCAATACCCTGAAAGACTTGCAGAAAGCGGTCACGGAAGGGGGCCTGGATTTCGGCGTGGCCTTCGACGGCGATGCCGACCGTTGCTTCTTCGTGGATGACCGGGGCGATGTGGTTCCGGCCGATATCCTGACCACGTTGATTGCCAAGAACATTCTGGCCGAAACGGGCGGCGGCGCCATTATCTACGACGTGCGCAGTTCCAAGGTGGTGGCCGAGGTCATCGAAGAAATGGGCGGGACGCCGATACTCTGCCGGGTGGGCCACAGCTTCATGAAGGCGCGCCTGCGCAAGGAAGAAGGTCCCTTCGGCGGCGAACTGGCCGGTCACTTCTACTTCCGCGACTTCGCCTACGCCGACAGCGCCTTCCTGACCATGATCACGGTCATGAACATCATTGACAAAGAGGGCAAGCCGCTCTCGGAATTGATCACACCCTTCCGCAAATACGCGCCCTCCGGCGAGATCAACTTCATCACGGAAAAGGCCGATGCCTTCCTGGCCGAGGCTGCCGACAAGTTCCCGGGCGGCGAGCTGTTGACGGTAGACGGCGTACGTCTGGACTACGCGGACTGGTGGTTCTCGTTGCGCAAGTCCAACACGGAACCCTTGTTGCGCCTTGTGGTCGAGGGCGATAACCACGAGGTCATGGAAGAGAAGGTGGCGGCCATCAAAGACTGGCTGGTAGGCGGCGGCGCCGAGATCCACTAAGCAACCCATCACCGGCTCGCCCCCGCGGGCCGGTTCCGAAAACGGCCCGGTTCACCTATGCTATGCTAAGAACAGCAGGATCTTAGGAGTTTGGGATGAGCCTGAAGCTTCCAATCGGCATCGGTGATTTCAAGAAGGTGATCGAGCGAGGCTATCACTTTGTCGACAAGAGTCTCCTGATTGCCGAAGTCTTGGAAACCAATGCCATCGTGCAGTTGATTACGCGTCCCAGGCGTTTCGGCAAAACTCTGAATATGTCCATGCTGCACACTTTCTTCGATGTGGGCCGGGAGGATAACGCCAGGTTTTTCAAGGGTCTGGCCATCGAGCGCCGGCCCCACTACGCTCACCTGGGCCGTTACCCGGTAATTTTCCTTACCTTCAAGGACATCAAGGGGAACACCTACGAGGAATTTTTGGAAGGATTTGCGGCCGCCATGGCCGAAGCGTTTCGAGACAGGGATTACTTGTTCGACAGCCTGCGCCCCTTCGATAAAGACGACTTCCTGGCGGTGGTGAAGGAACAGTGCAGCGAAACCAAGCTGAAAGATTCACTGGCCGCTTTGATGAAGCATCTGGCGCGTCATCATGACAGCAGCGTTATTCTTCTGATCGACGAATACGACTCGCCTATCCACACGGGCTACAGCAATGGATATTACAAGCAAATTACCGGTTTCATGAGGGGTTTGCTCGGTAAAGCTTTGAAGGACCATCCCAACTTGGAAAAAGCGGTGCTGACGGGCATCCTGAGGGTCGCCCGTGAGTCTATTTTCTCCGATCTCAATCATGTCGATGTCTATACCTTGCTCAGCCACAAGTTTTCCGACAAGTTCGGCTTTACGGAAGCCGAAACCGAGGCTCTTCTAGCCGATGCGGGCCTGGCGGATCGCACGGACGAGGTGCGCCGGTGGTATAACGGCTATCTGGCGGGCGAGGTCACCATTTACAACCCCTGGTCCATCATCAACTATATCGACAAGGCTTCAGAGGGTTTCCGGCCCTATTGGGTCAACACCAGTTCCAATGCCTTGATTCGGGAACAGTTGATCCACGCGCCGGCCGATGTCTTGAACGACTTGCAACATCTCCTGGCCGGCGGTACGGTGGAGACACCCGTTCAGGAACATACCGTGTTCGAAGATTTGAACCAGGACGCGCAGACGCTTTGGTCCTTCTTCCTCTTTTGCGGTTACTTGAAGGCAACAGGCAAAACCTGGCGGGTGAACAGGGACCACTATCGGTTGGCGATTCCCAATGAAGAGGTTTCGCTGTTATTTCAGGACATCATCGGACATTGGTTGCGTCGCGGCATCGGTTCCTCCAAAATCGACCGAATGTTGGAATGCCTGATCAGCGGAGATATCGAGACCTTCGGGTTGCTCTTCGGCGAACTGGTTCGCGTCGTTCTGAGCTACTATGACACCGCGCAACAAAACCCCGAGCGGGTCTATGACGCGTTTACATTGGGTCTGTTGGTGCATTTGCGCGACCGCTATGAGATTACCTCCAACCGCGAATCGGGTTTCGGACGCTACGACCTTTCCTTAAGACCGCATAACCCGACTGAACGCGGCGTGGTGTTCGAGTTCAAACCGGCTGAAAGCGTGGATGGATTGGATAAGGCCGTGCAAGAAGGACTGGACCAAATCGAAGCGCGGCATTATGGGACCTACCTGGAAGAAGCCGGCGTCACCCGGAGATTGGAAATTGCCGCTGCCTTCTTCGGCAAGGAAGTCAGGGTAGCCGGTCGGGAGATCGATGTGACCAGACGATAACGACCAACTGATTATCCATCCGTAATAAACTGTTGCCTGTATCGAGGCGTATACCATAGCGGGTTTGGTAATAAGGGAAAACACAGGATGTATCTTTCATGAACCTATCGATCAGCGATCTCTCGAAGACCTATTCCAACGGGGTCAAGGCGCTTCAAAACGTTTCCTTGGACATTGCGCCCGGCATGTTCGGACTGTTGGGTCCCAACGGCGCCGGGAAATCGACGCTCATGCGCACCATCGCCACGCTTCAGGAGCCGGACGCGGGCAGTATCTCCTTCGGTGAGATGGACGTGTTGAAAAACAAAGACGGCGTGCGCCGCCTGCTGGGTTACCTGCCGCAAGAATTCGGCACCTATCCCAAGGTCAGCGCCCAGGACCTGCTGGATCATTTCGCCCTTTTGAAAGGCATCACCAACCGCAAGCAGCGCTCCGAAACCGTGGCGCGCCTGTTGAAGCTGACCAATCTCTACGACGTGCGCAAGAAGGCTTTGGGTGGTTATTCGGGCGGTATGAAACAGCGCTTCGGCATTGCTCAGGCCCTGCTCGGCGATCCGCAACTGATCATCGTGGACGAGCCCACCGCGGGTCTGGACCCGGAAGAACGCGTGCGCTTCCACAACCTGCTCAGCGAGATCGGCGAGGAGGTGGTGGTCATTCTCTCCACGCATATCGTCAGCGATGTGTCCGACCTGTGCTCCTCCATGGCCGTCATCAACAAGGGCAAGGTGGTGCTGGAGGCAAAACCGCTGGAGGCGATGAAGCTGCTGGAAGGAAAGGTGTGGCGCAAACTCATCGAAAAAAGCGAATTGGACGATCACGCCGAACGCTACCAGGTTATCTCCACCCGTCTCATGACGGGCCGCACCCAGATCCACGTTTACGGTGAAAGCAATCCCGGCGACGGTTTCGAACCGCATCCTCCGCAATTGGAAGATGTCTACTTCGCCACCATCAAAGGCTACCTGAAGGTTTAAGGAGCGCGGCATGTTGTGGCATATTTTCGCCTTCGAGCTGCGCAAACGGCTCAAGAGCCCCTTTATCTACCTGATGGCGCTGGTCTTTTCCGGCGTCATGTTCCTGTTGATCCTGCTCGCCGGCGGCGCCTTCGAAGGGTCCGCCGCATCCACCGGTGATCGCGAGTTCGCCAACTCGGCCTATACCCTGCACCAACTCTCCGGGGCGGTGTACCTGTTCCTGATGATCGTGGTGGCCGCGGTTTTCGGCCAGGCCGTGTTTCAAGACTATAAGCAGCGAACATATCAGTTGTTCTTTACCAAACCCATCAGTAAGACCGCCTACCTGGGCGGGCGCCTGCTGGCCGCCTGGGCCGTCTGCATGCTGATTGCCGCGGCCACGGCGCCCGCGGCCATGTTGGCGGCGGCAACGCCCTGGGTGGACGCCTCCCTGTTCGGACCCCACCACAGCTCTTATTACCTGATGCCGCTGGTGACCCTTGCCGCCCCCAATATCATGATCATCGGCAGTTTCTTTTTTGCCCTGGCCGTGCTGACCAGGAAGATTTTCCCCGTCTACATGGGCGCGGCGATTCTGGTGGTGGGTTACCTGATGAGCGAGACCCTGCTCATCGATATGGAGAACCAAAACATAAGCTCCATGCTCGATCCTTTCGGCGGTATGGCTTCCGCAACGGTCGCCCGCTATTGGTCCGTGGTCGAGAAGAATACGCTGGTGATGCCGCTGGAAGGTGTCCTGCTTTATAACCGCATCGTCTGGGGCGCCTTGGGTCTTATCGTGCTGGCTTTTACCTGGGTTCGCTTCCGCTTCGCCCACGCGGGTGCGGGCGATTCCAAAAAAGGCGCGGTCAAGAAAGAAGGCGCCGTCAAACCCGAGGGCGGGCTCATACCCGTCAAACCCTCCTTCACCAACACCTATCACTGGAGTTCGTACCTGACCCTGACTCGCCTCCAATTGCGGGAGACCATCAAGAACGTCTACTTTCTGGTAATCCTGGTCTTCGGCGTGCTGCTGATGATCACCACCAGTTCCGTGGCGGGCAGCGTCTTCGGAACCGAGGCCTACCCGGTCACCTACCGCATCCTGGAGTTCATCGGCGGCTCCTTCATGATCTTCATGTTGATCCTGATTACCTTCGTTTCCGGCGAGTTGATGTGGCGCGAGCGCGATAACGACATCGACCAGATCAGCGATGCCCTGCCGGTATCCGACGGTATCCAACTGGCCGCCAAATTGACTACCATGCTGGGTGTCTCCGCCGTGCTCATGGCTACCGTGGGCGCAACCGGCATCATGATCCAGTTGTCGCAAGGCTATACCAATCTGGAATTGGCTCAATATATGACCACCCTGTTCGGTTTCAACCTCTACGACTATTTCGTTTGGTGCGTATTGGCCGTGTTCATTCACGTCCTGGCCAATAACAAGTTCGCCGGGCACGGCCTGATGGTGCTGTACTACGCGGTCATCTTCTTCATTCTGGGTCCTCTGGGTTTGGAACACCGACTGTTCAGCGTGGCCAATATGCCGGGCGTCACCTACTCCGACATGAACAGCTACGGCCACTATTCGGCCGAGTTCCTGCGTTACGCGGTTTGCTGGGGCGGATTCTGCCTGATGCTGGCTGCCGCCTCCCGCCTCTTTTGGATGCGCGGCAAGGAAACCCGATGGTCCAAACGCATGGCCCTGGCCAGGCAGCGATTCACCTCGCCGGTTCGGGCGCTGTCCGGTGTGGGCGCGCTCCTGTTCACGGGCATGGGCGCTTTCATCTTGTACAACACCACCGTACTCAACACCTATCGCACCAGCAATGACAACGAAAAGCTGCAAGCGGCCTACGAGAAGACCTACCGGGAAATGAAAGACCTGCCCACGCCGGATATCACCGATGTCTCGGTTGAAGTCGATATCTTTCCCGCGGAACGCCGACTGTCAGCACGCGGCACCTTCCGCCTGGCCAACAAGCAAGACAAGCCTGTCACCCGCTTCCTGCTGAGCCTGCCCCCCGAAGTCACCATGGAGCAGGTTCTGGTCGACAGGGAAATGACCCTGGAAGAACGCAATGACGACTATAACCAGAACATCTACGCCCTGCCCGCACCCCTGCAACCCGGCGAAACCATGACCCTGGACTTCCGGGTCTCCCTGGATCGCGAGGGTTTCCCCAACCAGGACAACCTGAGCCAGGTGGTGTTCAACGGCACGTTCTTCGACAACAGCCTACTGTTCCCCAGCATCGGCTATCGCGAGGACTGGGAACTGACCGGCGAACGCACCCGCGAGAAATACGACCTGCCGGCCCGGCCCGTTATGCCGCCCATCGACGACCTGAAGGCGCACAACCAGATCTACATCGGCGGCTCGCAACGGGTGACTTTCGAAGCGATCGTCAGCACCACGCCCGATCAGATTGCCATTGCGCCGGGTTACCTGCAACGGGAGTGGACCGATAAGGGGCGTCGCTACTTCCATTACAAGATGGATAGACCCATTTGGAACTTCTACAGCTTCATGTCGGCCGACTACCTGGTGAAGCGCGATAAGTGGAATGACGTCAACCTTGAAATCTACTATCATCGCGGGCACGAGTACAATCTGGACGCCATGATGGACAGCATGAAGGCATCGCTGGCCTATTTCAGCGAGAACTTCAGCCCCTACCAGCACAAGCAACTGCGCATCATCGAATTTCCCCGTTACCGAACCTTCGCACAGGCCTTTCCGAACACGGTGCCCTTCAGCGAGGCCATCGGTTTCATCGCCAAGGTAGACCCGGACGATTCGGATGACCTGGACTATCCCTACTACGTCACCGCCCACGAGGTCGCGCACCAATGGTGGGCGCACCAGGTCTGCGGCGCCTACGTGCAAGGGGCAACCATGCTCAGTGAATCGCTCAGCCAATACGGCGCCTTGATGGTCATGCGGCAACGCTTCGGCGAGGCGCGTATGAAACGGTTCCTGCGTTATGAACTGGACAGCTACCTACAAGGCCGCAGCCTCGAGAACCGGCGCGAAATGCCCCTGGCCAAGAACGAGAACCAACAGTACATCCACTACAACAAGGGCAGCCTGGTGTTCTTCGCCTTGCAAGACGCGATCGGCGAGGAAACCTTGAACGGCGCCCTGGCCGCCTTCCTGGACAAGTGGGCCTTCAAGGGCGCACCCTACCCGACCTCCCTGGACCTGTTGGACGAAATCAAGGCGGTCGCCGCACCCGAACACCACGCCCTGATCGACGATCTCTTCCTGCACATCACCCTATGGGACCATCGAGCCCTGGAGGCTGAGGCCGAACCGGTAGGCGGCGGAGAAAACTACCAGGTAACCCTGAAGATATCGGCCGCCAAAAAGCGTTCGGACGAGGTAGGCAACCTGGAAGAGGTTACCGTCGGCGACATGGTCGACGTGGGCGTTTTCGACGAGGACGAAAAGCCCCTATACCTGGCCGAACACAGGGTGGATCAACCGGAACAAACCATCACGGTAAAGGTCGCGGGCAAACCGGCAAGGGCCGCAATCGACCCGCTACACAAATTCATCGACCGGGACCCGAGGGACAATTTCACCAGGGTCAACCTGAAAGACAAACCGTAAACCGGGTTGTCCTGAGGACATGTAGAGAACCATCGGTTCGGAACGCCTACCTGTCCTTGGGACTTTACATACCTGTAGCGCTGCAGGTGCTCATAATCGCTTGATCTCGCCTCAAGCGCTTTGTGGTTTTCTGCCAATTGGGCTAGAATATAGTTCATTATCGTTGATCCGAGGTAACATGCTGGATTCCCTTTATGTTCGCAACTTCCGATTGTTTGAGGAACTGAGTATCGAGCGGGTCGGTAGGGTCAACTTGATTGTGGGACTGAATGGCTCGGGTAAGAGTTGCCTCCTGGAAGCCTTGTTTTTCTACGGAAACAAAGCCGATCGCTCGGCACTCTACCAGTTGATCGAGGCACGGGGCGAGGATTGGGAATTACAAAAAACGGATGAAAACGAGGTGCTGCCCTCTGAGGCTCATCCGTTTCGCTCGTTTTTTCCAAACTACCGATTCCCAAGTTCACCTGATTCAGGCCCGAGTATTTCCATCGGTCCTTTGAATGACGAACATCGAAGGGTCACTTTTTCAAGGGTCCGGCGGGTGCAAAAAAATCTTTTTGAGGAAACGGACGAAGATCTGTTTCTTGGAACACATATCGGCGATGAATTGATCCAGGAAATCAATTTGGCCGAGGAGTTGATGCCACGAACTTTGATGCGCAGAGATTACCTTAGAAGATCGGAATACTTCTCCAGCCATGCAGGCCAAACAAAAGTCAGGTTGGTTTCCACCCACCCGAGCCCGTTGTGGAAATACATGCCTTATTGGGACCGGATCAGCCTGAACCCCAAATTAAGGGAACAGTTTTTTGAGGCTTTGCGCCTGGTTGAGCCCAATCTGTCCGAGGTCGTCATGGTTGGTAGAGAGCGCCGAATCAGGGCTATGGTGCTCTACAAGGACAACGATATCAAGGTACCTCTGGCCGGCTTGGGCGACGGAATGAATCACCTTTTCCGCATTGTGCTTGCCCTGGCCAATGCTGCCGGCGGCATGTTATTGATTGACGAGTTCGAAAACGGCCTGCACTACTCGGTTCAAAACGAAGTCTGGAACATGATTTTTAAAATCGCCCGAGAATTGAATGTTCAGGTTTTTGCCACGACGCATAGTTGGGATTGCATCGAAGCCTTTCAACAGGCCCCAGGCGCAAACGATGCCGACGCCATGCTCTTTCGATTGGGCCGGAGCCGTCGCAAGAGCATAGAGGGAAAAATCATCGTAACTGCTTATAATCACGAAGACTTGTCGTTATCTACCAAAAGTGACCTGGATGTCCGTTAATGAAAGAAGCGATATTGCTGGTTGAAGGCATGGGTGATGTGCTGTTTTTCGAGGCCGTGTTAAGGCATATGGATCTGCATGATCGAATCAAGGTCTTTCCTCCGAGGCAATTCAATTTCGACAATACCGTTTCAAACTTCCCTCGGCTAATCGATCGTTTGGTAAGCATCATGGAGGACGGCCGTCTCGATCATCTGGGCATCGTTGCGGACGCGGATCATTCAAGCGGCGGAGGTTTCGGGAGTCGTTGGAAAACCATGACGGAGCGTTTGAAAAGTCACGGTTATCGCATTCCTCAAAAGGCTCCCGCTCTTGCCAATCAGGGGAGTGTTTTCAAGCATAATGACGGCCTGCCCTCGGTGGGACTTTACCTGATGCCTGATCACAAAGACAATGGTATGCTGGAAGACCTGCTCTGGGAAAATCTTCTTGATGATGAGGTTACGGAAGACCTGCGTCGTTATGCTGAGAAAGTAATCAAAGGCCTTCCGCATCGACGATTCACCGAAAACCACCAAACCAAGGCTTTATTGTATTCCTGGCTGGCTTGGCAAAAACGCCCCGGTCAAACCATGGATGTAACCATCCACGGTAAACTGTTGGACTACGATCGGGAAACTCCGGTTGGTTTTTTTAAATGGTTCAGTAGAGTTTTCCCATTTGCCGAAGGGAAACAAGCTCGTCTCCGATAAGGAAAAAGGGGAATCGGGGGGCATCCGATTCCCCTGTGAGATGGAGTCAAAGGGAGACGTGCGCATTAGCAATCGATAAAGGCCATACCTCCGCAAGATGCCGTGGCAGTCTGTTCGCAGAGGTCGCAGATCGTGATGGGAGGGGCGTCGTAGAAATTAGCTGAACCTGTGACACCGGTCCACATGCATTGCCACCGGCAATGGGGGGCGCCGGCAAAGGCGGAAACAGCAAAATAAAGAACGGCGAACATGGCGGTTACCATCAAACCTGCTTTAAGACGAGATCCATAGCGCTTCATACATCCTCCGTGGAAATATTCATTGAGTCGTTACTGGAATGCCTTTTCTTTATATCATCAACTTCTTATCCAGATTAAGCCATTTCGCATGATGTGATTATATTCACCAAATGCGGCGGTTGATCTTCGCCAGGTATTGTGTTGCCCAAAGACGGTTACCAAAAGGACACCGGTTGCTTTTTAGCGGTCGCCTGTTTAAGATCGATCACAATAACCAGGCGGCTAGGGCATTCACGAGGACTCGCGCCCCATTCAAGCCGGCCAAGTGAGGACTCCTTGACCCAGCGCAAGATACTCGTTTTATTTGCCCATCCGCAATTCAGCCGCTCGGTGGCCAATGCGCGCATCGCCCGGGAAGCACGCGACCTGGACGGCGTTACCTTCATCGACCTCTACGCGGCGTACCCTCGCTTCGAAATAGATGTAGACCTGGAGCAGGAGCGCCTGAAAGCCCACGACCTGATCCTTTTTCAACATCCGCTCTACTGGTATTCCACCCCGTCGATCATGAAAGAGTGGCAGGACCTCGTCCTGGAATACGGCTTTGCCTACGGCGCCGACGGCCACGCCCTGGACGGCAAGTACTTCCTCAACGCCATTACCACCGGCGGCGCCGAGCAGGCGTTTACCCGCCGGGGATATCAACACTTTCATATCAGGGAACTGCTGACGCCCCTGGAACAAACGGCCACCCTGTGCCGCATGCATTACCTGCCGCCCTATGTCCTCTACGCGGCCGGTCACGCGGTAGAGGAAAACCGCCTGGAACCTCACGCCGAGGGCTACCGCCGACTGCTGATCGCGCTCCGCGATAACCGCCTGAACATCGAGGCCGCAATGAAGGTGAAAACCCTGAACGGACACCTGGACGAACTGATCGAGGGGGCGTACTGAGATGGAATTTCTACAACCGGCCTTCGTCTTCCTGACCGCCGCCGTACTGGCCGTCCCCATTGCGAAACGATTGGGCTTGGGCTCCGTGCTGGGTTACCTGATCGCCGGTGTGATCATCGGTCCCGTCCTGGGTATCGTGGGCGCTGAATCCGAGGATATCAAACACTTTGCCGAGTTCGGCGTGGTCATGATGCTTTTCCTGGTCGGCTTGGAACTACAACCGTCCATGCTCTGGCGCATGCGTGCGCAATTAGTGGGTCTGGGCGGCATGCAAGTGGCGGTCACCGCGTTACTGCTGGCCGGCGGCGGCATGGCGCTGGGCGTCGGTTGGCGCATCTCCCTGGCTACGGGCATCATTCTCTCGCTTTCCTCCACCGCCATCGTCCTGCAAACCCTCAACGAAAAGGGTCTCATGAAAACGCCGGGCGGTAAGTCGTCGTTTTCGGTGCTGCTTTGCCAGGACATTGCGGTCATCCCTATGATTGCGCTTTTGCCCCTGCTGGCGGTCGCCGATGCAACAGGAACTGACGACGGACACGGCGCACATCACAGCTTGCTGGAAGGCCTGCCCGGCTATCTCCAGGCACTGATTATCGTGGGCGTGATCGCGGCCATTATCGTGGGCGGACATTACCTTTTACGCCCGGCCTTTCGCTTCATTGCTTCCTCCCGCCTGCGCGAGATCTTTACCGCCGCCGCCCTGCTTCTGGTGATCGCCATTGCACTGGCCATGAACCTGGTCGGACTCTCGCCCGCGTTGGGCACCTTCCTGGCCGGTGTCGTTCTCTCCAGCAGCGAATACCGGCACGAATTGGAAAGCGACATCGATCCTTTCAAAGGCCTCTTGTTGGGTTTGTTCTTCATCACCGTGGGCGCCGGGATCGACTTCAACCTGCTCTTCGGCAAGCCCGCGATCATCTTCGGCCTCACCTTCGGCGTCATGGCTGTCAAGTTCATCATCCTGGCCGTTCTCGGTAAAATGTTCAAGCTGAGCGGCGGCGATTACTGGCTGTTTGCCCTGGGCCTTGCCCAAGCGGGCGAGTTCGGTTTCGTGCTGCTGGGTTTCGCCAGGACGAGCGCCGTCATGCCCGCGGAACCGGCCGCCCTGCTCAGCCTGGTGGTGGCCCTTTCCATGCTGCTGACCCCCGCTCTGTTCATCCTCCACGAGAAGGTCATCGCCCCGCGCATGGCCGGCACGGGCGATCGCGAGGCCGATGTCATCGACGAGACCGGGTCCATCGTCATCGCGGGCATCGGCCGGTTCGGTCAGATCATCAACCGCATACTCACTACCAACGGCTTCAAGTCCGTGGTGCTCGATCACGACAGCGATCTCATCGAAATGATCCGCAAGGTAGGCTACAAAACCTACTACGGCGACGCCACCCGGCCCGACCTGCTGCACGCGGCGGGCATTGGAGAGGCCAAACTCTTCATCGCGGCGCTGGACGACCGCGAACGCCAGACCCAAGTGGTCCACCACGTGGCGCGCGAATATCCCGACTGCCGCATCATCGCCCGCGCCTTCGACCGCCACCACGTCTACGAATTGCAAAACGCGGGGGCGCACGAGGTGGTGCGTGAACTGTTCGAGTCGTCCTTGGACGCGGGACGCCGCGCACTGGTCAGCCTGGGGATGCACCCCTACCACGCCGAACGAAAGGCCCAAGCCTTCCGCAAGCACGACTTCAAGACTCTGGCCGCATTGAAAGCAGCCTGGGACGAAGCCGGTGCGGACCACAAATACCTGGATCAGACCCGAGATCACGCCCGCGAACTGGAACGCGTCATGTCGGTGGAAGCCGAACAACACCACGACACCACCAGCCGAGGTTGGACCCCCCCGCCCAAAGGCGACGCCCTGGTCTAGGAAACGTAGCGTGAAGAAGCCCGGGCACGAAACGATCCGGTTCGGGACATAAAAACGGCGAGTTGTGTTTCATGGTGCTTATAAGCGCGGTCCGGGTTTCTTCGGGTATTTTTAGCTCGATAAATTGCCAGGAAGGGTTGTTATTACTGAAAAGTAAGTTGTACTTCTAATAGAAAATGTTGTACTTTCCCGAACGGGAGTTGTGCTTTCAATATGAAATGATCCTGGTTTTCCGGTCGAGTAAGACCATTTCATGTGGAAATCAGAACACTCAGCCGAACGAGTAGCATCATTTCACCCTTAAACCAGGGTCCTCGACCCGGCGAGTAGAAGCATTTCATATAGAAAACCATCCACTCAGTCGGACGAGTATGACGATTTCATATGGAAAAGACGCTACTCAGCCGGCCGGAAGCCGCCTTTTCATACAGAAAGGGTTGTCCCTGATCGGCCGGCTACTTTTCTGTGCACCTTCACTGCTCTACACACAGACACATGTTGCAGGGCCGGAATGCGCCGGTCGGCCTTGCTTTTTCCTTGCGCTCACAAAAGTTCTGCCGTTTTACAATGGAGAGATTCATGCTCAAGAAGATTCTACCGTGCCTCATCGCGGTCCTGCCCCTGCTTGTCTTCGCCGGGGACGATTCTACTGATTGGCCGGCCTTTCGCGGCCTCAAAGGCGACGGCGTCTCGCCCGAAACCGGTTTATTACCCTCCTGGCCGGAAGAAGGCCCCAAGTTGGTTTGGAAGACCAAGGTCGGCACGGCCTTTTCCGGGATGACCCTGGTCCGCGGTCGCATGTACACCATGGTGCAGGAAGGCGAGGGCGACCAGAAGTCTGAATTCGTGGTTGCTTTCGACCCCGAAAACGGCGCTCAATTGTGGAAGACGCGCATCGGCAAGTTCTTCGACGACGAATTTGGCGACGGGCCCCGCGCAACGCCCACCGTGGACGGCGACACCGTCTATTCCCTCGGCTCTCGCGGCAATCTGGCCTCCATGAGCGCCGACAAGGGCGAGATCCTGTGGACCGTCGATTTCCAAAAAGAATTCGAGAGCGAGGTCCCGCAGTGGGGCTTCTCCAGTTCGGCCCTGATCGAGGGCGATGTCCTGATCATCGAGACCGGCGGCGGCGAGGGCGAACTCTACGCGGGGTTCAACAAAAAAACCGGAAAGCTGCTGTGGAGGTTGGAGACCGGTAAGGGCACCTATATGACCCCCGTTCACGTCAAGCTGGGCGGACAATCGCAGTTCGTAACGGTCAAAGGCTTCGAGGACACCCACGTGGTAGGCTTCAACAGCAAGGGCAAGCTGCTGTGGTCGCATCCCTATTCCAAGCAGACCATGGTCATCGCAACGCCCGTGTTCGTGGCGCCCGACCGCTTCCTGATCTCGGCTACCGGCAACGGCGGCGCCATGATGATTCGCGTTAAGAACAACGGCGGCAAGTATCAGGTAGAGGAGCTGTGGCGACATAACCGCTTCAAAAACCACTTCAGCTCTTCCATCTATCACGAGGGCCATATCTACGGTTTCGACAGTGCCCTGCTGAAGTGCATCGACGCGGAAACCGGCGAACAGAAATGGGTGACTCGCGGTTTCGGCAAGGGGTCCCTGATCGCGGCCGAGGGCAAGCTCTACGTGCTGGGCGATCGCGGCCAACTGGCCCTGGTGGAGGCCACGCCCGAGAAGTTTACCCGCATCAGCCAGTTCAACGCCCTGCAGGGCAAGAGCTGGACCGCCCCGACCCTGGTAGGCGGACGGCTGTATCTGCGCAATGCGCAGGAAATGGCCTGTTTCGACATCCGCAAAGCCGAACCTGTTCAATAGCCGGGAGGAATCGTCATGACATTTCGATCACTCATCATCACGGCCCTTTTCTGTGTCCTGCCCGCTTCGGCCCAAACCGTCGAAGAAATCATTGCCAAACATATTCAAGCCCGCGGCGGCAGCCAATGGCAGGCAGTCAATTCCATCAAGTTGACCGGTTCCTTTATGGGCTTCAGCATTCCCAAGCCCTTCACCATGATCAAGGCCAAAGGGGATAAACTGCACTTTGATCACCACCTCGGGGAAAAGAAGATGCTCATCGGCTCCGACGGGCAGAAGATGTGGTGGATCAACCCCTGGCAGGGCATCACCAACGCTGCCTTTATCAACGGTCAGGACCTATTGGCCAACCGTCCGAACGCCGATTTCCTGACGCCCTTCTTCAACTATAAGGAGCACGGCTACCAGGTGGCTTATGAAGGTATCGCCGAGATAGAAGGCGTTCGCGGTCACCAGTTGAAACTGACGCGCGGCGACGGTTTCGAGCAGACTTGGATCATCGACGGCGACACCTGGCTGGAAGGCGTCTGCGTAGGCCCGGCCTCCGACTTCGGTCGTCCCTTCGAACAGATGACCTTCTTCGACGACTTCCGCCGCGTGGAGGGTTTGATGATTCCCTTCGTGGTGGAAACCACCTGGCACACGCGCCGCCGCCTGATGGAAGTCAGCGCCGCCAAGCTCAACGTCCCGGTGGAAGACGCCATGTTCGCCAAACCCATGCCGGAGAAGATGCAACCGTTGGCCGCCATGGCCGGTGAATGGCTGGTGACCGCCAAGATGCGCATGCAGCCCGGCGGCGACTGGTACGAAACCCCCGCCGGTTCCAAGATCAGCCTGCGCATGGGTGACAACCTGCTGGTGGAAGAGGCCCGCCTCCCCGGATTCGGCGGTCCCATGGAGACTCTCCATCACCTGGCCTACGACCCCTACCGAAAGCAATACACCATGGCCGTCTTCAACAGCATGAGCAAACACAACAACCTGTTGATCGGCAAACTGGAAGATGGTGTCCTGACCCTCGATAACATGGACTCGGGAACGGCTTGGGACTCTCGGGGCAGATCCTTCCGCGACAGGGTGGTCTACAAGGACCTCACTTCAGACGGATTCACGGCCGATTTCTACCTGTCCATGGACGGCGGCAAGGAATGGTTCCACTATCGGACCTGTGCCTACAAGAGAAAGTAAGCAAATCAAAAATAGCGAGAGGGCATCGAGTTGGAGAAAAAATAGAGCCGGGTCAAGCTCTGACCCCTTTGTGAACTCGGGCCCTCTCTCCCCAAACCGGGTCATACTTGTCGAATCAGCTCTGAACCCTTCTCGATCAAGATCCCCTGTACACCGTTCGTATCTATAAAAGAGACCTCATTGCCATACCGTCACAAACGCCTTGGATAGTGAAATAACGCACGCCATGTAAAATAGCTCAACCGTTTGACTCAATTCTCGGATATGATAGTAGCAACTTAGCGTCGCGTAGTGTTCCTTTGAACAGGAAAACAACTCCCTTTCACCAGCATCGATCGAGGCACCCATGACCACGGGCAAGACTTTCATCCACAGGTTCGGTATCTGTGCCGCCTGCCTGGCCCTTTTCTTTTTCTGCTCCCCCCCGCCCCGGAACACTTCGGATGCAGCACGCCCGGAGTATTTGGAATTACAGCGCCTATCACTGTCGCCAAAGCAGGCCGAGGGCATCGACCCGGTAGTCGTCCCCGTGCTCGTGCGCACGCCGCAAGCGCGCTACACCACCACGCAACGCTTGAATAAAGCCGAATGGCGCTTGATGGATGTCCCCAAGCCCAAGACCAAGAAACCGGTTAAAGTCATCCCGATCGGCGAGCCCGGCCCGGCGCCGTCGCCGCAACCCAAACCCAAGGCGCTGGTCACCAACTTCGAAAGCTTCAACTTCGACGACAACGCGCGGCTCAACGATACGGTGTTCATCCCGCCCGACTGCCACGCCGCCGCCGGCACCAACCACATCGTCAATGTGGTCAACACGATGATCCGCTTCCACCGCAAAGACGGAACGCTGGATTTCGAGAGCTCTCTTTCCTCCTTCTTTGCGAGTCTGTCGCCCACCACCTTCACCTTCGACCCCAAGGTGGTATACGACCAGTATGAAGACCGCTTCGTGGTGGTGACCCTGGAGTACGACACCACCTTATCGGTCACCCGCGCCTTGTTCGCCGTGTCCGATGACGATGATCCCAACGGCTCCTGGCTGTTTCTATCGGTCAACACCAAGGTTCGCTTTTCCGGTCAGGACTACTGGCTGGATTATCCCGGCCTGGCCATTGACGAGGAAGCCGTCTACCTGACCGGCAACATGTTCGGCATGGCCAACAGTTCCTTTCTGGGCACCAGGGTTTGGGCGATCGCCAAAGGCGTGGCCGGCGGTTACTACGCGGGCCAGACGGCCGCGGTGAACGGACCGTTCGACCCTTATAACGGCGTCGGCGCCACCACGACCACGCAACCCGCCCATATTTTCGGTACGCCCCCTGCCGGAACCGGCACCTGGTTGGCAGCCTACAGCGGGCTCTCCAACAACGGCGATGAGTTCCTTCAGGTCATTCGTTTCGACAACCCGCTGGGTACGCCTACCTTCGATTACTTCATCCTCAACCTGGGCGATATCGAAGACTTCTCCACCTTTTTCCCCGGCGCGCCCCAGTTGGACGAAAAGAACCCGATCAACACCAACGACCGCCGCGCCCTCAACGCGGTCTGGCGCGATGACCAGTTGTGGATCGCGGCCACCATGATGCCCAAAAACGGCGCACCCGACGGGCTGGAAGCCACGGCGTTATGGGCCAGGGTAGATACATCCAATCCCTCGGCGCCGGTGATCGGTGATTTCGGCACCATCGGCGGCGAGGAAATCGCACCGGAAACCTTTACCTTCTTTCCCTCCGTCATGGTCAACAGCGCGGGCGTGGCCGTAATCGGTTATTCCGCATCGGCCGCTAGTATCTACCCCTCGTGTTTCTACACCTACCGCCTGCCGGGCGATGCGCCGGGAACCACGCGCGGTCCTCAACGGCTGAGACTGGGTGAGGATAGCTACTTCCGACGCTTCAGCGGCTTACGCAACCGCTGGGGCGATTACAGTTCCGTGGCGCTGGATCCCGTCGATGATTGTTTTTGGATCTACAACCAATACGCCATTCCGCAGGGTAGCGTGACCAACGGCAGCCAGACCGGCCGTTGGGGGACGGTTGTCGGCAAGTTCTGTCCGGATTGTCCCGACAGCGACGGCGACGGCATTTGTAACGAAGACGATATCTGTCCCAACGGCAGCGATACGGTGGACAGCGACGGCGACGGCGTTGCCGACGGCTGTGACCTCTGTCCCAACGGGGACGATACTAATGATGCCGACGGCGACACCATCCCGGACGGTTGCGACCAGTGTCCCGGCTTCGATGACCTGCAAGACGCCGACGGCGACGGCGTGCCCGATGCCTGCGACCAGTGTCCGGGTTTCGATGACAACGAGGATGAGGACCGCGACACCGTTCCCGATGCTTGCGATCAGTGTCCGGGCGGCAGCGATATCCTGGATACCGACAACGACGGCGTGAAAGACGGCTGCGATGCCTGTCCGGGTTTCAACGACAACGCCGATGCCGACAGCGACGGCGTGCCCGACGGCTGTGACCAATGCCCCGGCGAGGACGACACCGCCGATGCCGATAACGACGGCGTGCCCGATGCCTGCGACATCTGCCCGGCCGGCAATGACAAAACCGACAGCGATAACGACGGCGTGCCCAACGCCTGTGATATCTGTGCCGGTTTCGACGACGCGGTGGACGGTGACGGTGACAGCGTACCCGACGGTTGCGATATCTGCCCGGGTTTCAACGATGCCCAGGACTTTGACGGCGACGGCATTCCCGACGGCTGTGACCCGTGCCCCGGCAACATCGGCCAACCCGATTCGGACGGCGACGGCATAGCCGACCCCTGTGACCGTTGCCCGGGTTTCGACGATAAACTGGATCGTGACGGCGACAACATTCCCGACGGCTGCGACGATTGTGAGGACCTTGACGGACGTCTGGACACGGACGGCGACGGCAACCCGGATTTCTGCGATATCTGTCCAGGCTTTCCGGACGGTGAAGACGCCGATTTCGATACCGTGCCCGACGGCTGCGATATCTGCCCGGGCTTTGACGACGCCCTGGACGATGACCGCGACGGTATTCCCGACGGTTGCGACGAATGCAGCGACGGCGGCGTTGCCGGGCCCGATGCCGACGGTGACGGCATCTCCGATGCTTGTGATGTGTGCCCCGGCGGCGATGATAACCAGGATAGCGATGCCGACGACGTGCCCGACGACTGTGACCTCTGCCCGGGCTTCGACGACCTTCAAGACACCGACGGCGACGGTGTGCCCAACGGCTGCGACACCTGTCCCAACGGCGACAATACCAACGATACGGACGGTGACGGCATTGCCGACGGTTGCGATGTCTGCCCCGGCGCCGACGATAACGCGGACAGTGACGGCGACAGCGTGCCCGACGGCTGTGACATCTGCCCCGGCGCCAATGACCTGCAAGACGCCGACGGTGACTCGGTGCCCGATGCCTGCGACGTCTGTCCCGGCGGCGATGACGCGGTAGACAGCGACGGCGACGGCGTGCCCGACGCATGCGATATCTGCCCGGGCGCCGACGATAATATTGACAGCGACGGCGACGGCGCCCCGGACATCTGCGACCTCTGCCCCGGCTTCGATGACAACCTGGACGCGGACAATGACGGCAATCCCGACGGCTGCGACCGCTGCCCGGGTTTCAACGACGGCTTCGATTCGGACGGCGATACGGTGCCCAACGGCTGCGATATCTGTCCCCTGGGCGATGATCGCAGCGACACGGACCGCGACGGTGTGCCCAATGCCTGCGACATCTGCCCCGGTTCCGATGATACGATCGACACGGACGGCGACGATGTGCCCGACGGTTGCGATCAGTGCCCCGGCAGTGACGATGACCTGGATGCTGACAACGATACGGTGCCGGACGGCTGCGACCGGTGCTTCGGCGCCGATGACCGTATCGACAGCGACGGCGACGGCGTGCCCGACGGCTGTGACGAGTGCACCGACAATGACGGCCGGGACGACACGGACGGCGACGGCGTGGGCGATACCTGCGATCGTTGCGCCGGTTTCGACGACAACCTGGACGCGGACAACGATACCATTCCCGACGGCTGCGATCTGTGCCCGGGTTTCAATGACCTGTTGGACAGTGACAACGACACCATCCCCAACGATTGCGATATCTGCCCCGGGTTCGACGACCGGGCCGACAGCGATAACGACGGGACACCGGACGGCTGTGACATCTGCCCGGGATTCGACGATCGGTTGGACGGCGACAACGATACCATTCCCAACGGCTGCGATATCTGCCCCGCCGGTGACGACCGCATCGACAGCGACGGCGACGGCACGCCGGACGCCTGCGACCTTTGCCCCGGTTTCCACGACAATATCGACGCGGACGGCGACGGCACCCCCGACGGCTGTGATCTCTGTCCCGCGGCCGATGACCGCATCGACAGCGACGGCGACGGCACCCCTGACGGCTGCGATCTGTGCCCGGGCTCCGACGACGCCCTCGACACGGACGGCGACGGCGTGCCTGACGGCTGTGACACCTGCTCGGACGCCAACGACAAGCTGGACTCGGACGGTGACGGCACGCCCGACGGTTGCGACCGCTGCCCCGGTTTCGATGACCGTATCGACAGCGATAAAGATTCCAGCCCGGACGCTTGCGATGCCTGTCCCGGTTTCGACGATCGCATCGACGCCGATAACGACACCGTGCCCGACGGTTGCGACATCTGCCCGGGCGGCGATGACCGCCTGGACAACGACGGTGACGGCGTACCGGACCTCTGCGATGCCTGCGGTGGCTTCGACGACAGCATCGATGCGGACGGCGACGGCGCACCCGACGGCTGCGATATTTGCCCGGATTTTGACGACAGCCTCGACAGCGACGGCGATACGGTGCCGGACGGTTGTGACGTCTGTGCCGCCGGTGATGACCGCATTGACAGTGACGGCGACGGTACGCCCGATGCCTGCGACCTCTGTCCCAATTTCGACGACCGGGCGGACGATGACGGTGACGGAACGCCCGACGGCTGCGACATCTGTCCTGGTTTCGATGACCGCTTGGACAGCGACAACGATTCCATTCCCGACGGATGCGATGAATGTTCCGACGGCGATGACCGGATCGACAGTGACGGCGACGGGTTTTCCGACAACTGCGACCGTTGCCCCGGCTCAGACGATGCCGTGGACAGCGATAACGACGGGGTGCCCGACGGTTGCGACCTCTGTCCGGGCTCCAGGGACGATCAGGACAGCGACGGCGATACCGTGCCCGACGGTTGCGATATCTGCCCGGGCTTCAATGACGACCGTGACAGTGACGGCGACGGCATCCCCGACGGCTGCGATATCTGCAACGACCATGACGACAACAGCGACAGCGACGGCGACGGCGTACCCGACGGCTGCGATACCTGTCCCGGCGCCGACGACGGTACGGACGGCGACGGCGACGGCACTCCCGACGGCTGTGACCTCTGTCCGGGTTCCGATGACGGCGCCGACAGTGACGCCGACGGTGTCCCGGACGGCTGCGATATCTGTCCGAACGCGGACGACAACAGCGACAGCGACGGCGACGGGGTACCGAACGGTTGCGATATCTGCCCCGGTTCCAATGACGGTACGGACAGTGACGGCGACGGCGTGCCCGACGGCTGCGATATCTGCCCGGGTTCCGATGACGGCACCGACAGTGACGGTGACGGCGTGCCCGACGGCTGCGATATCTGTCCCGGTTCCAATGACGGTCTGGACAGCGATAACGACAGCGTGCCCGACGGTTGCGACATCTGTCCCGGCGGCAACGATGTCCAAGACAGCGACGCGGACACCGTGCCCGATGCCTGCGATATCTGTCCGCAAGGCAATGACGCCATGGATGACGACGGCGACGGCGTGCCCGATGCCTGTGATCTCTGCCCCGACGCCGATGACAAGGCCGACGCCGACAGCGACGGCGTACCCGACGCCTGCGACGTCTGCCCGGATGCGGACGACAACCTGGACGCTGATGGCGACAACGTGCCCGATGCCTGCGATATCTGTCCGCAAGGCGATGACACGGTCGACACGGACGGTGATACCACACCCGATGCCTGCGACATCTGCCCCGACGCCGATGACCGCATCGACACGGACGGCGACACCGTGCCCGACGGCTGCGATCGTTGTCCAGGCGCCGACGACGCTCAGGATGAGGACGGCGACGGCGTGCCGGATGCCTGCGACACCTGCACGGGCGACGACCTGACTGACAGCGACAACGACGGCGTGCCCGACGGCTGCGATATCTGCCCGGGTTCCCCGGACAACCAGGATGCGGACAAGGACACGGTGCCGGACGGTTGCGACCGCTGCCCGGGTTCCAACGACCGTCTGGACAGCGACCACGACGGTACACCCAACGCCTGCGACCAATGCCCGGGCGGTAACGACAGCCGTGATGACAACAACAACGGCGTGCCCGACGTTTGCGATTGCCCGGACTACCCCAACGTTCTACGGGGAATCGCGGACTGGGCCGGCGGTAACAGTCTGTTGGGTTTGATCATCCAGGTCACCGAATGCGGTAAGTCCCGGCAGTAAAAAGGATTGTATTACAAGAACCTCGATTCAGTCGACGATGTCCTCGACATGCGGCATCGGGAACCGTAACGTAAAATCGGTGACCCTTACCGCGGCCAGGAGTTTACTGTCGGTAAAGTCGGGGAATAGGGCGTCGTCTACTTCCGCGGCAAGCAATCGGGTCGGTTGGATGCGCCCGCTGCCGCTCAGACAGGTCCGGTAGAAGCGACCTCGATAGGGTTGGACAACCGTACGTAGGCCTTTCGGAGCCAGGGCAGTGTGTACGGGGATTCTGGGACCGCGAGAGCGCAGATGGAGACTGACGAAGGGCTTGTTCTCACGGGACACTTGCACGCGCCGGCTGCCGTCGGCCTCCGCTTCGATGTGGAAATCGGCGTGCACCTTGGGAATGCCCCAATTGACGTGACCGTTGACGATGCTGTCCCAGGTGGAAACATAGATGTTGCTGATAGTCGGGTGACGTCGGCGTCCGTAGTGAAACAAGCCGGGAATCAGCAGTAACTCCCGGTAGGGTCCGGCATTGGAGGCGGTGTAGTCCACCAGGATCACGCAGCCGATACGCAAACCGAGCCTGCCGGTGTGATCGGGAAAACGCGGCGCATGCTGTTCCAGGAAGGCGCGGGAAAAGCGGAAGAGCAGGATGTAACCGTTTCCATGCAGGGTCCAGGGCGCCGGCTCCGGTTGGATGTGAGGGTGTGTTTCGAAGTCGTACACCATGAGCCTCCTGCACGTATTGTGACGGTTCGAACAATGTTTGGCAAGCTGGAAAGGCAGCCGGTACTCGGCACGGATATGCCGCGGCTCGTAATAGGTGATCGTGCGCTGTTCCTATTTTTTCGGGAACTTTTTCAACGCTTCGATCAGTTCCTGCTTGTTTCGGGCGTGTTTGACACCGTGTTCCAGGTATCGGCGCGCCTCAGCCGTTTTACCTTCGATGCGTAGAGTGCGCGCCAGTTCCAGATAGGCCCGGTCGTATTTGGGATCTATTTCCAAGGCGCGGCTATAGGCTTGGATCGCGCCCTCGCGGTCCCGCAGTCTAAAGCGAGTACGGCCCAGGTAGTACCAGGTGTTGACCTGATTGGGTCGTGCGGCAACGGCGCGTTGGAACAACTCGCCGGCCTCCGCGATTTCTCCTGCTTTCCAGCGGTTCAATCCCAGGTTGAACAAAGCTACCGGGCTTTGCGGGTGCTCGGCCAGAATTGCTTGGAACACCTCGGCGGCCTGTTGATCTTTGTCGAGGCCCATCAGGGCAACTCCCTTCAGTTCCCGGGAGTGCCGGTACCCGGAATGTTCGACCGGGATCTTTGACAAGATCGACAGGGCATCCTCGAATCGTTTCTGTTTCACCAACGCGTTCGCCAGTTCGATATAGGGCTCAGCATCCTCCGGCGGGTTTTCGGCGATAACCCCTTCCAGATAATTCAGAGATGCAGGACTGGACGCAACGCGCAACGCCGAAATAGCCAGGTAGACGCCGCCGTAATCGCCTTTCGGAGCACGATCCGAGTCTTGAAACGACAACCCGGCGATGGTGTGGCTTTCCTCTACACGAGCCTTCATCCACTCGGCCCCTACCGGTTGCCGTCGAATGGCATGGTCGGTCATCGTGACCTGAATCACGTCATGGGTTCGCCGTTTGGGCATGTGGCAGGTAACGCAATCATCGGCCGGAACCGTCGAGAATTCCGGAGGTAGGGTTCCTGCCGACCGCGCTGTTTCCAACTTGCAGGTTTCCTGCTGGTGGCAGCTCAGGCAAGCCTTGCGGAAGTGGGCGGCGCGTTCGGGTTCCTTCACCTTGACATGCGGATTGTGGCAGGTTAAGCAACTCATGGCGCCGTCGCTTTGCGTGTAGCATTTGCTTTGAATCAGACGATAGGGATGGTGGTTGATCTCGAAGCGCTCCGGCTTGGGCTTGCCCTCTTCTTCCACGTCTATGGCGAGGCGATAATCGGCCAGGTTCTGACCGGGCCTGAACGAATAATCCGGCCGGCCGAATCTGCGGATACCGGGCAGCGCCACGGTGGGCTGCATATGGCATTCGAAGCAGATATCGTCACGTCGTTGCGGCGAAAGCTTGCCCGGATTGGTGATCAGCGAGGCCAATACGGCCCGATCGGTCTCGCCCGCGAAGGCGCGGCGCACGTGTTGCTCGCCCGGCCCGTGGCATCGCTGGCATCCCGTGCCCTCCGGCAGTTTTTCGGGAAACAGATGGAGTTGACCGTAAGCGTCGCTACCCGCGGGCACATCGGGATAGGCGTTGTGACAGAACATACATTCGCGGCGCACCTTACGCTTGACGCCCTTGTGATCCGGTCGGTCGTAACCCGGCGCCATGCCCCAACTCCGGGTTTGCGAGTACCAGGCCAAAGGCAGTTGATACAACTCACCGAGGGGGGTGCGGTACAGGTAAACGCGGGAATGGTGACCCGAACCCATGATCCAATCCACCTTGATCCGGAAGACATTGACGGGTTGACCCGAGGCGTCCAACTGCCAACGCTTGAAATACAGGTCCTCGCCGATTCGATCCAGTTGGAAGATACGGCCGGAAGGCTTGTGCTCGAAGGGTTTGCCGAATTCCTCGATATCGTTCTCCGGTCGCGGCGCCATGAACGAACGGGCCATGCCCACTTCCTGGTAATCGCTGTAGATCTGGGCATGGCACATGCCGCAAGCGCGATCTTCCACGTAACCGGGCGCCGCGCCCGAGGTGACGGCAATTCCCAGTTGCTTCAGCAAATCCGGCGGCTCCTGCCCCGGCGAACCGGCGAACATGAGCAACCCTACGACCGATAGAATACAAATCAAGCATCGCATAACATAAGACATGAAACCAACCTCGGTAAATGCATCCATACTCCCAAAAAACTAGTGAACGAGACCCTCTTGGAATCTCACCTCGTCCGGTTCCGGCAAGGTAAGATTCGGTTCCTCCGAGACCAACCATCGGGCCAGACGATCCTGAGTATGGTTACTGATCGCCTGGTTCTTGAGACCGCATCCCCAAACAATCGCCACGCGCCAGTGTAACCGGTCCAAAGCCGTCCTGGCTTCACGGTCCCTGGCCATGTTCTTTTCGATCTTGGCTCTCCAGAATTCGGTGCGCGTAGTCGGCAGCGCACTCTTCTTACAGCCCGGGTGGCCGTGCCAGAAGCAGCCGTGAATGAAAACCACGGCGTGGTATTTAGGCAGCACGATATCGGGCGTGCCCGGCAGTCGCTTGTCGTTCTTGCGAAAGCGGAAACCCCGACGGTGCAGGTCGGAACGCAAGCGCACCTCCAACCTGGTCTCCTTGGAACGGACACGCGACATGTTGCGGCTGCGTTGTTTGGGCGTAAGATTATCGGTCATGGCGATCAGGCCGGTTGGGCCGCCGTCAATGTTTCCAGATTGAATTCCCGAGCGGCATCGAAGAGAATACGCACGCAATCGGCCAGGCGGGCGGCTAACAGGGGCGGCACCGCATTACCGATCTGACGCGCGATTTCCATCTTGGTCCCCTTGAAGATGAAATCATCCGGGAAGGATTGGAAACGTGCGGCTTCTCGATGAGTGATGGGCCGATGTTGCTCAGGGTGCAGGTAACGGCCCTTCTCAGGTTTAAAGAATTCGGTGCGGATGGTGAACGCGGGTCGGTCCCACCAAAGGCGGCCGAACAGGTCGGTACCGCCGGATTTCTTTTTGATCCAGCATTTCGGCGTCAAATGGGGGGCGCGTTCCTGGAGATCGAAGCGGTTCATACCCTCCTTGGGAATCGTACGATAGCGTTCCATGCTGAGCCGGGTGGGACTGCGACCGAAATGAAGATTGTAGGGCGGCGATACCTTGCGAAGTTCGGTTCCCCGCGGCGGTTTGAGGTCGGCGACGGCGTCGCGAACGGTAAGCCAGGGGACGGGGCAGGCCACATAGTCGCCGTCATCGAAGATGCTGCCGTCAGAAACTCGCTTATCCCCGGGATTGTAATGGGTACGGCGCGGCGGAAACACATCGGCGGGGTCGGCAAAGCGACAACCGATGACGAATGCGCGCTTGCGCCGCTGGGGCACGCCGTAATCGGCCGCGAGCAGGTGATCGAAGGCCAACTGGAAACCCAAGTCCTCGGCAGCCGCTTGAATCTCTTCGAATTCCCTGGAGCCCAGGAGTTGCGGCACATTCTCCATAACGAAAATCGAGGCGTCGGACCGGCGCACCACTTCCAGATAGGGTCGCCAGAGCTGCTTCCTGACATCATCCAGCCGGTTCTTGTTCAGCAGGCTGAAGCCCTGGCAGGGCGGTCCGCCGATAACCACATCGGCCTTGGGGATGTGAACCGCGGAGTCGTCCAAAAGGTTGACGATATCGCCGTGAAGGCAATGCCCGTCGAAGTTGGCGTTGTAGGTGAGTGCGGCGTCGGCATTGAAATCGTTGGCCCAAACCGATTCAAAGGGCTGTCCCATCTTGCGGGAAAAACCCGCCGACATGCCGCCCGCACCGCTGAAGAGATCGATTACCTTGTAAATCCGGTCGTGATCCATACCCCCGTTCAGACGGGCGGACCGGGTTTCTTCATCTCGTCTCAAACAATAATCTTTCACCGGATCTCCTGAAATTGCCGGCGCCAAAGACGCATGAATGACCTATCCAAGGCGGACGGGTTTTCTGATTATGCCCAGATTCGCCGGGTAACTTCAACTTGGTTACAAGGAAATTCGGAGACTTATCAAAGTCACGGGTCAGTTGTCGAGATTTTGTTTGACATGGGTCTGGAAAGGTTGGATATTAAGTAATGGAGGGTGTCCCGTTGTCGGAGCTTAACAAATCGGCTCGGCATCTCGGGAGGTTCTTGTGAACACTAACGATTCTCCTTCCAGCCTGTTCCATCATCCCGTGTCCGGCGAGTTCGATGGTGTCAATCCCTCGATTAGCGACTCCTCTACCTATTCGTTTCCCAATGCGGAGGCCATGGAGGATGTCTTTCAACATGAGGTCGAGGGACGCTACCTCTACTCCCGGCTATGGAGTCCCTCAAACCGCAACCTTGCCCGTACCCTGTCCGCCATGGAAGGCACCGAGGCCGCCCTGGTAACCGCTTCCGGCATGGCCGCGATCACCTGTACCCTGCTGCAACTGTGCGGCGAGGGCGATGAAATCGTGGCGAGCCGCACCATTTACGGCGGTACCTATGCCTTTCTGGATAATATGGCGCCGCGCTTCGGCATTCAGGTTCGCTTCGTCGACATCAACAACCTGGATGAAGTTGACCGGGCCATGACCTACGCTACCCGTGTGGTCTATACCGAATCGCTCAGCAATCCACTCCTGAACGTGGCTGACATCCCGGCCCTGAGCCGCCTGGCTCACGGCTATGGTGCGAAGCTTCTGGTGGACAATACCTTCAGTCCACTCATCTTCTCCCCGGCGAGGTTGGGCGCGGATGTCGTGATCTACAGCCTGACCAAGTACATCAACGGCGCTTCCGATTGCGTGGCGGGCGCGGTCTGTGCCTCCAAGTCGATGATCGCAAGCATGACGGATTGCACGCGCGGCACCAGCATGCTGCTGGGTCCGGTGCTGGATTCCCTTCGTTCGGCTTCCATCCGCAAGAATATGTACACGTTGCCGTTGCGCATGAAACAGCATTCGGTTAACGCCAACTTCCTGGCCAGGTGTATTTCGGAGACCGGAATTCACGTCCATTATCCCGGCCTGGTCTACCATCCCCAACACGACTTGTTTGCATCTCTTGCCAATCCCGGTTTCGGGTTCGGCGGCATGCTGGTGTTGGATGTGGAAACGAGCGCCCGCGCCAATGCCCTGATGGAAGAAATGCAGCGCGCCGAAGTGGGCTTGCTGGCCGTCAGCCTGGGTTATGTGCGGACTCTGTTCAGCGCTCCCGGACACAGCACCTCATCCGAGATCCCGGAGGAGGATCAGCAAGAAATGGGCTTGAGTGAAGGCATGGTGCGAATCTCGGCCGGCATTGAACCCGATATCGAAGACCTGTGGCAACGCATGCGGGGTTGCCTGGCACGGGTCGGCGCAATAAGTACCCTGACCCCCGATTCATCCAAATAAAACAGCTGACAATCCAAGCACGAGGCAGTAGAAACCAAAATAGAAAAATCGACGGCCCTCCAGCAGTTTCATGAGGAACACCAGGGCAAAGAATCCACCGGCGGCGGCGGCGATAAAACCGGCGCCGTAGGCGGGCCAGAGTTCGGCCAGACGGGCTGCCGGTTGTTCGAGAAGATCTTTGACGGCCAGCAGACCCGCGCCGCTGATTACGGGTACGGCCATAAAAAAGGAGAAGCGGGCGCCGTCGCGTCGACCCATGCCCAGCATCAACGCGCACATGATGGTCGCCCCGGATCGGGAGATGCCGGGAAGAATGGCCAGGGCCTGGGCACAACCCATGCCGACGACAATGAGCGGCGTGATGCTATTGAAGGCGATCTTGCCCTCGGTCATTTTCAGCCCCGCCAGGAGAACCACGCCGTTGACCAGCAGGCAAACGCCTACCATGGCGGGCCGAGCGTGCATCCACTCCACCTGGTCCTTGAAAAATAAAGCCACCAGCCCCGCGGGCACCATGGAGAGCAGCAGCAGCGGCAGTACCATGGGCGGCAGGTCGCCGCGTTCGCGTTTCAGAATCAGGCGCGCCAACTGGGACCAATCTCGCCGGAAGTAAACCAGGATGGCGAGCAGGGTAGCTAAATGCACCAGAATATCGAAGGTCAAATCGGGCTCGGAGAGACCGAACCAGGAGCCGAACAAGGCCAGGTGGCCCGAGGACGAGACCGGAAAGAACTCGGTTAATCCTTGTAAGATCCCCAACAGAATTGCGATCTGAATATCCACGGTCACCTCCACGAGCGCATCATTCTAACTGAAGCGAGCCCGGTCAGCTATTGTTTTCTAAATCACGATAGGCCGGTAAAGGGCTGGAAAGTATATGGTGAAAAGATTTAAAATAGCGGTGTTCGCTGAATACGTTCAATGCCGGGCCCCCAAGTCTGAATTCGGAAATGAGACGGGATCTGTCACCATGAAATTCCTTTACCTGGGTAGGGAAAGAGGCCGTGCTGAGGCTCTAAACAAGGCGCTTAGCCGGTCCCAGACAACCATAAGCCTTGCCGGCACGCCGGAGGCCGCCTTCTTCAAGGTGCTCCAGGAGGATATTCAGGCCGTTTTCGTGGACCTGGCCGATGACTCGGACATCAACGGCGCCGAGGTTATTGCCAACCTGTGTTCCTTGGACAAACAGGTCGAAATCATTCTCATTGCCGAACCCGGTAAGGTGAACCCTCTGGGTTTGGAGAATTTGCGTCGTTGCTTCGGCTTTATTACCCCCAACATCGGCGAACCCCTGAATGTGATGGTGCTGCACCAACTTACCTATAAGGTAAGTCTGCGGCACCGCATGGACATGCTGAAAACCAGCGCCGTCATCGACGGACTGACCCAGCTTTACAACCACGCCTATATCCAGCGACAGTTGGAAGAGGATATTGCCCTGCTCAGCGAGAACGGTGAGGACTTGTCCCTGGTGCTGCTGGACCTGGACAATTTCAAGCACTATAACGACACCAACGGTCACCCGGCCGGTGACAAGGTCTTGCGCAAAATTGCCGAAATCCTGGATAAATCGGTCCGTAAAATCGACTACGCGGCTCGATACGGCGGGGAAGAGTTCATCATGGTATTCCCCGGCGCTAATCTGTGGACCTGCCTACAGGTAGCCGAACGGGTGCGCGCCGCTATTGCCAATACCGACTTCGAGTTCGGTCACAAACAGCCCATGGGTTTTGTTTCCGCCAGCTTCGGCGCGGCCATGCTGGACGAGCAAATGGTGACCACCCGCGAAATGTTGATCCAAATAGCCGACCAGGCGCTGTACAAGGCCAAGCGTGGCAATCGCAATTGCATCTGGTACTACCAGAACGGGGACTACCACGAATACACGCCCGCGGGAGACTTGGAGCAAACCCTTTAACCCGTTCGACCGGCGCCGGGCCGATTGCCCGTCGAGGGGCGGCCCGGCTTCAATCGAGTTTCGTCGCTATTCAGTCCAGGTGGGCGCAGATGGCTTCGGTAAAGGTTGTCGTAGAACCTTTGCCGCCCACATCGCCGGTGCGCGTGTTTTCGTCGGCAAGAGCGGCCAGAATGGCGCCGCGGATGTGTTCGGCCAGATCGGGTTTACCCAGATAGTCCAACAGCATCAACGCGGAGAACAGCAGAGCCGTGGGGTTGGCCTTATTCTGACCCGCAATATCGGGCGCCGAACCGTGAACCGCTTCGAAGATGGCGTAGTTCTCGCCGATGTTGGCGGAACCGGTAAGCCCGAGACCGCCCACCAGGCCGGAAGCCAGGTCCGAGAGGATGTCGCCGAAGAGGTTGGTGGTGACCACTACGCCGAAACGTTGCGGATTCATCACCATTTGCATGGCCATATTGTCCACAATGATGTTTTCAAAACCAACTTTTGGATAATCTTTGGCAACATCCTCGCCTACCTTCAGAAACAGGCCGCTGCTCAGCTTGAGGATGTTGGCCTTGTGCACCAGGGTCACCTTGTCGCGATCGTGGTGAACGGCGTAGTCGAAAGCCGCGCGTACAATCTTTTCGGATGCCTCGCGAGTGACCACCGCAACGCTTTCGGCGCGACTTTGAGCCTCGTCGCCCCATTGTTCCAAGCCGCTGTACAGGCCCTGTGTGTTCTCGCGGAACAGCACGAGGTCCACATCACCGCACTTGTTGAACAGGCCCGGGATGGTTTTGGCCGGGCGAATGTTGCTGTATAGCTTGAAAATTTGTCTCAAACGCACGTTCACGGAACGAAATCCGCCGCCGACCGGCGTGGTCAGGGGTCCTTTCAAGGCAATACGGTGTTCCTTGATCTTGTCGATGGTTTCCTCGGGCAGGGGATCGCCGAATTCTTCGTAGGCGCCCAAACCACCTGCCGCCTCTACCCACTCTATGCCGGCTCCGGCTTTTTCGAGAACCCGGGTAACCCCGGCGGTAATTTCGGGACCGATGCCGTCCCCCGGAATGAGTACGACTTTCGTCATGGGCAACACCTCCTCTAAACAAAACTCTGCATTCTAATACAAATCCCCCGATATCCAAAGCAGACGTTGACTTTTTTTCAGGAACGCGCCGAAGTCGTGATGAGATCCATTCGGCCGGCAGGCCCTTACAACGACTATCAGGGACGCGTTGGATGCCGCGAATGCGGGTGATGTGATTGAGGTAACCGAACCGGCAACCTGGTGCAGAAAGGCTCTCTTATCCTTTGTAGTTTGACCATCCGTCACGGCAGACATGGTCCGTCATTGTCGCGACCGTTCACGTCGGTTCCATTCCCGGCGACGGAACCGGGGTGGAAACGAAACAGGGCAACGTTCTCGGGCAGCAGTATTGTCAAAAAGGAAAATACAATACGACGGCCGGGAATCGGATTTTTCATATATAAAAAAGGAGTTTTAGGCTCAAGAAACGGACGCTTGGAACTCAAGAACTCCTATCTTTCCTCGAAATTGGCGTCGTATACTGCCGATTTCACAACTTCGGCCCTGATTCGAAATCTCCCTGGCCGAGAACCTCGAACACATTTTCGCAAAAAACAACCCGGGTTGATGGTTCGTTGGGTACTTTTCCGGGATTGGAACCGACTTCGCATCGTTCAGGTATAACCAATCTCGGGAACGGAACCGGTCTCCGACTCCGAACACGGTCCTGTTCCCGGGAACGGAACCGTTCCGACGAGTGTCAACCGGTCTCGTTCCCGGGCAAAAAACCCTATGACGCCGATTCAAGAGGGTTTTTGAGCAAAAAAGTGATGAATTTTGACCTTTTTGTGAATTAAACAACTAATTGAGGTGGCTTTGTTGAAAAGGTAACGTGCCTAAGGGTAAGCATCCATGGAAATTGGTGAAGAAATCAGAAATTGTGTCCGGTACCATCGCCGGGTGTTTTTTCCGTTGCCCGGTTGCGTTGACTCCGGTTGTTACTTTGCTATTTAGTTCGGCCGGGGCGGTGGTTATGTCGGGCACGGCGCTGGGGCGGGGGTAGATAAGCACATACAATGAGCATCCACGATCAACAAAATTCAAAGAGGGTCGTTTCCCAAAAACCCTTCGACCGGACGAGTATTCGGGTTATGGTCTGACAAGGATTATGTGAGAAGACCTACGTTTCTCCCTGTAAACATTGTAAGTTCGTCGTATTTTCTTCACATAATCGGAAATCATCATGATGGGGCGGCAGGTGCCAAACCTCCCTTTGTCTGGCTTTCCAAGAAAGCCAATACCTTACGGCTTCTTCCATCTTGGCGGTTTCTGTTTCCTATCTTGCGGGGACGATTTTTCGAGAACCTTTCGTTTCATATCCATGTCGATTTCGAAGTAAGTATGAGTGGTGTTGATGTCGGCGTGACCAAGGAAGTCCTGGATCATATAGATTTCCTGGCCGGAACGGATCAAGGTCATGGCAATGGAATGCCGAATGGTATGAGGGCTGACTGATTTAGATTGGATTGTGTGGCACCGATGTCCCGCCAGGCCCGCGTATTTCTTCACGATGTAGGTGATTCCTGAGCGAGTTAAAGGCTCACCCCGGCCGCTGAGAAAAAGAGCCGACGATTTCACCATCACTGGATTCTCAATACCTGCCGTCTGAATAGGTTCCGGGCGGAGTGTATCCAAAAGGGAAAAAACGAAAAGAAATACAGATGCACCGCCACTTTGGAGCGGTATTCTCACCTGGAAAGGGTGCTTATTTTTCTGGGAAGATGGCCGGTTAGAAGAGGTACGATTCGTCATTTTTCCAATTCTCCTGGTGATCCAGTCAAGCAAATTCCGTGAGCTAATATTCCGGCGGGATCAGTTCAACACATGCTTTTCCAGGGGGCGCAGGACAGTCATGCCTTACCCTGGGCCCTTGCGCCCCTTGAAAAACACTTCTCGTTTTCCCGGGAAGACACGACCTTCGAAGGCGGATCACCGCCACGGTTGCTGTTTATCGAACTTTTTTGGTTCAGTCGCGTTTAATTACAATTGTACCGGCTGTACTCCCCCGTTCTATCGTTTTGTTTTTCACCTTTTTTCGACTAGATTAAAACCAGGGAGTGAGGCTGTCCATGCAGAGAAAGCGTCTATACGTCGCGGTAATCATTGTCGCTGTCGGTTTGCTGCTGTTTTTATTCAGAGATGCATCATGGAATGCGACCGGCGAGGAAACCGCGACACCACAAACCGCCGAGGATACCCATGATCAAACCCGTCGGGACACATCCGGCCCAAATGACGAGGCAACGGCCGATGCCGATCGGGTGAATGCATCCACGACCGACGGAGACACTAAGAAGCATCGAAAGGCGAAGGCGGACGGTGTCGGCTTGGGTTGCTTCGGTACGGTTCTGCATGAAGGCAAGGCTTTTGCGGGAGCCAGGGTGGTGTTGCGTGGTTTGGACGGTGATGGTTACAAGCCGCCGGTGATGTCCGGCCCCGACGGCGCCTTTCGTTTCGAGAAGTTGGAGGCCGGGGCCTATTTCATTCACGCCGTTGCGCCCGGATTGATTTCCTTCGACCGCGCCGGCAATCGCCTTCGGTTCCAGGTCGGTGAGGAAGAACCCTCGGTGGGTCCGCTCAACCTGGAGATGAAGCCGGCGCATGAACTGGTACTGACCGTGGTCGCTCGGGAAACGGGCGAGCCGGTTGCCGGCGCGGCGGTAACGCCCGTCGATCTGGCCGGCGAAACCTATAAGACTGACGAAAACGGTCGTGTAAACCTGTTCCTTTCCCCCGAAATCTGGAGCCTGGAAGTCGCCGCGCCCGGATTCGCCAGGGCCCGTCGGGTCTTCGACAACGCGGGGCAGGAGCGCTCCCGTTTTACTGTTTTCCTGGAACCCGGCGGCATGATAGAAGGCGTGGTTTACGACGAAAGCCGACAGCCTTTCCCCGGCGCGCGCGTCACACTGGAAGGCCGCCGAGACCACGTGTTCAGCGATGCCGCCGGCGCGTTTCGCATCGAGAGCCTACCCTTCGGCGAACGCCTCTTTTTTGGAGCCTCCGCGCCCGGCTATAAGAGGGCCTCGAAGATGGTTCAATTAAGCGTGGACCGGAAAACCATGCCCGTGGAACTGGTCTTGAAACCTCCGACCTATGAGACCACCATCACCGGCAGGGTTACCGATGAGCGGGACCTGCCCGTCGAAGGCGCCGCCGTCGTCATCAGCGACCGGGAACCCGTTCAGACGCGTGGGGACGGCAGTTTCGAGGTTCAACTACCCAAGGGTTCCTTCAAGAAGCGGCTCCAGGTTACCAAACCGGGTTATGCGGTTTGGGCGCAAATCATCCTCCGGGTCGACTGGGATAAACCGCTGCACATCCGCCTGTCCCCGGGCTTCAGTTTGGAAGGCCGCGTCGTCGACAGCTTGGGCGCACCGCTGAGCGGGGTGAAGATTCAGGCCGAAAACCCGGTGAAAACGGACAAGTTTTCCCCTCTTCGGCGGGGTTCCCGGCGGGATGTAATGGTTACCGACAGCGCGGGAAGCTTCCAGTTGCGTGACCTCCCGCGTGATGTCGACCTCTCCTTCAGTCGTGCGGGTTATCTCACTAAAAAACTGCCGGGCCTTGTGCTTACCGATATGGAAACGCTGGAAGTGGTCTTATCGGAGGGCCTGGCTATCGCCGGCCGGGTGATCGATGCGCGCACGGGCCGGCCGGTTCCGTCCTTTACCGTCAAGGTCTTCTCGCAAAGCGGATACCGGATGCGTCGCGATTTGTGGGATTATGAGGGCGTTCAGTTCGACGCCCCGGACGGCCGTTTCCTGCTGGACAAACAAAAGAATGAAAAACGGTTCCTGATCATCGCCGCGGGCGAGGGTGTCGCGGGTTACTTTTCAAACATCGTTCCGCTGGAAGAACCCGTCGAGCGTGAATTCCTCATCGGCGCCGATGCGGTAACCGTTTCGGGGACGGTGCAAACCTCCCGGGGGGAACCGGTTGCCGGAGCCGAGGTGCTGCTGTGGTGCTACCAACAGGGCCATCCCTTTTTCAGTTTTTTTTCGACGGCAACCTGGTCCAGAAAAACGTTCCGGCAGCAAGCCTTACTTTTCCGCGAGGCGACCACTGACGCAACCGGCCGTTTCCTCTTCGAAAACCTTCCGGAGGGAAACCCCGCCGACCTGATGGTCATCGGCGATACAATTGCCCCTGTTCACCTGGCCGGCCTGATGGACAAACCGGTCGAGGAACGGGAGAATCTGGAAATACGTGTTGTCCGCAATGCCCGCCTCACCGTGACCGTAAACAAGGAAACCTATCCCGACGGCTTTGTCAGGTTATTTCTCGATAGAATGGGAGGCACTCAGGGTCATTCGCTGAAAAAGGGTCATAAAGCGGATTTCGAGAAATTGCAGCCCGGCAACTATCAGGTCAGCCTGAAGGTCTCCGGGCAGACTACCGAATCCGAAAGCGTGACCCTTGATGAGGGTGAAAGCCTGGAATTGAAATGGGGTTTCGACAGGCGCTTTACCGTCGGCGGCTCGGCATTTCACGGCAATCTGCCGGCATCGGGACACCAATTGTTTCTGATACCGAATACGCGGGAGCCCTGGGTCCGCAGGGCCGAAAAAATAAAGTACGCCGTGGAACCGGACGGCAGCTTCCGCTTCAAAAACGTGAAGCCCGGCGCCTATACCCTGGTGCTGGGCGGGAAAGGCGAACCCTTCTTTGAAAGAGTGCTGCACCTGCACCCCAACCGCTTCGATTTCCAGGTAGCCGCCGAGGATATTCGGGAGACCGTTGCCTTCCACCGTTTCGGCGCCTTGACCGGTCGCTTGAAAAACGCGTCCTTCGAATGGGTTACCCTGGTCGGCGCGATTGACGGCCTGACGTATCGCCGCTCAAAAAAACCGGCCGGCAAGGAGTTTCGCTTCGACAGCGTGCCGCCCGGCGTCTATGATCTGGTCGGCGGCGACGGTTTCGAGCGTGGAGAATTGCTGGTCAGCGGCCTGACCATGCCCGCGAATGGTCCCGATATGGACGTGGGCGAGGTGGGGACGAACACCTTCGGCAGCCTTCTGGTTCGGTTTACACCGGAACCGATCAGCGGATGGATGGACCTGGCGTTGACCGAAGCGGGCGGTGAACAGCCCGCCGTCAGGCGCAAATTTTCGGTCAACGGCTCCACTGTTTTATCGGCGGAGATTCCAACAGGGGTCTGGCGAGTGGACCTGGTCATGAGTTTTTGCGGCCGCGAGGCGGTGATTGAACAACCCGACATCCAGGTTCGAGAAGGCGAAACCAGCGAGGTTTCGGTCCAGCTTGAGCCCGCGACTGAACTGGTTTTTCTTCTGAACGTCGCCGGGCGCCGCATGACGTCTGCCCGGCTGGAGCGGAAAGAGCAAACCATCCAATGCATTTTCGTCGAGGAAGAGGACTTCATACAGGGCCGGGGTGCTTTTTTTTCCGATCAGGGAGGGTCGGCGTTCGGTGTGCCGGAGGGTATGTGGACCCTGAAGGTAAGCGACGACCGGGGAGAGACCTATACCAGGCGATTGCATCTGAAAGCCGGCGTGCCCGTGATGGAGAAATTAAGCAGGCAATAAGGCCTGTCAGATTTGCAGGTCAACCTCGCCTTCGTGGGCGGGCATGCACAGTTCCGAGACCGGTCGCGAGGCGCGTTCCGGCTGCAAGCGCACGTTCAGCGTGGTCTCGCCCAGGCCGGTTTCTTCCAGGCGGTCTTCCAGGAGGTGCAGCTCGTCCATCAGCAGGTTTTGCATCTTGCGGTTTTCTACCCAAAAGGTGGCCGACAGGCTGTCCTTATCCTTCAACGCGTCCACGCGCAGGTGGCCCCAGTCCGGGAAGTCCAGGTGGATGACGACCAGGAAACGCTGTTTGTCGTTTTTCTTGCCGGGGACTTTGAAGGCGGCCAACTCCATGGCTGATTGCTGATTGCCGTAGCGCAGGGGCAGCGAAAGGTATAGGGGTTGATTATTCAGGTTTTGGTACTGGTTGAATTCGTGAATGTTTTCCAGCATGGTGCGCACGCGCGCGGCGACCTCGGTTCCGTCCATGCCCGCCGGGCTTGCGGCGCGTTCCAGCACCGCCCGAAAGAGACTTTCCTCGCCGTCGCCCAAGCGCAGCAGGGCCTCGCGGAACATGGGCTCGAAGCGTTTCATCTCGGCTTGCAGCATACGCTCGGCCGAGGGACCCAATTCCCCGCGTAGGAAAGGTCCGTCGAAGAGCCCGGTCGGGTCCGGCTTCTCGCCGGCCAGCAGGCTTTGGCGAAAGTCCATGAACTGGCGGATCTTGCGTTTCAGCATGGGACTGCCGGCCAGGAGGGTCCAGTCCTGGTTGCCTTCGTTGCCCAGCAGTTCGATCATTTCCATGAGCACGGGCCGGAACCGGTTGAGCGAGCGCATGAGACGCATGGGATCATCGCGCCGTTCATCGATACGGCCCAGGAAGTGATCGATGCGGCGCACCCATCCCAACTCGCGCACCTTTTCCTTGAGGCTGATGTTGTCATCGGGCAGCATGAGATCCAGGTCCAGATAGCGTTCCAGGCCCTTGGATTGCTGCACCAGTCGTTCCACCAGGGGCGGATTGGGGTCGCGAACCTTGCCCTCGCGAGCCCGGCGTTGCCACAGGTCCCAACGGATATCGGGCTCGCTTTCCTTGGCCAGCACGTCGCGCAAACCATACAAGGCGTTGATTAAATCGCGAAGTTCGCTTCTGCCGGGCTTACCCTGGATCAAGGCGTCCAAATGGCTCTGCGCACTCCAAGCCTGGTCCAGGGCGGCCACGCGTTTGAAGTGGGTCAGATGCTCGTCGAGCAGGTTGGTCAGCAATTGGTTGCGCTGGGTTTCGGGCAGCATTTTCAGGCGGTTTTCCATGGAGGCCGCCACCGCCTTCAGGTCGGCCGCGCTTTTGCCGCGATCTGTCGCAGTTTGGCTTTTAAGGGGAAGGGCCAGGTCCTCCACCGCCTCGCGCAGAACGGGGTTGCGCGGCAGGTAGTCCAAAGGCGCGGTAAGGCCGGGTTTCTGATCCAGGATCTTGACCAATTGCTCGAAGCGGTCCAGGCGTAAACCGGAGAGGCCCCGGTGTTGCTTGGGGAAAGCCGGTTGCTCCAGCAGGTCGCCCAACGCATCCAACAGGGCCGGCGTCATGCGCGACAGGCGGTTGGCGCCGGAGAAGAATTCGGTCAGGCCCTTGTGCCGATGAGGGTCAAGGTGGTCCAGCAGGAACAGTCCGAGTCGTTCGGAGCGCGACATGGCAGTGAACTTTCGAGCCAGGGCCGCGTCCGGCGTCTGGTGTTCCTTCTGCCGGACCGGAACATGGGCGAGGTTTTCCAGCAAGCCGGGTTGGGCGCTGTTCAGAAAATGGCGGACGCGTTCCAAGGCGCGCGTATTGATGCTGGAGATGTGTGCGTCCGGGGTTTTGGCGGGCATATTGGCGAAGAAATGCCGCAGGCCCTCGCGAACCTCTACCGAAAAGCGGGCCTTGGGATCGCCGGATAGGAATAAGGCGGCTTCCTTGTAACGCGAGGCGTCCAAGCGACCCAGCAGGACACGCCGTAATGGGTCAATCTCCGCCTGTTCGCCCGTTGTCAAACGCAGGGAGTTGAGAAATTTGCGTTCCAGGGCCTCGAAGGTGGGCGCGGCCGTGAAGTCGGGAATCTCCATGGGGTATTTGTCGAAGATGAACCGGGCCAGGGCGGGTTGAAAAGAGAGAATGCGACTGTTGCCGGTCACCTCGACACCGGCCAACATCTTGACCAATTGACCGAAGATGTCACCGCTCAACTTGGGCAGGTTCTTGGGGGTGATCAGGGGATTGCGCCGGGCGACGGCCTGCAACTCGGCGGCGGCCTCGAAATGATAGGGGGTAAGCCCGGAAAGGAAACGAATCAGGGCCTTGTCGGTAGCGGGGTCCACCTTGGATAGGAAGTGCAGGGCGTGCCAGTCTGCCTCGGGCACGCGGTGGTAGTTGTTCAGAATGACGAAGCGCTGGATCTCAGGGGGCATGGCCTGAAGCAGTTCGCGGACCTTGGTGGATAATTGGGGATAGAGATCGCCGGCGTCGACCGCTCCTGAAGCGGGCAGGCGCGGGACGGTGTGGCTGATCTCGTCCAGCAAAAGCAGTACTTCCTCGCTGGACATGGCGCCGCTCATGCTGAGTTGCATCAGCTTGACCAGTTCGTCGCGTTCGCGGGCGTGGATGGTGATGCCCGACTCCACCAGACCGGCCAGGTTTTGCTGCAGCACGGCCGCGCTGGGGATGCGATAGCTGCCGATGGTCTCCCCCGATTCGGCCTGGAGTCGGATCATCAGGCTGCCGTCTTCAACCTTGAGGGCAACCCGATTGACCGCATCGGATGAGAAACCCACCATCCGCTCGCCCAGGCGAATCCCGTAACCGGAGTTCCCTTCCACACGAACCAGTTCGCTGCCCGGGATGTTGAAATGTTGCGGCCTTTTGACCAGATCCAGTCGCACCTTAGACCATCCTTGCAACTATTATTCATCACACCTATCGGCGCAACAAGTCTACGACGTTAAATATGACTGTAGTTATAGAATTCCGGCTGACATTGCAGGTTCCCCCACTGGAACTCAAAACATCCTGGAAGCCACCCTCCGGTAGGCCGTTCTCGCGCCCCGGAATTTGCGCTGCATCACAAAATCCAGGCTCCGATCCGGCTGCTTTGTGCGTCCGGTCACACTCGGACCGGCGCGCCATATTTCCTCCACATTTGTGTCTGATCTTGGTATCAGCAGGCAGGGGATCACGCTTGATTCGGAAACATATAGGAGTCTTTTCATGTCCCGGCTTTTTATTTTTCTCTTCACGACTTTTTTACTGACTATCTCGGCGGCGGCGCAGGATAATCGCCCGCCTCGGCAAGACAATAACGACCGTAACCAGGGTGAACAGGACGGCAACCGCGAAAACAACAACCAGGTCTCTCCCATTCGTCGCATTGAGAACATGCAGCGCCCGGACAACAACGGGCCGCAAAACCCGCCTCCTCCCGGCAACGGTCCCGAATTCCGCAGCATCGACGGCAGCGGCAACAACCCGATCCGCCCGCAAATGGGCGCCGCTTTTACCCAACTGCTACGTTTGATGCCCGCCGCCTACACGGACGGCATCAGCGAACCATCCGGTTCTCAACGACCCAACCCCAGAACCGTGAGCAACCTTGTCTGCGCGCAACCCGAATCCAAACCCAACACTCAAGGCGTCACGGACTTCCTCTGGCAATGGGGCCAGTTCCTGGACCACGACATCGACCTCACGGACGGCACCGAGCCGCCGGAGTCCTTCGCCGTCGACATCCCCGCCGGTGATCCCCACTTCGATCCCCGGGGAACCGGCGCCGTCACCATGCCGCTGAACCGCTCGGCTTTCGACGAGTCCACCGGCACGGACGAAACCAATCCGCGCCAACAAATCAACCAGATCACTACCTGGATCGATGCGTCCATGGTCTACGGATCGGACGCGGAACGCGCTGCCGCCCTGCGCACCAACGACGGCAGCGGCAAACTGAAAACCAGCGAGGGCGACTTCATGCCCTTCAACACCGAGGGCCTGCCCAACGCGGGCGGTTCCGGCGACAACCTGTTCCTGGGCGGCGATGTCAGGGCCAACGAACAACTGGGTTTGATCGTCATGCACACCCTTTTTGTTCGTGAACATAACCGCCTGGCCGAGCAACTGGCTGAACGTAACCCCAACTGGAACGGTGAGCGCCTGTACCAGGAGGCCCGCAAGATCGTGGCCGCCCTGGTTCAGGTGATCACCTACCGTGAATTCCTGCCGGCCCTGTTGGGCCCCGATCCCTTGGAACCCTATGCCGGTTACCGCGCCGGCGTGGACGCCTCCATAGCCAACGGTTTCTCCACCGGCGCCTACCGATTCGGTCACAGCGCGGTCAACGCGATCTTGCTGCGCCTGGACCGCAACGGCAACGAAATCGAAGCGGGTCACCTGGCTCTGCGCGAAGCCTTCTTCGCACCGCACCGATTGGCCGAAGGCGGGCTGGAACCCATTCTTCGCGGTCTGGCCGCTCAACCCTGCCAGGAGATTGATGCGCTGATTGTGGATGACTTGCGCAACTTCTTGTTCGGTCCCCCGGGATCGGGCGGCTTCGACCTGGCCACCCTCAACATCCAACGCGGTCGTGACCACGGCCTGACCACCTTCGGCCAAATGCGGCGGTCCATGGGCATGCGTCCCATCACCCAATTCAGCGACATCTCCTCCGATCCTGAAATGCAGCAACGTCTGGCCGCGGCCTATGAATCCGTCGATCAGGTAGACCTTTGGGTAGGCTGCCTTGCCGAGGACAGTATCGCCCAATCGCTGCTGGGCCCCGTGGCCTCCGGCGTCATCAAGGACCAGTTCCGCGCCCTGCGCGACGGCGATCGTTTCTGGTATGCCCGTCACTTCTCGGGCCGACAACTCCGCGAAATCGAAAACACCACACTGGCCGATGTCATCCGCCGCAATACGGATATCGGCAATGAAATACCCGACGATGTCTTCCATCTGCGGTAACCCGGATAAGCAAGCTTTAAGTTGCCGCCGGCAACTAACCCGCTTCCGGTCCGGGGAGGACCGGGAAACCCGGTGACTTTCAGCCGAAACTGCCGATCGGCCGCCTCTTCCTGGGGGGGAGGGGCGGCCATTCAAGCTGCAAGCTTCACGCCTCAAGCTTCAAGGTTTGGCTTCGCCCTTCAAGCTTCGACTCCGCATTACTTTGCTTCACTTAACTTCAACCACGACACGACCAAAAAACCCCGGGTCAATGGTGATCCGGGGTTTTTGTTTGCTTTTAAGTTGCCGGCCGCTTGTTTAGTTGGCGCATGCTCCTGGGAACAGGTCCCGGTTGTGGGCTGTCAGGGTGCTTTCTTTGTTGCCCCAGATCAGTTCCTTGACCGCGTGATCCACCGCCTCGTTGAAGGACAGGTTATTGGCGAAGCCGGTTTCGAAGGTCAGCTTCAAGCGCTGATCGACCGTATTGGCAATGCGTTCCAGGGTCTCTTCCTCGGAAAGTCTCTCGATCTCCAGGTATTGAATGGAGCAAACGCCGCCCATGTTGGCGATGTAGTCCGGGCAATAGACAATGCCGCGCTCCTGAAGACGGGCGCCGATGGGGGTCGTTGCCAACTGGTTGTTGGCCGCGCCGCACAGGATCTTGAATTTCACATTGTCGATGTTGTACTTCGTAACCACTTCACCGCCCGCGCAGGGCACGAAGATATCCACTTCCTGGTCGATGACCTTGTCCGGGGCCACCACATTGGCTGACGGAACCTCGGTCAGCAAACGATCGATCGACGAGGGGTTGATATCGGAGACAAACAGCTCGGCGCCCGCTTTATCCAGGTGCTCCGCCATGGTGTGACCCACTTTGCCGATACCCTGGATCAGGATGCGCTTACCCCGTAAGTCACCGTTTCCGCCGAAAAGATCATCGGCGAAAAACCTGGTTGCCGATTTGACCGCGCAGTACACACCCCAGGCGGTATAGGGGGACGGATCCACCTCGATGCCGGAAATATGCCGGGTAGTGCGTTTGACGACCAGCATGTCCGAGACCGTGGTGTTCATGTCCTCGGCCGTGATATAACGTTCCCGATCACCGTTGACCGCATCCACAAACTTGCCGAATTCCAGCAGCATGCGTTCGCGTTCTTCGCCGGCGATCTCCGGATCGCACATGATCAGCGCCTTGCCGCCGCCCAGAGGCAGGTCGGCAATCGCGTTTTTAAAGGTCATGCCCCGGCTCAAGCGCAATACGTCGGTCAGGGCGGCTGACTCGTTCTCGTACGTTAAAATGCGACAGCCGCCCAGGGCGCGGCCCCGGGTGGTGTCGTGTATGGCGACAATGGAAACGATACCCGGGCAGATCTCGGCCCGGTAGACTGCTTCCCAGCGAGGTACGTTCAAAATACTTACCCTGTTTATATCAAACATGGATACACTCCTTATACTGCGGCTTCAGGATGATGACAGGCCGAAACCCTCCGATAATCCAAACAGAGTCCAAAGATAAATCGCGGTCGCCGGCCGTTGGGAAATTCCATCTGTAATTCGCTTTTGCATGCGTTGAACCGCGTCGATATGATGTCGGAGTTAAATCCGCTTGTCAGTTACATGGATCGTACAAATTAACGATCCATTATACCCGGTACCACCGGGTTCGTCCGGGAAACAGAGAGGTAGACGTTCCGGTCGATATGATGCATGGAAAAAGGGAATGGTGGCGATGCAGGGATTTGAACCCCGGACACCACGGTTATGAGCCGTGTGCTCTAACCCCTGAGCTACATCGCCACGAGCGCTCGTAATACTACTATCAAACCTCATCGAATGGAAACATTTTTTTCAATAAAAAGGGGTGAGCGGTTCCGGGCGTCTACCTTCGGCTCCCTTACAAGCCGTCGAAGGAGTGGCCTACGGTATCGTTGACGTCCGTCATCAGGGCCCGGGTGTTGTTGCGGTAGTTTTGCTGGAAGTTTCTCGGCTGGTAGCCGTTGATCTGATTGCGGAACTTGACCCAGATGCGGCGCAGGGTTCGCTTGTGGTCCATGGTTCCTTTTTTGGCGGTCTCCATCATTTTGAGCAGTGCGCGGTAGATCAGTTTCTCACGTATCTTCGATTCGCTGACCAGGTTCAGCGTGCGGATCAACAGTTCGCATTCGAACTCCAACATCTCCGGCATCTCTTTCAGGATGGCTATTTTGAGCGGGATGGGCACCACGTTTTTGGCCTTGAAGTTCTTGTAAGCCTTTTTGTCGATCAGTTTGGCGATGACCACCGGCACGTCCTCCGCGTTGTTGTAGGCGCGTTCGTAGAGGTCTTCCATCACCGTGTTCTTCTGCTTGTAGATCACTCCGAAGCGTTTGACATCGGACATGGTGATGTTGTCGACGAAGTGGTAGATGCTCTTCAGGCTCTCCAGGTCGTGGATATTGATGATGACCGAGAGATGACTGGTATCGTGTTCGCCGCCGAAGCGGTTTTGCAGGGCGCGAACGCGTTCCAATCCATCGTTGGCTTCCTTCAGCAGTTTATCCAGGTCCTTGAAGTTTTCCCGCAAGTCCACATGAAGGTCTTGAACCACCTGGTCCGGCAAGAGGTTCATGCGCTCCAGTTCTTTCAGTTTGGCATAGGCCTCGCCTTCCGGCTTGGTGACGCGTTGCGCCTCGATGATCTGCGCCTCGATGGCTTGCAGGTTGGCAATCAAACGCTCGCCCTCCGAATCGGAAGCTACAACCGGGGCCAGGCGCAACAGGCCTTCCAGCAGGGAGCGCAGGTTGCCCGCGTAGCAATCGGCCAGGCTGAAGACTTCGAAACGCAGGCGGCGCGGGCGAATGGGCGAGCGGCCGATACGTTCGCGCAGTTCCGCGCGTACGTCGTCTACCAACTGCTGCAGGGCCAGTTCGTTTTCCAAAATCCATTCCTGCTTGGCCTCGAAATCCTTTTTACCCAGGGTGCTCTCCCAATCGGCCAGGGCGGGAAGAACCTGGTTTTGTCGGGGGATCGTGTGAACCTCGTGCAGCAGGCGATCCATTTGGACGAGGCTGGCCGCGTCCCCCAACTCCAGGGCTTTGTCGAATAACTCGCGGAACATGGCGGCGTCGATGACGCTGTAGTCCAGCATGCGGATGGCGCGCAGCATCTGGTCCACCACGATGCCGAACGCCTTGTCCAGGACTTCCGCGTCTACATCCTGGTAAATGATGTCGCGGTAGGCGTCCAGGATCCAGTGGTCCAGCTTCACCTGCATTTCGTCCAGTCTGGTTTCCACCTTGCTGTACTCCATCAGGCGATCTTCGTATTCCTTGAAGCTGTCACAGGCATCGCGGACCTGGCGTTGGAAGTCGATGTGGTTCATCTGATCCTTGCGCGCCATGACCTCGCCGCGCAGACGGATCAAATCGGCCAGCAGGCTGCCGTCGGGCAGGACCAGGCGCTCTTCCAGGGCTTCCACTGCCTGGTGCAGGTCCATGATGGTAATCTTCGGCAGACCGGTTCGGCCCAAGCGAGCGGCACCCTCGCCTTCCATTGAAAGAAGATCTTCGATTTGTTCCGGCAGCGCTACTTCCGGGTGCAGTGCCTTGGTGTCGCGCATGATACCGAAAATTTCCAGCTTCAGTTCTTGCAGTTTGGCCTTGTTGGTCACCACCCACTCGCGCGCGGCCTCGGCCTCCTGCTCATTCAACAACTCGTTGGCGATATCGGTAGCGATTGCGGTCTGTACCTCGCCCTCGGGATTGGTGCTTTCGTTGATGCGCTGTTCCACTTCCATGTACAGCCGCGCCAGTTTGGTGCAATTCTCCTGGCGATCCCGTTGGCTGGGATAGTATTTCTCTTCCAATTGCTTGCGGTAGAAGTCGGCGTCCCAGGTGCTGCGCACCATGAAGAAGGTGAGCCGCTTGATCTGGTTCTCGATGCGTTCCTCGTTCTCGAAGATGCGCACGAAGTCTTCGCCGCGCCGGAGGGGCGTGCCTAACGAGAACCAGTTGAAGCCGGTGCCCAGTCTTTCGGTATCGCGATCGAAGGGAATGCCGGAGAGCCGTTCCATGGTGGCGAAAATCTCGTTGCTCTTCTGCTGCAACATGGTGCGGCCCTTGCCGATGAACTTGCGCAGTACATGGCGGTTGCCCTGGAACATGGAGGACTCGATCCAGCTCATGGCCTCGCGATGCCGCAGGTGGTGCGGGTCGGTAAAGAAACGGTCCAGGAGGCGGAATTCATCGCCGGCGCGCGCGGGTACGTGCAGCGCCTTGGTCAGAATATCCAGCTTGCGGGTGACGGTGCCGGCGATGGAGGCCATGGTCTGGAAACGCTGCATTTCTTCCAGGCCGATCTTGATTTTGTTGTTCAGGTCCAGCCCGGCAAAATTGATCTGGCGTTCGCGCGCCTGCTCTTCTTCCAATCGAGCCAGAATTTTGCGGTGCCCCGCCATCAGGTAACGACGGATACGGCGCAGCACAATGACAGTGGGGTTCTTGATGTGGCTGTACAAATCGGCCAGGTGTTCGACATCGTAGGGTACGGGGTGTTCGAACTGCTTGACCGTGTAGTAGATCAAGTGCCCGATCTGCTCCTGCAACTCGTTGATATCGATCTCTCGCACTACGCCGCGTCCCAACTTGTTCAACTGTTGGGAAATGCCCATGACCTTGCCCTGGTAGGCATTGGAACTGCGCTTATCTACCGATTGAAGATCCTGGGTAACTTCCGGCAGTTTATTGAAATCGACGGGTATAACGGCAGGTGATTGTGAACCCATAACGCTCCAACATGATGACAGCCGCATCGGCACGGTGTGCTTGCCAAGCCCTTTGATTGTACGCAAGGCGGGCGGGTCGTGTCCGCAAAATAACGCGAAGCAAGACTCAATGGGAATTATCGGCAATAAACGTCAGTAGGTTAGGGCGATTTGTCGGAAAAGATCACAGAAAGCCGTTCGATGCGAAAGGCGAGTCCTTTTATTGTTCTGGAGCGCAATACTGGAAAAAACCGGGCCGGCATTGGGTAAAATACTCGAACAAAGGAGTCGTCGGTGCGCCAGGACTTGATTTATCGGGATGCTTTTACCGCAAGGTCGACCCCATTTCTCTTTTATTACCGGGCCGATGCCCGTAAACGCCTGACCCGTGCCGTCTATACCCGCGGCCAGGTTTGGGACCTGGCCTTATGCGCCGCACGGCTGCTTCGCGAGCACGGCTTGAAGAAGGGCGACTGCCACCTGCACTGCTTCGGCGCCAACCGTTTGGAGGACCTGGTTTTTCGACTGGCCGCCGCCATGACCGGAACTGTACCGGTGACAGTGAACTGGGAAGCCGATACGCCCGACCGGGTAGCCTATAAGCGGCAATTGGCCAACTGCAAGCTGGTCATTCGCGATGATCTGTTCCGTGAAGAACTATTGGCTGAATTGGAAGCAAACGTCCCCATCATTGACGCGGCGGAGATACACCGGATGCGGGCCGCCCCCGTTGACCCGCTGCCTTTGACCGAGGAAGACCCCCGAATCGTCATCTTCACCTCGGGCACCACCGGACAACCCAAGGGCGCGCTGCACCGTTACCGCAGTTATGTGACCAACCAGGCCACCTTCAACGACTTCCTGCAGCCCGGCAAACCGTTCGCCCTGGTGGTCGCCAATGCCCTGCACCACGCCAACGCCACGGCCACCTGCGACTGGGCCGTACGCGAGCCTCACGCGGAACTGCATCTTGTCGATCGCTATTGCACGGACTACTGGCGGGTATTGACCGACATTTCCGAACGGAACCTGAAAACCATCATTGCACCCGTGGTCGCCCGGCATTTCGACTTCCTGGCCGATTTGGAAACTGCCGGCAGGCTGCCCGTTCCCCTGCCGCGCCTCCAGCAAGCCTTGTCCCGAGTCACCCTGCTGATCGGTTCCGCGCCGGTGGGACCCACCACGGTCAAACGCATTATGCATTTCGCTCGAAAATTGCCCACGGTTCGCTTCGGCTCCACCGAAACCTGCCTCCAGGTCATGGGCATCTCGCCGACACTGCCCCACGATGCGGTCATGCGCGCCTTCGAACGCGGCTGGTCGCACCGGGGCGGACCCGGCTACTACATCGGCCGACCGCACCCGCCGTATACCCGGGTACAAATCGTCGCTGAAATCGATCCCGATAAACCCGGCTACCTGGAACCGCGACCGCCCGGCGAACCCGGCTATGTCATCACCGACGGGGACAACCTGATGTGCCGATACGTCAGGCAGCCGGAAGCAACGGATCGGGTGATGCGAGAGGGTTGGTACACCGGATTGATGGACATCGGCTTCACCCTGGTCAGCAAATACGACGGCGAGTTGGATTATTATTGGATGAGCCGCGAGTCCACCCTGATGATTCGCGGCGGTTCCAACTACGCCTACGACCAGATCAACAGTGAATTGACCGCCCTGTTGCAAAAGAAATTGGAACCGGCGGACACGCCCTTCGAACTGGCGGTGGTGGGCCTGAAGGTAGACAGCGAACACGAGGACGCCTGCTGCGTCACGGTATCGCTTCCGACGGATGTTGACGAGCAAACGCGCGCCATGATCGAAGAGACTCTATTAAAAGGTAAGGACATCAGCAAGGGCGCCAAACCGGATTACGTGCGCTTCGGCCCCATTCCGCGCAATTTCAAGGGCGTTGTAACGGCGCCGCAGTTAAAAGAAGCTTTCAGGCAATTCCTGGCCGGCCCGGGACAGCCCCGACCGTCTACGAATCCGGGACTTCCGTGAAACGGAAAACAAGGGTTGCCAAGGACTGTGGCAAGGCGGTTCGCGAGGTACTTTATATGACTGTCCTTTCGGCATATGACTGCCCTTTCGGCGATACGTGTCCCCAAGAATCCGTTCTCAATTGCCTTCGACCGACTGGTGAGAGCTGGTAAAGCCAAAAAGGCGGCCTTGTGTGCGATCATGCGTAAAATACTGGTCATCATGAGGGCTATGCTGCTTTCCGGTACCAACTTCGACCCCGAGATGCCTACCTGTGGAAAACGAGTTGAAAACGTTGGAAAACTTCCTCGAAAATTACCAATTTCAGCTTGACGGAACAACACACCATCTACAGCTTCATGGTCAGGGCGATGCGGCGGCGATCCAGGTCTACCTCTTGGACGCGCACCGTGACCACGTCGCCGGCTTTGACCACGTCGTGCGGGTCGCGGACGAAGTGGTTCGCCAGTTGGCTGATGTGCACCAGGCCGTCCTGGTGGACGCCCACGTCCACGAATGCCCCGAAGTTGGTTACGTTGGTGACCACGCCTTCCAGGGTCATCCCCGGTTCCAAGTCCTCCAGTTCCTCCACGCCCTCGCGGAAGGCGGCGGTCTGGAAATCGCCGCGCGGGTCCCGGCCCGGTTTGTCCAGTTCGGCCAGAATGTCGGTGATCGTGGGGATGCCGAAGCGATCGTCCGTGAAATCGGCCGGCTTCAACGATTTCAACAGGGCCGTATTACCGATCAGTTCCGGCAGGGCCTTGCCCGTGTTTCTCGCGATGCGTTGCACCACCGGATAGGCTTCCGGGTGGACCGCTGAGCCGTCCAAAGGGTTGACGCCGTCGGTGATCCTGAGGAAACCAGCGCATTGTTCGAACGATTTGGCGCCCATGCGCGGCACCTTCATTAAGGTCTTGCGGTCGCGGAAGCGGCCGTTGCTGTCGCGAAAGCCGACGATGTTGCCGGCCAGGGTTTTGGACAAACCCGATACCCGGGTCAACAATTGGATCGAGGCGGTGTTGGCGTCCACGCCCACCCGGTTCACGCAGTCTTCCACCACCGCATCTAAACCCCCGGCCAGGCTGCTCTGGTTCAGGTCGTGCTGGTACTGGCCCACGCCGATCGATTTAGGGTCGATCTTGACCAACTCGGCCAGGGGATCTTGTAACCGGCGCGCAATGGACACGGCGCCGCGCAGGGAGACGTCCAACTCAGGAAACTCTTGAGCCGCCAATTCCGAGGCCGAATAGACCGACGCGCCGGCCTCGCTGACCATGACCTTTTGCAGGTCCATCTCCGGGTGACGCTGAATCAGTTCGGCCGCCAGTTTATCCGTCTCGCGGCTGCCCGTGCCGTTGCCGATCGCGATCAGTTTCACCTGGTGGCGTTTGCAGAGTTCGACCAGGGTTTTAATGGACTCGCGCCACCAGTTACGCGGTTTGTGCGGGTAGATGGTGTCGGTAGCCGTCAGCTTGCCGGTGCCGTCGACCACGGCGACCTTCACTCCCGTGCGCAGGCCTGGGTCCAGTCCCAGAGTCGCCTTGGAGCCCGCGGGCGCCGCCATCAACAGGTCCTCCAGGTTTCTGGCGAAGACCTTGACCGCCTCGGTCTCGGCGCGTTCGCGGACGGCGGCTACGGCCTCGTTTTCCAGGTGGGGATGGATCTTCTGCTTCCAGGAAACCTGGACCGTTTTTTCCAGCCAGGAGTCTGCCGGGCGCCCGTGGTTTTTGATGCGGAAACGGCGGGCGATCATTTCCTCGCAACGGGTGCGCTTTTTGGGTTCATTCAGATGATCGTGATCGGCGGCCACGTCCAGTTTGAGGATGCCCTCCTTACGGCCGCGCAGCATGGCCAGCGCCCGGTGGCTGGGAACACGTGCCAGTTTCTCGCTGTAATCGAAATAGTCGCGATAGGTCTTGCCCTCTTCCTGTTTGCCCTTGGCAACACGGGCGCATAGAAAACCCCGGCGAGCGATATGCTCGCGAATACGGCCCAGCAGGTCGGCATCCTCGCCGAATTCCTCCACCAGCACGGCGCGGGCTCCTTCCAGGGCCTCGTTTGTATCGGCAACGCCCTTGTCGGGATTGACGAAACGGGCGGCCTCGCCTTCCGGGTCCAGATGGGGCTGACGCAACAGGCGATTGGCCAGGGGTCCTAAGCCTGCCTCGCGGGCGATTTGGGCCTTGGTGCGGCGCTTGGGTTTAAACGGCAGGTACAAATCTTCCAGACGGGTTTTGGTGTCGGCCTCCCGGATCGATTTTTCCAGTTGAGGGGTCAGCTTGCCCTGTTCCCCAATGGAAGCCAGGATGGTTTCGCGCCGCTCCTCCATCTCGCGCAGGTAGACCAGGCGTTCCTGAAGGGAGCGCAACTGGGTGTCGTCCAACCCGCCGGTCCATTCTTTGCGGTAACGGGCGATGAAGGGAACGGTTGCGCCCTCGTCCAACAGGTCGACAGCGGCCTTGACCTGATGGGGCTTGACGGACAGTTCCCGGGAAATGGTGTGATGGATGGATTCAAGGGCGGTATTCATCTGAAAAACCTCGCGAGGGGAAGATCGGCGGCGGAAAATTATAGCAGGAACGATTAGCCCACCGGTGGAAACAATGATGGCTTATCACGCCGGAGAGGTAAATCGCAATGGTTTACTTTTCCTTCGTTTGCTTGGCCGCGCGGCGTTTTTTGATGTATTGGAGCAGGTACTTCTTGGCGCCGTTGGGTTGAGCAAGTAGGGGCTGTTCAGGTCGATGACGTGTTCCCAATCTGCGCTTCCAATGCCCGGATGAGCGCTAAATCATCGCTCATCATGAATCTCCCACCGGCCTTTTACCGCGATTCTACCACGGCCGGCCATTCACTGCATTAAACAGTGCTCGTGCATCAGGGCTCCGTCGAAGTCACATATGAGCCTTTGACAACCCCGAACTGACTCAATTCTTCCCGGGAAGAATCGGGGTTGTCAACGGCTCATGTTTGACTTTGACGGAGTCCTGTTGAAGAGCGGCAATTACTTGAGAAAATATATGAAATCTGGCAAAATAGCGTGTGCCGGAAATGAACCCGGTTTTTTAGACCAATGTTCAACCTGTCCGCCAGTCACGAGCACCGCCTTCGTCTCGGCGCCGCGGGCGATCAGCTCAAAAGAAGGTACCTTGTACCTTCTTTTCCTAACGGGGAAGCATGTACAAATTATTGGCCCGGTTGATGGGATGGACCATCGGCCGAGATCATGTGCCTGAGGATGTTCGTCGGGTTTTGGACCGGTGTGTGGTCGTTGCCGCGCCGCATACCAGTAACTGGGATGCCTTTTTTATGTTGCTCGCATCCAGGATTCTCAAGGTCAAGTTTCGTTACGGTATCAAGCAGGAATGGCTCAATTCCCCCCTGGCTCCGCTTTTGAAAAGATTGGGCGCCATCGGTATTGACCGCAGGCCGAAAAAAGAGGGAGGAAGGCGGCCCTCTCTGGTTCAAGCCATGGTTCAGCTCTTCAAAGATCACGATCAACTTACCCTGGCTCTTGCTCCGGAAGGCACCCGACAATATCGCGCCAAATGGAAGACCGGTTTCTACCAGGTGGCGTTGGAAGCGGGGGTGCCCATCGTACTGTCCCGCTTGGATTACCGACGTAAAATCGCCACCGTCGACAAGTTGATCCATCCCACCGGCAACATGGAAGCCGATTTCCGCGAGATCATGGCTCACTTCGCCACGGTTACTCCCAAGCACCCGGAACGCTTCGGCTTGGATGTCACCCGTTGCGAGGTACCGGCATTGCCGCCCGTGGAAACCGAGGGAGAGGAACCGGATCAGACCTTGAAACTGGAACCGGAATCACCCAAACAACTCTAAAGCACGATCTCGCTTCGCACCGGGTCGGACCGGCAGCGAAAAAACATGTCCTCTTTTTCCCGGGTATTGCGCCCGGTCTATCAAGCGGCCGACGTCGCCCTGATTTTAGAAGGAGGATTTCATGGTCATCAAAAGCAAAGCAAAAGCCGGCGGCTATTATTTCTCTGACTAATCCGGTCCGAAGCCCGGGGAAGAAACACCCCGGGTTCTAATCGGCGCTATCTCGCTTCCCGCCGGTTCGGGCCGGCAGCGAAAAAACGCGTCTTCTTTTTGCCGGGTATTGCGCCCGGTCTATCAAGCGGCCGATGCCGCCCAGATCTTAGAAGGAGGATTTCATGGTCATCAGAAGCAAAGCAAAAGCCGGCGGCTATTATTGGACCGACTAATCCGATCCGGGGCCCGGGGAAGAGACGCCCCGGGTTCTAATCGGCACTATCTCGCTTCTCGCCGGGTCGGGCCGGCAGCGAAAAAAGTGTCCTTTTTTTGCCGGGTATTGCGCCCGGTCTATCAAGCGGCCGATGCCGCCCAGATTTTAGAAGGAGGATTACATGGTCATCAGAAGCAAAGCAAAAGCCGGCGGCTTTTTGTGGGACGACTAATCCGGTTCGGGACCCGGGGAAGAGACGCCCCGGGTTCTCATTGGCGCTCAAGCAGGCGACGTATGCGCGGAGTACCCTTGCGGCCTTTAAGTTTCAGCTTCAAGCGGGACAGGTTCGGTTCAGCAGGTGTGGTGATTTCGGCATAATAAAAGGACTTCAGTTCTCGATAGATGCGCTTCAGTGTGCCCGTCACGTCCATGGTTTCATCCAAGTTGGTATACACCGAACCCGTCGCCCTGGCCAGAAGAGCCAGTTCGGTGACCAACTCGTCCAGGGTCACGGCATAGAGCATGATGCCGTGTTCAATCAGCCGTTGTTTCACATCACCGACTTTTGCGCGCGAGGCCCGGTCGCGTCCGTCCGAGACCACGATGATTACCCGCACGCCGTCTCGTTCGGCCAGGACGTCCGCGGCCGAGACGATCGCATCGTAGAGTGCGGTACCGCCTCTGGGGTCCAGGCCGAAGAGACCCGGGTAGAAATCCTCCGGGTTGCTGCTGAAGGGCACGATCCTCAGCGCCTTGTGGTCGAAGGCAATCAATTCGGCCTCATCGGGCGCGGACAGGTTTTCCAGGAACCGATAGGCGGCGTGCTGAGCCGAGAGTATCTTCTCGCCTTGCATGGAGGAGGAGATGTCCATCAGCAGGGAGATACGCAAGGGCGCGGTTTCCCGTTCCAGGCGGCTCAGGGTAATCGGCTCCCCGGCCAGACGACCGGCGAACTGCTCCGGCTGTAAATCGGTGATGAACTGGTTCGCTTGGGTTACCACGGCTCGCAGGGGGGTGACGTGGACCTCCGCGAAATCATCGATAGGGATGACCTCAACAGGGATGGAAGTTTGAGCATAGGTTTGGTCGAAGAAAGACGCGCGGATGACCAGAGATTGTTTGCCGCTGAAACCCCTGGTAGAGAAACGAGTGCGAAAGGGCGCCCGGTCAAAAGTGGCCACGGTTTTTCCATTCAGGGTGCAGTCCACGAGCAGCACCGGGGCTTGGGCGTCGGCGATGGTGAAAGTCAGGTCCACCATGCCGGCCACGGGGGCGTTCGCTTGCGGGGCGCTAAGGGAAATCGATGCCTTGGGGTTCTTCTTAAACCGATGGCGCATGGGCATCAGGCGGTCCCGCTTCTGCCGGTAAAGCGCCTCGGCTTGTTCGCGGGTTTTCTCGGGAAGAAGGGGCCCCAGGCGACGGACGATCCGGTGCGCGGTTTCCTCGCGGCCCTGTTTCCAGTGCAATTCCAGCAGCGTTTGCAAGCCTTTGCTGTCACCGGGGTTCATGGCCAGGAACCTTTCTACCATTTCGATATGCCGTTCAGGGTCCTCGTAGTTTTGGTAGGCATCCAATTTGGCCAACATGGTCTCGCGATAACGAGCCGGATAAGCGCTCGGGGAAGCGACGCCGTCGCGACAAAAGGCGGTGGCCAGGGGATGTCTGTGACTGAAGGGAATACGGGCGGCGGTGCGACCCCTGATGTTTTGGCGTATGCCGGTCCTGCGTCCAAGACCCCAGATCAGTTCTACCACGAAGTCGCGGTTGATAGACCGCTTCATGGTGACGTACCCGTCGGGCGCGGCCAGCAAACCCAGGAAGGTGGAGACGCCCTGAAGGCTTCCCAACTCCCGGGCGTCGGTTTGTCCGATGAGCTTGCCGCCGGTGCGGATGGAAATTTCGCGTCCCTGGATTTTAACCCGTCGGCGGAAGAGTTTTTCGTCAACCAGCACCCCGGCGGTATCGCGTACCTGATAGATCAGGGTCAGGTCTATCTTGCCGTTCAAGCCGCCGCTTGCAATGGCGGGGAAGTTGAAGATGTCGAAGAGGTGAGGATTGCCGTCGATCTCGGCGGAGGCCAGTTCATGGGACCCGCGCGCCAGCACGGACGGCATCCAGGGCTTGGCCTGAGGACGAATGATCAATTCGGTTTGGGTGTACTGAATCTTCAGATCGTAATACCAGGCATAATTCATGGGATTCTTCGGGTTCAGGAAACCCAAGAGCAACAGATACAGCATAGGACCTCGATCGGACGCACGGGGCAAACCGCCTTTCCCAAGAGCGGTGATGATGGTGAAGCAAATCTCGGGCCGGCAAATGAGACGGAGTATCGGCTGCGATCTGCTTCCTTTTTGTGACAGGCATCACCCTGTTTCAGGACAATCCATCGAGACACAGATTGTTATTAATGACCCGGTAGTTGCATTTTTTAGACCGAACAGCTATATTCAGGCTTACCTACCCCTTTATCCGCTCTGCCTTCCGGAGGCATGTTGTGCCCAAAAAGAGAATCAAGAGACCAGTGAGTGTCATCCCCCCGGGCCGCCCGCCCGTCAGCAGTGCACCGCTTTACCGTCAAGAAACCAACGCGGACGTGATGCGGGAGCAGAACGACGTTCACGCCCCGGCTAAAATCGGGCACCACCAGATCGGCAATTACGCCATTCATGCTCCGGGACGACAAGGACAAACGCCCATCCAAATGGACCCGTTCTGGAAAACCTGGTGGAATAAGATGACAGGCGGCAACAATCAAGAAAACCAACGGCTGCGCGTCGACAGTAACTCGGACATGTTTTACGACTCCAGCATGCCCTACCAGGCGCCCCGGATTCGCAGCGATTCGGAACGGCATGGCGACGAGCAGTTTCAGATAGGTAGGGAAGCCACCAGCAGCGGGTTGCCCGGTAAGTTGAAAAAAGGCATTACCGGCGGCAAGGGCATCGCTTCGGCAGGGGGACAGCTTTCCCGTTTCGCCAATTATTGGCATGCGTCCCAGGACGCCGATAATGCCAAGGATGCCTTCGGGGTTTCTTCCGGGGTCATCGGAGCAGGCGGCGCACTATTGGATGCCGGGCTCGATATACACGACATGGCCACCAGCGACCGCAAGAAGAAGGACAAGGCATTGACCGGCCTGGATGTGGTGGGCAACCTGGGTAAGGCAACGACCAGCGGGGCGAGTTCCGTCGCCAAGGCTGCTAAATTGTTCGGCCACACCATGGACTACACGCCGGTCGCCGCGGTCGGCTCCATCGTCACCGGCAGCGCGAATCTGCTCTCCGGCGGGATCGGCGCGGGTATGGCGCATCACCGCATGAAGAAACTGGAGCAGGCGAGAGATGACATGGGCGAACATCATAGTGACTACGGTCTTGCCCGGTTCGCGGCCGACGCGCAAAAAGGCAAACGTCGGAGTAATCTGCTCAAGGCATTGGGCGGCGGCGCAACTCTGGGCGCCGGTATTGCGTTGGCGCTGGGCGCCGGTCCGGTTGGTTGGGGTCTGCTGGCTGCTGCCGGTGGAATCGGTCTGGGCATCAAGGCTTACAAAATGTATAAGAAGCACAAGGACGCCACCCGCTTATTGGAGGACCCCCGATACCTTGCCCAATTGAGGGCCGCGGGTATCAACACCAATCTGGATCGCCAATTGGACAACGAAAAGTGGTACAAGCAGATCCCATTTATGAGGAACACCCGAAAATACAACAACATTCGCGGCCAGGTCGCGGGGAAACTGGCGGCGGGCACCGCGGATCAAGGCGGTTCGCGCGACAACATTCTCAAGCACCTCGGTTTGAAGAACGAATACGAGGACAGCGGTTCAATGTTCTACGACGATCAGCGAAAGATGCACCGCAAGGAACAGATCGCCAAGATGTTGGAGTATTGACCCGGGTTTCGACTGCGTCCAACCCCGCATGAATTACCCATGAGACCTCGCGGGCGGCTTGTGATAAGCTAACGCACTTGTGCCGCGTGTCGATAAAGGCAGCGTGTTGTTGTATTTTTTGGATGTAACCCACGGCACGGTCCGCTGATTGCGAAAACCACACAGAATCCGCCGCTCGGCCGGGTGCCCGCGTGCGTAAGGAGTGTTCATTGGTCGATTACAAAGAAGAGTTACAGAAATGGGTCGAAAACGAGAAGATGGCGCTGGAGGCCATGAGCGCCATCCATCAGATGTGGATCGATCGTTCGGTTGAGTTACTTATGTTTCGTCGCGTTCTGGTTCATCAGAGTACCCAAAGCCTGCTCAAAAGCCACCAGTACGCCAGTCAAATTTCCAAGTTAGAACTGACCCTGGTTGAGACGTTGCCCATCATCCGAAGCCTTGCCAAGATGACGCTGTGCCCGTCCCGGATCGACCTGGGTCGCCTGGCCATGGAATGGTTGGTGGACAACAAGGCCGAGGGCGATTTGGACGCCTTCCTCAAGGAGAAGCTGACCGCCCACCTGGATTGCAGTTATGTCATGGAACCCCGCGATGTGGTGCTCTACGGCTTCGGCCGCATCGGTCGCTTGATGGCCCGCATCCTCAGCGAGCAGGCGGGCGGCGGCAGCGCTCTTCGTCTGCGCGCCGTGGTCTGTCGCGGCAAGATCGACGTCGTCAAGCGCGGCAACCTGTTGCGCCGCGACTCGGTTCACGGGTCCCTCAAGGGTCAGATGCAGATCTTGCCCGAGGAAGACGCCCTGATCGTAAACGGCTGTTATATCAAGTTCATCTCGGCCGATTCGCCCGACCAGATCGATTACGAGGCCTACGGCATCACCAACGCCCTGGTCATCGACAACACCGGCGCCTGGCGCGATCGCGCCGGTCTGAGCAAGCACCTTGAATCCAAAGGTGTGGACCGCGTGCTGTTGACCGCGCCCGGCAAGGGCGACATTCCCAATATCGTCTACGGCGTGAATACCCGCAATTGGCAGGAAGGCGAGCGCATTTTCTCCGCGGCCTCTTGCACCACCAATGCCATCGTGCCGCCCATCAAGGTGCTCAACGATAACTTCGGTATCCAATACGCACATGTGGAAACCGTACACAGTTACACCAACGACCAGAACCTGCTGGACAACTTCCATAAGAAGCAGCGTCGCGGCCGTTCTGCCCCGTTGAATATGGTGCTTACCGAAACCGGCGCCGCCTCGGCCATTTCCAAGGCCCTGCCGGAACTGACCGGCAAGGTCACCGGCAACGCGGTGCGGGTGCCGACGCCGAACGTCTCGCTGGCGATCCTCAACCTGACCTTCGACCGGGAAGTTACGGCCGAAGAGGTGAACGAAAGCCTGCGTCAAGCTTCGTTAAAGGGCGGTCTGGTGGCTCAGATCGACTATACCCGCGATGAAGATGTGGTGTCCACCGACCTGATCGGCAACACCCATCCCGCCATCGTGGATTCTCTGGCCACACAGGCTCACGGTAACCACTCCGTCGTTTATGTATGGTACGACAACGAATATGGTTACTCCATGCAGGTGGCGCGCCTGGGTCGTATTGTTTGCGGTGTGGAACGCTTGCGATATTACTAAATATCGATATGTTCTCAAGCGATCGATTCGCCTGAGATACTATCCTAAACTAAAAAAGAGCCTCACTCTATGTTTAACTAGAGTAGGCTCTTTTTTATCTTTTTATGTTCTTGACCTGCAAGCGGCAAGAACCCTAAGGTGTTGGAACACCTCTACTTGTAGTAATCATCTACTACCCACACGTTGTCACCATAGGTTGTATGGTTTGGCGGGGTGATGGGCACCTCCTCGTGTGACAGTATCGATATAACTAATATGCTCCTAACAATTCTTTGTGTCAAGTCTTTCCGGCAACTTTTTTTAATAATTCTTAACAGAATTTTTACCGCTTCGACTTTTCTCATTTACTTCGCGACTGTATCTCCAGAAGAACAAGTATGCTACCTTAGGCGGAGCCGGTGAGCAAGCACAGTTCCGTAGTCCGATACTCGATTGTTCCCGGGAACACACTAGGTCCATGCATAAAATATTCGATTGTTCCCGGGAACAATCGAGTTCCGGATTGTAGGGACTTTGTTGCTAATGGGAACAACAAGACATTTTTCGACTAAACGAACGTTTATGCAGTCTGACATGCTGTTTAGTTGTTTTATGCACTGCCCTCCGACTTTGACGAGGCCCTGCGTAGATTGGCAGCTCCGGTATAGTGGAGAACCGGACATGTCGGACCTTTCCAAGGGCCCTCGAAAGTGCTCCAGGTACTTCCAGCCCGACCTCCTTCGCAACAAATCCCGGGCACCTATTCTTTTTGTTTGCGTAAAGCGGCCAGGTAGCGGCTTCGGCCCTTGCCGAAGACGGCGTGCAGCAGGGTCAACTCGCGTTTGGTCCAGTTGCGACTCGCGAACAACGGCTGAACCTCGATCCAGATCTGTTCCGGGTTCTGCGGGTTCAGGAACTCGATGGTTTCCAGGTAGCGGTAGATATTGTCCAACAGAGCCTTTCGCTCCTCCGCCGTGGCTATTTCCGGTACCTGTTGCCCCGCTTTCAAGTGACCCGCATCGTGGCGCCGGCGCAGTTCCCAGAGCACCACCAGGACCGCCTGGGCCAGGTTCATCGAGGCATATTCGTCGGCGGTAGGCAGAGCCACCCGGAAATGGCAGCGGGCCAGTTGGGCGTTCTCCAAGCCGCGTTGCTCGTTGCCGAACAGCAGACCGATGCGTCTGCCGTGCTTCAAAGCCAGGTTGAAGGCTGCATGGAAACCCTCCAAATCCAAACCGCGCCCGTCGTCCCATGGATTGCGGGGGGTGAAACCGAACAACATGTCCCGGTCTTCGATAAGCGCTGCGAAATCGTCGTGGATGCGAGCGCCGTCCAGGATTTCCCGGGCATGCACCGCGAACCTGCGCGCATCGTCTTCCCTGCCGGTCAGTTCGCCCGTAAAGGCCAGGTTTTTGAAACCCGTGTTGGCCATGGCGCGACACACACCGCCCAGATTGACGGGACCCTCGATATTGTGGAGCAGGATACTGGTCAGCCGATACATGGGATTCCTTCAAATGCCGTCTCTTCCGAACCCCATGATAACATTCGGCGAAAAAAAGCAGAAAGGCTCCTTGTTTATGACTTTGGTCATACTTGGGCACCATTTATATTACGTATTGTAAAGAGTGAGTGTCCGTGTATAAGGAAGGTGCATCATGAGAAAGCCCGAGCCCTACCACCATTTTACCCAGGACAACGAGTACATCCCCAGAACCCAAAACCCGGCGCTGATGAAGCTGGCCCTTTTTTGCGAGGGCTTGCGAATATCCACGGAGGCACGTAAGGCGCTTTGGCGGGGTCGGGAAATCATGCGCACTCGGGCAGGTTTGGGCAGCGGTCTGGAGTTGGTCCTGCCCGGTGAATTGTATGTGAACGCGCCGGTAGCTGAGCCCTTTTCCAAACATTCCAGGATGGAATTGATTTTTGAGGACGGCGGATTTTTCATTTCCTATCACGATGACACGATGCCGGTCGCCCTGGCTCCGAGGCCCAAGTGGTATGATCGCGTCTGTTCCACCGGCAAGTCCATGCGTCGGGTGGGTACCTTGCAGGGAACCTATCTGGGCATCTTCCCCACTCGTGTCTGCGATTTCTGGAAGGGCAGCAGGCATGATCAGTGCCGTTTCTGCTCGGTGGGATTGAATCTGGGCGCGGACGACGCCGGCGAGAAATCCGTCACCGAGGTCATGGAAGTGGTGGAAGCCGCGCGTGAGGAATGCGGCATCACCTATGTAGATTTCAACACGGGTCATTACGAAGACGAGGGCTACCTGGACGCGCTGGAGCCCTACATCGCCAATGTCAAGCGCGAGACCGGGCTGTTGATCGGCGTGCAAACTCCGCCCCACCACAACCTGGACCGCTATCGCAAGCTCCGTGACATGGGGGTGAATCGGGTCTCCTTTTGCTTCGAAATCTTCGACGAGAAACGCTTTGCCCAGGTCTGTCCCGGCAAATTCCGTGTCTATGGACTCGAGCGCTACCTGGACGCCATCGATTTCTGCGCGCGTCTGGGGCCGGGCACGCTCACCGAACCCTGGGTTGCCAACGGCGAGCTGATTGCCGGCTTGGAACCGCCGCGCTCCACCATGATCGCCGTGGAGCGCCTGGCCATGGTGGGCGCCGTGCCGACCGTCTGCGTCTTCCGCCCGCTGCAAGGCACGGACTTTGCCGATATGGACCCGCCCAAAACGCATGAGATGGTACCCATCTTCCGCCACCTCTACGAAACCTGCATGCGCTATGACCTCCCGATCGGCGTAGCGCCCAATATCCACGTCAGCCTGGTCCTCTTACCCGAGGAATGCTCCTGGCTGAGTCGGCGCGCCGGCACCTGGCCCTATCGTTGGAAGCAAATTAAGTTGGACTTCAAGAAAAAGCTGATGGGTTTCGTGTTCGCGCAGCACCAGTTCAACTATGACCACAAGTTGGGGCCGCCCGTTCATTAGACCCCGGCCGCGTATGCTTCCCCGGGTCATGCAGGGCACCGGCGAAAAGCTTAACGAAAAATAGATTTGACAAGGCCTATCCGTTCCGTGTATTCTTGGCCGGTTCTTGGGGAATCCGTTCCCCGATAAGGAAACAGTGCCGACTTAGCTCAGCTGGATAGAGCGTCTGGCTACGAACCAGAAGGTCGGGGGTTCGACTCCCTCAGTCGGTACCATTCCTCCCAAGAAAGAAGCCGCCCTCGGGCGGCTTTTCTGGTTTTAAGGGTTGGATCACAGGTTCGTCATCCAGATTTTGCGAAAGGCCAGTTGTTCCGGCGTTGCTTGAGGATCGGGCGTCAGGATATGGTACCGGGTGACTTTGCGGCCCAGTTTCTTTAAATTGAGGTCCTTTTCTTCCTCGCCGCGTTTAACGCGGATGGTGTAGTCGGCGCCTGTCGGCAAATCCATCAGCGGTTTCAAGGAGGCTTCCGAGAAGTCGAGACCGAGTTCCCTGCCCTGAATGCCGATCAGCGCGTCACCGTTCTTGAGGCCCATCTCTTTTAATTCGATTTCCGGGCGCCCGATCAGGAGCTTGCCCTCTGCCGATGGAACCAGTTGGTAACCCAAGACACTCTGCTCCTCTTCGTCGGTAACCTCAGGCGTGTAGGTAATGCCCAGTTTGCCGAACATCTCGGCCACGGGCAACGGCTGATTGTCCTTGACGTAGCGGTCAAAGAAGTCGGCGATTTCAGGATGCGTCATCTCCACCAGAATGTCGAAGAAACGATCTTCGGGAAAGGTCTTGTCACGGCCGTATCGCGCCAACAGCCGCAACAACAACTCGCGCAGGCCCGCCTTGCCGTCGGACAATTCCAACAGGCGGATGTCCAGTAAACCGGCCGTCATGGCGCCGCGCATGTAAATATTGGCGAACTGGCGCGCTCCCTCCGGTTCATACGACCGCTCGGCCATATCCACAAGGCTGAAGGATTTATCGAAGTAGCTGTCCATCGTCAGCTTCTCGGTCATCATCTGCAGGTACGCTTCCAGGCTCAAAATCCCGCCGCGCAATCGCAGGATCTGGGCCGCCCATTCAGTGGTGCCCTCGTACAGCCAGAGGTGCTTGGAGGGAATCGGGTCGGCGAAGTTGAACGGGGTAATGCGTTCGCTGTGAATGTTCAGCGGCGTCACGATATGGAGGATTTCGTGAGAAGCAACGGCGAGCAGGCTGCCGTTCAGTTCCTTGCGGTAGTCCTTCTCACTGTAGACGTAGTTGCTGCTCAGGTTATGTTCCCAGGCGCCCATACTGAAATCCTCGAAGTGGAAGAGGAAGGTATAGCGCGGGGCCGGCATCTCTTCCAGGAAATCGTGAACCGCCGGCAGCAGGGTTTGGATGGAATTCAAGATCTCATCCGACTGTGCTATTCCCGTTTTGGAATAGGTGAACACATCCACGAGCATGCCGCCGATTTCGGTGCTTGCATAGCTGAGTTCGCCCAACAGCAGGGGCGAATCCACCGCGTGGTCGTAATTGTCGGCATGCCAGACGCCGTCCTCACCTTCCAAGGCGGTGCCCACCGTCCAGTTTTCGGGGTATTCCAGTTCCAGGCGCAGGGGTCGTTCCTGCATACCCACGGGAAAACCCAGAACCGCGTGCGGGCAGATCTGCACGTGGTCTTCCTCGATGGAGGTACCCGCCATTGGGTAGATGAACTTGCTGCCTTCCGGGGTCTGGTCCCAGGTTTCGTAAATGGTGTAGCGGATCTCGGCCGTGTCTTCCGGTTGCGTCAACTCCCATTGGTTGGTGGACAGCTTCTCGACGGGCAGTTGGTTGCCCGTGTCGTCATAGGCGCCAATTTCATTGACAAAAAGGCCGATGTTCATGGTCTGGTAGGTGCCGGGCGCGGTTTTGGCAAATTGAAGGATCGCGTTTTCCTCGCTCAGGTCGTCCACCCGCAGGGTCACGCTGAACAGGTCCTCACTCCTGTCGCTAACATCGACGATATAGTGAAGCGCCGGTGTATTTGCCTCCGGTTTCACGTGTTCTCGGGCGATATCCTTGGGCAGGCAGGCGGACAGGAAAAGTAGGATAAATATCATGTGACGAAGTTTCATATGCTCTCCAAAAAATGAAATATAGGTCTTTCTGTTTGTGCGTGATGTCATTGCCCAAGCCGGCCGATTAGATTATAGTGTAATGCAATGACCAAGGCGGGGGGCCGGGAATGACGCTACCTACTCAGGAAAAAGAGGATCTGAAAAAATCTCCCTTTACCATCCGCAAGCGCGCTGAATTCCTGGACAGCACCAAGTGGGGCCGAGACTTTGAATGGCATCAATTGGAAGCCCTCTCATCCTACCTGGAACCATACGAAATTCCCACCCGAAAGATTCTCTTTAAAGAGGGTTCGCGCGACGCCTACCTGGCTTTGATCGCCAAGGGCAAGGTGAAGATCCACAAGACCGGCGACAGCGGCAAGAACCGTCGTATCTGCGTCTTGGGCGCGGGCCAGGCCTTCGGGGAGATGTCGCTGATCGACGGCTATCCCCGATCCGCCACCGTGGTTGCCATGGAATCGGTGGTGCTGCTGGTCATGACGCGCGACCGCTTCGAGGAATTGTGCCAGGAGTGTCCGCAACTGGCGGTGAAACTGCTGAAAAAAATTGCCAAATTGATGAGCGAGCGCCTACGCCAAACCAGCGGTATCCTGATCGATTACCTGGACGATAGCGGAAAATAACGTTTTTGTGAGCCAATTTTCCGATGTTTTCCGCTGATTAGAGTAGAGACAGGTGTTTCCTGTTTTAGCTGACAGTGCTGCTTTGGGAGAGATGTATGGCAACAGCAGAAGCCTTCGCTACACCATCCGCGGTTTCGCACGCCTATTGGTTGCAACGACGTTCACGGAAAACCAACCCGGGAATGATCAAACCGAAACCTTCCGGTCGTCTCCGGTACGATACCAGGGCCCTTGCCGGTGCCGTCTACAGTGAAATGCGCGCCCTGGCCAATCGCCTCTTGAATACCGAGAACGCCGGTCATATCTTGCAGCCTACCGCCCTGGTTCACGAGGCCTACGCCCGTCTGATGCAGGACGAACATTCCTGGAATGACAAAGCCCACTTTCTGGCAACCGCGGCCCGCACCATGCGCCGTATCCTGGTGGACTACGCCCGTCGCACCCGCGCCCTGAAACGCGGCGCCGGTGAACAGCACGTTCCCCACAACGAAGAATTACACGGAATCGAAAGCCTGCCCTACCTGGTCGCGCTGGACGAGGCCCTGGACGAACTGAATCGGATGGACCCGCGCCAGGGCCTGGTGGTGGAACTGCGCTTTTTTGCGGGTTTGAATATCGACGAATGCGCTGAAGTTCTGGGTATCTCCAAGCGCACCGTCAGCAACGACTGGCAAACGGCCCGCGCCTGGCTCTACGGCCGGCTCAAGGAAAACGTGGCTTGAACCCGATCCCCCAAATGAAAATGGGTACCGCTTCACAGCGGTACCCGCGTTCAAGCAAGTACACAAAAATGGAGATTGTGCCCTCCTAATATATAACGATTTACTGACATTGTGATCCCCTTTTTTCACCTTTTTTATAATTTTTGCCTGTTTATTACATCTGTAAACATACGCCCGCCGGGAAGCAGGCGCCCTCGTCCCGGCGGAAATCGATGTCGAAAAATGGTTTGAACGGTGATCGGATCTCGTCCCTTAAACGGGACATGTCACTACTGGTTGCGAACCGGGAACGGCGGGCGCTCGGGGGTTCGGGAAGGTGGGTTTTTCTTCAAATCCTCCAAAACCACCTCGATTGCCTTTTCCAGCTGAGAATCGCGGCCGTTGGCAAAGGCGCCGGGCTCCAGCTCTACCTCGATATCCGGCGCTACGCCCTCGTTTTCAACCACATAGCCGTCTTGGGTCCAGATGGCGATATCCGGCGCCGTGACTCCGCCGCCGTCCATAAGCACCGGGAATCCGAGCACGCCCACAAGGCCGCCCCAGGTGCGCTTACCCACCAGGGTGCCCAGACCCAGTTTGCGAAACATAAACGGCAGGTAATCGCCGCCGGAGGAGGAGAACTCGTTGGTGATCATGACCTTGGGTCCCTGAATCGTCGAATGCGGCGCGCGGATATCGCGTCCGTGGCGCGTGGCCCACCAGGCCATGGCGGGTCGACGCAGGTGATCTACGTAGTAGTCGGCCAGCAGCCCGCCGCGATTCCAGCGGTCATCGACGATGATCGCCTCTTTGTGGGTTTGGGGAAAGAAATAACGCTTGAACCAGGCATGGCCGGACCCGCCCGTGTTGGGTACATAGACGTAAGCGGCTCGCCCGTTCGTGGCCTCGTGTACCCGGCGTATGTTGCCCTCGGCCCAATCTCGCAGGCGCAGGTTGTTTTCATTACCGATGGGTTCCACGGTAACCGTGCGTGCATCCTTACCGTCGGGATGCGGTCCAACCGTAATTTCGATCGCCCGACCCACGGTGTGTTCGAAGTAGATAAACGGGTTTTGCGGCACGCGCAGTTCATTGCCCTGCACCGCCAACAGATAGTCGCCCTCGTTTACTTCCACGCCGGGAACGGCCAGGGGGGAACGCAGTTCGGGATTCCAGTTCAGGCCGCCGTAGATGCGAGTAATGCGGTAGCGGCCCTTGTCCACGTCGAAATCGGCGCCCAAGAGGCCGATGGGGATGGTTTTCGTTTCATGCACCCGCTCCCCGCCGGAGACATAATGGTGGCCTACGGCCAGTTCGCTGCACATCCAGCGGATGATCTTGTTGAGGTCGTCACGACTCGCGGCGTGTTGTACGAAGTCCTTATACTTCAAATACATGGCATTCCAGTCGACACCATGATAATTAGTGGCGTAGAAGTAATCGCGATTGAGGCGCCAGGCCTCCCGAAGGATCTGGGCCCACTCCATGCGCGGTACAATGCGAATCTTAACGCGCTCCATGTTCAACTGTCCGCCGACCGCCGATGCCTTGGAGGCGGTTCCGGCAAGATGGGTTTGTCCGTTTGCCTGATACAGCATCTTGCTGCCGTCGTGGGAAACGGCAAAGCGGGTGACATTATCTACCAGGGTCTCCGCTTTGCGATCCTCCAGGCTGTAGCGAGTCAAGGCGCCCGGGGAGGTAATGCCCTCCAACATGCCGGACGGTTTCCGGGTCAGGAAGAAGAGTTCGCCGCTTTTGCCCGCTGCCAAACTGCTCATGTAACCCTCGGAACCGGGCAATACCTGAATGCGGCGATCCAGACCCTCGAAATCGATGACCGTAGCGGTTCCTTCTTTCTGATCCCCGGCTTCCGGCTCAACCGGTTCGTCGATCGTACGCGCCAGGGGTGACGGGATGTCCTTGGATAGAACGGCCATGTAGATGCGATGGCTCATTGTAAAATCGCTGCTGGACTGCGCAAACCAGTCCACGGCCGGCCCCGCGTCTGTAGATGCAAGAAAGAAAAGGTACTTGCCGCTTTTGTCGAATGCGGGACTCAGAACTTCGCTCATGCCGTCAGTGATTCTGGTGGACTTACCGCTTTCCAGATTGTAGACGTAGACCGAACTGATGAGGCCGTCCGGTCGCAAGTCGTAGGCAAGCCAGGCGCTGTCCGGCGAGAAACTGAAGTTGGGCGTGACGCCGTCAGGAGGGCCGTATTCAACCTGCCCGGCCACTTCCACCGACTTTTCGGTCTCCAGGTCCAGAATGCGAATGGACATGGCGTTGTCCGTGTAGGCGATTTTCTTGCTGTCGGGCGAGAATGTGGGCTTGTGGTAGAAACCGGAGCCGTCAAGGTCCAGTTTACGCGGCGGTTTCTTGCCCAGGGGATCGGTGATATGCAGCTTGTACTCGCCGGAGGCATCGGAGAACCAGGCAATCCACTTACCGTCGGGCGACCAGGCGGGGTCTCGGTCATGACTGCCGGCCGATTGGGTCAGGTGACGCGGCTCGCCCTTCTCGGGAGGTACGGTGACGATCTCGCCGCGCACTTCCAAGACAGCGCGCTTGCCGTCAGGCGCAAGATGTCCGTTGCGCACGTATTTGGCGCCGGAAACGGTGCGCGGACGAGTATCGTCCAGGTCGGCGGCAAGGGCGATTTTCAGGCGTTGGTCCTTGCCGGTAGCCGGGTCCAGCAGACGCAGGTAGCCGGCTTGTTCGTAGATGATTTTGCCGTCGCCGGAGGAGGGATTGAGCACGGGGTAATCGTCGAAACGGGTCAATTGATCCACCTGCTTCGATCTGGGATCGAAACGAAACAGGTTGAACTCGCCGGCGCGGTCGGAGGTGAAATAGACCTTGCCGCCAATCCACATGGGGTGGTTATCGTTACAGCCGCCTTCCGGTTTTGGAATCTCCACCCAGGTGTCTTGACCGGGTCGCACGATCCAGATACGCGAGATACGCCCGCCGCGGTAGTTCTTCCACTGGGCGTATGCCTCCTGCAGCGGGGTGTAGGCAATCCGTCGACCAGTTCGGTCGAAGGCGCCCAGATTGGCCGTGGGCATGGGCAGGGGTTGCGGCAGGCCGCCGCCTGTCGATACCAGGAACAGGCGCGAGATTTCGCGGGGCGCAAAAGACAGCCGCGCGGAGCCCAGAAGCACCTGTTTGCCGTCCGGGGTGAAGCCCATGGCGCGATCCGGCTTGGGGTGCCGGGTAAGGCGACGGGGATTGCCGCCGGTAACGGGTACGATGTAGACGTCGACATTGCCGTCGTATTCGCCGCTGAACACCAGGTGCCGACCGTCGGGGGAGAAGGCCGGGTAGTCTTCGCGGCCGATATGCGAGGTCAAGCGGCGCGGGTGTCTGCCGTCGCGATCGGCCACCCAGATATCGCCGGCGTAGGTGAAGGCGATATGGGTCTTGCTGATCGCCGGTTCGCTAAGCATCAGCGTATCGGCAATCTGGCCGGCGTTAGCGGCGGCGCACAGGAAACCAAGCAACAGGATCGAACGATACATCGAGGAACTCCTTTTTCAGGCGGGCGGTTTTTAGGAAATGCCGATCGCGGCCAGGCGGCGCCCCATCTCGGCGCCGAGGGCTTGCAGCGCATTGACGGGACGAATCAAAACTTCAAAACGGGTGATGATGCCCTGATCGTTAAGGGTCACCAGGTCCAATCCCTTCAATTGCAGGTCGGACACCTTTGCGCTGAACTCCAGGGCCCATTCGCCGTCGTCGACCCATTGGCGGTGGTACTGAAAATCCTGGAAAACCTCGCAGACGGTAGCAAGCACCCCTTGTACAGCCCGGCGGCCTTCCTTGGGCGTCCAGGCGAAAGGCGAGTGAAAGGTTGCATCCTCGGCCAACATATTGCCCAGGGCTTCCCAATCCTTGTGTTGCACGATTCGGTGCCATTCTTCCAGGTGTTTGTTCACATTCCCTCCATGGTGTTTGAGACGGTGTTTGATTCATTCTAGCATCAGGGTGCTTGCAGGTCGGCGAATATTTCCGCTGCTGCGCGGAACAAAGCGGCGTGCCGTTGCGGCAACAAGTTGCGGTCCTCCGAGTAGCCGCCGCCCACCACGCAAGCCGTGGCAATGCCTTGCGCGGCGGTTTGTTCCAGGACATAGCGATCGCGGGCATAAAGGCCCTCGTCGGTAAGCGCCAGGCGACCCAGGCGATCGTCGCGGTGCACGTCCACACCGGCATCGTAGATCACCAGATCCGGCCGTTGATCATGGATCAAGCGGGGGAGATGCTCATGCAGTGCGGCCAGGAAGGCATCGTCCCCGGCGCCGTCGGGCAAACCCACGTCCAGGTCGCTTTCCTGCTTGCGAAAGGGGAAGTTACGGGCGCCGTGCATGGAAAAGGTGAACACGCGCGGTTCGTCCTTGAAGATAAACGCGGTGCCGTCGCCCTGGTGCACATCCAGGTCCACGATCAGCACCTTGTTCACCCGGCCCTCATCCAGGGCCAGGCGAGCGGCCACGGCCAGGTCGTTGAGAATACAGAAGCCGGAACCGAAATCGGGATAGGCGTGATGGGTTCCGCCCGCTGTATTGCAAGCCAGGCCGTATTCCAAGGCAAGGCGGGTGGTTTTGACAGTGCCGCCCACCTCGGCACGAACCCGCGTGACCAGATCGGGATACCAGGGCATGCCGATGCGCCGTTGGATCTTATGAGCCCAGGTTCCCTGAACGAAGGAATCCAAATAATCGGTATGATGCACCCGAGTCAGGGTGGCGTCGGAGGCGATGCGCGGGGCGTGGAACTGATCGGGGGAGGCGATGCCCTGATCCAGGAGGTAGCGGTAGAGCATCTCGAACTTGGTCATGGGAAAGCGGTGTTTTTCCGGCCAGATGATGCTGTAGTGGTCGTGATAGACGATGGGTAACGATTGCATGGAGTCCTCGGGAATCGGCACGGCCTCATTCTAACAGCATTGTTTGAGTGGCTGTCATTCACATAAAGGGGCGGTGCCGAATATCCTATTGTTTGTTCAACCGGCCTTGGCGCTTTAATTCCAGCGCGACAAACGGCGCGCGGCGTTCCAGAAAAGCCAGGCTGATGTCGCGGTTCCAATAAAGGAGGGCATAATCCTCTCGTAGCTTGCGACATTCCCTGTCATTCAGGCCCATGATTTCTATGGTTTCAAGAATACGCTTTTTTGCTTGAGCATCGGTCTTTTGTCCCGGTTTGACTTGAAAAGCGACAAGTTCCAACTCAAACCATCCGGGTTCAATTTCAAACGGGTCCAGCACATTGGCGATACAATTCTTGCGACTGTTCATCATCGAACATGCGAGCCTGTAATTGGTCCACTCGTAAATCTGCTGCCAATGTGTGGATTTTGGGAGCATGTGATCAACCGAGGCGCTGCCTGTAACCGGTTCGATATAAAAGCACAAATAAGCGCAGATTCGCCGGTAGGCGGTCAACATTTCCGGCAGAGCCTCCCGCCAATAGGGTGGGAATCGATCGGGCGGGATGTCCTCGGGCTTGTCAGCAATTACCTTCCGCGGTCTTCCATGACGTGTTTCCCTGGAACGTCCGATCATTTCATCAACAGCCAGATTACCCGGCTTACGAACTTTGCTGTCAAAATCAGGCGGCTCAGGTGCCGGACGTACTGGAATCAAGAAGCACCCCGTAGTGCTTCCAGCCAACTGCTCCAGCGGATCCAGAATGGGTTGACATCGCTTAACACGGTTCTCAATTCCCGATCTATTGCTTCCGCTGTTTCCAGGTCAGCTTCCTCTTGAGAAAGGATGGCATACGCCTCATGAAGAGCCTGTTCGGCCTCCAGAGCAACGGGCTCTTCGATACCGAGAAAACCGAGCCAATTGGATGCATCGCCCAAACGACGCCAGCGTTGCTGTTCCAGATAGACAAAACCGTTGCGCTCTTCGAAAGCCCAAATGCTGTCTTGTTCGGAATCGAATTCCGGTTCAGCCGAGGCAAGCACCAGCGGAGAATGGGTTACGGTCAGCAATTGGACGGAAGTTTGCTTCTGATGCGTCAGTGCATCGGCAACTTCCAGAAGCGCTCTCAAAATGGAGCGTTGCCAACGCGGATGTAAATGGGCCTCGATTTCGTCCACCAGAAAAACGATGTTTTCGACCGGTTTCCTATTGGTCAATTCAGCGGCGGCAAGGTGTTCCTGCCAGGCCCAGACCAACAAATAAGCAAGGGCAATGATGCGCCGTATACCGGCGGAGGTATGAACCACCGGGACGGTTTGTCCATAGGGCATGATCAGCGTTGGAAAATCCCGAGCATCGTCGAGATCGATGCGCATGGGTTCGCCGATAGCCAGGGCCTTGTCGCCTGGTGGAGAGAGGCGAGTAATCACATGTTGCAACTGGTCAAAAGCTCTATTTCTTTTTCCCTGCCAGGTGGTCCAATCGCGGATAAGGCCGTTACATAGCGGCTTGCCATTGACTTCCAAACCTTCCCAAACATCATCGGCCTTGAACCGATAAGCTGCCGGCCCGCTGTCGCCGGCCTTACGACCGGTGTTGCGCGCCGGGTCCCAAACTGAAAAGCCGCCGTCTACCTGGGCATAGATAACCAGACAAGGTGCACCGCTCTGATCTGCATCGACAGGCCAGGTACGTGTTTCCCATGTGAAAATACTGGAGCGTATTTCGCCCGATGCCAGGCAGTAGGAAATCCGCGGGGCGGCTTTCGGGTTGCGATGAGGCGCGGCCGGACGGCCGGACCATGTCCGGGTCAGGGCCCACCATGCCACATCCAGCATAAAGCTTTTACCCAGTCCGTTATCGCCGGTGATGAAATTTAGCCTTGGCTTCAGTTCCATTTCCAGCGCCGAGGCGGGGCCGACATGTTGTAACGCCAATGAGCCGAGCAAGAAAACCTCTCTCCTGACATGGTCTAGAGTATTATAGCAATAGTTCCAGCCTTATCATCCATGGAGTTATTGAGAGCCGGGGTACTTGAAACAGCATATTCTTAATCCACCCATCCTCTGATTTATCGAAGATTGATTCATCATCGTCTTTTCTTTTGGCTCAATCGTTGTTATGTTGACTGTCGCATGACAGCGATGCGTGCCTAGGAGAAGCGAAGATGGTTAAACTTTGTATTGCTACCGCCTTGTTACTATTGATGGTGGGTTGCCACAGTGTGGATTCCGGAACATCGCCCAGTTTCAGTAGTTCCAATTTTTCGGTGGTTGCCTTGAACGAATCCCAAATCCAGGTCTCCTGGACGCCCGGGGCCGATGATTTACTGCCCTCCTCTGAATTGAAATACCGTATCTGGTACGGGACTACCGTGGACACTACCGGGGCGCCCAATATCGTCACCGACGCCGGCGCGCTTTCTTGGACCTTGACCGGATTGGAGGCCGCGACAACCTATGAGGTATTGGTCACCGCTTACGACTTCGGTCAGGACAGTGAGATCCCCGAATCCAATGCGACCAAATCGGCGACGACTAGCGCGGCCGGGGAGGGCACATTCGACGGACCGCTGACCTTCGATCTCAGTCAAACACCCACCGGGTTGATCACCGGAAGTGTCCAGACCAACGGCACTTACATCGGCGTCCTGGCCAATGACCGCCTGGACTGGTATTTCGTCGAAGGAAACGAGATCAAAGAATTCAACGACGAGGACATCGATCTGGAAACGGCCATCGATCAGGCCGCCCTGGTAAAAACCCGCACGGGCACCACACCGGACGATTTATTTTTGGTGACCGCCACGGGGCTTCGCCACTACGAGAACAGTACCAACGACGGCTTTGAAAATACGCCCTTTACAGATTTCGAAGGTGTGCCGGAGCCCGACAGCATGGGCTTCATCTACACTGCGGACGGCATCATGGATCTGGTTTATTACCTGGATGCCGGCGGGATCGTGCGTTTCTACGATTACGATGAAACCGCTACCGATCAAGCAGATCGGTTCACAGAAAAAGCTACCTACAATCTCGGCGCCGTCAATGTGCAGTTCCGGGTGGGCGACTTCGACGGCGATGCCGCGACCGATCACGATTACGGCATTGTCTACCTGCAACTCAACGAATTGTGGTATGTGCAGGGCGATGCCGATTTCAATTTCGAAGCCCGTGAAGAAATTGCGACCATCGACCAGTTCACCCAGACCGTAAAAGTGTTGGTAGACGGCCAGGTAACCAACGAAGACCAGACCATCGACTACAACAGCAGCACCATGACGGCCACCTTGGAAGTCTTCGCCAGGGGGAGCACCGATTCCGATTTGGACATCCACATCTTCTTCCGCGATGAGAGCAACGACCTGTCTCAGTTGTACGTCTACACCGGTAATACCGCCGGCACATTTGACGACGCCACGGTGAAGAATTACGACCAGATCACCTACAACTTCGTCGATTTTCAGGACGCCGACGGCGCCAACGGTTTGGATCTGGTCGCGCCCCAGGATGCGGCCAACAATGTGGCCCTGCACCTGGACGCGAGCGGCGGTATTGACAAGGCGGAAGGCTATTACGGTTACGGCGGCGATGACCTGGTAACCTACGCGGTCTTCGGTCAATTGGACGGCAGCAACCGCTCCGACCTGGTCATGACCTCCGGTCAAACCCTCAGCGTCCTGCTGTGGAACGAGTAACCTTCTTCGGCCCGAGGAGGATGCATGCGGCGCCTGGCCATTTCCCCCTGTCCCAACGATACCTTCGCGTTCTACGCCCTGATTCATGGCAAGACCGATCTGGCCGAGATTCCCCGGGTAAGCTATGCCGATATCGAGGAACTGAACCGCCTATGCTTTCAGGGCGATATCGATTTCTGCAAGATCAGCTTCGGCGCCTATCTGCACCTACGTGACCGCTTTACCCTGCTGGAAGCGGGCTCGGCGCTTGGTTTCGGTTGCGGCCCCCTGGTGGTTGCCGCGAGGGACATTTCGTTGGACGTCTTGAAAACCAAACGCATTGCCATCCCCGGACAACATACCACCGCCGCCATGTTGTTGCGGCTGATGCTGGGCGCGGAGTTGAATACGGTCGAGATGGTTTTCGACCGCATCATGCCCGCCGTCGCCGCGGGTGAAGTGGACGCCGGCTTGATCATTCACGAATCCCGTTTCACCTACGCGGGGCACGGCTTGGTCAGTTTGGTCGATTTGGGTGACTGGTGGGAACGGACAAGCGGGCACCCCATTCCGCTCGGCGGCATCGTGGCCCGCAAGGATCTCCCCGCCCAGGAAATCGCCGCCTTCGATCGCGCCCTTACCCAAAGTGTCGATTATGCTCGGGCGCATGCCGCGGAAACGATGCCCTTTATGCAAAGCCACGCCCAAGAGATGGAGCCCCGAGTCATGCAAAGTCATGTCGACCTATACGTCAACGACTACACACGGGCCCTGGGTGCACGTGGTCGGGAGGCGATCAACTACCTGGTCGAGGTGGCCCGGGATAAAGGTCTTCTTGATTGAATCCGCTCCAAGAATCGCAAGCCTCGTTGTAACGGCGGCTTGGCTTGTCTCACTGGGTAATGTGAAACCAGTCACCTATAATCTGCTTGTCTTTTTTCCCGAAAATAACTAGTATTAGGGAACCAGCTAGAAGGCTTCGGCCGTGAAAGGCCATCGATCTCGCGAAATTATTTGGTTGCGTATTTGCCCTGCTTCATTCGAATCATTGGTCGATTTGTCGATAGTTCTTTCGATATTAGGTCGTAGGCCGGCTGTACATTACTACTAGGAGAAGAAATATGAAAAAGGAACTGAAGAAATTGGAAGTTACCAAACTGGATCGCATCCACAAAGTCGTCGGCGGCGCTGTTGCCGAATTGGAAATCGACCGGGACTGCATCGTTTGCGGTTTGGGCGGCCCCATCCTGACCGGCGGCGGCCATTAATCGTCGCCTCGTCATGAATTTCTTTACAGTTCACACCCGACGGTCGGGGCAATTGGATGCTCTGATTCAGTCGGGTGCCGATTGCCTTCGTAATTCGCGCGCCGTGGTCGGCGGCGATGACAGTTTCTCCAACACGACCGGAGAACGCATCGTCCTTGGTCCCGGCCGCGATTAACCTTCCCCCGACGCTACTCTATCGAAGATTCCAAGGAGACATCTTATGAAGAAGTTAGAGCTGAAAGGCGCCCAAAAGCTGGAGCGCATCCACAATATTCTGGGCGGCCTCGAAGCCACCGCAACGACCGACATCAAAATCGATGACATCGACAAGCAATGCCTGGTTTGCGGTCTCGGTGGTCCCATCATCACCACCGGCACCGGCGATACCTGCGGCAGGGGCTAAGCCTTTCCGTTGCGGCGGGCTCTCGGGCCCGCCTTTTACTTTATCTATGAGGTTCCCGCATGCAAACACAAGTTGAAAGCCGCCCCATTCTGGAAAACCGTGAGGGTCGTCCCCTGGTTGCCTTTGCTTATGAAGGTTGCAACCCCGACCTGCTGGAAAAAATTCTGCCTCTGATCGATATCCTTGAACTTCCCCCCGACAGTTTCGGCAACGGCGAAAACGGCAAAATTACCTTTGTAGAGCCCGGAATGGCCCAGATCGACCACGCCCTGGCCGCCGGTAAACGCATGATCATTCACGGCATCGGCCTTTCCATGGGCTCCTACGACGGCATGCACGAGCCCTATCTCAACTTTTTGGACGCTTTCCTGGAACGCGTGCCCGCCGTCTGGCACAGCGAACATCTGGGCTACACCCGCGTCCACGGCGATTACCTGGGCACCATGCTGCATCTGCCGCGCACCCGCGAGGTGCTGGACATGATCTGCGATCGCGTCATGGCCATTCAAGACCGCTACCAGATCCCCTTCCTGGTGGAAAACATCGTGCGCCTTCTACCCGACGAGGATAACGAATTCACCGACGCGGCCTTTATCAACGCCATTTGCGAGCGCACCGGTTGCGGTCTCCTTTTGGACGCCTACAACCTGGAATGCGAGATCTTCAACAACCGTTTGGATATCGACGAATTTCTGGCCGAAATCAACCTGGCCAATGTGCGCGAAATCCACGTGGCCTGCGGTTACGAACACAAGGGTTTCCTGTTGGACGTACATTGCCTGGGTTTGAAGCAGTCCACCCTGGACCTGGCCGAACGCATCATTCAAGGCAGCGGCGGCACCGTGGACGTGCTCACTTACGAGCTGCTTTCCCAAGCCATACCGCGTATGGGCCACGACGCCATTATCGCCGAAATGAAGCGTTTGAACGAGGTGTGCAACCGCCATGAGCAGTGAGTTACAAGCCGTTCAAAACAGGCTCTACGACCTGATCCGCGACGATACCCCGGTTCGCGACGACGACCCGGACTATATCAAACAGGTAGCAGGCACCCCCAATATCGCTATGCTGCGCGAGGTTTCCAACTGGTGGATCGGCTACAACCTGGAAACCGGTTGCCCCTACACGCATAAGCTGATGCGGCGCCTTGACCTGTGGTACAGCACCCTGGAAGCCGAAATGTACACCGGCGTCAACGAGGCCCATATCCCCACCCTGGCCGACCGTTTCCTGGGTCTGATGAGCGATCACAAACACCCTATGGTCGCCGCCCTGGCCAAATTCGAACGCGCCCTGAAACGCATCAAACGCGGCGACAAGCAAACCTATGTCACCGAATGGCAGCACAACCCCTACGAACTCCTGGCCGCCGTCATCGATAAAACCCCGTTGGAGGATGTCTCGGAAGGGAACTTCCAAACCGAGTTAAGCCTCGAAATCGAAGGTCTCTTTACGGCTTACGCCCTGGAACCGAAAGACTGAATACGCCCGCTAAACCTCTTTCGCGTGGTTCTCGACAACCTTCTTGACCTCGTCCATTTCCTTTTCGGACAGGATCTGTTTGGCCGAGGTGGTGTTGACGAACAGGATATCGCCGATGCCGTCGTAGCCGTCAAAGACCTCGATACCCTTGCGCTTGATCAGCTCGAGCCGCATACCGCGCACCACCAGGTCGGCCTCGCGCGAATGGCTGTTGATCAGGTCGCGCACCCGGCAGCCCTCCGTCATGGGAATCACGCGAATATTGCGCTCCGAAATGGGCAAACGGCCCGCCTGGATCAGGGTGCGCAGCTTTTGGCGCTCCTCCTTGATGCGGTGCTCCGGCCAGGTGGCGAATATCTTCAGGAAACCGCCGCGCCACTCCGGTGAGCCCAGGATGATATACCCGGTCAGAATCATCAGGTTGGCGTTTTCATAATCCTGGGGCGTCAACCAGACATGTAATTCACGTCGATACCCGAAGCGGCGTTCCGCGCTGCCCAGGACATAGATATCGAAGTTGGAGGTAGGCAGCAAGTTCAAGTCACCCAGCATGGGCTCCAGGCGTGCGGGTTCACGCTTGGGGTATTCGAACAGGATGCCGTTGTTCTCGTGCCCGGAAATACCGGGCAACTGAATCACCTGGCAGATTGCCGTGGTATAGGACGGACTGACCAGCGTATCCACGAACACCCGCCCCCGGCTGGCCCCCACCAGGCGGATCAACCGGTGCCTGCACGCTTTGGCTTCCCGCTGGGTTTTTTGCGACAAATAACCGCGGATGAAATGGATATAGGTGCCGAAACCGTGGTGATGGGCCATCCAACGAATCAAGTCGAAGGCGCTCTGGCGCTCGAAGCTGTCGCTGGAGATGCCGACCACGGAGGGACGCCAGTTCACCTCGCCGCGGCTCTGGTGGCTGCGTTGCAGGAACAACTGGAGGTTGCGGCTCACCTGGAAGATAACGCCCTGCATAATGGCCGAAAGACCGCGCTTCTCCGGGTTGGTGGCGCTGAGGGTGAAATAGGTGGCGCCCATGATGATCGCGGCCAGGATGGCGTAGGTCGTGTTCATTTCGAACATCAGCCAGCCGCAGGCGATCGCTCCGAACAGGGAGAGATACCAACGCGATTTGAACGAGGGCCGATAACTGGGGTCGCCCGCAAAATGTTCCAGGAAGGAGATCAGGCAGATGGAGCCGTAGGTCACCATAAAGAACATGGAAATGATCTCGGCCACGGCGTTGACATCGCCCACCAACACGAAGGCAATGCCGATGGCGCAGGCGACGATGGAACCGTTCACCGGTTCACCGCCCTTGTTTTCACGGGCGAGCCAGCGGTTGAGAGCGGGCAGGGGCAGCAGGCCGTCATTGCCGATGGCCTGCAGGGTTCGCGGCGCCACGATCAAACTGCCCAGGGCGGAGGACAAGGTGCCGGCGGCCAGACCGATGGGAATGATGGGCCCCCAAACGGCAATCTTGCTCATGATCAACTGGTCGGCGTCCAAGGCTTCCGGCGTGGCGGACACGGCCAGCTTCAAGCCGATGAGCGCATAGATGATCATACCGGCAATCGTGGCGGCCATGGTGCCCAGCGGGATCGCCCGCTTGGGGTCGCGCAGGTCGCCGGACAGGCCCACGCCCGCGGCCATTCCGGTGAACGCCGGGAAGCAGATGGCGAATACGTACATAAAGTTGTCGGGGTCTTCCAGGCGGCGGCTGAGCATGTAGAACATCTCCCCACCGGTTTCCGGGGACGGCGCCTCGCCCATGAAGAAAAAGACCAGGGAAAGGAACAGCAGGGTAACCACCACGTAGAGGATCTGCATGCCGATGCGCGCGCCCTTGGTCAGCATAACCCAGGTCAGCAACAGCATGGTGGGCACGGTCACCAGTCGCTTGTCGGCCAGTTCGAAGTCGAACCGCGCCTCCAGGAAACCAAGAATGGGGTCCAGGCCCTCGGCAAAGGCAATCACGTAAAACGCGGCGCTGATGGCCTGGGAGAAAAACAGGCCGATGCCGATGGAACCGCCCGCAATCAAACCGAACGACCGCGAAATGATGTAGTAGACGCCGCCGCCTTCCACCCGTTGGTTGGTGGCGATCTCCGACACGGCCAGCGCGGTGGGAATGGTAACCGCATGACCCAGGAAGATGATTAGCATGACGCCCCAGAAACCGGTATGCGCCACCGCGTAACCGAAGCGCAAAAACATAATGGCGCCCAGAATGGTGGAAATGGACGTCAGAAAAACCGGCAGGGTGCCGAAACTGGGTGGCGTTACTTTGTCAGCAGCTCTCATGAATGCCTCTCGACGGCTTACCATACCAGAGAATGACGCCAACCAACAGACCCTTATCCGGGTAAACCCGAAAGCCTCATCGAATCAACAAGCGGCGCCAACCTCTGCATGACCGGACCAAGGCTCGTCAAAACGGGGACGCCCCAGAATCCAACCCACGCCGGGCCGGTAACATGCTAGATTGAAGGCAGCAAGTATGGGAGGCGTGACTTGGCCGCAACACAGCGCATTTTGATTTGTGACGACGAACCCGCGATCAGAAAGACCCTGGCCGAGATTTTGGAAGATGAGGACTATCAGGTAGAAACGGTGCCCAACGGCGAATCCCTGATCAAGGCCCTGCATCGCTCGGACAGCCGCGTGGACGCCATTCTGCTGGATGTCTGGCTGCCGGGCATGGACGGCGTGGAAACCCTGAAGCAGATTCGCGAGTTGGGCTACCAGACCCCGGTCATCGTGATTTCCGGCCACGCCACTCTGGACGCGGCGGTTCAGGCCACCAAACACGGCGCCTTCGACTTCCTTGAAAAACCCCTCAACCTGGACAAGGTTGTCCTGACCCTGGCCAATGCGCTGGAGAAGAAACGCCTGGAAAAACGCTTCGCCGGCTTGGAAGCGCAACTGCCCACGGTGCAGATGGTGGGCTCCGGCCCGGCCATTGCGGCGCTGAAGGAAGATATCGAAATGGCCGCGCCCAGCAAGGGCCGGGTGCTCATCCTGGGCGAAAGCGGCTCCGGCAAGGAACTGGCCGCCCGCCTGATTCACGAGCGTTCCAACCGCGCCGCCGGCCCTTTCGTGGAGATGAACTGCGCGGCCATCCCGGAAGAACTGATCGAATCGGAAATGTTCGGTCACGTCAAGGGCAGCTTCACCGGCGCCCAGGCAAACCGGGCGGGCAAGTTCGAACTGGCCGACGGCGGCACCCTGTTCCTGGACGAGATCGCCGACATGTCGCTGAGCACCCAGGCCAAGGTCCTCCGCGTGTTGCAGGAACAGCGCTTCCAACCCATCGGCTCGGGCAAGACCATCCACGTGGATGTGCGCGTGATTGCGGCCACCAACAAGGAACTGGAAGCGGAAATCGCGGCGGGCCGTTTTCGCGAGGATCTCTACTTCCGCCTGAATGTGATCCCCCTGCGCATGCCGCCCCTGCGGGAACGCGCCGAGGACCTGCCCGAACTATGCGCCCACTTCACCGGGGAATTCAGCCGCGCCTACGGTCGGGAACAACCGCGCTTCACCGACGAGGCCATGCAGTGCCTCCAGAGCTACCGCTGGCCGGGTAACGTGCGCGAACTGCGCAACATCATGGAGCGCCTGGTCATCATGAGCCGCAGCCCGGAGATCGACGTGGCCCGCCTGCCGGAACAGGTGCGCGGCCGACGCCGGGACGGTTTTTCCTTCCGCAACTACGATTCGCTGAAGGAGGCCCGCGAGGATTTCGAGCGGCGCTACATCGAGTTCCAGCTGAAGCGGCACGAGGGCAATATCACCAAAACCGCCGAGGCGCTGAAGCTGGAGCGCAGCAACCTTCACAAGAAGATCAAGGCCTACGGTATCGAAAACGAGTGAGCCCGCTTACTTCCCCGCGTAGTTGGGGGTCTGCGTCTTCGCCAGTTTGATCCACTCGACATCCAGGGTCTTCTGGTTGATGATCATGCGACCGGTGAAGGGTTCGGCAATCACGATGTCCTCGCCCAATTGGACGGGCGCGCACTGGAAGGTGTAGACCGCTTTGTCACCCTCCTGGGAAGCCAGGGTGAAATCGGCGTTCACGGCCATGGACAGAATGTCCTCCGCCTTCAGGGGGAGCGTGTCTTCACCGCCTTCAACCTGGGCAAGTTCCCAGCGCAAGACGGCGCCGTTACGGCCTTCATGAGCGGTGACGTCGAAATGACGCGCCGCACCGTCGGTTTCCATGGCCAGGACGGCCAGTTCCAGAGGAGGCATGTTGGCGGCGAAATAATGATCGCCTTTCGCCATATAAGCGGCCACGTTGATACCCACGGCCAATGCAATCACAAGCGCAATCCGATAAGTCAAAACCAGTACTCCATGGAGCCGTTTGAACCGGTCACGGTTCTTTCAATTCCCTGGCAAGCGTCGTGCCAGGCGAATGGAAAACAACGGGTATCGGCATTTCATTCCAGATACGCTGCCTACCTGGAAAAGCCCTGAATGCAGAAAAGAAGTGGTGATGTCTTAGACAGGGCCATAAGCCCGGTCGACATGACCGACGCACCATCTTACTCGAAAACCAATAAAAAAGCCGGCTTTTCTTGACGAACGACGACAAAATGGCCGGACTTCCGCGCCGGCGGCCGGTCGCATTGTCTTTTTTTAAGGACAGAGCGAGACCTTTTTTATCACGATTCGTAAGACCCGACCGCTTCACCGAAACTGACAGGGGGATTGGGCATGGTCATGCTCGGGTACGATGTTGTTTTTTCTAAAATCCGGTACTCCTAACAGCTTCGGGTATGGTGCCTCACCTGGGAAAATTTCATATCACAGCCTGTAATCGAATGATGTCTTTCCGGTTGTGGTAACATTTGACCATGGACTCCGCACCCTGTTTCGTCATTGCAGAGGAACCAATCCGTCAGTAAGGAGTGGTCACTATGAAACGCGCTTTTTTTCTTGGCCTGATTTTTTTGATTTCTGTGTCGGCGACAACAGAAACGACCACGGCAGAAGGGGTATCACGGGAAGTGAACGCCTGGGGAGAATGTCGAAATATACAAGGCGATTGCATCCCTCCGCCGCAGTTCAGACGGGGTTTATAAACTTGCGCTATGGTCTGACCTCGGATACCTGCCACTTGGCGGGATCGAATCGATAGCCAATCTTTCCGTCAGTACCGCCGTAAAGCCCATATCGTCCTAAATATCCTGGGATGTCTTGGGAGTGCTCCACTTTTAAATCGTCGGCAAGAAAATAGATGCGCGTTGTTTTACCGTCAAGGTTTTCAACCGCTACTTGAAACCCTTCTCCGGTTTTGCCAAAGCCTACAATCCGATGATGGGACGTGTACCAGTCGAAGGGTTGCCCGTAGGTGAAACGACCGGGATAGGGCTTCCATTCGATATCGAGCCTGTGTCGGCCGCTCTCTTCGCCATTGAATGAGGTGACAACCGGCTCAAGGGGAGACATGGCGTATTTGGTTTTGCCCTTGATGACCAACCATGCTTTCTTGATATTCGGGTCTATGACCTTGGGTCGATAGAAGGCCCCGCTTTTCCCGGAAATGTTCCGTTGTTTCACCGTGATTGGAACGAAGAAATCGGTGTCTTTGGCCCATACACGTGGTCCGGCAAAGATCTGGTCTCCATGCATGCGAAAATAGGGCGCATAGTATTTGGGTAGTGAGGTGACTCTTTCCTTCCCGCGATCCACCAACGCGATGCCATATTCCGGGTGCCCGATCCATGAAATAAGATATCCGCCTGGAACCGGGCAGGCGGCAGAGATTTCGTCCTTGGTGCGGTATTCAAAAACCAGATCACCTTTGAGGTTGTAATGGGCAAAGCCATGATCCTCATCTATGTCAAAAAGAATGACGTGCCCACTTTTGCTGGTGATGAAATCCCAAGGCTTCGCGTCCGGTATCTCTTTTAAATGGTACTGAGAGAAAACGAAAAGAAAAATAATCATCGCCGGTTGATCCTTGGCGGTGGGTGGAAATCCCACCGTGATTCTTTCCCTGGGTACACGTAATAATCCAGATTATCTTCACCGGGAAAGTAGGCTCTGCCTTCCCAAACCATCTGCCGTACTGGAATTGTTACCAGGAAGGTGCTGGTTTTCAATTTGATTCGAGGTATGTCGCCGTCGTAATCAACCGCTACGATGATGCCTGTCCAGCTTCTCTCTGACAAGTTGAGGGTGAAACTATCCGTGATCGTGATTATTTGCCCTGGGCTGTAGATGGTATCCGTGCACTCAAACTCACCGGTGCGCCATGAGAATGCTTTGATTTCCGATTTCCGGATAGTCAGAGGGGTTGAAAAAGCAATGACGACAGCGTCTTTCGAAAGGAAGGCCAGCAACAAACAAACGATAAATGCCGAACTTCGCCAAAGCCGGGTGGCCCAGCGCCGTGGTTTTCCAGTGGCCACGACTTGTGGCGCTACTGTTTCTGATTGATCGATACTGTCAATAACCTCTTCACTGTCTTTCTCTATATCAGAGGCCAAAATGGGTTCCGCCAATATGGGGTACTTCTCATGGGCAAAAGCGAGCGCCTTTGTCGTATCGATTCTCTTCACGCCGTTGCTGATAACGAGAAATTCAGCGTGTTTGTTAATAGATACCCGGATCATGGATTCCATGGCCCTTCTGGGATCGATCGTGTTTTCATACCAATCGAAGTGATCACGAGCCACGCGTGTAACTTGAGCGTAGGTCAAGAATTGATTGGGCGCAAGCAATCTAATGATAAGGATATATCTCGGTGTCAACCCTGTCTCCTGTCAATTAAGAAAAGCTTACATCATTTTGGGCGACTTTTAAAGCACGTTATGGTTTCCTAAATGACTCATTTATCAACTCCCTGAAGATCGTTTAGCGTGAGGCGTACAGGTAACAGAAATAGGCAAATTTACGGGTGTGCGAATTGACTAAGCCGATCAAAGTTTACAATCACCAACTTTACTGACTTGGTTCATTATTCACCTCACTAAAGGCTGCCTTCTGCGCACATCTTGGTATGGTTTTGCCGTCTCTTTGCCTATCTGAACCTTGTATTTTGCATTTCTTTTCCAAAAAATGACCCTGCTGAAAAAACTGGGCGATGGATCAATCTTGATTTTTCTTGCTGCCCAAACCACGGTAGGACGGAAAATCGTGCAAGCAAATCTGAATGAATTGGCGGACCAATTAGAACCTGAATCGGCCTACAGCATCGGCGGTTTGGTGAATCTGGCCGTGACGCAAGGCTTGATTCCAAGAGTAGACGCCCAACGCTTTCATGTTTTGGCCGGCCGTCTGATTCATGGGTTGCCGGCGCAAACCACGGAATCGCCACATGGCATACCGATCGATGCGTGGTACGGCGCTACCTGGGCAACCAGGCTTAGGGATTTCATGATATTCCAGCCTGATGAAATGATGTTGAGACGGGTTGACCCTAGATGGGGCCGCGATCAATTACTTTCCCAAAATAATGGCGTTTTCCTATTCAAGGAAATCAGTTCTTTGCTAGATGTCAGTTCCGTCGTTCTCAAGAGAAGAGCGGAGGAGATCGCGGCTAGAGGGCAAAACCCTTGGGATGTGATGGGGGCCAAGAAGCTTTGGAATAATTGGCTTATTCGGATCAAGGTGTTCGGACCTTACTGTAAGCGTCATTTAGTCTCGAAGATAACGCGAGAACTGCCGGACGATGGCAATGAATTGCTTGAATCGACCGGCCTCTTCCTATTGACGGCGGTTTGTGAGCGGCTGCCTTTCACCGCACAACAGATCAGATATCAAGCCAAGAAACGGGGAGAGCGCTCTCGCTCGGAGATCGGTGTTTGGAAAGATCAGAGTGTTGGGAGCTATGTCTGTGACATGGGCATTTTTAGTAAATGGATCAAGAATGCATGGGGCCGGGGGACGGCTGAGTCGAAGTGACGTTTTGAACTTTGAACCTCACGGCCCGACCAATCAATCCTTGACAGTTGTGGATCATACCGGTCACAAAGCTGGCCGGGTTATTTATCATTCGCGAATAAATATTTTTCGAATACCCTATTACGGACGTGTGTCTTTTTCTATTGACTGTGACTCTTTTTGCCCGCAAGATACCTCTATCATCCCAGTCTCCAGTCGAAGCGATGCTGTTTTTACGGCAAACCGGCCGACCGAAGGCTTTCTGAAACACAAGGACTAACCCATGATTCGCTCCCTATACGCCGTACTGCTGTTGCTTTCCATCTCCTCCTGCCGTAAAGCCGACCTGCCGGACCCGGCCCGACTCGATTTGCACGATGTAAGATCGGTGACCCTCAAATCAGGAGATCAGGACATCCTCATGGTCACCGGTTTTCAGTACACCCCCGAAGAGTTCCTCATCGTGGATCTGCTGTATGCCAAACAGGCGTTTGCCTTCGACCATGACGGCAACCTGAAATACCTGATCGGGCGGACCGGTCAGGGGCCCGGCGAATATTCCTTTGCGGGAGGTATTTACAAGAGCGGTGGCTTGATTCACCTGGGCACCGGAAGCATGCAGCAAAATATCTATGACGCGGACGGCGTCTTTATCAAGAAGGTCGACGTACCGGCCAAGCTCTCTTCCGGTTTCTACTGTGAAGGTCCCGTGCCGGGTTCGGTTTTCACCACCAATTACACCCGTTATGCCGACAACTCCCTGTTTCTGGTAATGCCGGACGGGCGGGTAACCAAAGAATTCGCTCCCATTGACGACGACTTCGGCAATGCTTTCGATACCTTCTTCCCACAAGGAGGCATCTTTCGATCGGGTGATCAGTTGGTTCAATACTCCAACCACCGCTATGAATTGATCTTCCGTAACCTCGACGGCGTCGTAACCAACCGGGTCAAACTGGCTAGTCGGCGGTACGTAGAGCCGGACTACAAAAAAGCCGCACGTGTCGGGGGCATCGAGGAGGAACGCGCATTCCGCCGAACCTTTACGCTTTTTTCCGGCTGCTATCCCTGGAAAGAGGGGTATGTGACCGAACTTCGCAGGTCCGTCGACAAGTCCACCACCAGGGGGATCATCGAATTTTGGAATCGAGAATTCGAACAAATGGGTTGGCTGGAGGCACCGGAGGAACAAAAGCTATTAGGTGTAGTGCCGGAAGACCGAACGCTTATCTTCTTTTCCGCCGAGAACGATGCTTCTCGGCTCATTTTCAAACAGGCAAGAAAACCCATTTAGGAGGCAGCCATGAAAAAACTGTTACTGATCCTCTCAGCCATCGCTCTGATCCTGCTCATCGTCCCGGTATCACCGCCCGCAACGGCGGAAATCACGGCCACCAACAGAGACCCCCATTCCCATTACGAGGGCGGCATCACCGTTTGCTATAACACCATGACCCACAAGTGCGGTGAACGGCAGCCACCGCCCAGGTAGGCATTTGGCAACACATCGGTCCCGCGATTGTAGCTGAACCAATGGCCTAACCTTGGCAAACAGCAGGCTTGAACGCAACACCGAGCAATCCCCGCGCAATGAATTCCAGCGGAAGCTGCGGGCCGATTCCGTTCGAGCCATCCGCTGCCTGCACTCAGTTATCGAGTACCTGTCCTAGACAAAAAGGTTTGCTGTTTTAGCAAATTTCAGTAGATTGAATCTTATCTAGGAAATTTGTCCTGTGCTATAATATTGCGCCTTCTTTTTATATAACCCTACTTAGCACTCTGGAGGGTACGATGAAAAGTTTACTATTCTTCTTTATCATGGTGGCCCTGGTTGGTCCCCTGTGGGCTGCTGAACTTACTTCCAGCACGACCACCATCACAGCCGGTCAGAAAAAACAGCCCGCCGGGGCCTTGATCCTGACCATCGATGACGACGATTTTCGCACCGTCGACCCCACCAACCCAGCCTATATCCAATTTTGCTTGCCCGAGGGGGTCAAACTGGATCAGACCCTGGTGGGACCCTTAGACAATCCCATCAACCTGGGCGCCAGGCTCAACGCACCCGGAACCGCCCTCGAATTGGCCCTGGCGTCCGATGCCGTTCAACTGGTCCGCTTCGTGGATGGCGAGCGGTGTTTCTACCTCAAGGTCAACCAGAATACTAACTTATGGCTGAGGCCTGTTGGCGGCAGTCCCACAGATCCCACAAGGGCACCGAATTTGGATGCCACGGTTTCCTTCGGTATCGGCTTCTCGGACGTCATCGGCAGCGCGTATGGTTTCGAGAATACCGACGCTGGTACGGGCTTTCCCGTCTCCACCCCGATCGTACTGGATGTGTCCCGGTTTTGGGTGCTTACCAAAGTGAGGCTGGTATTCACCAGCTATATGGAGGGCATCAACCTGGACCCGCTCACAGCCACCACCCCTTGGCCGGCGCCCGTGTTCTTGTCCCAAGACCTCTTGCCGGTAACGGTCGACAACTGTCCCGCCATCGCACGGACCACCTGGTTCGGTGGGGCGCCTTTCCCGTTCAAAAAATAAACCCATGACCGAGGCCGGGTTGTGTCCGGCCTCGCCTGCTCCCGTCCCGATGAGTTTGATGTGGATCTTCTTGTTTTACACGATCCGGCCGGGTAGTTTGAAATTGCCGGTCTCCAGATCGGTGTAACCCCATTTCAAGCGCCTTGACTCGCCGTTACGCATGCCGAGGAACAGGCTGATCAGGTAGAGGCGCATGGCCATGCGCATGCCCGACACCAATGATTGCCGGCAGAGAAAGCTGCCCGTACATGGACCTTTTGAGTTATGATAATTAGCGTGCTAACTAATTTGACTTCAGGAGCCGTCGCTGATGAATGAACCCGACCCCCTGCTGCTCGATCAGCAACTTTGTTTTGCGGTCTACTCCACTTCCCTTGCCATGACCAAATTGTATAAGTCGCTGCTTGAACCGCTGCAAATTACCTATCCTCAATACCTGGTCCTTCTGGTTTTATGGGAAAAAGACGGCATCACCTTGAAAGAAACGGCCCATCGGCTGCATCAGAATCCCGGCGCTTTGACGCCTGTAGTCAAACGTCTGGAAGGGATGGGACTCCTCTCCCGCCGCCGCGACGCCAGGGACGAACGCAACCTGGCGATTGAGTTGACCCAGGCTGGTCGGGCCATGAGGGAGAAGGCCGAAGCGGTCAACGCCGATTTTGCACAACATTGCGGTATCTGGGGCAGTGAATTCACGGATTTACGCGCCACGCTCATCAACCTGAGGAATCGACTGGAGGCTGATCTCTCTATTTAGTTGTTTGAAAAGAGGGGATTAGGATTTTTCTCAAAAAAGATTTGCGCGATAATGATTCGCGCGCTATATTAAGCATCAGCAACGGCCCGCGGAAGAGCCGACGAGCGCACACCGCGGGTTTTATTTTGGCAAAATAATTATCGCGATAATAGTTATCACAAGAAGGGAGGCCGCGTGAACGTACTGCATACGACTTCAGTTACCTCTAGCGGCGGCCGTGACAGCAGCGCAACTTGGATGCGAACAACCCTGATCTAACTCAAACACTTATTAAAAACCACTTGGATTGAAGAAGAAAAGGAGAAGTGAGATGAAAAAGTATACTGCAATTCGGCCCATAGCGTTTTCCATGATCATGGCAAGTAGTATTGCTTTCGCGGCGGGAAGCCCGGGCGTGGAAAGAAAAACCCAAACATTCCTGAACGCACTCGCCGAGAGCGGCGGCAAACCCCTGGAACAGCTTTCGCCGACAGAGGCGCGAGAAGTGCTGAAAAGCGCTCAAGCCGGCGTGCCGTTGGAGTTGCCGGCGGCCGATGTGGACAAAAAAACGATTCGGGTTAACGGCGAGAGCATTCAACTGGTCATCGTCCGTCCGGCCGGAGCCAAGGGCAACTTGCCGGCGTTCATGTACTTCCACGGCGGCGGCTGGGTGTTAGGCGACTTCCCCACCCACGAGCGTTTGATTCGCGATCTGGTCATACAATCCGGAGCGGCCGCGGTGTACGTGGACTATACGCCCTCACCGGAGGCAAAGTATCCCACCGCTATTAACCAGGCTTATGCGGCAACCAAATGGGTGGCGGAAAACGGTCACGAAATCAAGGTGGACAGCTCTCGCCTGGCTGTAGCGGGCAATAGTGTGGGCGGCAACATGGCCGCGGTGGTCGCGCTGAAGGCCAAGCAACCGGGCGGTCCCAAGCTGCGCTTCCAACTGCTGCTGTGGCCGGTTACCAATGCCGGCTTCGAGAACGAATCGTACCACCGCTACGGCGAGGGCCACTTCCTGACCACGAATATGATGAAATGGTTCTGGGACAACTACACCACCGATCCTGCCGCACGCGGAGAAATTTACGCCTCGCCGCTGTTGGCGGACTCGAGTCAACTGCGGGGTTTGCCGCCGGCGCTGGTGCAAACGGCAGAAATGGATGTGTTGCGCGATGAAGGTGAAGCGTACGCCCGCAAACTGGATGCCGCCGGCGTGGATGTAGTGGTTACCCGTTACAACGGCATGATCCACGACTTCGGGCTGCTGAATGTACTCAGCGATTTGCCCGCAACGCGAGCCGCCCTGGCGCAAGCCGGCGCCGCCTTGAAGCAACACTTACAATAATTTCCGGGAGGAAGGGAAGGCTCGGCAAGGCTAAAGCAGCCGGCCTTCCCGTTTCCTCTTGTAGCAATCGCCCTTTGCGGTAGCCCGATCGTTCATCGGTGGGGTTTCCAGAGACGGCGGCGACCTGAGAATAAGCAAGCGGGGATACCCTCAAACCAACCAATACCGGCCACAATTTCACCAACCGTTGCAAGGAAACAGGTGTTGCTTCCAAAAAACAGTCAATTCAGATGTTTTATTCACAAGCCCCGGGTAAATGCTCAAGTTTTTTACATAACGGCCCGATTTTTGCCGTCAAACGAGATCCATTCTCGGGAAAAGGTCTACCTGAGACTGCTGAAGGCGGCATCATTCCCGGGAACAGGACTACCCTCGAAGCTCCAAGGTAGCATCATTCCCGAGAATAGTGCCCTATGCCGGCTTTGGAGAGACCTTATTCCTCGGAAAATAACCCAACCAAATGCAGCTTCCAGTTGTTGTTTTGAGAAAATAGCCGAAGCGGACGGTAACACCTAAGGCAAAACCGGGGCGAAAGTTGTAAAAAAGAATCGAGGCAGGACTGATTCTCGGGATTGATGCCCCATTCAGCAGTTCAAACAGGTACTTTTCCAGACAAAGAACCGCTTTCCAACCCACCCGCGGCATGATTCTCGAGACAGGTGTTGTATTTTCCGAGCCAACAACTTCGGTGCTTGGGAATGATGCTCTCCTCGGCCGGTAGTTTTGGTTATCTTCCCCGGATGGGGACTACCCTTGTGACCCCTGTCGCCGAAACTGGAATAATTGCCGATGTGATCGGATTTGCGGAATAGGGCAGGGGAGAGATCGTGCTAGAATGCGGCCTAGATATGAGCGGAAGGAGCCTGTCATGCGCATCCTTGTTTTAATTACGGCCGTTACCTTGATCAGTTGTGGACCCTCCCCTGAAAAAACCAAGGCCGACAACACGCCCGTGGATTTTGAAATGATTGCCAAGGGCAACATGGTCGATCTGGACCCCTATATCGAAGAGGGCGTCTTCACTGTCTTCGATTTCTACGCGGATTGGTGCCCGCCGTGCAAAAAGTTGAACAAGAGCCTGATCGACATGAAAAAGATCTACGGCGACCGCATGGTGGTTTACAAGTTGGATATCGTCAGTTGGGAATCTGAACTGGCACAGGGCTTCAAAATCAAGGACCTTCCCTACCTCATGGTTTACGACAAGAATCGCCTTGTCATGAAAGCCGGGCCGTCTAATCAGACACTACCCGCACTGATCGCCGCCTTGAACGATAATTCCTGAGCTGCTTCGATCAAGGCGTTGGTCCGCCACTAATAAGCACTGATTAAAACCCATATAACCAGGTGGTTCCACGATAGCGCCCATTCTTCTCTCCTGGAAAACCCGGGAGGGTCTCATTGACGGGTATTGTTAAGCCCGGTTTGTGTCACAAGGGCGAAGCCATGGCTTGCGATCTTGTATACTTCTGGTTTATCGATATTTACCAGAACCAACCCGTAACAGGAAGCGCCTGATTCCATTTTTCCTTGAACCATGGAGCACCATCCGCGTATACTGTACATGTTCGACATATACAGTCGGCACAGCTAATACTTGTAAGGGGTTCTTCATGCTGCTCCATTGTGACCAAATTGCCAAATCCTACTCGGACTTTCAACTGGGGCCCTTCTCTCTTGAAATAGAGCCGGGCCTGGTCAACGGGTTCGCCGGACCCAACGGCGCCGGTAAGTCGACCACGCTCAAGATCCTCATGGGCTTGCTCCGTCCCGACAGCGGCGAGGTTCGCTTTATGGGAAAACCCATCCAACGCAACGACCAGAGTTGGAAGGCGCACATCGGCTTCGTGGGTGAACAGCAGTGCTTCTTTGACGGTTGGAGCGTCTACCGCAACCTGGAGTTCCAAGCTCGTGTTCAACCCCGTTGGTCCATGGAACGAGCCGAGACCATTGCCAAACGCCTGGAACTGGACGGTCGCAAGAAAGCCAAAAACCTCTCCCGCGGCAATCGCGTCAAATTGGCCTTGACCTGCGCCCTGGCTCATAAACCCCGGTTACTCATCCTGGACGAGCCCACCTCCGGGCTGGACCCCATCACCCGCGCCGAGGTTTTGGACCTACTCCGCGAGCACGTGGCCGACGGCGAATGTTCCGTCCTCTTCTCCACGCATATCATTCCCGATCTGGCCAGGGTAGCCGATAACCTGACACTGATTCGGGAGGGACGTATCATTCAATCCGGCGCCACGGACAGCCTCACCGAAACCTGGCGGAGGATCAGCTTCCGTTTCCCGTTCAACACCATCGAACTTCCCGGCGTGGTCGACCACCAAATCGAGGACGGGCGTCACCTGGTCGTCACCAGTAACTGGGAAGAAGCCAAAAGTATTTTGGACCGGAAAGGCGCCCTGGTGCGCGAGATAACTCGGGTCAGCCTGGACGAGGCCGCTGTTTACGCCTTGAAAGGAAAAGCGGCATGATATACGACCTGATCAAGGCCGAGATTGCCTATAAAAAAACGCACTACCTGATCGGGCCGGTTCTGGGTCTTGCCTTCGCGCTGACGCATCTGTACATCGCGAACACCATGTCCATGGACCTTGAATTGGCGCTGCCATTATTTTTCTCGATGCTGTTTCTTTGTCCTCCGGTGGTTGCCGGTTTCTCCC
>JAAUYB010115841.1_pt1 | contig 94433 bp, 55 predicted proteins | sample 7278071 | NCBI WGS metagenome assembly JAAUYB01 (sample SAMN14350121, study PRJNA611818) | marine sediment metagenome | isolation source: surface marine sediment (1.8m) | place: French Polynesia: Moorea | collected 2018-08
AACTGGCCGCCTACACGGCAGAGCGCCGCGACGCCGCCCCCAAGGAAACCGTGCTGCCCTATTTGATCTACTGCTTCGGCAACCGGGGCTACCGCATCTTCGAACCGGCATAACCTCACGACAAGTTATAAGGGGTAAACTCCATGCCCAGTGGTGAATTGCCTTAAGCATTGGGTCTTCTCGGCATCTATAAGGATCCGGCCGTGGTGCTTCAGTTTACCCCGCTTCACCCCGATGGAATGATTCAGACCAACAACTCGACGTAAATTTATACCTGATCGGAGAACCTGTATGCACCATGACCGTCGACTGTCGGCAAAAGAAATCTTTCTCGAAGTACAAGCCCAACCCGAGGCCGAGCGAGGCGGCTGGCTGCAAGACCGTTGCGCCGGCGATCCCGACCTGATGCAAGCCGTTCAAAACCTCCTGGCCGAACACGATCCCACCGAGGTTACGGCCCGGACCGATGCGGCCAGCGATGCCGATACCGGCTCAGCCGCACCGTTGGAGGTAGTGCCCGGTCGGCGAATCGGGGCCTGGCGGCTATTGAAACCCTTGGGCGCCGGCGGCATGGGTTTCGTCTGGTTGGCCGAACGCGCCGACAGCGCCTTTCAGATGACCGCCGCCGTGAAACTGCTCAAGGGCGCGCCCTTCTCGCAACAAGCGATCCAACGCTTCAAACGCGAGCGTCAACTGCTGGCCGATCTCAAACACCCCAACATCTGCATCCTACACGACGGCGGCGCGACCCCCGAGGGCCTACCTTATTTGGTTATGGAGCATGTAGAAGGCGATACCATCGACCGTTGGTGCTTGCAACACAAAGCCGGTACTGCCGATGTGCTCCAACTATTCCGCCAACTCTGTGAAGCGGTCGCCTATGCCCATCGCAAGGGTATCCTGCACCGCGACCTGAAGCCCGCCAATGTGATGGTCACCCAAGAGGGCTTCGTCAAACTGATGGATTTCGGCATCGCGGGTTGGGCAACAGATGACGACGGCGAGGCCCTGACCGGCGCCTTCGCACCCATGACGCCCGAATACGCCTCACCCGAACAACTACGCGGCGGCGAGGTTACCCCGGCCTCCGATGTCTATGCGCTGGGCCTGATCTTGTTCCAACTGCTCTCCGGGAAACGCCCTCGTGAGGCCCATGGTCAGTTTGTCGCCATTCTCTATAACCAGGCCGGTGAACGCGGCGATGCCCTGATGAAAATATCGTAATCAAAGCCGGGGATAAAAGCCATGCAGGGTTTCCAAATCAATACGTGGACGTAGTCTAGCACGAGCACCGGGGATTGCCCAGGGATGTGTTGCCACGGCGTGGACTCGTCGAAGTCGAGAGAATTGGTACGATGTTTTGCCATGGGTGAATCCGGCACCGATCCAATCCTCGCTCGACAAAAACAGAAATAACTTGCTGCATAAAACAACTAAACGACGCCTTAATATGCATAAAAAGCCGATTGACAAGTGTTGAAACGACATGTGCGCAATCGACTTCGGAAGACAGGGCGAAGCCGGCGCGATCTCAAGCTGTCGGCCTGAGCCGGCGTGTCGACACGACGGCGGATCATCGCCGGATCAGTTGTCGAAGACCTTCTCCAGCTTGGCGACTCGCGCAACCAGGGTTTTTTTGCCGACACCGGGAAAGTAAACCGTGACCGTCATCTTCTCGCCGCTGCCGGTGGTTTTCGAAACCGTCCCCTGGCCGAATTTCGCGTGACGCACCACATCGCCGGTTCTGATTCTTGTCGGTTTCTTTTTGCCGCCTACCCCGCCGAAGTCTACGTCTACGTCCTTTTCGGCCAATTGTTCCTGCATGCGTTTGATCTGGCTGCTCAAGTCGCCGAACTTGCGCGCGCCCGGCCGGGCCGCCTTGGGCCTGACCGGTTTCAGGAAGGGATCGCTTTCTTCATCCTCGAAACTCTCGCCGGGGGCCAGCAGGAACCGGGATTTGGGGTTGGATGTGGTAGTGCCGAAGGTCTGTCGCTTGCGCGCATAACTGAGGTACAAGCGCTTGCGCGCTCGGGTCACGGCCACATAGAACAGGCGTCGTTCCTCCTCCACCGCGTTGGGATTGTCGGTAAGCGCACGCTGGTTGGGGAAGATGCCGTCTTCCAGGGCCATGACGAAGACAGTATCGAACTCCAAACCCTTGGCCGCGTGGATCGTCATCATGTTCACCTTGGGACTGTTGTCCTCCATCTCGTCCTGGTCGCTGACCAGGGCGCTGAAATCCATGAACTGGGAAAGCGTGGTGATGCTTTGCTTTTCCAGGTCCTTCATGGCGGACAGCAGTTCCTCGATATTGTCGGCGCGGTACTCGGCGCTGCCCGCGTCCTGTTTTTCCAGGTAGTTGAGGTAGTCCAGTTCATCGATGACGTGGGTCAGCCAGTCACAGGGAGTCAGATCCTCGGCGTTTTCTACCATGGTGTTGTAGAAATCGCGGAAAGCGGTCAGCGACCTCAGGCCCTTGCCGCTCAGGATCTTGCCCTCGATGACCATGTCCATGGTTTCCTTGAGGTTGAAGCCCTCGTTGAACACCCCGTAGATTTTGTCCAACGACTTGACGCCGATGCCGCGACTGGGCACGCCGATAGCGCGGGTGAAGCTGGTCCAGTCCCTTGGGTTGACCACGATGCGCATATAGGAAAGCAGGTCCTTGATCTCCTTGCGGTCGTAGAATTTCAGACCGCCGATCAGCTGATATGGAATCTGATAGCGACGAAACATCTCTTCCAGGACCCGTGACAGGAAATTGGAACGGAAGAGGATGGCGAACTCGTTCAGCGGTACCTTTTTGCTTTCGTGGATCTGGATGACGGACTGTACGATATTCTCGGCCTCGTCCATGCTGCTGTATTCATCGCGAATGGAGATGGGCAGGCCGCCGGAATCCTCGGTCCACAGTTTCTTCGGTTTGCGCAACTGGTTGAGCGAAATGACCTCGTTGGCGTAATCCAGAATGCGCTGACTGGAACGATAGTTCTGTTCCAGTTTGAACACCCGCGTGCCCGGATAGTGCAATTCGAAATCGAGGATGTTGTGGATATCGGCGCCGCGCCAGCCGTAGATACTCTGATCTTCGTCACCCACCACACACAGGTTGTTTTTCTCGTTCAACAGCAGACGGATCAGCCGGGCCTGGATCTTGTTGGTATCCTGGTACTCGTCCACCATGATGAATTGGAAGCGGCGTTGATAGCGTGTGCGGCACTCCTCGTATTCTCCCAGGATCTTGCAGGTGAGCAACAACAGGTCGTCGAAGTCCAGCGCGTTTTGCTCGCGCATCTCCTTGCGGTAGGCGTGGAAGATGCGTTGCTCTATTTCGAATTCGGGTTCGGCATCCAGGTCACCCTTGTTCTTCAGGTAGGAGAACTTGTTGCGAAAGTGCCTGGCCGGAAAGTTCTTTTCGTCCAGGTCCAGACCGCGGATAACGCGCTTCAGGCAACTGGTCTGGTCCTGGGTATCGAAAATGGCAAAGCCGGGCTCCCGATCCAGGTAGCCGATCTCCTTGCGTAAAAAGCGCGCGCAAAAGGAATGGAAGGTGGTGATGGTCAGGTCGCCGGTATTGCGTTTCAGGCCTACGCCGATGCGGTGTTTCATTTCCATGGCTGCCTTGTTGGTAAAGGTCATCGCCAAAATCTGGTACGGACTGACGCCCTGTTCCATCAGGTACATGATGCGCGTGGTAATCACACGGGTTTTGCCGGAACCGGCTCCCGCCACCACCAAAAGGGGGCCTTCTGTCGTCTCGACCGCGGCCCGTTGTTGCGGATTCAATTCATCCAGATTGACCTTCATCCTCTCCTACCAATCGACCGTAGTCCGGAAGGGCGATATTGCCGCCCGACACATAAACTACCACGGTTTTACCCGCAAATCGGTCCCGGTTTTCCATCAAACAAGCCAGGGTACAGGCGCCGGAAGGCTCTACGAACTGTTTCTGGTAGGTAGCGTAAAGGCGCATGGCCCCTCGAATACCCGCCTCGGTACAGGTGAGCCCGCCGTCCACGTGTTCCTCGATGATCGCCCAATTGCGTTCACCCATCCTCAGGTTGCGCAGTCCGTCCGCAATGGTAGCCGGGTAGGCGATACTCTTCAGCTCGCCGCTTTCCAGGCTCGCCTTTACATCGGCCGCAACTTCCGGCTCGCAGGCATAGATCTGTGCGTTCTTGCGCAAGGTTTTCAACACGAAAGAGTTACCGCTCAGCAAACCACCGCCGCCGGTAGGAACCAGCGCCACGTCGAAATGCGGCAAGTCCTCCAACACCTCCAGCATGGCCGTGCCCTGACCCGCGATGATGTTCTCGTGATCGAACGGCGGCACGACCCGGGCTCCGCTCTCTTCTTCAAAAGCAAGGCAGGCATTCATGCGATCGATACTGCTGAGACCGGCATAGCGGACCTCGCCGCCGTAACCCTTGACCGCGGCTACCTTGGCGGGACTGGCGTCTTCCGGCATGAAGATTACGGCCTTCTTGCCCGTCTGCTCCGCGGCCCAACTGAGCGCCTGGCCGTGATTGCCGGAGCTGTAGGTGGTGTAGACCTCGCCGGGTTCGGGGTCGTTTACCAGGAAGTGCATGGCGCCGCGCGCTTTGAAAGAACCCGTTTTTTGGAGGTGTTCCGCTTTCAGGTAGAGCCGGCAGCCCAGCATCCGGGACAGCTTTTGGGAGCGCATCAGGGGCGTCTTGTGAACAGCTCTTTTGATGCGGGCGCGTGCGGCAAGCACATCTTCCAGTTGAATGATGCTCATAGGTTTGTTCCGAACACGCCAGGATTAGACAGCGTCAGCCCGCCTTTCGTCCCGGTAGTCTTCCGTCCGGGCAACGGCCGCCGTTTGGACTGCTTCCATAACCTTCTCCGAGTTCAAAGGTTTGTGAATCAAACGATGGACATTCGGCCAGACGTCCATGCTGTACTTGGCGGTGTCGGTAATGCGAGTGATAAGGACAATGGGGACACGGGCGGTCTCGGGTTGCCGCGCCAGGTACTCTACGATCTTCTTGCCTTTCCCACCGGAAATCTCAGGCTCCAGGAAAATGATGTCAGGCATGATCTCGCGGACCTGAACGACCAGATCGCGTGGATATTTGACGTAGACAATCTCGAAGCCCTCTCGACTGAGAATGCGTTCAAGCATGAAATGTGTGATATTGGCCGAATCAGCAACGAGAACCTTACGCACCTGAATACCCCCTCCTGGCTGTCCATGGGTCTATATCTTGTGCTCTCTTCCCCTGAATATACTACATGTACGAAACCATTGCTAACAGAAATATCATTCAGATGCGTTTTTTTACGAATTCGACGACGGCGTCCCTTTCGCGGACTCTCCAACCCTCGTTGTGCGGTTCCCGAAACACAAACCTGAAACCATGTAACCGGCAAAAGTTTTCCACAAGATACATATAGCCCAAACCCCTCTGAATCAGCTATTTAGGACTTAGGTTAGATGTGTTGGCAATAGCCGGCGATAATGATACGGGAATACCTTATAATGTCATCTTCTTTGTTGACAATGTCACTACAGAACCATGAAGTATTTCACTTCAGGAAGCCGCATTTTTCGGCGGAATTCGAAATCTAAATAGGCGTTAGTATGCCGGGCTCGCCGGGTGTGATCCGAAGCGGGACCATGGTCAAGCCGCGCGGTCGGCGTCCGGCCCCATGAAGAGCACATGGGATTCAAAATCAACGGTTTCCAAGTTTTCGGTCGAAGAAGTCGGCAGTGGCCTCGAAGGCGCGGACCCAATTGCGGTGCAAGAGGAAACTGTGCACATCGTCGGGAATCACCAACAGTTCTACCTCGACGCCCTGTGCTTTCAGGTCCTTGGCCAGCCAGATGGTTTCGGAGAAATTGACATTGCGGTCGTCATCGCCGTGGATCAGCAGCACCGGCGAGCTCCAGTTGGACAAGTCCGCCACGGGTGATGCCGCCCATTCGGTGCGGTCATGATCGTTTTCCTCCCTCCTGACGTAGGACTGCCATTGGTTCCAGTCATGGACGCCGTGGAAATCTACGCCCGCCGCGAACAGGTCGCTGTTGCGGGCCAGGCCCAAGGCCGTCATGTAGCCGCCGTAGGAGCCGCCCCAAAGACCCATGCGGTCCGGGTCTACCCGATCATGCTTGCGCAGGAACCGGGCACCGGCCAAAAGGTCCCGGTATTCGCTCGCCCCCCTGGGACCGCCGTCCGGCACGTCTCGGAAAGCGCGGCCGTAACCGACGCCCAGCCGGAAGTTGACCGCCAGCACCACATAACCCCTGGCGGCCAGGTGCTGGTTTAAGGCATAACAGTTATGATAGTAGCCGCTGTAGTGGAAACCCGGCAGCATTTGCCGGATGGGGCCGCCGTGGAAGAACATCAAGGTAGGCCGTTTACCGGTGAACTTTTCCGGCGGCAGGAACAGCTGACCGTGGATTTCCCAGCCGTCCCCGGCCCTGAAGGTGACCTCCACCGGCACGACCAGGCGATCGGTGGGGAATTCCTCGGGCGGTTTGACCAGCATTTTGGGTTTCTTTTTGGTGCGTACGAAGACCGTGGCCGGTTGGGTAGCGTCCGAGCCCAACCAGGCCAGACCGTTAGCCAGGGGCCGTGGACTCCATTGAATACCGTCTCCGGTCAGTCGTTCGCGCTTGCCGCGAGTGTCCACGGACCAGATGTGGCGGCGATTGATATCGTCCGCGTTGGCCACGTACCAGATCTTGCCCTGTTCCGGTTTTACCGCGATCGCTTCCACGATGAATTCGCCCACCGCCAGGTCGATCACCTTGCCGCCCTTCGCGGGGATGCCGTAAAGGTTGCGCCAGCCGTTTTGCTCGGAAATAAAAGCCAGGTGTTCGTCGGACATCCACTCGAGTTCGGCAAAAGCCAGGGTGTCGTGATCCGGGCTGCGCCAAACAGCTTCGGTTTTACCGCTTTTCAAATCGTGAACGCGGATCTCCCAGGGGTTCGGCACCGGCCAGACCTTGGCGCTCAGCACGTAATCCCTTTGGTGCTTCAATTGACGCACAAATGCGATGCGGGTGCCGTCGGGCGAAAAGACGGGGCCGTAATCGCCGTAGACCGAGGCGTCGATATAGGTCAGGTTTTTCTTGTCGCGGTCATACAGGGCGATAAAGGCATAGTTGATATCCAGCGACTCCCGACGAAGGTCGAAGACCAGTTTCCTGCCGTCCGGCGAGAAGGTCAAGGAACCGGGATTACCGCGAAGGCTGAGCACCTTTTCGGCTTCCTCCTCGCCCTCCAATTTGGCGATGAAGATACTACTGCCTTTAGAATAGGCCACCTCGGCGGTTGTCGGCGAAAGGACGCCGGAACCCTGGGCGGCCACCACATCGGGTTCACCGCCGCGAAAATCGATTTGCAGCATTTCCCTGCCGGGCGCACCGGCCGGGTTACTTGCGGCATTGAAACGCCCGTCGCGGATGTAGACCACTTTTGCGCCGTCATGGGTGATGCCCAAAATGCGCAAGCCGACCCCGTCGTCCTGGTCATAGTCGGTCAAACGACGCGGCCCGAAGCCGGGCGCCTCGGCGACCCAGATATTGCGAACACCGCGACTGTCGGCAACCCAGGCCAGACGTTTGCCCGCGGAGTCCACTGTAAGAGATGAAGGCATGGGAGAAGAGAGGATGTCAGCCACACTGAAAGAAGGTTGCCAGGCTTGTACGGCGGGTGCAACCAGGAACAAAATAAAGGTGATACGAACCATATGGGCGCCTCCGGGAAATGTTAGGCCCATTGTAGCGGAGAGGAGCCCGGGAGGCAAAAAAAACAGGGTCTGGTCATTCGCCGGCCCAAATCGTTGAAAGATGAGACCAAAAAGACAAATCATGACATTGTTGATTTGGCGGTGATGCGCTGTCGCATCGACACGCCGGTTTCAATCGGCGGCCCGAGACTACGCCGGCTTCAACCTGCCTTCCGGAGTCGATTGCGAAGGTGCGCAATCGACTTCAGCCGGCGGCTTGACTCGTTTGCGCGGGTGTGCAATCGACTTCAGCCGCCGGATTGACCCGATTGCGCAGGTGTGCAATCGACTTCAGCCGCCGGATTGACTCGATTGCGCGGGTGTGCAATCGACTTCAGCCGCCGGATTGACTCGATTGCGCAGGTGTGCAATCGACTTCAGCCGCCGGATTGACTCGATTGCGCGGGTGTGCAATCGACCTCAGCCGGCGGATTGGCTCGATTGCGCAGGTGTGCAATCGACTTCAGCCGGCGGCTTGGTTCCATTGCGCAGGTGTGCAATCGACTTAAGACGCCGGCTTGACTCCATTGCACACATGTCTTTTCAACCCGGAAATTTAGAATTTTTTTCTCGTAAACTATTCTTATATAGTGAGCTACCGGGGCCATCCATAGAGCATGCAAACGCGATCCCCTCAAAATGGCTGCATAATATGACGCCAAAGCCTGGAAAATGCGGCCATTTCGACCCGGAAATGCATAAAAACAGTAGCGATCAACCCATTCGTGACTCATTTTTCCACGAACGCGGAAAAGACACCGTTAAACTCAAAAACTTAAGCTCCTCTGAATCCGCAAGATGCAGACCCGATTTTTCATTTTTCCACGATCGTGGAAAATGTCGCCGAATTTTTCCACGATCGTGGAAAAATCTGAACCCTTTGGAGCGTCTGCATAAAGACGCTGGGGCGTGCATATTTCTCGAAACCGGACCGCCGACGCCCGTTTGATATGAAATCCAGACCGGAGGAGAACCGGAACATCCCCGTTCGCGGATGAAAAAAGGCGATCACGAACGTCAAACCGAGATTTCTGCCTCGTTGGAATCCACTCGCACGAGTCCCTGGCAAAAAAAACGGGAGCACAAGGCTCCCTTTGGTTTTTCGGTCCGCATGAAGTGGACTGATGTTCGCACTCGGTCTCACCGGGGAGATCTCAAGGAAGTGATGAATCATTCATACCACTGATACATTACCTGAACGAGGCTGATAACCGCGGCCGGCAACATACCGGGAAACCGTCTATTTGCTGTCCTCCGAGTGGGGGCTCCGTGAATGAAAGCTCGAAATAGTGGAGCCCTGCTGATATTGTGCAGCACTGATTGATAGAATGCATTAACAAGCGTGCGAACAAATTAATTTTAGGAACCTGATATCGGGGTGTCAACAAAAATATCCCGCATGAATGCATAAACGCCGGCATGCCTTGCCGCCTATGGATATTATCCCCAGAACCGCTATCGGCAAAAGGGAACTTTGCTAAACCGGTCTGATGCCTAAATTTGTTCCCAGGGATTGACAAGACCGGTCGGAACGGCTTTACTGATACCAGTCTGGGGGCCCGCCGGGAAATCATGAGAAACTACAAATCACCGATCGACGAAGCCGTTCTTAGTTTTACTGAAAGTAGAGACCGGCCGTTCACGCTGAAAACGGCAGCGCGCTCGGTCGGCGCGCGTCTCAAGGAACCCGCTCCCAACCTGGAAGAGGCTGTCGAAGAGACACTGGTAAATGACCCCTGGGTCTTTTTCGATTTCCAGAACAAGCAATACATTCCTCGCGCCAACTTCTTCAAGGGCAAGAAGTTCCTGATCGCCCCCACTAATGAGGAAATGTATAACGGTTACCTGATTCCCGGTCACCGCCTGATTCCTTTCGCCTCCCGGCTCATCCACCCGGCGGATTGCAGTTTCGAAATTCCGGGCGGGAAACGCCTGGCTCGAAAACGCATCTCCCGCAGCCTGCGCGAATTGGAAATCTATTTCTCTCTGTTCAACACCAATACGCTTTTCGATTACCTGTTTTCCGATTCTCGGAACAACGGTCGGGTGTTGGAGAAACCGGACGGTATGTTGCGGCCGCTTTCCGTACGCGTTTTGGATATGGCCGCCTGGTACAAGGAAGTCGGTTTCCGTGAGGGCGATACCCTGCTGATGACCGTTCTGGATTGGAAGAACGGCCGCTTCCGATTGGAACACAGACCGAAGCCGCGCTCTAACCGGCGCAGGTTGAGCGACTGGTGCGGCGCCCTGGAAGAGACCCTGCTCGAATTTGTCTTCGATGTGCTGGGTCCCGCTACCGACATACATGAGCAATTGAGCCTGGCCCTGTTCCTGGGCGATCCCGTCCTACTGCGTTCGCCCCAGATCCATATCGGCGGATTCCTTCGCCATCTCCAGGAAATAACCCTGACCCGCCTGGGTGGTGAACCCATCTTCTGGTTTCGCGGCGAGTCGCCCGAGGAAGCCCTTCTGGAATATGCCGACTTGAGTCGCGGCGAGGCACAAGGCGCCTCCGGCAGTATCGACGACATTCTGGCCGATCTTGGTCTGGCCTTCGGCCAGGACGAGTTGGAAGCATACATGCGCGACGAACTGTTCCACGGCGGTAAGAGTCTGGAAAACGTCATGGCCCGATGCATGGCCGGGCGACCCGAGGTCTCCTTCTACAACGAAGAGCAAGAGGAAGCCTTTGACGACTTCGTCCAGGTGTTGTGGCAGGGCATCCGCGAAAACTACAACCGCTTTGTCGATCAACGCGCGGGCAAGGTCCGGGCTGAGGGCCTAAGCATTCTTGACAACGTCTTGAACTGGATGCGCGACATGGATCAGGCGCAGGTCAGCTTGTCAGAACTGCCCAAAAAGGAATTCGTTGAATTGTCCGGCATGATGGCCGTGCTTACTGAAATGATCATCTCACTGAATCATGAAGGGCCGACCAGGGAAGAGATCGACTCGGTTCGCGCCGGTGTCGAACAGATCGGCGCCCGGATACGCGCCTCCATGGAAGTTCTGCGGCCTCAACCCGGTAAGCAGAGCCGGCCTCTGTTCCGGGTCATCCAGGGAGGCGCGAACCAGGACTCTCGCATCTACCAACTCAAGATCAGCCTGGAGGATGTATCGCCTCCCGTGTGGCGCCGCCTTTTAGTTCGTGGAGACACCACCCTGGCCGAGTTACACCAGATCATCCTGGCCGTGATGGACTGGGCGCCCGGTCGCCTCCACATCTTCCAAAAGGAGGGCATGCTGGTGGGTGATCGGGACGAAAGCGATATTACCGATATAGAAGAAGACGGCGCACCGGTTCACGATGAGTCGGAATTGATGATCGGCCACATTTTCAAAAACCTCGGCGAGCGCATGGTTTACGAATACGATTTTGCCAACTCCTGGCGTCATGAAATTCTTGTAGAGACCATATCGAACGCGGGTGAGGACGGTCGTTATCCTCGCTGTTTGGAAGGTTCCGGCAGTCGGCCGCCCGAGGGGATCGGCGGTGTTCCTGCTTACCGTAAAATGCTCAAGGTATTGGCTGATCCACGCCACCCGGACTTTGCCGATGTGCGCAGCCGAACCGGTCCCGATTTCGATCCCGAGCGTTTCGATCTCGATGCCGCCAACCGGCAACTGCGGGCCAAAACAGGGCACTGAGGAGGCAAGGAGGAAGCCGGGCTTCCCCCTCTCGCGTGTCGTAACTTACTTGACGCAGGACGCGAACAGGTTGACGCCCTGTTCCTCGTATCGGATTTCGGTGCAGGGTTTGCCGAAGGTGGACGATTCGAACAGACGGTTCATGTCTTCCTCGGTGCGGTGAATCAGCTTCCAGTCGATAACGTGGTCCATGAGCGCCTTGGAGGTATTTCGTGGATGGAAGTTACCCAAAATCACCTTGCCGCCCGGTTTCAGCAGATCGTGGACATAGTTCAGCAACATAATCACGAACTTGTCGCTGAAGTAATCGATCAGGCCGATGCTGTAGACCAGATCCTGAGGCCGGGTGTCCATCTTCTGTCGACCGGTGGCCAGGTAGACCAGGTTGCCGTTGAACATCTCCATCTGGCGCGTCAACCTCAACTTATCGCGCTTGTCGCCCACAAAAGCAAGGGCTTGCAGATCGATGTCCACAAGAGTGGTCTTCAGACGAGTGGTGTCCTCCAACTGCTCGAAGACATCGAACAATTCCGCGGCCGGACCCGAGGCCAGACTGGTCACGCGCACGGTGCCCTGACTTTTTTCCAATACCTTCTTGATTTCTTCCTTTAGCAGTCCGCGCCTGTTGCGTACGGCTATGGCCGCGGGCTCTTTCAGGAAACAGCGATCCAGCAGCGGGCCCAGCCGGCTGGTGCCCTTGGGATCGTTTTCGTAGAGCAATTCGATGGTCATGAAATCGCCGGCGTAACCGCGCGGTTTGGCGTAGATGCGCTCGGCGATGCCGCTGAGTAGAATGTAGGGCAGCATCTCGCGCTGAATGCGGGCGCCCAACTCATCTTTGATATAGGGGTTTTCCTCGGACTCATCGCCCAGCTTCTCATTCATGAAAACGGAGAACTCGCGAAAACCGCTGACAATCTGCTCGGCCAGTTCGTCGGGCACGATGTTGTCGTTCTTCAGGGCCTCGCGATCCGCTTCCTGCATAAGGGCCTTGAACTTCTGCATCTGATTCTCGACAAAGGCCCAGGTCTGGTTATCGTGATCCTCAGCGGCGGCCTTCTGCGACCAGATACGGCCCATGGTGTCCACATTATTGCGCATGCGGTCATGCGCCATCAAGGCGAGCGCCCGATACAGACGGGCGGCAAAATCGGGATGCAATTCCATTCGGGACTTGAGCTCTCGGTGCGGCATGGCCAACAAAAGGGAGTTTTCCACGGCTTGAACCGTAGCGGAGGCGGGTACATCGGCAAGGAAGGACATTTCACCGAAAACCTCGCCGGGGCCCAAGCTGGTTATTAGTTTGTGCTCCAGGGAAGATACGAATACACCGACCATGCCCTCCAGCACAAAGTAGAGAGAGTCGGGAAAGCCGCCTTCTTCAATCAGCCGGGTGTTGGCAATCACCTGCTGTTCGTTGGCGTTTTCCATAATCCAATTGATATCTTCTGTTTCGAGTTCGTTGAGTAGTTTTAGACCAATTTGCATGGATGCCTCCTCGATGGGTGTTCAAAGTGAGGACGGGTGCGAGAGCGATGATAAATGGGGTTCCAGACGGTTCCGGCTGACGTAAAACAAAGAGCACGTGTCCGTTTAATTCAATCGTCAGCTTTAAGGAAAGCAAAAGAGCAATCGATAAGGAATTCTGTTGTATACTTGGGAACCACATGATGACGGCCACACCCGAATGCGATCCGATGGTTGCAAACCACTCAGGGGGTAAGGAATGGAATCTGTTCAGACCGGTGTAATTCTAGGTATTGTCGGAAATATCCAGCCCGATAACGGGGCGGATTTGGAAAACTGGTTGCCTTGTGACGGCAAAACCCATCCCATCAACTTATATCCGGCGCTGTTTGCCGCAATCGGCGCACGTTACGGCGGCGACGGGGTCGAAACCTTTGCCGTGCCCAAAATCAACGACGGCACCGATTTTCGCATTTGTGCCGACGGTTATTTTCCGATGCGGGGCTGCCCGCCCTCGGAGTGGCAGGCGGCCGGTGACATCACAGAAACCATCGATTTGCAGGTATCCTCATTCAAGACCGCCTACGAAGCGGGCCTCAATCCCTTCGGCAGCGGGCGGCACTCCAACCGGCTCGATGAGGAGGCCATGAACGGCCAGACCCTGTGCATGATGGACGCCTACGCACGCGGCGAAGACCCGCTGTTCCGCCATCAGCATATGGACGAGCTTGACCCGGAATGGGTGGAAAACCAGGCGCGCGCCATGCAAAACGCCAACCAACAGGACATCAACCCCCAAAACCTGCACCAACAGGCGGATCAGTTGGACCCCGAGTGGTTGGAGCGCCAGGTTCAGAATATGGTCGACGCCTACGGACGCGGCGAAGATCCCCTGTTCCGCCATGAGCGCGTGGAAGATATGGACCAGGAATGGCTGAAGATGCAGGCCCAGGTCATGACCGACGCGGTGACCCGCTCCGAGGTGGAGGCCGAAACCGAATTCGACGGCGGCGATTGCGCCACTCGCCCGGTCGATCCCAACTTCCGTTATCCGCATGAGGATGAGATTGACCCGGAGCGCCTGGAGCGTACGGTTGCCGAAATGATCCATTTGCACGAGGAAGGCAAGGGCGACAGGGCCGTGGTGGAAAGCTCGGAAGTTCTTGAAGAAAACGACGACCGCCCCATGGTAACCGCGGAAGAAGCCAACGAACGAGTCAACGCCCATCACAAACTGAAGGAACTATCTTATGAAAACGAGGTCGACGTCCTGGCCGAGGCCGAGGAGGGGGAAGCCGACGCGGAGCCGGTATCGACGGACGAACCGGTAGAGTCCGCCGAGAAGCCGGCGACCAAGAAGCCGGCGGCAAAAAAGGCGACCGCCAAGAAGGCGACGACCAGGAAACCCGCGGTCAAAAAAACTGCTGCCAAGAAGCCCGCCCCGAAGAAAACGACGGCTAAAAAACCGGCGGCCCGGAAGAAGACCGCCAAAAAGAAACCCACGGACAAAAAAGAAGGTTGATTTGCGAATACTCTTAATTTTGGCCGGTCTCATAGGGCCGGTCTTTCTGATTGCGGGCGAGCCCACCATGGTTTACCTGGTTCGCCATGCCGAAAAGGTAGACGAGTCACGCGACCCGGACCTTTCCCAAGCGGGCCTTCGACGGTCCGAGGCGCTGGCCGCCTTTCTGGAAAAGGTTTCCTTCGATGCCGTCTACGCCACCCAGTTCAAACGAACGCAACAAACGGTGGCGCCTTTGTCCAAGGCAACCGGCCTCAAAATCCAACAACACGACGCCCGCGACAGCAAGGGTTTTGCGGAAATGGTGCGCGGCATGCCCGGTAAAACGATCATTGCGGCGGGTCATTCCAACACGGTGCCCGCGATCATCCAGGCACTGGGCGGTCCCCCGTTGACTATCGGCGACAGTGATTACGACAACCTGTTCCTGGTGGTTCTGGTCGACGGTAAGGCGCACCTTCAGCACTTTCGCTTCAAACCCTGATGTGCTCGTCAACCGGTCGGTGAAAATTCTCGGATGATGCCGCCAATTCATCGACCGGTCGAAACGCTTTTATTTTTATGACGTACGTTATGGAAGGGTTTACAATCCCTGTCGGTAGAACACAGGTCGGATCGGCTGAAACATGCGGGGTGTGCATTTTTGATAAGGGGGCTCTTCATGGCGGTTTGCCGCTGCCTGGCGTTATGGCTGACAGCCTTGTTCTCATTGGTCCAAGCCGGAGAAAAATTGAATGTAACCGTTTCCAGGGTAACCCTGGAGCCCGGGGCGGTGATCTCCGTAACCGCACTGTTGCAGGACCATTATGGATTTATCTGGGTGGGTACCAGTCAGGGTCTCTATCGCTATGACGGTACCGATTCCGCCTTCTTCTCCGCGTTTCGAGGCGATTCTTCCAGCCTGTCCGACAATGTCATCACCACCCTTTACCAGGACAGCAAAAACCGGATCTGGGTAGGCACCAAAGAAGGGCTCAACCTCTATAAAACCTTCGATCAGAGCTTCAACAACCTCATTCACGACCCGGAAAATACAGAGTGGATCGGCGGTAATCAAATCCATGCCGTTACCGAGGACGCCTATGGCAACATGTGGATGGCTCACGAAAACGGGGTGGACCGTTTCAATGAGGAAAACGGCGAACTGGTGCACTACGGCCAACACTGGGAAGACGACCGGGGCTTTTTAGGCAAAGCCTGCACCAGCCTGTTCCAGGACAAAGACGGCAGTTTGTGGGCGGGGGGCGAAGGCGGCCTGTATTTTTACGATTACGAGGAAGACCGTTTCATCTTCTACAGCCTGGAGGATGCGGGCCTTGAAGACGCCTACATTCGGAAGATCAATCAAGGCCCCAACGGCCTGGAATTCCTGGCCGGCAACCGCGCTTATAAGTTCGATTTCAAAAGAAGCAAAGCCTATCCCGCTCGCTTCTCTTCCGGCCGGAACCTGGATACGCGCGGGCTCTCTATCAATGATGCCATACGCGACAAGCGGAACGGACTTTGGATGGCCTCTAACTCCGGCCTGGTTTACTTCAATCGCAAAACCGGTAAACTGGTCGCCTTCAGGCACAGCGCCAACCGCATCGATACCATCAGCTACGACGAGGTTAACTGCCTTCTATTCGACCGCTCCGGCATCCTTTGGGTCGGCACCAGCAACGGCCTGAACAAGATCATGCCGCGTCGATCCAACTTCAGTCATCATGCCCGGGACTTCAGCAAGCCGCGCGCCGGCCTGCCGGACAACGACATCAACGGTTTCCTGATGGATCGCGACGGCATCCTCTGGGTGGTCACCAAAAGCGGGTTGTGCTACCAGGAGCGCGGCGAAGAGGGTTTTGTCCCGGTCTTCCTCGGGCCCGGTGCGGGGCGTCTCTCCCGTCGTCCGCCTTTCGCAAGATCGAAAGAAGAGTTTCTGGCCATTACCGAGGCCGGTAACCGCGATCTGTTTGTCCTCACCAATAAAGGGGTCTACAGATACAATAAACGTAAAGAACAGGCCAAGAGATGGGTAAAACCCGCGAAGGACCCGAACGGCAACGCCAGGGTGCCGGCCTTCATGGTCTACCAACAGGGTTATCTGTGGCTGGCTTACCAGAAGGGTTCCCCGGCCCTGTACCGCGTCGACCCTTTCAACGGCGAAGCCAAACCCATTCCCCAGGTGGCGAGCAAGCCCGGGAGCGGGAAGATCGGTCGCATCACCGCAATGGCAGCCGACAAAGAGGGCTACCTGTGGTTCGGCAGTCCCAATACCCTTAGCAAACTGGACCCGGCCACCGGGTCTTATCTGCGCTTCCCCCTGGTGGATGAAGATGAGAGCAAGGAGTTCGAACTCAATATCACCTCGCTCTACCAGGACAAGGACGGCCGAATCTGGTACGGCACCCAGTGGGGCTTGGGCGTATTGTTGGACGAGAAGGAGCGGGAAACCAAACACTTCTTCCGCTCGGACGGTTTGCCGGAAAACGACATCTATGGTATTGCCGGAGACCGCTTCGGCCATTTGTGGATCAGTCACCGCAAGGGCATTACCCGGTTCAATCCCCGGGAAGGCGCCTCGGTGACCTACGACATGGCCGACGGCTTGAACAATAAACTGAAGCCCGGACTGGTCTACCAGGACCGCTCGGGTGAGATCTTCTTCGGCGGCTGGAACGGCTTCAACCGCTTCAACCCGGATCGCTTCGTCGTCAACGAAACGCCGCCCAAGGTCATCTTCAGTAAGTTCGAGTCCAATAACAGCGAATCGGTTTCCCGCACACCCCTGTGGGAATACGATTCATTGAAATTGGGGCCCAAGGACCGCAAGGTGAAGTTCACCGCGGCCGCCCTCGATTACACTTATCCGCGCAAGAACCTGTATTCCTTCAAGCTGGCAGGCCGGCCGTGGACCACGCCTTCAACCGACCGCTACTTTATGATCGAAGGCTTGGGCGAGGGCACCTGGAAACTCAAGGTAAAAGGCGCCAACAGCGACGGCGTGTGGAGCGAAAAGCCCGCCGAGGTGACCATTACGGTCAAGGGCCCCATTTGGCGTTCACGCATGGCCCTTATCCTGTACGCAATCCTTATCCCCACTGTTTTATTCATCGGTTACCGCTTGAAGATGCGTAAGTTGCACCGCCGCCAGGCCGAATTGGAGACACTGGTTTCCCAGCGCACTTACAGTCTGCTGCAAGAAAAGGAAAAGACCGAGATCCAGGCCCGCAAGCTGATGGAAATGGACAGGCTGAAAACCGAATTCTTCAGCAATGTCAGCCATGAGTTTCGCACCCCGCTCACCCTGATCATCGGTCCCCTGGAGAGTCGCGTGGCCGAGGCGGCCCGAGACGGCGACGAAACCGAGCGGCGGCGTCACGAGGTCATGCTTCGCAATGCCCGCCGCCTGCTGCGTTTGATCAACCAACTGTTGGATATCTCCAAACTGGAAGCGGGCAAGATGCGTCTGAAAGCCCGGCCCGGCGACCCCGCGGGTTTTGCGCGCCCCATCATTGCCGCCTTTCGCTCGCTGGCCGATAAAAAGGAACTATCCCTGGAAATGGTCGACGAGACCGGCGGTGCGATCTTGTATTTCGACCCCGAAAAGTTGGAGAAGATCCTGTTCAACCTCATCTCCAACGCCTTTCAGTTTACGCCCGCCGGCGGCAAGATCACCTTGCTGCTGAGCCGGGAACAGGAAAACGGATCGGAATGGATTCGCATTTCCGTCAGCGATACCGGGGTCGGCATTCCCGAGGCCGACCTGCCGTTTATCTTCGACCGCTTCCGCCAGGCGGACGGGTCAACCACGCGTGAATCCGAGGGAACCGGTATCGGCTTGTCGCTGGTCAAGGAACTGGTGGAATTACACGACGGACAGGTGTCCATAGAAAGCGTGGAAGGCAAGGGAACCAAGGTCGGTTTCAAACTGCCGATGGGCAAGGCGCACCTGCAACCGGAGCAAATCACCGAGCGCCCCTTGGAAGAACAGGTCGTCATTCCCGAAAGCAGGGCGCGGGTGGAAATGGCGGCACTGGAGACCGCGGACCATGCCGGCTCTCCCGAAGATTTGACTCAGGGTTTGGGAGAAACCATTCTCGTGGTGGACGATCATCCCGACGTCCGCACTTATATCCGCCAGCACTTCTCGGATCAATATCGGGTTGTGGAGGCCGTGGACGGCCGCCACGGTCTGGAGATGGCCGAAAAGCACAGGCCGGACCTTGTCATCAGCGACGTGATGATGCCCAATCTGGACGGTTACGGCATGTGCCGTAGACTAAAGGCCCATCGCGAGATGTGCCACGTGCCCGTGATCCTGCTGACCGCCCGCGCCTCTGACGACATGAAGGTGGAGGGATTGGAAATCGGCGCGGATGACTACCTGTCCAAACCCTTCAACATACGGGAGTTGCAAGTCCGGGTCCGCAACCTGCTGGCCATAAGAGGCCAGGAGCGCAGCCTGCGCAAATCGTTGGAGATGGCGCACCGTGCACAGGTCGCCATGCTGCCGACGGAAGTGCCCCGAATCAGCGGATTGGACATTGCCACCTTCAGTCAACCGGCCCGCGAGGTGGGCGGCGATTACTTCGATTTCGTACCCCATACCGATAAAAAACTGGGCGTGGTGATCGGTGATGTGTCCGGGAAGGGCATGCCGGCCGCCCTGTATATGACCATGACCAAGGGCCTCATCCAGGCCGTCCAGGGCAAAGACGTCAGTCCCAAGGAAGCGCTGACCTATATCAACGGTCAATTCCACCGCGCCTCCGATGCCCATAGTTTCATCTCGCTATTGTATGTGGTGATCGACCCCGACCAACGCGGCCTGGTGTATTGCAGCGCCGGCCATACGCCCATGGTGTATCGAAACGGCGGGAAAACCGAACTGTTGCGCTCCCGCGGCATGGCGGTGGGCCTGGATGACGGCCGACTGTTCAACGAAATCGTGGAGAATCATCACGTCGGTTTTATGCCCGGCGACGTCTTCGTGCTGTATACGGACGGTATCTCCGAGGGCATGAACGAGGACCGTGAAGTCTTCGGAGAGCAACGACTGGTCGATCTTGTCTCTCGAAACGGGCACCTTGCCGCATCGGACCTGCTGACAAGCATTCGCCATGAATACCAACTCTTCGTCGGCAACGAGGAACAGTTCGACGATATGACCGCGGTCGTGATCAAGGTCCGGTAGGACGTCTTCTAAAAGTCGGTCATATCCATCTCGGCAATTGCCTTTTCTGCTATTTTGTTGCCCGGGTCCAATTCCAGGGCCCGCACGAATTCGTCCAATGCCCGCGCCTGCTCTCCTTTCAACAGGTAGATTTGACCAAGGTTCAGATAGGGAAAATGTTTCGGCTCGTAGCGTTCGGCCTTTTTGGCCTTCTGCAACCAGGCAATCGCTTCATCCAGCCGGCCCATTTGCATGAGGTAGACGCCGATGTCATTGTATGGATTGCCGAAACATTTATCGATGCGTATGGCGCGCATGCAATCGCCGATGGCCTTCTTCAGGTCGCCCGCGTAGGACCAGGCCCAACCGCGATAGGTATAGCCCTCCGCCGTGGGAAATGACCCGATGCTCTCGTCGAAGGTCTGTAACGCCGCCTGCACCTGTCCTCCGGCCAGTTGTTCCACGCCCAGTTCATACAATACTCTGGCGTGCGCTTTTGCCTGGAAATCTTCCTCTGAATCGCGGGATAATGAGGAAAATTCTGCATCTGAATCACCGGCATTCATGCAGACATCTCCTGCTTTACAATTTTGCCCTTTCCCATTTTACACTAATTGGGAATATAATTTGTGCAGGTTAGATAAACCAGGATGTAAAGATATCTGGTTCGTTGCCCTGATATGGGTTCAACGCATGAGACCTTGCGAGCGCTTGCCACGGCTGACAAATACGAAACCGAAGCGGAGCTAAAACCCTGAAAAACCTGAAGATTCTTGAACGTAGCGAACACCCGATTTCCAGAAAGGACATGGCGCCCTCTGCTTTAAAAGTCATGTACCGCTTGAAATCGAAGGGCTACATGGCCCTGCTTGTCGGCGGCGCGTTGCGGGATCTTTTCAGGGGAAGATCGCCCAGAGACTTCGATATTGCCACCGATGCTTCTATCGATGAAATCCGCGCCCAGTTCCGCAACAGTAAAACCATCGGCAAGCGCTTCCCGATTGTGCACACTTATTTTGGAAATGAGGTCGTGGAGATCTCTTCCTTGAAAGGAGAACCGGGCCGGGACAAATACGCTTTGATCTATGAGGATGCTTGTCGCCGTGATTTCACCGTCAATGCGCTCTACTACGACATCCTGAACTTCAAGGTCATCGATCCGCTGGGCGCCTTGGAAGATATCGTTGAAGGCAGGGTGGTTTCCATCGGCGATGCCGCGGAACGTTTCGAGGAAGACCCCATTCGCATGTTGCGCGCGGTGAAGCTGGAGGCGAAGCAGGGATTCGAATTGGCCGACGATATCGAAACCACCATCCGCGAGCATCAGGACTGGACCTCCCGCGTGGGTTCCGGGCGACGCTACGAGGAGTTGACCCGGGTTCTACTGGATGACGAGGTGGCCGATATCCTCACCAGCTGCCACAAATACGGCCTGATCAGACAATTGTGGCCCGAGGGCGAGGAACTGATGAAGCTGAAGGACCTGACCTACTTCGAGGACGTGCGCGACTCGGTGCCCATCGTTTACAGCCGGGGCAGTTTCGCCAAGCAGTCCCATACACACCTTTGGCTGCGGCTGTTTATAGACTCCCCTTATTACAAACCCACGCCCAGTCCGGTGGAACTGAAGGCCCAGCTCATGCGTTTCCTGGGTCCCCTGGGCATGCCGTTTCAATCGCCGATTATCGACGCCTTGTTGTGGACCAGCCATATCCGCCTGAACACCGGGGTCAACCCCAAGGTAACGGCTCTGACCGGCGAAACCCGCGAATTGCTCTCCTATTTCGCCGACCATACCTCTGAAGAGGAGAGTCAACGGGTTGCCGAGTTCGTGACCAACCTGCGGCCCGAGAGGAAACGACGGCGCAGGCGAACTCGCGGCAAGCCCAAGGCCAAACAACAAATGACGTCCAAAGCCGACGGTTCTACCGAGACCAGGCCCAAACGCAAGCGTAGACGCCGACGGCGTAAAAAAGCCAAAGTCACGGAAAATTAGTAGGGAGGCAATCTTTGCGCGCACTGACCTTTGCGGGCCGGGAGACAATTGAATACAGCATGGTGGATGATCCGGGAATATTGGAGCCCGGCGATGCGGTGATCAAGGTTGAACTGACCGCCGTTTGCGGCTCGGATCTACATGTTTACCATGGTCGCGAGCAGGGCATGGACCACGGCGCCGTCATGGGCCACGAATTCATGGGCGAGGTTGTCGAAATCGGCGCCGATGTACGCAACATCCGCATCGGCGATCGTGTCGCCTGCCCCTTTACCACCAGTTGCGGCCGCTGTTTCTATTGCCTAACCGGCTTGACCTGTCGCTGTATTCACGGCGCGCTGTTCGGCTGGGTGGAAAACGGAAACGGTCTGAACGGCACCCAGGCGGAGTATGTTCGCGTGCCCATGGCCGACGCCGGTTTACTGAAGTTACCCGAAGATGTCACTGACGAGGAAGGCCTGCTGATGGGCGATGTGTTTTCCACGGGTTACTTCGCCGCCCTGAATGCGGAAATCCACCCGGATCGAACCTATGTGGTGCTTGGCTGCGGGCCCGTGGGCCTGATGGCGGTGATCGGCGCCTTGGAGCAGGGGGCAGGGAAACTCTATGCCGTGGACTGCATTCCCGAACGTTTGGCCATGGCAGCCCGATACGGAGCCATTCCCATCGATTTTTCCAAACAGGACACGGTAGAAATCATCCGTTCGACCACCGAGGGACGCGGCGCCGACGCGGTTATGGAACTGGTGGGCAACCATTCCGCTCACCGGCTTGCCATGGACCTGGTCCGACCCGGCGGCATCATCTCGGTTGCGGGCGTCCACAACGAGCCCCACTTTGCCTTTTCCCCGGCGGAAGCCTATGACAAGAACCTGACCTACAAGGTAGGACGCTGCCCTGCAAGACATCTGATGGATGTCCTTTTGCCGGTTGTCAGAACCCACCGCTATGATTTGTCAGCGGTGTTTTCCCATCGGATGAGCTTGAATGAGGGGCCGGAAGGCTACAAGATTTTTGCCGGTCGCCATGAGGGCTGTACCAAGGTCCTCTTGACTCCTTGAGGTGGAATACGGGCCGGCGAACCGGCCCGTAGGCGTCAACCCGTCAGTTTCTGGGAACCAACGGGGCAGACCAGTCGAGGATCTGCCCCATCAGTTCCTGTTGGACCGATGCGGTTAACTGGTTGAACGGCATGCCGAAATAGGTCACCTTGTAACCGTCGTCCACGGTGAAAACGGCCGTGCCGCTGCTGTTGTTTTGATTATAGAAGGGATCGTAGATATAGCTTGCCGCGGCGGGCGGGCTGACATCAAGTTCGCACTGGTAGTAGCCCGCTGTCAACGACAGCCAATAGTCGGTGGTCAAAACTCCGCCGCTGACCGGGGTCACCCCGGTCACACCCAGGTCCCATTGGACATGGACGGCGTGTAGATAGTCGGTGAACAGCGTGGTATTGTCCAGATACCCCGACTGATAGGCGCCCGAAATCACCAGGCTGCCGCCCTGGTCCAGGAAGCCCTCGATCACGGCCCGTTGTGCGGCGTTCAACTGGTTGTCGTAGGTACTGTAGTAATAACCGATGCTCCAGATCACCAGACCGTTGCTATAAGCGGCCAGATCGACCGCGGTAGGGTCGCCGTCCGCTTGGAGATTCCAGGTGTCATAGGGCGCCCCAAGCGCATCCAATGTAGCCGTGTAGTCCGCGCTATAGCTGCCGCCGGTGCTGAAATAAGCATCGACAACCAACACCCGGGCGGACCCGCCGCCTTCGACAGCCTGCGCCATATCGGAATCGGACCAGCCGGAGGTACCGCCGGTGCCGGCCGCGCGGATGAGGTAGTAATAATAGTTGCCGGCGATGACATCGGTATCGCTGTAACTGTTGACCGCGGGCGTCGCAATCAGGGTCCAACCGGTGCCGGGCTCGGCGCGGTGAACCTCGTAATTGGTGAGGTCCGGTTCGCTATTGGCATCCCAGGTAACCGAAATACTGCCGGGAAGGGCCGAGGCCATGACGCCGGTGGGCGTGGCCGGAGGACCGCCGCCGGGTGCGGTGGGCGTGGCGTTTACTTCCGCGGATTGGACGGATTCATTGCCCGAGGTATCTACCGCGCTGATGCGGTAATAGTAAGTGGTTCCATTGCTCACCCCGGTGTCGGCATAGGACGTGCCGCCGACAGTTGAACCGGTCAACCGCGTGTAGGGCCCGCCGGAAGACGTGCCGCGATAGACCAGGTAACCGCCCAGGTCGCTCTCGCCGTTTGCGTTCCAACTCAGGTCCGTGCGGCCGTCGCCGGCAACCGCGGAGAGACCGGTAGGCGCGGCGGGCGGTACGATGTCCACGCTACCGCTGTAGGGACCTTCCAACAAGATGGTTGCGTCGGCAGAGCCGGGCCCGCTGATGGTCAGGTTGCCGAACCAGGCCACCGTGGAGGTGAAGTTGGTTTCGTAGGTCGACAGGTCGTTCAGATAGGAGTCCAACCTACCTTCAAAGGCATCGCGCACGGCGGCCTCATCAGTGGTGCCGGCGTTCAGGGTCAGATTGCGGGTGTATTGGAAACGGTTGTCCCAGGTAGTCATGGCCCCGCCGGAAGAGCCGACGACCGTGTCGATACTTGCCTGAAGCGCCGACGCGTTGTCGGCGGGTAGCGACGGTGGCGTGCGAATGGTGGAAAAACCCTCGGCAAAGATGCCCGTACCGTTGTTCATTTGCACGATCAAACCGTCGATGTAGTTGTCGTAGCCGGATTGCAGCGAACTGTCGGCGGCCATGGCGTTGTAGATCGCATCCACGTTGGAAGGATTGTTGCCGCGCACGCTGTCGAACAACTGAACCAGGTACTCGGGACGCGCCTGGTCCATATAGGTGAACAGCATGCCCGCGTACCGGTAGAAGCGGAAACCGGAACTGTAGGTAGCGTTCACGATCTCATAAACCGTCATTCGGCTCGAATCATTGTCGATCTGCTGAACATAGATCTCACGCGGCAACACGCCCCGGTCACGCGTACTGCCCACCAGGAACTCGGCCAGACCCTCGTTGTACCAGGTCAGGCGATCGTTGTCGTACATGGGACTTTCGCCAAAACCGGGTACGATCACGTAGCGGGCGTCCAGATAGTGCACATACTCATGACGCAGCAGTTCTTCCAGGGTGAGATAACTGTCCTGGGGCGTGCGTTCGTAGGTGAACAGGGTGCCCCAGTTCTCGATATAGATGCCGCCGTTGTTGGTGCTCAGCCCATAGAGGAAGGGCTGGTATTGGGTGTAGTCATCGGGCGAGGCATAGATCACCAGGGTCAGGTTCTCGTTGGGATCGCCTGTGGTGGGATCGATGAAGGTGGTCTTGCGGAAGAACTGGGCTTCCACCTCCTGAATCGCATCGTACAGCAGTTCGGCGGTGGCGACCGGCACGGCGGTGCGGAAGGTGAGGCGACCCTGGTCGTAGGTGTAGGTGTAGGGCAAGGCGATTTGCTCCACCTGGGCGCGGATGGCGGTCATGTCCAACACGGTGCCGTCGTACAAGATACCGTTGTAGAAGTAATCGATGTCGGTCACGGCTCGCAGCCAGGGGCTTGAGTAATCCGCATGGGTGTCGTAGGCATCGGAGATATAGGCGTGAGCGGTATCGGCCGTCGCGCTGTTCAGAACCGAGAAACGGCCCAGCACGTAGATGGCGTTTTCGATGATGAAAACGGTATCGTCGTTGTAGGTGGTGTCCAGTGCAATATCGCGGATCACGCTGACCAGGCTGCCGGGTACCGCGTTATACCAGGGACTTGAACTCCCCTGACCCGCGTTATTCCCCACCTGGCGGCCCAACGAGAATAAGAGATTGAAAGCCAGGGCGCGTTCGTAATAGTCGGAGGCTAGGGAGGGATTGTCGCGCCACCGACGCAACAGGGATTCGATCCCGCCCAGTGCATCGGCGGAGGCGTTGGTACTGTCCACGGTGATGGACCACTGATAACGCAGAGAAGCGATATCGGCATTGCCCTCGGTAAAAAAGGCGGAACGGTTGCTCAACCCCGCCACCGCATCGGCGGCGTTGTTGTCGGTGCTCGCGCTGTAGGTGACGGCGCTTTGGTAGAATTCGTGATAGTAGGCAATTTGCAGGTAGTAGGTCATCTGCTTCAGACGAGCGGCATTGGCGGCAATGTCGGCGCCCTCGGAACGCATCAGGTCGGCGACGGCATCGACACGGGTACCGGAAATCGCGGTTTGCACATTGCCGTCCCAGGTCCATAGGTTGTAGAGACAGCTGTCGGTAGCATTGGCGACGGCATCGGCAAAGGTTGCGCTGGAAAGCGCGGCGAATTCAGCGCCGGTGCAAGCGGTTGCCTTGCCCATGCGACGCATTTCGGGGCGCCTGTCGGCGTCGTGAGGGGGAGGTTTGGGGAGAACGGGCGCCGCATGTCGTGTGGGTCGGTCCAGTTTGACGGCGCAATGACGAGCGTCAAGTTCGGCGGGCCGGGTGGGTGGTTGCAGACCCTCGGCGGCGAGGGAGACAGTTGCGCACAGGCACAGAAAGAGCAGTAGTCTGATCGTGATCATCAGCTATCCTCCGGAATTGAGTGTGAATGAAAGAGAGACATAAAACGAACTAATGTCTACGTAATATATCAATGGTGTCAATATAAGCGGACCACTGGCAAACAGCAAGTAAAAAATGCACATTCCCGGCGAGATATGCAGGCCGGGCGTCGATATCCCGGAAGACAAAGCCTGCAACTGGAGTCCACTTTGGACACCAATCGGAGGAGATGATCGCCGAAACCACGGTTTTGAACGTGACCCGGGATGAAAAGTGGTCCGAACAGGGGCGCCGAGACCAGGCCGACACGCGCTTATCAGCCGGCGACAGCATGAAAACCGGGGTGTGAATTCGGTGTCAATTGAGCCTGTTGCCACGCAAAACGATGTCTCCATGGTCCAAATTGGGCTGATTTTGAACCAAACAGCGGACCCGGAAACCGGTTTCGGCCCGAGGTAAGCCGTCGCAACAGGCTCAAAACCACCGATCGCCGTATTGAAGGCTTCTACAACGCGTCCAAAACAAAATGGGACAACCTCATGAATATGTTGTTCAGCTCCATATCGGTCTCCGAGCCGTTTTGCCTTGTACATATATTGTGAAGTTGTTTAATGGTAGTGGAGCCGCATTTTAGAACCAGCCCGGTAACCGTTCTTATTTCGGAAAACATCGAAGTGATCTGCCGGTGAGATGTTTACTGACAGTTTCGTTGAGGTTGCTATAATAGCTGCTTCCCTATAGGGATTGGGAGCCGCATTTGAAAATCGTATCGTTCAACATCAACGGGGTTCGGGCCCGGCTGCATCAACTGGAAGCCCTTTTCGCCAAACACGATCCCGATATCGTCGGTCTTCAGGAAATCAAGGTTCACGACGACGCCTTTCCTGCCAAATTTTTTCGGGAAGCCGGTTATCATGTCAGTTGGCACGGCCAGAAGAGTCACTACGGCGTGGCCCTGGTTTCGAAAACCGAGCCGACGGCTGTCGAAAAGAACCTGCCGGATGAACCGGCCGACGCCCAGCGGCGCGCGATAATCGGCACCTGGGAAACCGGCGCCGGCAAGCTGACCGTGGTCAACGGCTATTTCCCCCAGGGCGAGAGCCGCAACCATCCCGTCAAGTTCCCCTACAAACAGGCGTTCTATGAGCACTTGCAGAGCTACCTCGCCAGGCGGCACACCCACGAGGACAATCTGGTGGTGTTAGGCGATATGAATATCTCGCCTACCGACCTGGATATCGGCATCGGCGCCGACAACGCCAAACGTTGGCTACGCGCGGGTAAGTGCAGCTTCCTACCCGAGGAACGCGAGTGGATGGCGCGCCTGGAAGGTTGGGGTCTCACCGATAGCTTCCGCGCACAACACCCCGAGGTGAACGATCGCTTCAGTTGGTTCGACTACCGCAGCCGGGGTTTCGAGGCCGAACCCAAGCGCGGCCTGCGCATCGACCTGATCATGCTGACGCGCAGCCTGATGGAGCGTTGTCGAGAAACCGGCATCGACTATGAACTGCGCGGCATGGAGAAACCCTCGGACCATGCACCGATCTGGGCCTCCCTGGAGGTGTAGCCGTGTCTTTTCGCATCGTGTTGATGGAGGTCATGATCTATCTGGAGGGCTGCTACAGCCTGAAGGAGAAGCGCACCCGGTTGTCCGGCTTGCGCGACCGCTTCGGCAAGTTCAAGAACCTGGCTGTCTGTGAGGCCGACTACCAGGACGAGTATGAGCGCTCGTTGTGGGCATTCGTGGCAGTCGGCCAACAGACCATGGTGGATAAAACCCTGTCCAACGTGGAAGAGCAGTTGGACGATGTGATCGACGGCATGGTGGTGGATGTCAAGCGCCAGGCGCTTTAAATGGATGCGAGTTGATTGGTTTCGGATTCCCCGGAACCGCCCCTGAAGTGAAGCGCCCGGCGGTAAACGGCCCCGGCAAGATCGGAGGGCAGTTCAGCGGCGGCGGTCAGGGCAACGGCCTTGGTGATTTCAACGGCCTCGTCTGCATTGATGAACCCCTTGGGCAGGGCCGTGGTGTAGATCCAAACCGGAACCTGGTTGGATGGAGGCATCTCCTCCAAGCCGGCGCGAGCGCAGATGGAGGCGATCATCGCATCCACGGCAAGGCCGATGCATTCCACGTTGCAGTCGCGTTCCAACAGCGCCTCGGCGGCCTCGATTTTTCGCTCTGCCAATTGGCGAAGCGGAGCGGAACGATCGACCGGTTCCGTTTGCTCGTGAAGAGTAACCGCTCCCGTAAGTGGTGAGGCTTCGCCCAGGGACTCCAGCGCCAGCCAGGAACGTTGATCCAGCAGGGCGACGGGTACGATCTGCTCCATATCCGCCACGGCGGTCTCCAACTGGTCGTTGACGTGATCCACCACGGCAATCAGGCTGCCGCGGGCGGTCGCTACCCGCTCCAGGGAAGAGCCCAACAACTCCTGAAGTTTCGCCACCATCTTTCGAAGGGTGCGGTCGTTTTTCAGGTTTTCCTCTTCAGAAAGACCTTCCGCCGGTTTGATGCCGTCTTTGCCCATGTGAATTATCTCGGGCTCGATCACGATACCGCTCCTGGCCTGGGTTCCCTTTTTGGGGTCCTGGTTCAGCAGTACGTCTTCCGCCAGCGATTCGATCACCCTCTTGGAAATGCCGACAACATCTTCACCGGTCTCACCCGAAACCACGTTTTTGAACAGGTCATGTTTCGTCTCGATCAGTTTGAGGACGTGTTCCTCGTAGGAGTCGGCGCTGATCATCATAATGACCTGAACCTGTCGGCTCTGGCCCAATCGGTGTACACGGGCAATGCGTTGGTTCAGGACAGCCGGGTTCCAGGGGACGTCCAGGTTGATCAGGAAAGCGGCGTTTTGCAGGTTGAGACCAACGCCGCCGGCATCGGTGGAGATGAAGACCTGGGTGGCCGGATCGTCCCGAAAACTGTCCATTAGAGCTCCCCGGTTTTGGGAGGGTACCCCGCCGTGCAGGCGCACCACGCCCAGTTTCAACTGAAGCGCCCGTTCCTCAACCATCCGGGTCATGCGTTCCCATTGAGAGAAAACAACCACCTTTTGCCCTTCCGCGACACAAATCTCCTCCAAGAGTCGGGTTAATTCATCCAGCTTGGGCGAACCCTCGGACTGTTTGTCCACCAGTCCGGCCGCGTTACAGGCCATGCGCGCCGTTTGCAGAGCGGCCATCATCCGCTTTTCCTCGGTTGGCGTTAAGGGTCGTTTCCTGCGAATCTGGGCAATGGAGGCAGCAGCGCTCAGAGCTTCTTGTTGCAGTTCCAATTGGCGCGTGGTCAAGGGCAGGTCCAGGTGGTGGACGATTCGATCCGGCAGTTGATCGCGCACGAGCGAGCGGTCCCGGCGCAGCATGATCGGCGCGATGCGGCGTCGCAGTTCGGTCAGGTTGCGGTAGCCTTGAACGCGTCCGCTGGTATCGGTGATATAGTACACCTCCACGAAACGCCACAACGGCCCGAGAATGCGAGAGTCGATGAGCTGGCAAAGGCTGTAGAGGTCTTCCAGACGATTCTCCAGCGGGGTGCCGGTGAGTACAAAGCAGTAACGGCTCTGAATCAACTTGACCGCGGTTGCCGACTTGGTGCGCCAGTTCTTCAGACGTTGCGCCTCGTCTACGATCAAAAGATCGTAATGGGTGTTTTTGTTGATCAGGTCAAGATCCCTTATCGCCAGTTCGAAGTTAACGACGGTGTAGGGAACGGCGCCGCGATACTGAACGGTTCGGGACCTGGCCGGACCTTGAACTACCGTGACCTCCTTTCCGGTAAAGCGAGTGATCTCCCTGGCCCACTGGGCCTTCAGAGATGTTGGACAAATGACCAGGACACCCTTGACATGGTCATGGTGTTGCAGCCAGGATGCCGCGGCCAGGGCTTGTAGGGTTTTTCCCAAGCCCATGTCGTCGGCCAACATGGCGCGACCGCGGGCGGCAAGGAAGGCGGCGCCCGTAACCTGATAGGGATAGAGACGGGCATTGATGCCCGGCAGAACGCCCCCGCTCGATTCGATCTCTTGTTTGATATGGAGACCTTTCAATTCCCTGGATTTTTGTTCCGCAACGTAATTCACATACGCCTCCACTTCCTGGCCAATCAGGAAATCGTCCAGGTCCTGACAACGCTTTCTCAGGTGGTAGAAGGCTTCCGGCAGGCTTCCCATCAGGCGGCCGGTCACGTCGAAAAAGGGCTTCAACCGGCCATGCGACATCGAGCTGACCTTCTCTCCGCCTTCCAGCGTCACGGCAGGCGCGTCTTTGACGTTCCAATTCAGGTAGAGATAGGCAATGGGAGCGCCGAAACCGTATTGCGGGGGGTCTTCAGTCAAGCGGTGCAATACGGCCTCGATATGTTTGCAGGTGCCGAGAAAATTGACCATGTAATCGGGACAAGAGCATGAATTTCGCGGCGCTTCGAGGGAGCGGATCTCCACATTGTAGGTTCTGGAGTAGTGAGAAGAAACGGAAGTCGCCAGCCAGGACCCGAAGGTAGGATGCCCCGAAATATGCTTCACCTGGACCTCGGTACGACCGCGACGGGCCCTTTCCGCGGCGGCCGCGGCAGCCGCGCTTTTTACTTCCACCGACTCTTTTTTGACCTTCTCCTCATAGGCGAGCAGCGTAGCGACAGCGTGTTTGCAAATGGGTTCCCAATCGAAAGGGCACGTGCAATCCACAATTAACTCTTCATCACTATCCACGGTAATATCTACCAGGTAGGTGTTCCCGGGTGCAGACCCTTGCACACAGGCGCTGATCCCAGTGGGCGTGTGAGCCAGCTGGATCACCCGATTCTCGTTGAAATAGTTGATGCCCCGACGGATAATTCGCTTCGAGACAATGGCTTCCAGGCTATCCATATCATAGAGAAAGGGATCCTTTTTCTTACTTCGAGCCATAACAACACCTCGTACTCTATATTTCTATGCGCGACTAAATATCCATAACGCACGAAAGCCACCGAAACGGTGGCTTTCTTGCTCAATGGTATACCCGATTACTCGGGTAAGTTCTATTGTCCACGGCATCATAACAGGTCGTATGGAAACCGGGCAAGCCAATTAAGCAAGGCGGTGTCACTGCCGACCCGTTGCCTTTTCGGTGAAAGTGCGCATCACCAAATTTTTCAAGCCCGTCTTAAGTTGGCGGGAGCCGGGTGGATTTCCCTGAACGCCAAGAAGCTGATCACGTGGCCCGGCCCCTTGAAAGAGCCTATGCATTGCAAAGTTTCTTCGTGACCTTACCCTCTTTCAGTTACACTCCTTCCGTCCCGCCGGACAAGTATGATGTTCAAAAAACCAGTTCCCTCCGCTAGGACCGGCTCAGCTGACTCCCCATCGATTACCAGGGTAACGATCCGGGGTCACCGACCAATTGAAAGGCTCCCCAAAAGAAGGGATGGTGCCCTTGCTCGGCTAGTTTCGATTGGGCTTCTCTCAATGCTGGAGATTTGGGTAGGCGGTTGCGAAGACCTAAATAGAATTGCTCCATCAAAAGAGCTGTTTTTTGATCCTGAACCGGCCAAACCGGTGCAACAACCGTCCTTGCACCGGCAACCTGAAAGGCAAAGGCGAGGCCTTGCAATCCATCACCGGCAAGCAGTTTACCACCACCCGCGCTACAAGCGGAAAGAGTGACCAGATCCGCATTGAGTTTCATTTGTATGATTTCCCAGGCGCTCAAAAGTTCTGCCTTTTTCGACTTGTTGCCGGAAAGCGCCAACGCGGATTCCATCGGCAGGTAGGGATCTACAAAGCCATGACAGGCAATGTGAAGCAGCAGCGCACTTTCTTGCACGGCCAGAACATTTTCTTTGGTGGCAAGTTCACCCATAAATTGGGTCGAGCGACCTGGAAAAAGCGCACTGATAAGCTGAACTTCTTTACGGCTGTGGGGTAGAGGCGTCAGGGACAAGCCTCGTTTGCTCAGGGAACGCAAGCTATTATCGCTCACTCCTGAAGTCGTGGAATAAATGGGATCGCCGAATGCGACCAGAAACTCCTCATTATTGACCGGTCTTTCAGGTGCACGAAGACCTTGGACGAACACGGAGGCTGATGAAGCGATGTTCCATTCGAATCGAGATATAAGATAGCCGGTTTCGGATCTATCCTGATGGCTCCATTGCCCGTAAAGAGAGCCTGGTGGAATGCTATGCAAGGGTCCGTCCGCAAGGTAAAGAATGCTGTCGATGCCGTCAAGATAAGGAAGCGCCGGCTGTATGACGTTCGAAAACAGGTTGTTACTCAATAATTTCCATTGCTCTTTATAAAAATCCGCCTGTTCCTGAAAACGTTTCATATCGGCTTCTGTTTGCGGCAATTGGGTGAGTAAGGCCTCAACGGCATTCTTCAATTTTTCAGCACCAACCGGTAATCGTAATGCGGTCGGCGGTTGATTCTTGCGAATGATGAACAGTAGAGTATGTTCTTCCATGATTCCGTAGGAAAGAATAGCTTGATCCTCATCCAGGGTTGCGACAATTTCCTGAATGGACAGGGGACCTGATGGTTTCAATTTTTCCAGGTTGGGGAATCCCTGCTTCACCTTGTGTTCGAAGCGGTCGCGTTTCGCCCTGATTTTTTGCAAAGCTTGCCGTCGGGAAGTGGTTTCTCCCTCGCGGTCCTCGAAAAGGGCTTTCAAAGCCGCGGCATGCTCTTTTTCAATCTTTTGATATTCGGATTTCAAAGGTTCTTTCAGGTTGTGGAACAGTTCCGCTTCCCTTTCCGCGATCATGTTCAAGAGCACTCTGGCTCGAAAGCGTTCCAGGTATAGAAAAGCTTGCGAGACATCCGTGTCGACCTTGCGATTGGCCAGGGCCTTGAAAAGTGCTTCGAAGCTATAAATCAAATCACTGTTGGCGCGTTTGGTCAGAGCCGGCGTCTCTAAATGAGATTCGATGATGTTCAGTCCCTCCTCGAAGGAACCCATGGCCTCATCGTAGCGACCTTGTTTCTCTTGAACCAGGCCCAGGAAATAGAGGGCGTCAGCCACGCCCGGGGAGTTCGGGGCCACACGTTTTTTAAATTCGATGGCTTGCCGAAGTAATCGAACTGCCTGTTGCAGGTCGCCTTTCTGCTCTAGAACTCTGCCCTTACCGATGAGGCATTCTGCCTCCTCTTCACCACCCGGGATATTACTTCGAAAAATAACAAGCGCTTCATCGATCAATTCCTCAGCGGCCCGATAGGCTCCATTGTCATAATGAACCATACCCAAATCCAAGAGGACACTGCCAATTCCAAGCGCATTGCCTCCGGCTCTCTTTATTTTTAAAGAGGCCAGCAGTTCTTTTTCGGCTTCATCTACGCGCCCTTGGGAGCGATAGACCAGACCCAGATTAGTCAGTGCCCTGGCGGCTCCCATGGAATCCGGAGAATATTTTTCCAGGGCCTGTTTGAGATAAACTTCGGCAAGTGAATAACTACCCCTGTGGTAATACAATAGGCCGAGGTTACTGAATATGGAGGGGAAATAGCGGCTATCCGGGTCTTTTTCCTCCAATACGGCTAGTGCCTGAAGGTAACATGCTTCACTTTCCAGATAGTTTCCCCTCTGCTTGAGGACAGAAGCGAGTCCGTCCAAAGATCCGACCTCCTCCACGACACTGTCGGGAGTGTTGAGTTTTCGAGCCAGATCCAGGGAACAACGATAGAAAAACTCGGCGGCATCCAGGTTCTTCAGTGCCTTCTCCGCATGGCCCATGGTCAGGTAGGAAGCCATCACCGGGGCCTGATCCGGGTAGAGTGATTCGCTGATATGAAGATCACGATGAGCATAATCTAGGGAGATGTCCAGGTTCCCCCGGTTTTTTTCGGCCAGGCTCAGGTTGTGGAGAACCATGGAAATGGAATCGCTGATCGGTGCGATATCTTCCAAGAGCCGCAGCAAGGGCTCCAATTGCATGACGGCGTCGTCGTTTTTCCCTAACAGGATATCCATGCTGACCATATTCATCCTGATATTGGTTCGGATAAGAGCGCCCGCCCCGCTTTTTTCCAGTTCATTCAAAGCCGCGGCATAATCGCGTTTTGCTTCATTGAAATAATACCGGCGATGAAAAGCGCCTCCTCTTTGATTCAGCGCCCAACCTGCCATGGAACGATCACCCATCGCCTCCGCAAGATCGATGGCGCGAAGGTAGTAGCGATCGGCCAGGTCCCATTCTTTCTCACTTCTCAAAAAATTCCCCGTTTCCAGAAGCACCCAGCAGGCTAGTTGAGATTTACCGGATTGCCGCAAAGCATCGACCACACCATCCCAGGACTGGACACCGGCCTTCCAATTCGAGTCGTTAAATAACGCCAATCCGTCGCGAAATTGCGCCTCCAGGTCTCCCGGCAGGCGCGGATGCCAGCGGAAGCGCCAATCTTCCCGCCCCATTTCCAGAACCAAAGGAAAGCCGTCTCTTCGGCCGTAAACGATGACCTTTTCGTGGGCTTCGGCTTCAACTCTCATGGAAAAGACGGAAAAAGGCGTGTCGAACAGGCCGTGAAGCTTTTGAACCTCGTTTCCCTCGGAAGCAATCTCCCATCGCAAGAGCAAATCGCCCGGCTGCAATTCCGTCTTTCCCCCGGGAATCCAATCAAGGTAAAAACCCATGGGCCCCCGCGGCTTGTCTTCCGGTGACGCTTCATTGGGCTCGGGCTCGGCCTGCTTGAGTTCCTTCTGCTGCCGCAAGATATCTCCGGCTTTTTCGGTTTCGCCCAGTTCCAGATATGCGCGGGAAAGAAAAGTCAGAACTCTCTCGTTCTGCTTCATGGCCCGCGCCTGCTCAAGATCCAGTTTGGCCAGATCGGGACGTTGCTTGTTCAGGTAATGAATTCCCCTATCGAGAAGGCTTTCAAACAAACGGTTGTCAAACTTAAGAGATTCCCGGTCATCGGGCCTACCGATCGAAACATTGCCTCTCAGGGCGTGATCGTTTGTTTCATCGATACTCCCGGATGCGGCAGTCTCCGGAGGCGCAGGAGGATCGGTTTGATCACGCGAGGAAGCAACCGGCTTCGTCAGGTTCATAAAAAGAACTACCAACGCCATGGTCAAAAGAGCGGCGGCCCATATGCCGTTCGCAACGGAGGCTTGTCCCATCCAGTTTTTTATGCTGATGAAGACGCGTTTCTCCGTCTTCGGTTTCTCCACGGAAAGCAATTCCTCCTTAGCCTTCGCTGGTCCCGAATGGAGCCAGTGACGAAAATCGGGGTCCCATTCGACAGAGGCGTTCCTCTTCTCGTTTTTTGCTTGATCCATAGACTCGAAAATCTCGCCCAGACAGTCGTTGGCCACACGACCGCGCACCTCGAACCCAACGGGAACGGGGTCCAGCCAGAAACCGTATTGTGCGCGGAGGGTCATCGGACCCAAATCATGTTTCAGACTGACATCGGTTGAACCGCAATGCGGGTAGGCATCGAGCGGAGCTACATAAAGACGATGCTTGGACATCGGGTCGGCAAAGATTACCAACCACAGTACATCCCTCTGCGTTAGATGAGGGAAGGAAAGAATGGCGCCGGCCGTAAGGCGTTGATCGACTTGGGCTTTTTGAAGTGATTGAAGCTTGGATTGCGCCTTCTTAGCAGCTTCCATCAGTTGTTTTTGCCTTTCGTTCTTATCCATTTAGCTTCTTTCCTCTCCGCTTCGGGTCGTCAATGAGATGAGGGTTAGTGGGCCTCCAACATGCTGGTTACCAGGAGTTCAAGGTCTTCATGGACCCCCTGGACAGCAGTTCTGGGAATGTTCAGGTCTTTCGATAATCGGCGAAGAGACAACTTTTCTCCAGGTACCCCTTTACTGGTTAAGTATAGCCAGAGTTTCTCCATACGTTCACGTTCAAGTGGAGATTTATTTACTTGTAGATGAATGGTTTTCAGGACCCGTTGAATGAAATCGGCCAGGTCGTCGGCAGAGGGAAGCAGCAAATCGATGGAAGTCAATTCCGGGTCCGACTTTTCTTGAGCATCCAAGCTTTGCTCATGGATGGGTTGACGGCCCAGTATTTCTTTAACGCGTTGCTTCAGGGGAGCGACCAGGGCTTTCAAGGTGAAGGCAGTGACGGTCGCACCTTGCAGGTCCTTGATCTTTTCTGCGAGAAGTGGGCGTACCCAACCCGCAGTCTTCTCTCCGGTGGTGATGAGTTTGGCAAGCCATTCGTCATTCCAGGAAAAAATATGCTCACTCAAATCTTTTTCAGGGGCCGCGGATGCCCGGTCCGCTTTGGGAAAAACCATGACTGACTCATCCTGCAGGCTCGCTGCTACATCCTCTTCAGCGTGCCCGTCGGTGATGAGATCTAATTCCTTTTTCTTGATCATCTGCTTAAGCGTTTCGCGTGTGTTTTGAAAGACACGGTAGCTGTCCGGGTCCAGTTGTGCATGAAACTCGGTGACGAACCAACGAGCAAACTTTCTAACCTTAGTCTCGATATCGCCGTGGTGTTCCCAACTGCGCATAAGCCAGGAGATACGATCTATGTAGATATAGGAATAGAAGTTAGATAACACTTCATCGATATCCAGGCGCTCTCCCTTGTACCCGGTTGAAAACCAGGTGCCCGCGGGTCTCGGCCACAGGTTATGGCGGGCCAATTCCCTCAATAGGAGTTTCTTCAGGGGTCCGTCGACAAAATCGATCAATTCCAGGATTTCCAGGTTCCCGCTGTTGAGGTCTTGCAGGTGGCGGGTGAAAGGCTTACTGGAGGGTGACAACAGATGCCTCCGCGGAAAACACAAAAAAGATGGGTGATTATGGCTTGCTTCCAAGCGGCTGTCAACTCTCTTGGACAGGCGTCTTCCGGGCAATTCTGAATAACTCATGTGTTGTGTCTGATTTATTTTTTTCAGGCCAAAAAAAGAATCTTTCCGCTACTCATTATTTGAGCCTTTGAAACAAGAATTCTTGCTTTCTCGATCCAGGAGTAAAGTTCTTCCCTGAATCGACCGCCGGCCGGTGAAATGCCTTCTACATATGCCCCCACGGAGGCCGACACCTTCGATGCGGCTAGTGTCAGGTCTCTTCCTCGACACGAGTACGCTCAGCTTCATTCACATTGGTCCTATTACGGAGAAAAGCATGAGAAATCTGTTCTTAATAGCCCTCGTCTTATTTTTTTGCACCCTTGTTATGGGACAAGGCTTCGATTTTCCTATGCCGTTTGAAGAAGGTGATGGATACACAATCACCACTCCCATTAATGGGGATACTGCTTTCCACAGGGGAATAATGGCCATGGATATCGTATCTGGAAAACCTGATGCTGCAATACTTGCTGTAGCATCAGGAACAATTGTGGAAGTTAGATTCGGCGCCTGTCATGGAGATTTGGACGTGTGCTACGCCTGCGAGGGCAAGCCATCCCTTTCTGGAATTGGGCAGCCGGTAGAAAGAGATGATCCTCGTCTCAATCATTTTTGGGGAAACGTTGTCGTCATCGATCACGGGAATGGTTACAGAACACGCTATGCTCATTTGCGTTGTATTGGCCTCAATACGGAACTAAAGGTCGGTGACTCCATAAAAAAAGGAGATCCTCTCGGGCGAATCGGCACCAGTGGCTGGAGCACCGCTGTTCATTTGCATTTTCAAGTCTATTGGGAAAACGATAGCGATCACGAACTAGCCGAATTACAAACTGTTACGATGGAAGGCCAACCCCTGGCTTTTTACACGGACGGTTATGTAGCCAGTTCCTCCAATCGCCCCGGACTGGAGTTCGTCACCCTGGAACATCATGGATTCGGCGACATTCTTAACGGAGCGGGCGTTCATCAGGGTGGTATCTCCTATACCCTGCGCAACAATGATGTTCAGCCGGTTATCATCAACCGGGTTACCTTGTGGGGAGAATCCGCGGTATCCTCAAAAGAACAATTGGGTAGTCAGGCGTTTAGTCTGACGCTGCAACCCGGCGGGAGCGTTACCCAAAGCACCAATGTGTCGGTGACCCTGCCGCGGGATTTCGTCGGCTTTTACACCATTAGCGCCACCTTGGAACAGAGCAACGGTGATTTGATTGTTTCCGGAAGGGGCACCCGGATCATGTGCCTCACCGATGAGCAATCCTTTCTGGTTGATAACGATCACCCTTCATTTCCCGGGTTTGATATCACGCCGGATTCCAAGGTGCAGCAATCTTCCGGTGGATTCAACGGCTCCCTTATCGATTACTCGTTCTCCAACGAGGGTTTTACCGATGTTTTGGGAACCTGGAAACCGCCCGGGCTTACAGAAGGCAAGTACGAGATCCTGGCCTATATACCTTTTGAAAGCACCAAAACAAAGTACGCTGATTACCGAATTGTGTCCTTCAGTACGGCAAAGCAACGCAAGATGGTGCTGACGCGGCGGGTGCCGCAGAGGGATTTGGCCAATGTCTGGTATTCCCTGGGCACCTTTCCCTTAAAAGCCCCGCATGCGGAGGTTCAATTGAGACCAACCAACCTGGGCGGTAACTACCGGGTGGGCTACGATGCCATGTTGTTCAGACGGGTGGCCGAGCTTGACGATTTTGACGACAATCCCATCGGTACCTGGTTTTATGAGGCGGTGAGCGAATTACAAAGACTCGGCATCGTTCAAGGGCGGGGCGTAGGCCAAAATCTCTTCCAGCCCTCGGAGCCGGTGACGCGTGCCGAAACGCTGAAAATCGTATTGGCCTCTGCCTGGACCTTGAAATTACAGGCTTATGAGTTGTTCCACCACGGAGAAGGCGATCCGGAAGAAACCATGCGCCTGGTGTTTGCGGACGATAACGAATCCTTTCCCCCTTTCACCGATGTGGCCGAGGGAACCTGGCCGCTACCTTACGTGGCTCTAGCCTACAAGACCGGCCTGATCGATCGTACGCAAGCTACCTACCGGCCGGATGATGCAACCTTGCGGGTGGAAGCGTTGAAGTTGATCATCGATGCCCTGGGTTTCGATTTGGATGACGGCATCAACCAGACCTTGACCTTCACGGATATAGACCGCGGTGAATGGTACGCACCCTATCTGCGCCTGGCGTTCAAACACAAAATCGCCACGGGTTATGACGAGGCTCTCTTCAAGCCCGGCGAGCCGATCAACCGTGCTGAAGCAGCTGTCATGATGTACCGGGCGCTCAGTCGTTATGCAGTAATTCCCAAGCTGGTCGGAGGTTCTAATGATTAGTCTGTTCTCTTTATGTTTAAGCATCGTTCTGGTATTCCAAGGTGATCATGAGGTTGGTGACGTGCGGGAACAGATAGTGCCCAACGGCTCGGTCATCTCTCCCGATGTTTCGATTATCGCCGATACCACGCTTACCGATTTGGAAACGCTTAATTTAACGACCTCCGTTTCCGTTTGCGCCGTATGTACGCCGTCCTTCCTCTGGCGGGCCGGCGGCGGTGAATTGACAACCGCCTTGAATCCGGGCGAGGCAACCTGGAACCCACCCGCGGTTTTCGAACCTACCAGGTTCCAAATCGACGTAAAAGTACAGGATGGCAACGGTCAAATTGCCCAGGATCAGATTACCGTCATGGTCAATCCTTCCGGTAGCGGAGGAACAGACCCGACCACATTGAACGTCATCGCACCAAATGGCGGTGAAACCCTGGCATCAGGGGAAACGACTCCGATTCTCTGGACAGCCGACCAGATGCATGGAGATATCTTCCTCGAATTGATCTCCGGTGCGACGACATTTACCACCATCGGCCCTCTGGCCAATACCGGCTCCTATGTTTGGCCCATTCCCGGCACACTCTCCGGTTCGTCTTTTCTCGTCAGGGTACGAAGCGCTGACGGGTTGGTCGCCGATACGAGTGACGGCTTTTTCTCCATATCCCAGGGTGAACGTTTCCATTTGACGCTTGCGGTCAATGGGTCGGGCCGTATCGTCAGTACCCCGCCGGGTATCGACTGCCCCGGTAATTGCTCCGGGTCATTTGCTCGAGATGCCGAGATCACCTTGACTCCGGCGCCGGACGCTAACGCCTTTTTTTCCGGTTGGTCCGGCGGCGGTTGTTGGGGAAGCTCGCCCTGTACGATCACCCTGGATCGAGACCGCCGGTTTACCGCCAACTTCGGTGGTCAGCAGGCTTTCGGCGTTCTGGCCTCCGCTCCAAGTGACGGTGAAACCGGTGTGGATACAAGAGATAGCTTCCGGGTTACCTTTAGTGAGAACATTCTCGACGGTCCCAATATCGACAGTATCACCGTGACCGGACCATCCGGGCCGCTCACCCGCTCTGTCACTCGGGGCGCGAACTCTCCTTATCTTTTTATCGACCCGCAAAATATGGAAAACGGCGTTGACTATACCGTAACGCTCCCGGCGGGTTGCGTGACCAACGAGGCCGGGGAACCCTTTGCCGGGGAATACAGTTTCGCCTTCACAACCCGCCAACCCATGGAGGCAGCCTTCTTCATAACCGCCTATCCGCCGATGGTCGTCGAAAATCAGCCCCTCTCGATTACCGTTTGGTATGACCGGGTTCAGGATGAAGCACGCACCATCACCTTCACCAGTTCTTCTCCGCAAGACATTTCTCCTAATTCCGTGACCATCCCGGCCGGGGCCAACAATGCGGTGGTCACCGTCACCGCGGACAGCAATAGTGTATTCGGCGATTCTAAAACGGTTACATTGACCGCCAATACCAGTGACGGTAAACAAGCTTCCGACACGGTTGAGTATGTGAACAACGATCCATCCGATATCGGACCTCTGCGACTGGCCGGTCTTGGATTTCTATCCAATGATGACGACGGTGACGGTGTATTCGAGGCCGAGGAGGATGCGGACCTTAACATCGAATTACACAACTCCGGCTCGTCTTTGCTTTCCAATGTTTGGGCGCGGGCAAGAACAGTAAGTACATTCGATTCCACATTGAGAGTTTTGGGTACCGCGGAGTGCACCGTGGGATCGATTGGGGCTGGGAATATTGAATCCTGCTCCGTCGGATTGAGGGCCGATGACGATTTGCCGACAGGCGATTATTGGATCGAAATTACGGGCGTAACCCTGGATGGCAGCGGGAATCCGACCACGCATTTCATCGATTACCTGAAGGTTCATGTGGTCAATGAGTTATTTAGAGATTTCCGGGTGACCTATACTTCCGTGAGCAGCAGCACCGGCCAACCGGGCCAGGTCTTCTCGCGTACTTATGTAGCTGTCGGAAGCGGCGACAACTATGTGAGTTCCCTACCGCAACTCCGCATCATGCAAGAACACAAGGGCGTTCAATCCATCGTCCATGAAACCCTGGCCGATGTCCCGGGCTGGTTCAATACCGAACAGAGTTTTGTCTATGACCTGGTGGCGCCGCAAACCCCGGGTGTGTACCAATACTGGGCCGAAATCAATCCGCCCGGCCCGGGGCAACAACCCGAGTCGGATCCTACCAACAATGAAAGTACGCGATGGACCCTCAACATACCCGAGGCCAATCTGCCTCCCGCCCTTACGGCAGTGGGCGCTCAGGTCATACCGGCAGATCAGCAACTCGTATTGTCGATGATCGCGACCGATCCCAACGCAGGAGACGTGCTTTCTTTCAGTCTGACCGAGGGACCTGCCGGCGCGGCAGTCAATCCGACGACCGGGGAGTTTTCCTGGATACCGGGCGTCAACCAGGCGCCGGGAACCCATCAAATTACGATCCAGGTGACGGATAACGGCAGTCCGTCGCATACGGATACGGCAACCTTCCAGGTTGAAACCACACTGGAATCGGATGTCGCCGTGGGGTTTTCCATCCCCGAGGAAGCGGCGGTACCGGGCCTGGCCTACAGCTACCAGATGTTGGTTATCAATAACGGTCCTCACCCCGCTGTCGGCTTGAAGGTCGACCACCTGTTGCCCGTGATCTTGGAAAACGGCAGTTGGACCAGTTCCGGGCAAACACGTTCGATGAATAGAGCCGGTATCGGCGATATTCATGATACGGTCGATCTGGATGTGGGACAATTGGTGACCTATAGTATCACGGGAACCGTGTCGTTATCGGCTTCAGGGGCCCTGCTTTTGTCCGCCTCTCTCGACTTACCGGCTGGGTCGCTTGATCCAGGCAGCAGCAATAACACCCGGGAGATGACGGCGGCCATCGTGGCCCTGGACTATGGCGATGCCCCGGACAGCGGTGGATTTACCTATCCCACCGGTGCGGAAGCCGATGGTGCGCGTCATGTTTTCGCTCCGGGCCTGTTTCTGGGTAGCGGGGTAGATGCTGACGATGCAGGTCAAGCGGATGCCCAGGCCGCGGGCGATGATAACGACGGTTTGGATGACGAGGACGGTGTTGTCTTTCTCAGTGCCATTCAGGGCTGCCTGGAAACCCTACTTCAAGTTACTGCATCCGCCGGGGGTTTTCTCGATGCCTGGATCGATTTCAATGCTGACGGTGACTGGCTGGATGCGGGGGAACGCGTTTTCACCGCGCAAACTGTTGCCGCGGGAGTCAACAACCTGTCTTTCCAAACGCCGTGTGAAACAGTTGAAGGCAGTAGTTTTTCGCGGTTCCGTTACAGTACCGCGGGCAATTTGGATATGACCGGACAAGCGACGGACGGCGAGGTGGAAGATCATCAGGTGACCTTGTCGGCGGCACCCGCCTGCGTGGACACCGCTATCGGTAGCTTGGATAACGTGCAACCGGGGGCATCGATCATCATTCCCGTGACGGTGTCCGCCCTGGACGGCCTCAACGTGGAAAGCTTCACTTTCGCCGCCTCCTGGGACGCTTCCATGCTTACCTTGGAAACCATTGAGACGGCCGGCAGTTTGTCTGAGGGTATGACCGTTTCTCTCAACGACCTGACGCCCGGGCAAGTCATTTTCTCGGGAGCCGGAACGGCGGATCTTACCGGATCGGGGGAATTGTTCCGCCTGCAATTCAAAGTGGCCCTGGATGTAGCGCCTTCATCCTGTGGTGTGCTTACCTTGGATTCGTTCACCATTAACGAGGGATTTCCCACAACCTGCCTGACAAACGGCCAGGTATGTGCCTGCCCCCTTGGTGATGTAACCGCCAACGGCGATGTGACGGCCTTTGACGCGGTTCAGGTACTGAAGCATGCAACCGGGTTGACCACGGATTTCGACCCCATTCCCCTTTGCTCGGCCGATGTTACCTGTAATGGTTCCATCAGCGCCTTCGATGCCGCTCAAATTCTCAAATTCGATGCAGCCCTGATCATGGAGTTCCCCTGTCAAACATCGCGTTCGCCGAACGCGATGGAGGCGGCGGTGAGCTTCGAACCTTTACCGGCCGATAGGGCGGATCAAGATCTTGGGCCGTTTGTTTTGCCCGTTGGGGTGAGGACGCCGTCCCGGACGCTTGCATCCCTACAGGTCATGATTGACTTCGATCCGGAACTGGTTACCGTTCGGGTGCTGCGGGGCGAAGGCATGCCGGACGGTTGGCTGCTCAGCGTCAATGATGCCCTGGATGGACGTCTGGTTATCGCCGCGGCGGGAATCGATCCGCCGGACAATGCATCGGATATCCTCAAGCTATGGGTAGAGCCGATCGACGAAGGCATGGCAACCTTCTCGGTAGTTTCTTTTTCCGCCAACGAAACGGAGCATGGGGTCGATCTGCCCGCCTTGACCCTGCCCGTCCGCCCCTGCTTTTTCCCAGACGACTTGACGCGTCAACTTGGGAACTGGCCGGGCACCATGGGGATTCAGGAGTTGATCTGGTTGACGCATTGCCGGAAGGACCAGGAACCTTGAATTGGAGCGCGCTCGGCAACGGGCGCCCTTTCTTCATCGAGCCGGCAGGTAATGCGGCTTTGGCTTATGGAGGAGCATATGCGATTGCCTTTTCTTATTTGTTTTTTTCCTATCACCTTATGGGGTCAGGTTCAGGTCACCCTCCCGGACCTTGTGTTTCAGGCGGGGGAGCCGGTAACCTTTGACATTTCAGTCAGTGATCTTATGGGCCGGGGTGTGGAAAGCTACGCCTTTCAATTAGACTACGATGCGGCCGTGGTTGACCTGACCGGAGTGTCGCTTCAGGGAACCTTGTCCCAAAACCTTAACCTGGCGGTCAATACCCAAACGCCGGGCCGGCTGATCGTTTCGGCCGCCTCCTTGACGCCCCTGGCCGGCGCCGGCGTATTATGCCGCGTCGAGGGAAATACAATTATGACAGGGCAAACCATGCTGACCCTGTCGTCCTTCTCCTTCAATGAGGGCAATCCGACCGCACAGGTCCAGAATGGTTCCCTGGAAATACCGGACCTACAGCCCGTAACGTTCACGGTCCAGCCCGTGGCCGCGAGTGTGTGCCGGGGGTCCGGTTTTTCGCTCGCCGTAACGGCCGACGGCACCGAGCCCATCACCTACCAATGGCGGCGTAACGGGGAAGCCGTCCCCGGCGCCAACGCGGCAACCTATGTGGTGACGGCCGCCGAATCCCAGGATTCCGGCGTGTACGACTGCCTGGCAACCAATCCTGCCGGAACCGAAACCAGCGCCTCGACCCAGGTGCTGGTCAGTACAGGACCCGTCCTATCCGACAAGCCCGATACGCCGGTTGCCTGCGAGGGGCAAGCACTAACCCTGAGTGTCGCGGCTACCGGGGTCAATTTGAGTTACCAGTGGCAAAAAGACGGTGTGGATATTCCCGGCGCCAACAGCATGGATCTTACCTTCGAGGCCCTGGCATCGGAAGACCGCGGGATCTACCGTTGCCGGGTAGAGGACGACTGTGGCTCGTTGACCACCTGGGATATCCCCTTGTTTGTGGATCAACAGTTGACCATCGATGCGCATCCCCAGGATATGTTTCTCGGCCTTGAAGATACGATGGTTCTGAGCGTAACCACCCAGGGTTCTCAGCCTATTCAATATCAGTGGATGTTCCAGGGTTATCCGATTCCCCATGCAACCTCTCCGTCCCTGACCATCGATCCCATGCGGTCGGATGATTTCGGCTACTACTATTGCAGGATTTCCAACCCATGCGGCAGTATTGACACTCGGGTGGCCGCCATTTCGCAAAAACCCTTCCCCGATTACTTCGAGGGTGATCAAAGCGGGGTTTCATTGGGCAACGCGGTGGCCATGGACGGAAGTTGGGTTGTGGTCGGGAACATGTTGGATGATGAAACCCAAACGGATTCCGGCGCCGTGCTCATTTACCATCAGGTAAACGGGAACTGGCTACAAAACGCAAGATTGAAAACGCCGTCTCCCGTACAAAACGGTCACTTCGGTTTTCGCGTGGATGTGAAAGGCGATCGCGTCATGGTGGGCGCCCCGGGTGAAAACCGGGCGTATATCTATCGATATACCGATGGAAACTGGACGATGGAGGCAGATCTCTATGTGGGCACCGGGTATGGCTTTGGCAATGATGTAGCTCTGGAAGAAAACTGGGCCGTGGTGGGTGCACCGCTTTACTCATCCAGGGGAGCCATTTATCTTTATCGTTATTACTCCAATCGATGGAATTACTACACGCGATATAACCCATCCACCGCTTATGCCCAGAAATTCGGCTGGTCCGTGGACGCTGATGGAACGACCCTATTGGTCGGTGCGCCGAATGATAGAGTCAACAATTCAGTCGTCGGTTCGGTCTCGGTCTATACTTACAGCAATTCCCTCTCTTTTCGCACCCTGATGCAACCTTCTTATCTAAACAGCAGTTCGGAATACGGCTACGATGTTGCCATTAAGGACGATGTCGCCGTGGTCGGCGCCAGGTCGTATTCTATTCCCAGGACACGATCGGGCGCCGTTTTCGTATTTAGAGGAGCGGCCGGTACCTGGGCAGAAGAAGAACGGCTGCTGACGACGACAACGACCAACTACACTTATTTCGGTACCTCTGTGGCTCTATATGGAAACCGGATTCTTGCGGGCGATGCCAATAACAGTTCTCCCTACAGCGGTGCCCGCCTGTTTTTGCACGACGGCGCCACGTGGCTCTACAAGGCTGAATTCAGAGAGGGGGATCAGAATAACAACGGGTTTGGTCAGGCGGTTGCCCTGAGCGACGGCTTTGCCGCTATAGGAGCACCCAATGAAAACAGCCGCGGCCATGTCTACTTCTATCAATTCGAGCCGCCGCCTGATACACCTTGCCCCAAACCCCTGGTCACAGCTCACCCCAAACCTCTCAATCTGACAGTCGGCGCGACCCATGCCCTCGAATTCACCGTTCAGGGCAGCGGTTCGATGACCTATCAATGGTATCGGAACAGTAGACCGTTGCGAGGCGAAAATCAACCGGCGTTGACCATCGCGGATGCGGGTCCGGAAGACCAAGGGGTTTACTATTGCGTGGCTACCGATGATTGTGACAGCGTAACCTCGTCCTCTGCCTCGGTGACGATTGGTCAAATGCCGGCTCTCTTCGATTTTTCCACTATCGAATTGGAGGCCGGTGACAATATGGGCCCCGTGGCAGTATCAGCAAACTGGGCCGCGGTCGGGGTTCCCGGATATGACAACAACTCCGGTCTGGTTTACCTTTACCGCTGGGACGGCGATGCCTGGCATCTGGACACCCGGTTACTTCGTCCACCCGTATCGAGCGCGTTCGGCGCTGATCTGGCCCTGTCCGGCGAAAGGTTGGTCGTCCGCTCCGGGGGGTACCTTCATGTCTATCATCGTCAATCCGGGATATGGGTCCTGCGCGATTCACTGAACACGGGGTCACCCTCCGGTGCGCTCGTACTTCAAGGCGATGAACTGATTGCCGGTTATCCCGCAAGCCACGAACTGGCCACCGGCAACGGGCGTATTCTTATCTATCGCTGGAACGGGCTCAACTGGGTGTTGGCGGATAGGCTACCGCGTCAGGCCACCTACATCGGCGACAATATCGGTAATGATCTGGCCCTGTCCGGCGACCATCTGGTTGCCGGCGTCCACAAGCGCAGCATCAACGGCAGCAATTCCGGCGTTGCCATGATGTTCCGCAGACGAGAAGATCTCTGGCAACTGGAAGCCGTTCATGCAAACCCAACCTATCTCGGCGGTACCTATTTCGGCAATGCGGTGGCCGTCAGCAGCAACACCCTGGCGATCTCGGCCACCCATGACGACAGCGCCCAAACCAACGCTGGAAGCGTCTTCATATATGAAAATGTGTCGGATCGATGGCACTACCGGCAAACGGTCTCACCCGCGGCCCCCAACAATTATGCGGGGTACACCGTTGCTTTGAGCGGGGACAAGTTGTTGATCAACGCCCCGAATAACGACGACCTGGGGACCAATACCGGTCAGGTCTATCTTTATGAAAAGGACGATGAGGTTTGGACCGATGCCGGAACCCTTTTCGACCCAAACGGCGATACAAATGATAATTTCGGAACCTACATCGCTCTCGACGGTTATCTGGCTCTGGCCGGTTCGTCATTCGCTGATTACTTCGGTCTGGAGTCAGGCGTAGCGCTGGGGTTTGGGTTGGAAGCCGGTAACATTAACGATTGCCTTATGGGAGATGTGACGGCCAATGGGGCCGTGTCAGCCTTTGACGCCGCACAGATCCTTGCGGCTGTGGTCGGCGCGCCCACCGATTACGACCCCATACCATCCTGTGCCGCCGACGTGACCTGTAACGGAACAGTCAGTGCCTTCGACGCCGCTCAGATCTTGCGCCATGTGGCGGGTATCGATCCGGTTCTCGAATGTCTGGAACGCCGGTCATCGGGCTCGGGTAGGATGATTGCCGGGGATATGGAAACCGCCGCCGCACCTTTCAAGGTCTCTCTCGATTGGGTTGGGCAAGGAACCTTGGGTTTGCGAATGCAAATAACCTATGATCCGCAACGGCTGGCACTCCACGATATTTCGGCTCGATTGCCGGCGGGTTGGAGCATGGTCGACAATCGTCATGCCGGTCGCGTCATTCTTGCGGCCGCGGGACCGGAACCCCTTACTGAGACTGAGCAAATTTTGTCTCTTTTTTTTCTTCCCCTTGAAACCGGACCGACTACTCTTAGTTTCAGCCGAATGACGATAGATGAACATGAAAGACCGGAACTTGATCAAGCGATCGATCTCCAAATCACTCCCTGCCCCATAGGCTCCTGGCCTTCCGCTCTGGCTTCCTGGTCTCGCGGAAGCGACGTAAGGCAATTGGTCGGCCTACTTTCATGCAGTCAACAAGCAGGAGGAGGACCATGATATATCGTACCTTATTACTCTCGATCTTTACCGCGACCGCCTGGGCTCAGATCGAGGTGTCCTTACCGGATCTAAGGGCCGATCCTGGTGAACCCCTCCAAATTGCCCTGACTCTGGGCGATACCGGCGAGACGGGCATCCGGTCCTTCTCCATAACATTGGTTTACGACGAGTCCGTTCTGACGGTTACGGATGTCTCGTTGACCGGTACCGTCGTCGAGGGGTGGAGTCTGGCCGCGAACTTTCAACCCGGAGTTCTAACGCTTTCCGGTGCGGGCGCCACAAACCTTGCGGGACCGGGAACCCTGATTCGGATAATGGGCCGGGCAGGCGCCGCCGGGGTCTCGGCGTTAACCCTGGAGCATCTTGTTTTCAATGAGGGCCTACCTCAGGTGCTGCCGCACAACGGTGTACTTACGGTAACCGGTGCAGGGCAGGGTTCTCTGCTGGTGAGAATCGGGGAAAAAGCCGTTGATCCGGGCGCCACATTCGAGTTGGATGTTTCCCTGAGCGGGTCCGGCTCAAACCTGCCAATTTATAGCTTTGAAGCCAGGCTGGTGTTCAACCCGGCCATCGTTTCGTTTGAGGATGTATCCCTCGAAGGCGGTATCTTCTCCTATTGGTCCCTTGCCATGAATAATACCAAGGATGGTGTTATTTCTCTTTCCGCCGCCGGGGTTCAGGGCGTTCAGGGGCAAGGCCTGGTGTTTCGCTTGCAAGGTAGCGCCCTGAAAGAGGGGCTGAGCAATATCTCTTTCGAGACCTTTGCCTTCAACGAGGGAGAACCTGCCGTCGTCACCCGCCCCGGCAAGGTGCTGGTTGATCTACATGTCGCCTCACCCATCGCCGCTCTGGGTTCGGCCTCGCCAATGATGGGCCAAGCTTTTTCCCTTCCGTTGTCGTTAAGCAACCTGGCCGGAACGGAAATAAGAGCGTTGAGTCTTGAAATATTCTATGATCCGGACCGTTGCCGAATACTGACTTACAAGGCGGAAGGCACCCTCTCGGATCGATGGGTGTTTGCCTTCAATGCCTCGACACCGGGACACATCGCCTTATCGGCCGCGAGTTCTACACCATTGACTGAAGACGGGGTTTTCCTTGTCTTGGAAGGTGTCGCCTTGGCAGCCGGCAACGCCGTGTTGACCATGGATCACCTACAATTCAACGAAGGTAACCCGATTGGCGAAGTACAAAACGGGGAAGTTATTATCGAGGAGTACTCGCCGCCGGAGGTATTGATTCGTCATCCGGAGTCGGATTTGGTGGTGATGCCGGGTGAAACCGTGCAATTGGAAGGGCAGGCGGACGCGCTTCCCGAACAATATCCTTTGCAATACAATTGGTCATTCGACGGCGCGGCTGAGGACCGCTACGAATTGATACCCGGAGCGATTTTCTTTGAGGAACCCGGCTCCTATCGGATAACCTTTCGCGTGGCTGACCGATTCGGCCGGGAAAGCGTCGAAACCCGCACGATCACGGTCCGTTCCTGTCCAACGCCCTCATTGCCGGCCTCGATCCCCCAGGGTTTGATGTATCCAGAAATTCAGGCTCGCTTCAATTGTGATGAGCACCGGTTATCCTGGTTTTGGCGAACGGCAACGATGGACGCTTTCGGCCACAATATCAACCCTTGTGTTCTACCGGATTTTCTCGACGTATCTGAAGATGTAGAGTTTGTTGTTTTGGAGAATGGTACGGAGGTTTTTTCCGTTTCAACCCGGGTTTTGGTTTCACGAAACCAACGATTCAATGACTTTGACGAAGACGGTTTCAACACGATTGCAGATATCCTTTCGGCGGCAGCCATCTGGCGAGGGGAAGGGGAGGATGCGGACGGTGATCGTCTGGTAACCATCCTGGACCTGCTGTATATCCATGCCGAGGAGGTGCATTAGACACAAATGACAGGCCTGTCGGGCGTACGCATCCTGCTATGGGATATCTGGAATATGATGGAACCGAGGATGATGGACTTCAGAACGTCAACCAGGCTGTCTTTTGGAAGTCTGAACGGGAACACTCCGGCTGGTAAGTTTTGTAGTAAATCCGGGTACTCGCCGGCAAGCACCTAATCAATGTCCTGCTGAGTATCTTGAATTAATGCAACCTCGCTCAGTCTTCGGTAAGTGGTTGGGGAACTTCAACTGGTCCTGCACCATGGCGTCGAAGGGCTTCAATAGATGATCCAGGGAGGGATTGTCAGGCTCCAGAAGATGAAGGGCGGTGTTGATGGACTCGATAGTCGACAAACAATGGGCTTCGGGTTCCCGGCGAATACGATAGCGGCTGGGCGCCTCGGGATGAATGGCAAACCGCGGCAGGCCGGCCAATTCGGGTTCCGACTTGAACAGCGCCTTGGCCTGGCGCCAGGTGCCGTCCAACACCACCAGATGATCGGGCCTCCGATGCGGCGGCAGTTCGGCCAGGTCCGCGGCCGTGGGTCCCGGGTAGAGCAGACCGGTGCCGGGGGGAAGATTCAGCGGTACATTCAAATGACGCAGATCGCCGGCCCACCGCACGATCAGCTTCACCCGGCTGAGGCTGAGCCGAGCGATACGCGCGGTGCCGATGGGATGGAAGCGTTCTTCCGGGTGCTGCAAAATGATGATGCCGGTACGGTTACTGACCGGCACGATATAGTTGCAAATACAGACCACGGCTGCCTTATGGCAGCGCCAACACATCTGTCGCGGTTCCCTGGACAACGTGGAGCCTCCTTTGGCGGGCCCCATTCTAACAGAAGCAACACAAAAAGGGAAAACGGCGCTTAGCTGAAGAGCTTGTTGCCGTCGCTGTACATGATGCCCGCGGCTTCCAACCGGGCGGCCTGTACGTCCGTGAAACCGGTTTCACTGTAGAAGGCAAAGGTGGCCGGGCGCGGCAGCCTTTCGCGCAGTTGGTCACATTTGGCGATGAATGCCTCGATCATGGTCAACCCCGACAGGTTTTCCACATGTTTGATTTCCATGATCACATCGCTGTCACCTCTATCTTCGGCTTCGGCATAAAGGTCTGCTTCCAGACTATGCTCCTGGTCCACATGCCATTTGCGCTTGCCAATTTCGGCGAACGGACCCAACTGAAAACCTTCCGGCACACCGTGGAAGACGCGTTCAGCCGGTGTTCGCTTTTGGCCCAGGAACAAAACCCGATTCAGGATGCGGTACTCGGCGTTGACCCCTTTGTAATAGGCAACCGCGCCTTTGAGATGCTTGAGCTGCTGATCGAGATCGCCCTCGATGCTCTGAATGGGGATCTGATCGATTTCCCGCTGATATTTCTTGCGAATCACCATGGCGAAGATCGGATCACCCAAGCCCTTATAATCATAATTAGAGCGACCTCCCGCGATAATATCGGCCTTGACCAGTTTGTGTAGCTTTTTCTCCAGATCATAGTCGTCTATATCCAGATTCAAATCGTCGAGAATTTCTTTGCGGGTGCGTTCGTTCTCGCCGTGGTGGGCCAGATAGAGCACGATTTTTTTGGCGTTCTTGTCGTTGATGCGTGTAAAGGCGTGGTCCAGATATTCCATCCACATCGCGTAGATGTTGCCCTTTTCACCGGTTTCAAATTGAAGAATCTCGCGAATGTTTTCCTTGGAAGTAAGGTCCTTGCGTGGGTATTGGCTTCTGAAGGTTCGGGCGATATAGTAGGTGTCACGGTGACAGGCTTGCACCATATAGGCGGCCGTTTCGTCGCTGACCTCTTGCCGCAGGACCGTAGAATAATTGTACACTGCGGCAAAGGCTTCATCGGTGGTCAACGGCTCCAGGTAATAGTGGTCGTAGCTGTCCCTGACAATTTTGGAGAGCTTACCGATATAACTGCCGGTAATGATTTGCGGAGAGACCTTGCTGGAGCCGGTGCGCTGGTAGAAGGAGCCAAGTTTGGCCGGGACCTTCAGGTCGTCTTTGACAAAGGCGCGATCTTCGAGAAATTGGAACTCGTCGATGATTTGGATGATGCGCTCATCTTTAACAGAAGAGATGGAATGACCCAGTTCGCGGGCCAACTCCCAGGCAAGCTCCGACTGCTCTTTGACCACATACGACTGCATCTCGTCCACAATCCGCGAAAGAAAGGTGTCGCCGGCTATTTCTTTTGCCAGTTGGTCTACCAAAAGCGGTGTGCGAATCAGCCCGGGATCGCGTCTTTTAAAACCCAGGTACTGACTGAACAGAGAGGTGAATAGACGAACGGAAAAATCAAGCTGCGTCGTCGGTTCTTCGTCGATGCAGATATAGAAGGGAATGATCTTGGGGTCGTTTTGGGTGTAGAGAATATTGAAGAGGCGTTGCACCAGTGCGGTTTTACCCCGCCGCTTGCGGGCGAGAATGACGTGGGATTGGCTCAGCTTCCGCTTTGCTTCCGAGGCCCAGTTCAGAAAATAGGCAAGATCTTCATGACGTCCGGTGAACAATTCCGGTATGCCGATTTCTTCTTCAAGTGCCTCTTCGGGAAGGTCATGGGTCATCATGGCGCCACCTCATCTGAATTCTACAACGTAGCGGTCCGTTCACCAAGTCCCCGCTGGGGAGCGGCTTCGGCTTGCACGGCCGGGAGCCGGTATATCACGACGCTTGACAAACCACAAACCGAGGATAGGCCGAGTGTGGTCTTCCCCCGTTTTCCTGGACAGCATAACAAGAGAATGCCAGGAAGGAACGCGCTTGATCAAGTGGCAGGAGTTGAACGGCTGTGGAGGAAGAATACACAGCGCCCCCCGGGGATGGAAATGAACGGTTCGATGGGCTGACCGACCTCATCGACATGGAGGTCCGGAGCAGTCATCAATGGGGGATAAAGGGACGGCTCCCCGGCCTGATCAGGCGATGTTGCGTGGGAGTAATAATGACGAAGAAGGCGAGAAGAAAATATACCGCGGAGGGTACTAATCGACGATGCCCTCGAGGGTTTCGATGCCGTAGACCGGCGGGATCCCGGAGCGGAAGCGACCGGCCAGGCTCTCACTTTCGGTCAACAGCTTGCCGTTTTCGATATAGGTTTCGCCGCGGATTTCCTGGGCCCACTCGATGATCGCGTCCATCGTCGGAACCTCGAGGTCCATCTTCTCGGCCATCCACTTGGCGATGCAAACCCCGTAGGAGATGTCGTCGGCGAAGAAGCGGTGCTCGGTGTCGATCACCCACTCGCCGGATTCGAGCTGTTTCGTCGGCGGCATGATGGCGCCCAGGGTCTTCGAGGTCGTGAAGGACTCGCGTATACAGATATTCTCTGACTGATACGCCAGCCGTTCCAGGTTCAAGTAATCGAGCATATAGGTAAAGTCGTGCTCTGGAAAACGCCGGCGGATCCCGTCGCGAACGAGGGAATATTCGGTGTCGAGGTCATGCATGATGTCGGTCGAGAGCTGGTCGAAATCGCGATAAAAGTAAGGGATGTCCTCCTTGCGCGACCAGCGACCTCCATAACGGCGGTAGAGACCCAGGCAGCGGGCGGGATGGATGATCTGGTTGTCGACCGACAGGGTCAGCGACAGGAAGCTGTCCGAGAGCCGAAAGGCGCCCGTGCCCAGCCATTGCTCGCAGATGGGGCCGAAAAAGATCTCGTTCAACTCCTCGAAGCGGTCACGGGGGGAGACCGCCGCAATGTTGACCTCCTTACAGCCGTAGGTCACACCGATCCGGCCATACTCGCGCACCCGGCAGATCCAGGGGATGAGCCCGACGGCAAAGGTCGTGACGTTGGTGAGCTCATGCTCCCTAGCGACCTCTTCGACCATCCAGTTGAAGCCCGCCTGGCCGTAGATCGTCCCGACATAGACGTCACGGTCGTGGCTGAGATAGGGTGCCAGAGTCGCCAGCAACGGACGGTAGGTGAAGACCGGCATGCAGAGGACGACGACGTCGCTCTCCGGGATCAACGCGGACGGATCGCTCGACACCTTGTCGACGCGGCCCGTGAACGTCTTCAAGAGATGTTCGTCGACCGACTGGAGCTGAACCTCGATTTCCTCGGACCATTCGTCCGGGTGGCGCGCCAGCACCTGAACCCGGTGCCCCGCACCGGACAGAAAGGGGATGAGGACGTGGGCGCTGGACCCGTCTCCGACGATTGTCACGACTCGCGATGGATTAGTTGACACGGTTTGGTTCCTTTATCCGATTGTCTCGAACCAATGGACGGTCATCGAGGCTTCGGCAAATTCTGCCACGTGGGTGGCGGAGCGTCAAGTGGTTCGTAATGGCAGGAGATAGGCCGGCGGAAGCCGCCGGCCGCCTCGAGCCTCCGGCTCGACATCTCAAGCTTGACATGACACTAGTCGACGATGCCCGCGAGGGTTTCGATGCCGTAGACCGGTGGAATTCCCGAGCGGAAGCGGCCGGCCAGGCTCTCGCTTTCGGTCAGCAGCTTGCCGTTTTCGATATAGGTTTCGCCGCGGATTTCCTGGACCCATTCGATGATCGCGTCCATCGTCGGAACCTCGAGATCCATCTTTTCGGCCATCCACTTGGCGATGCAAACCCCGTAGGAGACGTCGTCGGAGAAAAACCGGTGACCGGTGTCGATCACCCACTCGCCGGATTCGAGCCCTTTCGTCGGCGGTTTGATGGCACCCAGAGTCCTCGACGTCGTGAAGGACTTGCGGATGTCGCTGTTCTCAGACTGATACGACAGCCGTTCCATGCTCAAGTAGTCGAGCATGTAAGTGAAACGGTGATCCGGAAAACGCCGGCGGATCCCGTTGCGAACGAGGGAATAGTCGGCGTCGAGGTCATGCATGATGTCGGCCGAGAGATCGTCGAAATCGCGATAAAAGTAAGGGATGTCTTCCCTGCGCGACCAGCGGCCGCCATAACGGCGGTAGAGACCAAGGCAGCGAGAGGGGTGGATGATCTGGTTGTCGACCGACAGGGTCAGCGACAGGAAGCTGTCCGAGGGCCGGAAGGCGCCCTTGCCCAGCCATTGCTCGCAGATGGCGCCGAAGAAGATCTCGTTCAGGTCGTCGAAGCGGTCACGGGGTGAGACCGCCGCGACGTTGACCTCCTTACAGCCGTAGGTCACACCGACCCGTCCATACTCGATCACCCGGCAGATCCAGGGGATAAGCCCGACGGCAAAGGTCGTGACGTTGGTGAGCCCATGCTCCCTGGTGACCTCTTCGACCATCCAGTTGAAGCCGGCCTGACCGTAGATCGTCCCGACATAGACGTTACGGTCGCGGCTGAGATGGGGCGCCAGACTCGCCAGCGACGGACGGTAGGTGAAGACCGGCATGCAGAGGACGACGACGTCGCTCTCCGGGATCACATCGGACGGATCGCTCGATACCTTGGCGAGGCGGCCTGTGAACGTCTTCAGGAGATCCTCGTCGATCGACTGGAGCTGAAGCTCGACTTCCTTGGACCAGTCGTCCGGCCGGCGCGTCAGCATCTGGACCCTGTGCCCCGCACCAGACAGAAAGGGGATGAGAACGTGGGCGCTGGCGCCGCCTCCAACGATTGTCACAACTCGCGACGTTGACACGGGTTAGTTCCTTTTGATCGGCTCGATTCGATGGATTGAACAATCGGGACAGGGCGCTCCGCCGAGTCTTTGGCAAATTCTGACATGTGGGTGGTGGAACGTCAAGGGACTCGTGACGGCAGGGGTGAATTTGAGCGGTTCCGGAACTTTCTCACGGTTGCGGTGAGATTCCGGGCTTCGAGGTTCGATATTTGCCGCCTACAAGGGCACGGTTCATCCCCACGCGTGCGAAAGGTGCGAAGGATAACATCCAAGCCATTGAAAAAAAGTGACTACGAGAAAAACTACTTGCCGTAATCGTGCCGGCGTCGGTTGGGGTGATAGTGGGTGGGAGTCCCGATTCCGCCGTTAAAAATCTGGGTGTCCGTGCAATAAAAACCGTCGTATTCCCGTGCCATGGATTGGCATGTTAAGTACTTGGGAAGCCGGTCTTAGACTGGATCTACGCGTTTCACTGCTGTGCAAATAGGTGTACGATTTGGGAGCAAAATGGAATTGCTGATCTCCGAATGCGGCGATTTCCCGGCGCCTGATACTTGAAAGGCCGTGAGAAGAAATTTCTTCCACGGCCCTTTCATATCAGAGAAAACAAATTTTTGGTGATGGGTATGATTGAGGAACGGTCCCTCGTTCAAAGAGCGTCTGTCTTCTCTAACCCATCAAACGAAACGCATTTGAAAAGGTATGAGAAAAATCACCTTTTATATCTGTTCGGGAATAAAAAACTAGACCAGCAGTTGGAGGGCGCTGTAAAAAGCGGCCAACGAAAGGGACATTCCGGCCAACACTGCCAAGGCGCGTTTTCTTTTCAGCTCACGATCTTCTTTTGCCTTGGCGGCAACGACTACTTTGGAAACGGGTCTTTTCATGAGCTTCCTCCGGGAACTTGATGGTGTGGCCGAGACCAACTGCCTTACATCAGTCTAACATAGCCTATCGTTTCTTGGGATGGGAAACTTGACCCCTACCCTTCGGGCGACGGCGATGCAGGGCCGTAACTTATTTATACGTTAGCTTTTTAGGTTTGGGTTTCTTTTCGCTCGCGATCCGTCATGCGGATGTGTGGAAACACCGCGAAACAGTTGATGATCGGGACAAAATCGTCAGTTCGACTCCGGTTTCTGCAAACTTGACACCGTTTTTTTACGACTAAGAGGGAGAGAGTACGTCCTTCTGCATGGATTTTAGGAGAAAAAGCATGAATCGATTTTTCATTTGCGCGGCGGTCCTGATGCTGGGCCTGAGCGCGTGTAAACAACCGGGTCCCACAGCCGACACGGATCGACCCGTACCGCCCAAGGCTGCCGTGAAGCCGCATCAGTTGGAAAAACACGGCCATGTGCGCACTGACAACTATTACTGGCTCCGTGAACGGGAAAACCCCGAGGTCATCAGTTACCTGGAAGCCGAAAACGAATACACCGAAAAGATGACCGCGCATACCAAATCGCTGCAAGACAAACTTTTCGAAGAGTTGAAAGGTCGCGTCAAGCAAGACGACAGTTCCGTACCCTTCTTCAAGAACGGTTACTGGTACTACACCCGCTACGAGGAGGGCAAGCAGTACCCCGTCCGCTGTCGCAAAAAAGGCAGCCTGGACGCGCCGGAGGAAATTTTGCTTGACGGCAACGCCATGGCGGAGGGCCACGGGTATTTCAATATCCGAGGCGTTTCGATCAGCGATAACAACGAGTTGATGGCCTTCGGCACCGACACCAGGGGCCGCCGCATCTACGACCTGCAGGTCAAGAACCTGAAAACCGGCGAAATCCTGCCCGACAAGATTACGGACGTCACACCCAATGTGGTTTGGGCCGCCGATAATCAGACCCTGTTTTACACGCGTCAGGACCCGGAAACCCTGCGTTGGTATCAGATCTACCGACACAAATTGGGCACCCCGCGAGATCAGGATGTGCTGGTATACGAGGAAAAGGACGTCACCTTCCGCACAGGCATCAGCCGCACCCGTTCCAACCGGTACCTGATCATCGGCAGTTGGCAAACGCTTTCCTCCGAATCCCGAATCCTGGAAGCCGATCAACCGGAAGGCGAATTCCGCGTCTTCCATCCGCGGCAACGGGACCTGCAATACGGGGTTTCTCACCTGGGCGACAAGTTCTATATTCGCACCAACCTCGATGCGAAAAACTTCCGTCTGATGGCGACGCCGGTGGGTAAAACCGGCTTGAAGAATTGGACGGAAGTGATTCCCCATCGGTCCGATGTCTTTTTCGGCGGCTTCACTCTCTTCAAGGATCACCTGGTCTTGGAAGAACGAAGCAACGGCCTGGACATGATGCGCATCAAACGTTGGGACGGCAGCGACGATCACTACCTGGACTACGGCGAACCGACCTACACCACCTGGTCGAGCAGCAATCCCGAGATCGACAGTACGGTTCTACGCTACGGTTACAGCTCCATGACCACGCCTGATTCCATCTTCGATTACGATATGAACGGCAAGCAGAAAACCCTCAAGAAGCAGGAAGAGGTGCTGGGCGGTTTCAATTCGGCCGATTACAAGACCGAACGCATCATGGGTAAGGCCCGCGACGGTGTCGAGGTGCCCATTTCGGTGGTCTACCACAAGGAATTGTTCCGGCAGGGCGAAAACCCGTTGCTGCTTTACGCCTACGGCAGTTACGGGGCTTCCATGTCCGCCTCCTTCGATTCGAGCCGGCTGTCCCTGCTCGACCGCGGCTTCGTTTACGCCCTCGCCCATATCCGCGGCGGCCAGGAGATGGGCCGGCATTGGTATGAAGACGGGAAACTGCTGAAGAAGAAAAATACCTTTACCGACTTTATCGACTGCGCCAAACACCTGGCCGCTCAGAAGTACGGGCACCCCGATAAGCTGTTCGCCATGGGCGGCAGCGCCGGCGGATTGCTGGTGGGCGCCGTGTTGAACATGGAGCCCACCCTTTTCAAAGGGGTCATGGCCGCGGTTCCCTTCGTGGACGTGGTCACCACCATGTTGGACGAGAGCATCCCCTTGACTACCGGTGAATGGGACGAGTGGGGCGACCCCAACGACAAGACCTATTACGACTACATGCTGTCCTACTCCCCTTACGATCAGGTAGGGGCCAAGGACTACACCAACCTGCTGGTCACCACGGGTCTTCACGATTCGCAGGTACAGTACTGGGAACCCGCCAAATGGGTGGCCAAACTGCGTGCCATGAAGACCGACGACAACAAGCTCCTGCTGAAGACCGACATGAGCAGCGGGCATGGCGGCGCCTCCGGCCGCTTCGATCGTTTCCGTCAGCGCGCCTTCTACATGGCCTTCCTCCTGGACCTGGCCGGGGTCAGCGAATAAGTCACGTTGTCGGGCGGCAGGAAGGGCCGTGTGCTTTTCTTGCCACCCGACGCCCGTGCTTCGATTAGAATAAGCCCATGTCGCAGAAGTACCTGGGTATTGCCAAACTGATGCTCCTCCTGCTGGCCGTTGCCGGACCGTTCGGTCTCTATCGCGCCTGGCATAACGACCGCAAGCTGATTCTGGCCGATGAAAACCTGCGTCGGAACCTGATCAGCGACAACGAGCAACTGCTCCGCCAGGTAACCCAAAACTTCTTTGCGGAGAGCCGGTTGTTGGCTTCCAGAGCCCTGGCTCGCCGGAAACCGGGCGGTTCCATCGAGGGCCTGCCGCCGTTTCCCGGGGTGGAAGCTTTCGTGGCGGCCGGCAGTATCCGCCTGGGCGAACAGACCTCCGCCGACACCCGTTATCTGGAGTTGTTACACCATCCCGGCAACTTTGCCTCGGGCCTGCCCAAACGCTACGCGGGCCTGATCGAGTTGATGCGCGGTTCCCCGGCGATTCTGGGTCCGGCCGATCACGACCGTTTTCTGGAAGTAGCCGCCTTGTTCTGGGAGGGACGCGACCTGGATGCAGATACTCACGCCTTTCTTTTGTCCAAACTGCCGGAAGAGACCTGTGCGGTTTTCTATGAACAACAGCGTTTCCTGGGCATGAGCACGGAACGGCGGCCCGGTCACTTTCTGGTCAATCTGCACCTGGACGACACGCATTATTTCCTGGATCTTCCGCCCGTATGGCTGGACCGTTTGAACCAGTCCGCGCGTTCGTTCAACTTGGACATCATCTTCCGACACGACGATAACTGGCTGGATTGGGGCGATATCAGCATGACCCTGAGAACCGAACAGGCGCCCCTCGCCGGCCTGCTTTATCAACGTGGACTGATCTACGGCGCGACCACGGTCGTCCTGGAATTGATCCTGCTGTTGGTCTACCAGGTATTGGTGACCTACGAAAAGATCAACCGTGCCCAGAAGCAACTATTGGCCGCCACCTCTCACGAGTTGCGCACGCCCCTGGCCGTGATCCGCCAGTTTGCCGAAATGCTGGTCGACCGCGGCGAGCAGTTCCCGGAACGAACCCGCACCTACCACGACCATATCCACAGGGAAACGCTCAAGATGCAGTTCCTGGTGGAGAATCTGTTAAGCGCCGCCCGTTTCGAGTTCCTGAAGCTGGAGGTCAATCCCACCGTCTTCGACATGAAAGCCTGGCTGGAAGAAACCATCGCCGGGGTGGAGCATCTGGGGGAAGGCACCCGCATCTCTCTGGAAAGCCCCTCGGAAGAGGTTTGCTGGGATCGTTCCCTGATGAGCCAGGCGTTGGTAAACCTGATTCGGAACGCGCATATCCACGCGGGCACCGATATCCAGGTCAGAGCCGAACGAGACGGGGATAGGATTAACATCGACATCCGCGACTTCGGCGAGAACCCGGATGTCAAGTACCTGTCGCGCATCCGCGCCTTTACCCCTGACCGCAAAAGCAAGAGGGGGCTGGGGTTGGGATTGTATCTTACCGACCGTATTTTGAAGACGCACGGCGGAGTCATTCACTTTCACGCGGCGGAACCCGGTCTCAGGGTTCGGCTTTCCTTGCCGCCGGCGATCGAGTCGGATAAGGTATCCTAGAAGAAATGGAGGAGCCATGAGCAGTGCGAAAGGATTTCGCAAAAAACTTCTGAAGGAATTGGACGACGCCCTACTGGAAGCGGGACTTGCCCATCCTCTGGCCCTGGAAGACAAGGTACGCCGGGAAAGTTACGAGGAGGGCTTTTTGGAGGGTCGTCTCGAGGTGTTGTCCGAGGCGTGGCAGGAGGGCAAGGTCACCCAGTGGGAATTTCAGGAAAAGGCCATGATCATCCATGACATCCTGAACGATTGGGACAACGATCCGGGCCGGTTTACCTGGTTGATCAATCGCAGTAGAAAGCAACGGCAAACCGCATCCCAAGGCGAGGCATAAAACGGCCTTTGTTGTACGAAGCCGGGAAGGTGTTACCGATTGACCGTAAAGATTTCCGTATCGGGCTGAAAACTTTGCCAACTTTCCTCATAAGCCAAAACAGCCGGTAACAAGCTGCCGTCCTCCGCCGTCGCCCACGCGGTCAGCGCATCGGCCTTGTAATGAACCGTAATGGTTTCGCCACCCAGTTCCAGTGGATGGGGCTCCGCCAGGAGGGCCAACTCGCGAAAGGGAAAGAAGATGCTTTTACCGCCGCGAACCAGGCCCAAGCCCAAGGTGGCGGTGTCATGCGTATCGGCGGGCGGCGCATCCTCCGGCGGCGGTTCCCAAAGCTTTCGGGTGGTGTATCGGTAGGGCGGCTCCGGTTCTTCGGGCTCGCGTTTCATGACCCGTGTGTCCGGGTGCAGACCGCGCCAATGCTTCCAGGTGGTTTGCAGCATGGGCAGGGCTTGAAGCGGCTTGCCTTTAAGCGGTCCGTCCACGGCGCCGCCGCTCAACTGGCTCCAGACGCTGTCGGTTTGCCGATCGACGAACACCAGGTTGTTGTTTTTCAATCCCCAGGCAAAATCGAAAGTCAGTTCTTGTTCATCTACCTTTCGAGCATACACGATGCCCGTGGCGGTGAGCGGTCACCAACTGGGAGCGACCGGCGTGTCGCCGATACGGTGATTGGCGATTTCCATGCCCATATAGCGAATGGGATAGGCCATGGCCCTGTCGGCAATCACCACACCCATGACCAGATCGTCGTCTTGCAACTCAGCCTGGTCGGCCGGCACGTCCGGCAAATCATCGGGGGCGGGCTGCACGGCAATATCGGCAACTTCAAAGGGGCCGCCCGGTCTTGTTTGTAACTGGGTTTTGACCGTTTTGAGCGGTGGTTCGACGGCCTTTCGTCCACAACCGGCCAACATGGAAACGACAAGACAACTGACTAAGAATCGTAGCATACCAACCGACACTCTGACCTCCCGATCGAACGCTCATTCTTCATTCTACACAAGACCCGGCGAAAAACACCGCCGATAACCTACTCCGTCAAGAGGCCTCATGCTCCCTTGCGGTCAACCAGGCTTGAGCCTCGGCAAGCTGGTTCTGGCTGAAGACGGCCAGGCCGTTCCGGCGCAAAAGGGCGGCCGTCACCCCCTCTCCCGGAATCAAGGTTCCGTCGAAGTTCCCGTCATAGGTTACCGTACTGCCGCAAGACGGGCTTTTTTCGGTGAGAATCGCCAGGGCTGCCCCGCTCTCCTTTGCCAACGCCAGGGCGACATGAGCCCCGGCCAGAAAAGGTTCGGTCACCGTTTCGCCGTCCCTGGTTTTGACGACGGCATTTGCGTCCAGGACCGCCGAACCGCCGCCCGGTCCCTGGATTTCCGCGGGGGGCCTGGGCAGGCCCATGCCGCCCGCCAACTCCGGGCAAACGGGCACCAATCGGCCTTCCTCCCGCCACCGGGCCAGGATTCGATCATCGCTTGTATGGGCCTTTCCGTCATAGCGAACTTTTTCACCTAACAGGCAGGCGCTCACCAAAACCTTGATCATCGACTCCCGTCCCCCTATACTCGTAGATATCATAACTGGTTCGAGCCGCTCGCGGGATTTTGCCGCCTTTGACTTAATCCATTTTATCTTCCCCATTCAATTTCTGGACGTATAAGACACTAGAAAGTTATTTTAAGCAGGCAATGCATGACAGGAAAAGATATTACACTTTTGCTCCAAGATTGGCAAAAAGGTGACGAGGCCGCGTTGGAAGACTTGATGGCCGCCGTCTACAGCGAGCTACACCGCATCTCTAAAAACTACATTTCCCGGGAACGATCCGGTCATACCCTGGGTCCTACCGGACTGGTCAACGAAGCTTATTTTCGTCTCATCGACCACAACCGCATTACCTGGCAGAATCGCGCCCACTTTTTCGGCGTAGCCGCCCAGGTGATGCGTCGCATCCTGATCAACTACGCCCGCGAGCGCAATACCGCCAAGCGAGGCGGCGGAGTGATGGTGCTTAGCTTGGACAATGTGACCGACGCCGCTGAGGAAGAAGGCATCGACCTGGAAGCCCTGGAAGAAGCCTTGAATGCTCTGGGCGAGGTGGATCAGCGCAAGGCCCGGATCGTGGAGATGAAATTTTTCGCCGGAATGAATGAGAAGGAAATCAGTGAAGCCCTTTCCGTATCCTCGGCTACCATCCGCCGCGAATGGCGAACTGCCCGAGCCTGGCTCTTCCGTTTCTTGAAAGAGGGTTCCGATGGATCCTGAACGCATGCGGCTGGTGGACGACATCTTCAACGATGCCCTGGATACACCGGCGGAAGAGCGCGACGCCTTTATCGTCAAGGCTTGTGCCGGGGATGCTTCCCTGGAGGCTGAGGTTCGCGAACTGCTGGCCATGGACGACGAGGCCGAGAAAAAGAGCTTCATGAACAAGGCCATCATCAATCTCACCCAAACGGGGCTCGGCGAGGGCGACGAGATCGGCTCCTATCAAATCATCAAGCCCCTGGGAGAAGGCGGCATGGGCCAGGTCTTCCTGGCGCAACAAACCGAACCCTTTCAACGCCGGGTCGCCCTGAAGGTGATCAAGCTGGGCATGGACACCCGTCAGGTGCTCAATCGCTTCAAAGTCGAACAAGCCACCCTGGCTCGTTTGAACCATCCCTACATCGCCCAGGTCTACGACGCCGGCGCTACCGAACGCGGTCAACCCTTTTTCGTCATGGAGTATATTCAAGGCGTGCCCCTGGCCGATTACTGCGACCACAACCGCCTCACGCTCCAGCAGCGATTGGAATTGTTCGTCCAAATCCTGGACGGTGTCCAATATGCCCACCAGCGAGGAATCATTCATCGCGACCTGAAACCGGCCAATATCCTGGTTACCACCAAGGAAGACAAACCCCTTCCCAAAATCATCGACTTCGGTATCGCCAAGTCCACCACGGGCGACGAACCCACCCAGCGCACGGTCACCAGCTTTCTCCCGCAAGGCTCCATGAATCTTACCTCCACCGGCCTGGTGGTGGGCTCCGTCGGTTACATGAGTCCCGAACAGGCCTGCATGGGCGCTGACGATGTGGATACCCGTAGCGACATCTACTCGTTGGGCGCCATCCTTTACGAATTACTTACCGGCGAGCGGCCCCTGGGCGGTATGGTCGATCCGCAAACCCCTTGGGACGAAATCTTCCGTATCATCCGCGAAAAAGACCCCAGGCGACCCAGCACCCAAATAACAGGCGACCCCAAGGCCCAAGAACTGGCAGCCTCCCGCGGCGAGCAGTTGAAACACCTGCGCAAGCAATTACGCGGCGATCTTGACTGGATCACCATGAAAGCCTTGGAGAAGGACAAGGAGCGTCGCTATGACGCCGCTTCCGCCATGGCCGAGGACATCCGTCGCTACTTCCGCAACGAACCGGTGACCGCCAAACCGCCCAGCCTGTCCTACCTTTTGAGCAAACTGTTTCAACGCCACAAGGCAGCCTTTGCCGGCGGCGTTCTGGTCATTCTGGCCTTGGTCCTGGGTATCGTCGGCGCCACCACGGGCGCGGTGCGGGCCCGCAAAGCTCAGCTCAAGGCCGAGGCCGAGGCCGCCAAAGTTCTCCAGACCCAAGATATCCTCGACGCCTTCTTGTCCTCCCCGGACCCCACCCAAATGGGCCGCGAGGTAACCATGCTGGAGCTACTGGATGCCTTCACCGAAAAATTGGAGAAAGGGGAGTTGGAAGCGGCTGCCGGGGCCGACCCGGAGGTTCTGGCCGGGGTGCAATTCACCTTGTCCGATACCTATAAAAACCTCGGCGAACATCAGAAGGCTGCCGAACTGGTGCAAAAGGCCCTGGATATCCGCCGGGAAGTCCTCGGCGAGGATCATCCCGACACCCTGAAAGCAGCCTCCCACCTGGCCAGCATCTATTATTACCTTTCCCGAACCGCTGACGCCGAGGCCTTGATCGACCGGACCCTGGCCGCCCAGATCGCGGTATTGGGAGAGCGCCACCGCGAGACCCTGCGCACCCTTAACGTGAAGGCCATGGTTCTTGGCAGGCGTAATCGAAAACAAGAGTCCCTGGAACTGCACCAAAAGGTCTACCGTATCCGCAAACAGACCTTGGGACCAACCCACCCCGAGACCTTACAATCCATGAACAACCTGGCCGTGCGTTACAAGGTGCTGGAGAAAATGGAAGAGTCCGAGGCACTGCTGCGCGAGATCGTTCGGCTACGCGCTCAAGAGCTGGGTCCCAAGCACAAGGATACGCTGCAATCGGTCCAGAATATGGTCAACCAACTCTATCGAACGGGTCGGTACAAGCAGGCCCTGGCAATGAACCAGGAAAATCTGGCTCGCCGCATCGAGGTACTGGGTCCCAACCATCCAGAAACCTTTCTGACCGCGGATATGGAAGGCATCCTACTCATTGCAATGAACCGCCCCAAGGAAGCTGTTGCGCTTTATCAAGACCTCTACCAACGGGCCTTAACGGCACTGCCCGCCGGTCACGCCATCGTTCGCCAAACCAACAACAACCTGGCCAATGCGCTGAACAAACTGGGTCGCAACGAGGAAGCGTTGAAGCTGCTCCAAGACATCCATGAGGCCCATGGCAAACTGGAAGGCGTCAACCATCCGACTACTTTACTGTACGCCGCCAACCTGGCTTATCAGCTCTACTCCATGGACCGCATCCAGGCGTCTATTTCCATGGGCGAAGATATTCTGCCGCGACTGATGGAACACGTGGGTCCGAATAAGGTCCTCACTTTCAATGCACTGGAAAACCTCATCCTGGCTTATGAAAAAGCGGGTGACCTGGTACGGGCCGAGGCGCGCAGGCGGCAGTCTTTAGACTTGTACCGGGAACACCGGAAACCCAACTATCCCAAGCTGGCCCGGGGAGAAAAACACCTGGGTCTGCTGCTTGCGAAACTAGGGAACCGCGAAGCCGCCCTGGCCTACCTGCGACAAGCCGTCGCCCGCCAGGAGAAGGCGTTGAAACCGGGCAGTAAACTATTGGAAGCAACAAGGGCCGCACTGGCTGAACTGGAAGGAGAACCTAATGATTGACCTCAAGGGTAAAGTGGCCGTGGTTACCGGCGGCTCACGCGGCATCGGCAGGGCTTGCAGCGTCTTGCTGGCGAGGGCGGGCGCCGACGTGGTGATCGGCTATCGCGGTAACGAGAAGGCCGCCTCCGATACGGCGGTTGCCGTAGAAGCGGAGGGACGCCGGGTCCTGACGGTCGCCGGCGATCTGGCCGACGCCGAGGCCGCGCAACTACTCTTCACAAGGGCCCGCGACGCCTTCGGCAGAGTGAACATCGTCGTGGCCAACGCGGGCATCTGGAAACACGCTCCTATAGATACGATGACCACGGGTCAGTGGCGTGAAACCATCTCGGCCAACCTGGATTCGCTCTACCAGACCTGTCACTTCGCGGCCCGCATCATGAAACAACAGAAAAGTGGTAAGCTGATCATCATCGCCAGCACGGCCGGGCAACGAGGCGAGGCGGAATACGCCCACTACGCCGCGAGCAAGGGCGCGGCCATCGCCATGACTCGTTCATTGGGCAGCGAACTCGGCCCATACGGCATCAATGTCAACTGCGTCGCGCCCGGCTGGGTTCTGACCGACATGACCACGGATGTCTTCGAAAACCCGGAGTTCCGTCAATCCATCGAACAATCCATCCCGGTTCGCCGTATCGCCTCGCCGGAGGATATCGCGGGTCCCGTCCTCTTCCTGGCTTCCGAACTTTCCCGCCACTTACAAGGCAGTATCCTCAGTGTAAACGGCGGCTCGGTCATGGCCTGACGGCCCGTCTCTTTTACGTCATCGCGCCTATGGGGGGTCCGGCTCCCCCCGCTCGGAGGGAACCGGTAATAACTTGCTTAGCAGGGGCCGCCGTTGCAAGTAAAGTACTGACCGCAGGAATATTCCTGGGTGGGGCAGCAACCGCAGGTGCCGCCGCCGACGACCGTCTTTTCCGAAGTTTGGAAGCTTTGGATCTTCAGCTCGGACAGTTTCAATTGCTTCTTCATAGAATCCTCCTGGATAAAATTTAATGCACCGCAGTCATCGATTGACATCGATAATACGGAAGGTTTTAACAGAAAAAGCATTTACACTATATGATTGAAATTTGCCTTCTGTCAATACCTTGATCGATATTTTTTTGACAGACAGATCAATTACTTCACAACCTTGCACTTTTGTGACAATCATCTCTTTTTAAGCCACGAATATAACTCCCGATTGGTAACCGGGTACCGAGCCGGCCAAAAACCCTCGGTGTTCCGAACCTGGCGGTCAGGTTTTTCATCAGCATACTCACTTTGGTCATCGCCCATGGTGAATTCGCCGGGGGCGATTCTCGGCTTGCATGCATTCGGGATACCTGCATGCCCGAGCGAGCTTGTTACTTTTGCGAAACATCACCCCATTTGGTTGTTGGACATGAAAATCGATCGAATTTCATCACTTTTTTGTCAAAAAGACCCCTTGAATCGGCTTGAAAAGGTCTTTTGCACGGGAATGGGACCGGTCGGCAGTCGCCGGCGGGGTTCCCTTCCCGGGAACGGGACTGGTTTCGGGGCCGATGACCGTTTCCATTCCCGGGAGTGGTTATACCTGAGCGATAAAGAAGCGGCTCCAATCCCGGAAAAGTACTCAACGAGACGTCAACTCGAGTTGTTTTTCGTAGAAATGTGTCCGATAATCTCGATTAGGAAAGCTCAAAACTCGGTGAAAAGTTGTGAATTTGACGACTCACGGCGCCGATTTCGGGGAAAGATACGGCTTCGTGAGTTCTCACCGTCTGGAGCCCGGGTAAAAAACGCCTTTTTCAGGTATGAAAAGCCCGGTTCCCGAGCCTCGTGTTGTCATTTTTATTTTGACAATACCTCCGCCCGGGAACGACGCCCCGTTTCGACCCGAACCCGGTTTTCTCGAAGGGAACGACGCCATGCGAAAGCCGACCACATAACGTCCTCCAATATAATCAAGCTTATGATTTCATACAGATCATCCCGGCCGAATGATTGGAAAAGACTGAAATGATTTACCCGGATTCCCTTGTATAGGCTTCCCGGTACGAGGTCCAAGCGTATTTGATTATCCTGGCGGGTAACAACCAGCAAAAAGGGAGCTCAAAGGAGCTCCCTTTTATTGATTCGCTGCCTGAAAGGCTTAGTTGGTGTCGCAGGTCTCCACATTGTCGGCAGAATCGTAGGTCAGCGAGGGATGCGTCACGTTGGTGACACAACCCGTCCAGTTACCGCCCGAGGTCGTCCAACCGGTTCCGAAGCTCACCGTACCGCTGCCGTCTGTGGCGGCCGTGCCGCTACCACCGCCGGGACCGGTCACGCTCACGGTTACGTTGGCGCCGGACACGGCGGCGTTGTTCTCGTCTTGGATGACAACGGTCATGATGACACGGCGCCAGATCCAGATGGAATCGACCGTCATGGTGATCGAGGCCACGTGCATGGTGGAACCGCCGCCGCCACCGGTAGAGGGATCCAGGTAGGCGGAGATATTGTTGAAGTAGGCGGCGAAGGCGCCGTCTACGGTCGCGTTGGAGGAATCACAGGCAACCGAGGGATTGAAACCACAAGCACCGGAGAGCTGGCCGACCACCTGGCCGGAGCTGTTGAGTACGGGCGAACCGGAGCTGCCGCCCTCGGTGGCGCCCACGGCGTCGTAGCTGTAGATCCAGGAGCCGCGCGGCCAGGAGCCGCAGGTACCGGCGCTGGTGCTCACGTCGTGGCGGGAGTAGGCCTGAGGTGCGCCCTTGGGGTGGTGGATGCGGTACAGGTCGGCGCCGTTGCTGTTGGCGATGGCCGCGGTCGTCCAGCCCAGCAGGGTAACGCTGGTGGCCGGGAAGCTGGGGAGCTCGAGCAGGGTGTAGTCACCGGTGCTGCCCGTGGAGCGCAGAGTGGAGCCGAGCACGCTGGGCACGGCGCCGTCGGGATCATAGCAGGCCCCCCCGCAGGAGCTGGTCTCGAAGGCCCAGAACGTCTCCAGGGTGTTGGCCACGGACTGGCTGCTGATGCAGTGGTTGGCAGTCAGGAAGTAGGGGATGGTGGTCGTGGTATCGGTATCGTTGAGCAGGCCGCCGGAGCAGATGTAAACGTAAGGCGACCGCACGTACTGCATGTGGGCCACGGCATCGCGGGCGCCGGAAACCTGGGTGACGCCGGTATAGCACTGGGCATCGACGATGCAACTCTCGTTAAAGCTGCAGAAGGCCTTGCCGGCGGCATGGCCGACGCCGGGGATCAGGAAACCATCGCCCAGGTAGGCGATTTCTTCGATGTTGAACTTGATGCGGTCGTGATCGACGCTGCCGTAGGTGCGCACTTGGATGAAGGCGATGTCGCCGAAGATGGTGTTCGACCAGAAATCACCGGCGCTGCCGCGGATAGGACCGCTGTCGGTGTAGGGGCCGAAGGCCTGACCTTCGTCGTTGTAGACGAAGACAGCCGCCCCTTTGGGCAGGTCGAAGTCAGTGAAACGGATGCGCACCGCGGTGGCGTCTTCGGCGGTGACGGTCGTGGTCCAGGCCAGGTCGCCGCCGGCCAGTCTGGTCACCATACCGGCGCCCAGACGCATGGGCTTCTTGCCGCGCACGGGAACCATGTCGCGGAAATCAACGTTCACCCCGACACTCTTGACAACGCCCACTCGGTTCATCTTGTTGACAGCCGTGGGGCCGCAGGATTTACAGTTGAAATCCTCGATATCCATCAGGTCCTGTTCGGTGGCGGCGATGCTGATGGGCAGGCGTTCGCTACCGGGAACATGACCTTCGAGCACCCAGTCATAGGTTTGGCCGTGGGCTTGTTTAAAGGCGGCGCGGTCCTTGCCTGGAAGGGTTTGGGAAAACGTCTCGACGACTTTGTCCTGGCCGAAGAGCATGGCAGTGAACAGAAGTATGGATAGGCGAAACAGTACTTTCATGGTGATATCCTCCTGGATTTGAGTCGGCATAAGTGATATTCCAGTAGGACCATAGCTCATCAAAGATGAATAGCCCGGTCATAATAAGGTTAGAAACGATAGGAGAGTATTTTCCCGGCTAACCTCCCGCCTGCACCAAAACACATGCATCTAAAAGGGAATACAGGCGAGGGCGAAAACACCTTGCTCTATCAAAAATGCATCAAACTACTGGAACGATCACATTTTAAGAGAACCCAAATCACGATGTCAATATAAAAATCGAAAAAGATCGTGATCGGGATGCTTGCTCACGTTGAAGATTCCCCGCCGAATGATTCGGAGCACTGAAAAGAAACCGAAACAGCCGCGGAAAAAGATTGGTTATGGGCGCCGGCATTCATCCCAAGTCATCGCTTCACAAACGTTTCAGCGTTTTCCAATCGGTATGCGAAGCTGAAAAAGAACTTGGGTTGCCGTCAACAGAACTATGACTCGACGAAAAGTGTGGCTTCAGGGAAAGGAAGAAACTGCCGTTGAATAAACCCGTATAACTTCTTTACTAACGGGGAGGTATGCTGAGGGGAATCCGTATCATCCACTGAAACCGTAACGAACTGAACCAACATCACGGTGATTCCCCAGATTCCCGAATATGCTATTATGGTGGGCTTCTCGGCACGGAATTAGCCGTGGGATGTTTGATCAAGGATAGCTGATGACCGCAAAAAAAGTCCCCCATATTTTAGAAAAACATGGCCACCAACGCTTAGATCACTATTACTGGTTGAACGACAGGGAAAACCCGGATGTCGTCGCCTACTTGAAAGAAGAAAACAAACACACAGAGGCCGTCATGGCGCCCAACCGGGAACTGGTGGACACCCTCTTCGAAGAAATCAAGGGCCGCATGAAGCAGTCCGATATGTCCGCGCCTTATTTACTTGACGACTATTACTATTACATCCGTTACGAAGAGGGCCACGAGTACGCGGTCCATTGCCGAAAACACGGCTCCCTGGAAGCGCCGGAAGAGATTATCCTGGATGTAAATGTGCTTGCGGAAGGTCATTCCTTCTATCATGTCAACCGCACGGTAATCAGCTCCTCTCAAAACCTGCTGGCTTACGCGGTGGATACCCGGGGCCGCAGGATTTACGATATCAAGCTGAAGAACCTGGAAACCGGCGAACATCTGCCGGACGTGATCAAGGAAGTTACCGGCAGCATGGCCTGGGCCAATGACAACAAGACGCTTTTCTATGCCCGGCAGCACCCGGAAACCCTGCGTTCCTATCGAATCTACCGTCATGAACTGGGTACCGATCCCGCCGACGACGTGCTGATCTACGAGGAAGAAGACGAGACCTTCAGCACCTACGTCTACAAGACCAAGTCCAAGAAATACATTGTAATCGGCTGCAACCAGACCGTGAGTTCCGAGATGCGCCTCTTCTCCGCTGATGAACCTGACCGGGAACCACAAATCTTCCTGGCCAGGGAACGTGATCACGAATACGAAATCGAACATTTCAACGATCATTTCTATGTCTTGTCCAACAAAGGGGCGCCCAACTTCCGCCTGCTGAAAACGCCTCTGGCCGATATCTCGGAATCAGCCTGGGAGGAAGTGATTGCCCATCGCGACGACGTCTACCTGGAAGGCTTCGAACTGTTCGACGACTTCATGGTTCTGGAAGAACGCATATTGGGCCTGATGAACCTGCGCATCATTCCCCACGATGGTTCCGAGCCGCACGACCTGGACTTCGGCGAACCCGCCTATGACGCCTACGTAGGCATCAATAACCACTTCAACACCACGAAGCTGCGTTACGGCTATAACTCCATGACCACACCCGCGTCCGTGATCGAGTACGACATGGTGACCCGTGAAAAGAAACTGCTGAAACAGGAAGAGGTGTTGGGCGGCTTCAACAAGGAAAACTACCGCACCGAGCGCCTGTTTGCCGACGCCGAGGACGGGCGCAAGGTTCCCATTTCGCTGGTGTACCGCCCGGACAAGCGCAAGCAGGGCGGTAACCCGCTGCTGGTCTACGGTTACGGCTCTTACGGCCACAGCCTGGATGCGTCCTTCCACGCGGCGCGCCTCAGCCTGCTGGACCGGGGCTTTATGTTTGCCGTCGCCCATATTCGCGGCGGTCAGGAATTGGGTCGCGCCTGGTACGACGACGGCAGGCTGCTGAACAAACGCAATACCTTTACGGACTTCATCGCCGCTGCCGAACACTTGCGCGCCCAGGGCTACGGCGATCCCGACAACCTGTTTGCCATGGGCGGCAGCGCCGGCGGCTTGTTGGTGGGCGCTGTCATCAACCTGGCCCCTGACCTTTTCAAGGGCGTGGTGGCCATTGTCCCCTTTGTGGATGTGGTCACGACCATGTTGGACGACACCATCCCCCTGACTACCTCCGAGTACGACGAATGGGGCAATCCCAACGAAAAGAAGTTCTACGATTACATGCTCTCCTATTCTCCTTACGATAACGTGGAGGCGAAGGACTATCCGCACCTGTTGGTGACTTCCGGTTTCCACGACTCCCAGGTTCAATACTGGGAACCGGCCAAATGGGTGGCGCGCCTGCGCGAACTGAAGACCGATGACAACCAACTGTTACTGAAGACGGACATGGATGTCGGCCACACCGGCGCCACCGGCCGCTTCAAGCAGCATAAGGACACGGCCTTCAACTACGCCTTCCTGCTGACACTTGCCGAACCGGGTTAGTCCCCCGGCAGGTCCCTCAGGAACCCCTGGCGTTTTACCTTGCGCTAAACTAGAATAATGCCCGAGCATCAAACCATGACCACGGGGGATTCGCCTTGGAATACAAATATATTCTCTACGCGTTCGAGGCCGGAGTAGCTACCATTACCTTGAACCGGACCCGCAAACTGAACAGTTTCAATCGCGCTATGGCCGAAGAGGTCCAAGCGGCCCTGGCCGTTTGCTCAAAGGACGACCAGGTTCGCGCCGTCCTGCTGACCGGCGCCGGCGACGGCTTTTGCGCGGGCCAGGACCTGAAGGAAGTGCTGCCTAAGCAGGGCGAACCGCTGCCCGTGTTGGGTGATACCGTGGCCGCGAATTACAATCCCACCATCCTGGCTATTCGCAATCTGGAAAAGCCGGTAATCTGCGCGGTGAACGGCGTGGCGGCCGGCGCGGGCGCCAACATCGCCCTGGCTTGTGATTTCGTCATCGCCTCGGAAAAAGCGGAATTCGTGCAGTCCTTCGCGGCCATCGGCCTGGTGCCCGACAGCGGCGGCACCTTTTTCCTGCCCCGTTTGGTGGGCCTGCCGCGTGCTACCGCCATGGCCATGTTGGGCGACAAGATCAAAGCCCGCGAGGCTCAGGACATGGGTCTCATCTACAAGGCCGAACCGCATCCTCTTTTCCTGGAAGAAGCCCGCAAGTTGGCGCAACTGCTGGCCACGCGACCCACGCGCGGCCTGGGCCTGACCAAAAAAGCGTTCAACCAAAGCCTGAACAACGATCTGGAGACCCAACTTCAACTGGAGCGGGACTACCAGACCGAACTGGGCAACAGCCACGATTACAACGAGGGCGTTGCCGCCTTCCTGGAAAAACGCAAGCCGCAATACCGCGGAAACTGAAGGATGAGTATGTTGGATCGAAGTACAAAGGTGGCCGTGCTGGGCGCGGGCACCATGGGCGCCGGCATTGCCCAGGTTGCCTCGCAGAACGGACATGAGGTGGTGTTGTTCGATATCAATCGGGAGCAACTGGACAAGGCAGAGGTCTCCCTGGCCAAAATCATGGCCCGCCAGGTAGAAAAAGGCCGCATGACGCGGGAACAGGCAGATGCCGTCCAGGCGCGGATCGATTACGTGACCTCGCTGGAGAAGCTTGCCGGCAGCGGTCTGGTGATCGAGGCCGTGGTGGAAAACCTGGATATCAAGTGCAAGCTCCACGCTGACCTGGAACTTCTGCTGGGGCCGAAGGCCGTGCTGGCTTCCAATACCTCCTCGCTGTCCATCGCCTCCATCGGCGCCGCCTGTGAGCATCCGGATCGCCTGTTGGGCGTGCACTTCTTCAACCCCGCGCCGTTGATGCCGCTGGTGGAGATTATTCCCGGCGTGGCCACTGATGAGAGAGTGACCACGGCCACCCGCAATCTGATGGACGCCTGGGGCAAAACGACCGTGCTGGCCAAAGATACACCGGGTTTCATCGTCAACCGCGTCGCGCGCCCCTTCTACGGCGAGGCCATCCGCATTCTGGAGGAAGGTGTCGCTGACGTGGCAACGATCGACTGGGCCATGACCAAACTGGGCGGGTTCCGCATGGGTCCCTTCAAGCTGACCGATTTTATCGGGCACGATGTCAACTACAAGGTCACCGAAACCGTATTTCGAGAGTTCTTCTACGATCCTCGCTATAAGCCCTCCTTCACCCAAAAGCGTCTCGTGGAGGCGGGCCGCTTGGGCCGCAAGAGCGGGCACGGCTTCTACGACTACAGCGAGGGCGCCGTCAAGCCGCAACCCGATGAGGACGAAACCCCGGGCCGCGAAATCCTGATGCGCATCCTGGTCATGTTGATCAACGAGGCCGTCGACGCGGTCTTCTTGAACATTGCCTCGCCCGAGGACATCGAAAAGGCCATGACCCGGGGCGTCAACTATCCCAAGGGCCTACTTGCCTGGGCCGACGAACTGGGTTTGAAGAACGTGCTGAGACGCCTGCAAGCGCTGCAAGAGGAATACGGCGAGGATCGCTACCGCCCCAGCCCGCTCTTGAAACGCATGGTACGAAAGGGGGAGACCTTCTTCGGCGGTAATTCATGACCGATGCTCAGGAAATTGCCGAAAGAACCGTGGCCCGCATGTTGGAACATGATGCCTTCAGTCGTTGGATGAAGGTGGAATTGGTTCACCTGGAACCGGACCACTGTACCCTGCGCATGACGGTCCGCGACGAGATGTGCAACGGTTTCCATATCTGTCACGGCGGCATCACCTATTCCCTGGCCGACAGCGCCTTTGCCTTCGCATCCAACAGCAGCGGACGCCTGGCCATGAGTGTCGAAAACAACATCGTCTATCCGGCCAAGGTGGTGTCGGGCGATGTACTGACGGCTGCCGCGGTGCCTCGCTCGGTCGGTCATAAACTGGCCACTTACGATGTCACCGTTTCCAAGCAGGACAAAACCGTGGTGGGTATCTTCCGCGGCACCGTCTATCGCACTTCTCGCCCCGTTGTTCCCGAGGGGGACTAACCGGCTTTCCCGCGCAGCACTTCCAACGAGGCAGAGATATAGCGATCCAGGGCGTAATCCAGCCAGCGGTTGGTGCCGAGCGGCGTGCGCTCGCGGTGCAAATAACCCATGTGACCGCCGCGTTCCTCCAAATGGAAGTGGATCTTGGAAGACAGGTCGGCGTCCAGGTAATCGCGGTAATCCACCATGGGGTCGTCCTTGCTGGTCAGCATCACCGTGGGAATGTCGATCTGTTTCAGGTAACGCGCGGATGAACAGGTAGCATAATAGTCCTCGCGATGCTTGAAACCGCCTTCCGGCGCGGTGTAGATGTCGTCGAAGTCATGCAGGGTGCCCAGGACCGGGATGTCATAGCAGTTTTCCAACAAACCGTCACGAAAGCGCCGCCTGACATCACGTCGGCAACGAATATTGAAGCGCAGGTCGTACAAGCGGCTGAACCCGCGCTTGAGAGCTATCACCGAACGCTCCAGTTGAATGGGCGCGTTCACCGAAACGGCCAGGTCGGGCGGAACGACCCCGCGAACACCGGAAGCCAACAGCAACATGGCGTTTCCGCTGAGCGAGAATCCCACGCCCACGTGAAAATGATCGGGATGGCGCTGCCTGCCGAAGCGAATCACCTCGCCCATATCATCGCCGCGCCCCGAATGATACGGGCCGCGAGCCAGGCCGCGCCCCGCCCCGCAACCGCGGTGATTGACCGCATAGACCTTGTAGCCGCGCTGCCTGGCAAGCATAACCTGACGTTTCATGTAATCGGCCTCGCCCGACCCGCCCAGACCGTGAAACAAATACAACACCACGTCGGCAGCGCCCGGTGTAAAATGCGCCACCAATCTGTCGCCGTCAGGCAGGTGAATGTCTATCGGATCGCCGGGATCGGGCGGCGAAGGAGAGGGTAGGAAATGACCCAGCAGGGTTTGCCCGTGGCCGCCGGTCGCCCATAATGGCGGACGACACGGTTCGATTTCAATTTCCGTCAATCGATTCTTCCAGTGGTTGACAATCTCCAAGACGACCTCCCGGTCCTTCATATGTACCACAAAAAGCTGCTTCCGGCGATACTTTCGCGGAAGGTGGATTGGGTATCGGCTCAGCTCATTGCAGGAACCTCCTTTTCGAACGACTTGATTTGATCCGGTGCTCGTGCAAAGAATTCCAGGCGCCGGGTTGTGCCGGTCTCGCCCGCCAATTCAGCGTGGATCAGGTGACGACCCGGCCGCTGGACCGTCAACTCGGTCTCGAAGAGGGTGCGCCCGTTCAACTGCCAGGGCCGATGCGCCAGTTGTCGCCCGTCGAGGCGGATGGTGAGCGTGGCCGCACCCAAACCATAGGCTACCATCTGCAATTTCACCGTCTCACCGCAGACCGACTGCTCGCGGTCCAGCAGTAGGGCCGCGATGCTGTGGCCCATCACGTCAAACAGCTTGCTGCCGGATGCCAGCAAACGGCGCTCCTCGTCAGCCGAGTCATCTCCCGACTCGATCCAACTGTAGAGGCGGTAGGCAAAGAAATGGCTGCCCGATTGGCTGCTGGTGAAATCATCGGCTGTTGTCACCCGGTTGAGCCCGCGTTGCAACTCGATTCGCCTGGCTTGGGACAGCAGCACGGCTTTCGAGGGAGAGAGCAGGCGCGTTTCCAGTTCGGCAACGAAATCTTCCTCTACCTCTATTTCCAGTTCGGCTTCGAAGTGATCGTTGCGTTCGTAAGCCCGGCGATCCAGGGTGATTCTGCGGACCAGCACACCCAGCCCGCGTACGTCCAGGGGATGGTCCCAAACGCGCTCGCCCCCCTTCACGCGCACACCGTAAGAGCCGCTGACCAGGTTGCCGGGAATCGGCAACCGCAACTGATAGGGTTGGTCAACAGCCAGCGGGAAGGGCTCGCCTGTAACCAGGACCACGTCGGTTTCGGGACCGAAGAGTTGTACTTCCACACCTTGCAAGGGGGGCTCTTGCAGCAGGCGGAGTTCCAGTTCCAATTCTTCGCCGGCCACGTAACTCTGTTTTGCGGTTTCGATGCTCAGCGTTTCGTCTTTGGGATAGAAATAGAGCGTGTCGAGCACCAGGGCTCGAGACGTATCGGTGTAGATGCCGTAAAAAAGCTTGCCGCGGTTGTCGGTCACCGGGATGCTGAACTCGAGCCGGGTCTCCTTTTGCAAGGACACGATCTGCGAGCGCTGCACAGAGCCATGGAAGCGCACCACGGCAAAGATGGAGATGGGCGCGGCGGCAGTGTTGCGTAGGTCGATGCTCAGCTTTGCCGTCTCGCCGGGTGAGTAATGGGTTCGGTCGAGCGAGGCTTCCGCGACGATACGCAAACCTTTTACGCGCAAGGAGACGAAGCGCTGCAGGCCGTCCAGCAGGAAGACGGCTTCCTGGTTGGCGCTTTCGAGATAGTCCTCGGGCACGGGAACCGCGAAATCGAGGCGGGTTTCCCCACCGGCATCGAGCCACTGGTCGCGCTCAAAGGAGCCGATCCCCGGGACCATCAGTTGGACGTGGGCGGTGCCCGCGTTGGCGCCGGTGTTTTTGACGGTGCAGGTCACGCTGTTGGTAGCCGCGGGTTTCAGCACCACGCGTTCGGGCAGATCGGTCAGTTGGAAGCGCGCGCGACCCGTACCCGGGTCCAGGTAACCCGACACATTCAGGTCCCGGCCCGGCGTGATCCAGGATTCCAAGAAGAGACCGCTTTCATTGAAGGCGGCATAGCGTGCGGCGCGGATGTAGAGTTTGTGCGGGCCCGGCGGCACGGCCAAATCGAAGTGACCCAGCTCATCGCTGCCCGCCTGAATCCAGCCGTCATCCAGGCGCACCTGCGCCTCGGCAACCGTGGTTTGGTTGACGCTGTCGCGCAGGATACCGCTGATCCGGCCGCCGACGGGCACCAGGAAAACCAACACATCGAGGCTGCAACCGCGCGCAATGTACAGATCGAAAGCCAGCCCCGCGCCGGAACCCGCGGTGTAACGGCGATCGATGAAGTAGATGCGGTGCGGTCCCTCAGCCGCGGATACGGAAAAACGGCCGGCCCGGTTGCTGACCGCGGCCTGAGCGCCGTTGTCCACCAATACGGCGATCCCTTCGAGCGGCTTACCGCTGATGAGATCGACCACCGTGCCCGTGAAATGACCGTGCATGGGAGCGAGATAGACCACCAGGCGCTCATCGCCGCCGGCTACCGGATCGATGGACACCGCCGCGGCGTCGCGACCCAGGGTGCGGAAGCCGGCGGCATTCAACATCAAACTTCGCAGGTTCAGCGGAACCCGCTCGAAGTGAACCGCTGAACCGTCCCTGGCCAGGGTATTCAGTCCGCTGTCGGCGATCTTTGCCACGATCTCGGGCAAGGGCTCACCGCTTATTTGATCGCGCACTTCCACGCGCAGGTCGTAGCGTTGAGGCTCCAGGTAGCAATCGACCATACCGTGGTCACCGGGCCGGGCGAGCCAACGGCCGACCGAACCGTCGCGATGCCCGCTCGAATATCCGGGCAGGAAGGCGAACAAGGGGATGACTTGCGAGCCGGGAACTCCGGCCAGGACAAAGCTTCCGTCCTCGGCCGAGGTAGTGCGCAAGCTCGCGTCGCCGGTCCTGATCGAAACACCGGCCAACGGCTTTCCGCTCACGGAATCGCGCACCCGACCTCGTAGTTCGGCCTCACGCGCCCGGGCAAAAAGCTCGCGGCGATGGTTGATCCCGGGCAAGACTTGCAGGCGTCCCAGAAAGCTGTCCGCCAATCCCTGGTAACCGGCTTTACGGAAGTGGATCTGATGGTCGCCGGGAACCACCTCGGTCAGGCGAAAACGGCCCTCCTCATCGGTTTCCACCCGGCTGTCGGGAAACCACTGCCAGTTCGAAGGCCGGCTCCGATCGCCAAGATCCAAGATATACCATTGGGCGAGACCCTGGTCAAAACGGTCCTCCAGCAGTAGGCTGCCGTCGGTCGCGGTCAGCGAGACATCCGCAAACCACTGGTCGGTTTGCCCGTGGCACTCAAAACCGATGCCCCCTGTTTCCGGGCCCGGGATACTCAGGTCGAACAGTCTGAGTTCACCCAGCAGTACCTCGATGCGGTTGCCCTCGAGCGTGATATTCATGGAAAACCATTGACCGCGAGGATAAGCGCGCTGCTTTTGGTCCAGGATGGTGCGCTCGCCGTTGACCACGCTCTCCAGGCGCGTGAACGGCCCGCCCTCTTCGACCATCAGCACGCGGCAATAATTGCGGGTGTCGCGGTAGCGGAAGAGCAGGGCCAGGCCGTCGTTGTCCGTGGCTTTGAGCCGGCAGTTGAAGCTGTAGTCCTGAAAATCGATGCGGCGGGTGACCAGGCGCGTGCCGTCATAGACATCCGGAGCCGAGCTGTGGATGTTGCTCCTCTGCAGCAGGCCGCCGGCAGCCGTGTCCTCGTTGTCCAGCCAAATCGAGGCGCCCGCAATGGGCAGGCCGCTGATCGCATCCAACAAGCGTCCTTCCAGGCTCGAAGTGGTGGGCATCATGGAGAGTTGCCAGTCAACGGGCTCACGGCCATAGGCGCCGTAAACCAATAGTTCGCGGCTACGGGTGTCCAGTGTTTGGAAGCCTTCGGCAAAGGCGTACAGCCGGTGCTCACCCGGTTCGAGCGAGAGCGTAAACCGGCCTTGCGCGTCGCTGACCGCGGCCAGGGGAGGCTGCATCAGCCATTGGGACGGGCCGCTCCGATCGCCGTCGTCGACCACGGTCCAGTCCGCGAGACCCCGGAGAGCATCCTCGTGGAACAGCAGGTTCCCCTCGGGATCGCTGACCGTGATCTCGGCAAACTCCTGATTCACCTGGCCATTGCACATGAAACCTATTTTACCGTCCGGATAAGCGTCATCGCGTACGTCGAAGACCAACCGGCCGTCGATCGTCACCTGCAAACGGTCGCCGACGGCTCGGATCTCCACCGGGAACCAGCGGTTACGCGGATAGCTGTAGGCGTCTTGGGCCAACACCTCGAAGGCGCCGTTGCGACAACATTCCAGCCGGCGGTAAGGACCGCCCTCGGAAAGCAATACCAGGCGATAATAATGACCTTCGTCCCGGTAGCGGAAGAGCAACCCGAATCCGTCGTTGTCCGAAGCAAAGACCCGGGCTGTAAACACCATGCCCGACCAGGACTCGCCGGCGGTGATATGGGTGCCCAGCAGTCCGCTATGCGTATCGCCGCCGTGAATATTACTGCGCTGGACCAAACGGCCGCGCCGGTTGTGGGGATGATCGACGGCGATGGTTGCCCCGCTGACGGCATCGCCCGTGACCGCATTGTACAAACGGCCCTTGACCGGGATCGGGGTGAGCCGACGGGTCAGGGTAAAAGGCTTGTCTTCCGCCGCTTCCTCGTAGACGATCTCCAGGGACACAAAGCTGCCGTTAGGCAACGCGAGCCGCAACCATTGTTCCGGGCCCTGCTCACCGGCCTTGACCCACAGCCGGGGACTGCCCGCGCCCAACTCGCCGAGGCTGAAGCTGCCGTCCGCGTCGGTGGCGACAGCCTGGTCCGGGTGCAGCCCGACCAGCGCACCGGCAAGGGGCTCGCCACTATCGTCCCGGGTCACTCTGCCGGTCACGCGAGCCTTGCCCTCGGGCCAAACCAGGGGGGTAAGCTCGATGCTGCTGCCGGCGGGACAATCGCAGGCAAAGCGCAACTGAGCGCTCTCCGGCGGCTGTACCGTACCCCAATGTCTGCCGGCGGGCACCTCCAGCGAGAAACGGCCGTCAGCGTCACTCTGCGCACTCTGCCCGGCAAGGCGGATCGTTGTCCCGGCAAGCTTTTCGCCGTTGAGCGCCTGCACCACCGTGCCGTTCAGCACGGCCCGGCCGGGCGCCAGGTATAGCGTGCCCACGTCGCTCACGCGGCCGCCGTGAATATTGACCTGGAGTTTGGTCTCGTGAGGGTAATACCCGCGTCGGTCCTCGGCTGCAAGTACCCGCAGCCAACGACTGCCGGCCGCGATACCGCTTAGGGTGAATCGACCGTCTGTATCGGTGGTGGTTGTCACCCGTTCGAGGATCACCCGGGCATCCGCAACGGCACGGCCTGAAATGCTGTCCTTCACCGTGCCCGTAACCTCGCCAAGGAGCGGCATCAGCCACACGCTTGCCAACCTGGTCTCGCGCTCGGGATAAACCGGAGCATAAAGTGTGGGCTCGCCATAGCCCTCTTTGTGAAAGCGGATCCAGGCATTGCGGCGAGAAATGGGCTGTGTCTGAAATTCACCGTCTTCGCCGGTAAGCAGTTCGACAAAACCGTCTCCTTTCACCCGCACCTCGGCAAGCGGTTGCCGGCTGATCGCATCCAACACCTTGCCGCTGAGCGTGCCGTGGGTGGGCATCAGCCGGACATCGCCAAGCTCGGTTTCGCGGCCGGCGGCTACTTCGAGCCGCATGCGCCGGCGCGGGTAACCCGGGGCCTCGAAATAAAAGTGACGCCGGCCCTCGGGTACGGCTTCCAGGCGAAAATCCCCGCTCTCATCGGTTTCCCGAACGGGCAGCGAATCGCCCCAGACCCGGGCGGCCGCCAGGGGCTGCTTGCTCACCGCGCTGATCAGTTTGCCGGTGAGCACACCGCCGAGGGGATGCAGCGTCAGCCCGGTAATGGTCTGCCGCCGGCCGGCGTGGATCTGCAACTTGAGGTCGCGCGGCCTGTGATAGGCGGGATGTCCGTAACGGACGGCATGCATGCCGGCGGGTATCTGCTCGAACAGAAAACCGCCGTCTCGGCCGGTCGTGTTTTTTTGCCCCGCTAATTGCAGTTCGACACCTTCGATAGCCTCGCCGGAGACCAGATCGCGCACAAACCCGCTCAGGCTGCCGGTAACGGGCCGCAGGTAGAGGCTCTGCAACCGGGTATTCCGGGCCGCACTCAGGGTGAGACGCAAATCCAGGTTGTGATAGCCCGGGGCCCTGGCGTACAGGGTATGGTAGCCCGCCGTGCTCGCGCCGCTGAAGTAGCCGGCCTCATCGAGTTGGATCAGGTTGTCGCCGCGATCCAGCGCGATGGTGGCCGTGGGAATGGCCAGACCGGTAACCGCGTCCAGTAGGAAGCCGGAAACCTCGCCTTCCAGGTCGGCGCTGAAATCCAGGTGTTTTGCGGCGATCTGTCCGGCGCGATAACCTGCCGTCACCGCCAGGCGGTACTTGCCGGCGGCCAATTGGGTGGGCAACTGGAATTCTACGGCTTGCGAGACCAACTCGCCGAATGGAACAGGCACTCCGGCAAGTTGTTTCTCGTCGATGGCATTGCCCTCCGGGTCACTGAGCCGGAACAACAGGTTGACGGCTAAAGGTACGTCGTGCAGATTGCGCAGCTCCGCCCAAACCGGCAGTTTGCTCCTGGGCGCCAGGGTTTGGGTATCGGCCCGGAGCTCCAGTTCGATACGAGGGTTGTGCACCCGGAACACTTTGTTGAGCCGGGCCAGGGTGTTATTGTTTTCATCGATAAAGGCGGCCCACAGCGTATGGCTGCCCGCGCCGAGTTCGGGCAATGATCTTTCGGCAGCGAAGTAGCCGCCGGGCGTGAGTGCGCAAAGTTCATCCTCGGCCGAATAATCGTGATTGAAGTAGGTGTGCACGGTGATGCTGCGCGAGACATTGTCGTTGCTCCAGATATGCGCGGAGAAAAGGTTGGCGTCACCGACCAGGATATCTTCATTTTCGGAAGTGAGCGAGAAACGCAAGGGCGAGCCCTTGAGCCCGAAGCCGGTGACGGTGTCATCGAAATTATCGACGCTGAAACGGGCCGCGGAGTAGACCTCCGCCAATAGTTCGCCGGCGGAATCAAGGATCGCGGCGTCGACGCGCCAGATACCCTGAGCAAATGGACCCGTGACGGATAATCCCACGCTTTGGGTTGCGCCCGGGGGCAATGCCTGCTGCACGACGATGCGCGGATCCTGACGGGTCCCCATGCTCAGCTCGCGTACCCGCGCCGTGCTGTTTCGACTCCAGAAGTGGACCCGCGGCGACCAATCGGCCTGTTCAAAGACGTGCCGGGGTTCGGCAGGTTTGGCCTCGTCCTCGGGGTAAAAGAAAAGCTTGGAGCCGTCGTCTTCGAACTCGATCTCGATCACGTACCACTTGCCGGCTTCCAACCCGTCGTGGATCAGCGTTTCGTGATTGCTGCCACGCACCGCTCGCTGAGCGTGGACTCGACCCTTCCTGAAGATCACGCCGTGACGCCTGTAGTGGGGCTCGCCCCAATCACCGGCCGACTCGCAGGAAACATGACAAAGGGTATCTGCTTCAGCGTCCTCAACCATGGCCAGACAACGCATGTGGGGCCGGGCGCGGCGATGAAAGACCGCCCGGCTGAAGCAATGAGATTGCCAGCTGTTACCGGTGCCGGTCATGACCATATATCCCTGGCCGAACCGACACAGACCCGCGTGCCAGGCCTCGTCCAATGCGGGTTTCTCGAAACGCTCGACAAAGACCGGCTCGCGGTCCAGTTCGACCCGGATCTCGTGGACCACGGCCCGGCCGCGCTTGATCCAAAAATGCAGGCGCGGGTCCCAATCAGCGCTTTCCAGGAAATGTGAGGGTTGCGCGGGTCGCGCGGCATATGCCGGGTAGAGGTAAAGCGCCGAACCTTCGGCGGTGAATCGGATTTCCAGGCGATAGGTTTGATGCGCGACCAGATGGGGCGACACGGTGCTCTCGGACCAGCCCCGGGCGGACCGGGCTTGGGCGACGATGCGGCCGCGGCGGGCGATGATGCCGTGACGCCGGTACTCCTGGTCCTTACCGGTATTTTCCATGGAAACGTGGAATTCGGTTTCCAGTTCGGGCTCGCTCTCGATGCTGAAGCTTACCGTCAGACCGGGCAACTCGGCTCGCGGGTAGACGCGTTCGTGATAGAGATGGGTGTGGAAATTGTTACCGGTTCCCTCGAAATGGAGGATGCCGCGCTCTACATGGACTCCGGGCTTTTCCCAAACAGCGGGATCGAAGCGCTCGAAATCTTCAACCAGGTCGGGACGGGCTGTCCGGACGGTCTTGTCGGGTTCGATGAGCGTGAAGCGGACGGCGACGCCCGCCGCGCTCGTGGGATTGGTGAGCGTGACAGGCACGCTGATGGTAGGATCGGCAGGATCGAACTGGGGCGGCTCGTCCGGACATTTGGCGTAGCCCACCAGGTCGCGCATCAGCACCAATTCGTCGGCGCTGTACTGGTGATGACCGAAGGCCCAGTCCATAAACGCGGTTGCGGCAATCACCCGGCCCTTGCCAAAGGCATAGTCCACCAGGCAGGGCCGATCGTGGGCGGCGCGGCGCAACAGGATCGCGGCGTTGTCCGGCCGGCGCGAGAAAAAGCCGTCGCAACTGATATCCAGGAATTCGGAATCCTGCCCGGAAAGACAGGGATGATCCATGGCAATGCGCATGGACGCATTGTGACAGCTCTGGTCCTCCTGCCAGCCGAAACCGTCGAGTTCCAACGGCAAGGCGCCGTAATCTTCACCGCGGAACTGGCACAACGCGATCACGCGGCCGCCGGCGCGCACGTATTCCTCGAGCCGGCGCTTGAAGGCCGGCGCGCGTCCCCGCCCGTCCAGCGAGCCGGTGGGCAGCACCAGCACCCGCTGCCGGTGGATCAGGTCGCCGACATTGAAATCCTCGTCCAGCTTGCGCACCGGCTCACCCAGGTAGGTCAGCAACCGGCAACACAGGTCGGAGAAGCCGGTATCCAGTACGGCTACCTCGGGCAATAGGGCCAGTTCGCGTAGACAGGCGGCAATCTGCTCGGGATCTTCGCCATGGGTCAGGATCAGGGTCTCCATGTCGGCGCCCGTGTCAGGGGCCGGGCCGCGGCCGCGCAGCCGCTCCAACAACGCGGGCAAGGCCTGCGCATTGATTTTAGCGAGGCGCCGCTCGAAGTAAGGGGTCAGCAGGAAACTGCCGGGCACGAAGGCCGCGGAGACATCGAAGCTGTCGTCGGGATGGCGATCTCGTTGCGGGTCCTTTTGCTTGTCCTCGTCGTCTCTGAGAAAATCGCAAAATGCCATGATCCCCTCCTTGGATGCGGATCGGGCTCAACTCAGCCGTAGAGTCGGTAGCGGCCGGCTTCGATGACTGACCAAGGCACGCTCAGCGCGGCCAACAGGGCACATATCCGCTGCTCTTCGTCTTCCTCTGAAAGTGTTTGTTCTGCCGGCAGGGGCGTACCCTCGTCCAGCAAAACCTCATCATCGACCGCGAGATGGGCACGTACCCGGGCCCCGTGTTCGTAGTAGGCGAAACCATAAGTCCCGCCGGCGCCCGAGAGCACGGCGCCGAAAACCGGCAGATCGCGGGACAGGCGCCGCAGTCTTTCCTCGAGTTGTTCGGACCAAAGGCCGTGTGCCGGAGGAATTTGGGTATCACCCAGGAAAAAGTGAGCATCCCAGATCAGGATCCAGTCGTCGAACCGGCCCACTGCCATGCCGCTAAGCGTGCGCGAGCCGGCTTCTTGGAAATCTACCTCGGTTTCCAAATCAGTATTTGGAAAGCCCAACTCAGCCAGTAACTCTTGGGCGTGACGCGTGGTATTCAGCGCCAATACCGAGGTATTCCACGACATGAATCACGCTCCCTCAGGTGAATTCCGTGTTGTTCATGATGTTGTCCTTGAAGTCGACGGCGTCGGCGGCCAGGCCGATGAACCGGGAACGGCCGAAGGAACCGCGCCCCAGCTTGACCTGGTCCCAACAGCAGTGATCGAAGACGCAGCTCAGCAGATGGACCCCGCGCAGGCCGGCACCCGTGAAATCGCATCGCACGAACTGTGCCTGGGAAGCACGCACATCGGCCAGGTTGGCGCCCTTGAAACAGCAGTCTTCGAACACCCCGCGCAGCACCGCGCCTTTCATCTTGGCGCCGGTGAAGTCGCAGCCCTCGAAACGGCTGCCCATGTTGGTATCGAAGGCGCCGTAGATGAAACGGCAGTTTTTGACCGTGCTCATGTTGATCTGCCCGAAGGAAACCGTCTTGCCGAAGGAAAAATCCACGTTTGCCAGTTGCAACCGTTGGAAGTGGTCGCGGATCTCGAAACCGCGCAGGTCCATGAAGCGGCCGCCCTCGTCTTCGAAAAAGTCGACTTGTTGCCCGGGCTCCTTGCGAGAGGCCAGCAGGCGGTTGAGGCTTTGCAGGTCGGCTTCCGACCAACGTTCTTGGAAGTTTTTGGCTTGTTTTTTGGTGTACATGGGAGAACCTCGATGAATTGAATGCTGCAAAACAGGTGGTCAGTAGACCACATTGATGAGATAGGGTGCAAGTTTATGAGTGTACTTGCCGATCTTGCGAGCCTGGCCGGGGGTGGTGATATCGATGATACCCCACAACCCGTTGCTCAAACGAAACTGCAGATCCGGCCGCAGCAGCCTGCCTTTGGAACTGACCAGTTCCAACAAACTACCGCGGTTGAAGATCACACCGGCCTCGGTGAGGTAGCGGTTGTTGAGCAACATGCCCTCGGCGATTTGCTGCACCGCATTGCCGCGGGCGACCCGCTCGAACCAGGTGCCCGAGCCCGCTACCCGCTGGTAGATCCTGCCCCAAACCGTATCGCCGGTGCCGCCCACCTCCAGAATGCGCAGGGCCTGGTTGGTAGCGCCGGTCACCTCGCCGGCAACGCGGTCGACGATTTTGTGACCGCCGTAACCCTTGCCGATGTCACTGATATGGGCGGTGGCCGGTGAAGCGGGAGCGGAAAAAAACCTGGAGACGGCATGGCCCAATCCGTGGAAAATACCGTTGGCCACAAGGTTCTGGAGCAGGTTGCTGCCCCAGTCGAATTGCTCGCCCTCCAGACCGGCGATCAGGCCTGTCTGCAACGTGGAAATCACGGTGTCCGAGGCTACATTGGCAACGAACAGTTGACCCGCGGTCAAACCGGCATTCGCCAGCCAGGCGCCTGCCCCTACCGATAAGGAGCCCGCCGTGCCGCTGATCAGGGCGCGGCCGACCGAGTACTCGCCGCTCCAGTAATAGTCGGAGAGGGAATTGGCGCGGCTCATACAGTAAGAGACCAGGTAGTCAATCGCCACCCCGCCGAGGAAGCCGAGGCCCAGCATGGTCAGCGTAACCGCGGCCTCGCCGCTTGGATCCACGTGGTTGACGGGATCGTTGCCACAGTAGGTGTAGGTGTTGGGTCCGGCCATGCGGCCCAAGGGGTCGGCGGTCAGGAAGCGGCCGATTTGCGGTTCGTAGTACCGGGCCCTGAAATAACCCAGGCCGGTTTCCGGGTCGTGTTCGCGGCCGGTGAAGCCGAACGGCAAGTCGCCGTCAGCAGGGGTGCGCGCGCCGAAGGGAGCATAGCTGTAGCGGTCGCTCAGCTTGCCCTCGCCATCGAAGAGAGCGTGCACGCTGCCGCGCAGATCGGTGACGGCGTAACCGTTGCCCTCGCCGTTGCCGACGCCCAGGAGCTCGTCGGTGCGGGGGCCGTGCACGTAGCGTTTGGCGAAGGCGCCGTTGCGCAACTCCGTCGCCACGTGCGATCCCCGGTGCAGGTAGCCGATCTGATCGCCGGACGGGGTTTGTTTCAACAGACGCCGGCCGTCGGCATCGTAGGCGAAACTCACTTCGCCCCCGCCGGGCAGGCTGACCTTGCTCAGGCGATCGTGGGCATCATAGCTGTACAGGGTTTTTTGCTCTCCCTCTGTTTTGGCGGTGCGGTTGCCGCCGGCATCGTAGTCGAAACGGGTCTCCCCGGCGCGCAACAGACGGTTGTCGGCATCGTATTCGTAACGCGTGCTTAAGCTGTCGCTTTCCATCAGGGTGCGATTGCCGGCGGGATCGTAGGCAAAAGCAAAGCTTTGTTGTTGCGCTCCGGCAGCATCCCGGTCCACGGCCTGAGTCAGCCGGCCGAGAGTATCATAAGTATAGTTGCGCGTGCCTTGGGGACTCTGCTCGGACAACACGCGAGAATGGTTGTCGTAGGTATAGGCAAAACGGGCCAGGACCTGGTCGTCCCGCGTGGTCAGACTTTCACTGAGTCGGTCGCCGGCATCGTAGCGATAGCGCGTGCTCATGCCGTTGGGGTGGGTCAGGCCGTCGCGCAAGCCGCCGGCGTTGTAGCTGAGCGCCCAGGTTCCGACAGCGGAATCGTCGATCGAGGTAACCCGGTTCAAGGCATCGTATCGGTAGCTTAGCCGCATGCCGTCCTGGTCGCGGGTTTCCAGGAGATTGCCGGCCGCATCGTAGCTGTAGTCGGACCGGCCGGTAACGGGACCGGTGAGCAGGCGCCCGCGCACGCGGCCGGCCGCATCGTAAGTGAAGCGGGTGGTGAATTCACCGGATTGTATGGTTTCCGGGAGACCGGAAGGCGTGTAACTCATCCGCTCCAGGATCTCGCCGGCCATGGTCTTCTCCAGCGGCCGACCCGACGCATCGTAGCGGCAACGCAATTCGCGGCCCTCGGCATCGACGCGGGCAACCACCCGGCCCGCGCGATCGAAGCTGAAATGCGTCTCGTGTCCCAACGGGCTGACCCGCTTGATCAGGCGGTTCATGGGGTCGTGAAAGAAACGCGTCACATGGCCGTTCGCATCTGTCAGGCCGCTCAGGTTGCCGGCCGCATCATACGCGTAGCTTTGGCGCACTTCAGCAACAGATTCGTTGCCCTCGGTCAACGGTCGGATCTGTTCTTGTAACCGGCCCAGCGGGTCGTAGCGCTTATAAGTGGGCTGCCCCATGGGGTCGATGTATTCGGTCTCGTTGCCGTTGAGGTCATAACGCCGGCGATGCATCGCGCCGCCGGGTTCGACCACCTTCAGCGGGCGGCCCATGGTATCGAAAGTCGTCTCCGTGCGACGGCCGAGGGCGTCGATCGCGGCGGTCAGGTTACCGACCGCATCGTATTCAAAACGCCGCGTTCGATTCAACGCATCGGTGAGGGCGGTCAGGCGGTTGAGGGCGTCGTAGGCCCTGTGCGTTTTGCGGCCCAGCGGATCAGTCTCCTCCGTCAGGTTGCCCCGCTCGTCGTAGCGAAACTCGGTTTTGGCGCCGTCCGCTTCGATTTGGGCCGTGCGCCGGCCCATGGCATCGTAACTGAACTTGCGACGCCGGCCGTCCTCATCGACCGCCTCCGTCATCCGGCCCAGGGCATCATAGGCAAAACTCCGGGTCGCGCCGTCCGGGAGGGTGATCTTCACCAGGCGGCCGGCCGCATCGTAGGAAAAACTCGTGCGATTGCCCTCGCCGTCGACAACCAGGTCCTGTCTTCCCAAGGCATCGAAGCCGCGACTGATTTTGGCGCCGTCGGGGAGATGCGATTCTGTCAGCCAACCCTCACGGCTGTAACGATGTCCCGTGCGATAGCCGCGCTCGTCGGTCTCCTCGACCACTCTGCCCATGCGGTCGTACTTCACTTGCCGGGTATGGCCCAGGGCATCGTGAATCCGCACGGGCAGACCCCGACGGTTGTATTCAAAACGGGTCTGCCCGCCCTCGGGGTCGACCGTGCGCAGCAATCGGCCCAGTTGGTCGTAATCCCGACTCACCACGCCCCCGTCAGGATGAGTCAGCCGCACGGGCCGACCTACCGGATCGTATTCAAGCGATAGTTGATGACCCAGCACATCCGTGACCGCGACCAGGTTGTTGGCCGCGTCATAGCGGTAGGTCATCTGCTTACCCAGGGGATCGGTGATTCCGATCAGCCGGCGCAAAGCATCGTAATCGAAGCGCGTGCGCATGCCCCCGGGTTGACGCAGTTCGCGCACCAACCCGCTGCTGTCCCACACCGTCTCTACAACCGAGCCGTCCGGTCGGGTCAGCTTCACCTCGCGGTTATTGGCATCCAGTGTTTTTTGCGTGCGGTTGCCATGGGCGTCGATGATCGCCGACAGCCAACCCCAGCCGTCGTATTCGAAGCGTGTCTCGGCGCCCGTCTCATCCGTGATGGTGCGGACATTGCCGTCCTCGTCATAGCTGAAAGCACGGCGTCCGCCGGCCGGATCGATGACTTCGGTCAACAGGCCGGGCGTGGTGTAGCTGTAGCGGGTAACCCGGTTGCCCGGCGACACCAGTTGCAGCAGCAGGCCCGCCTCGTCATAGAAGTAGCGCGTGACTTGCCCGCCGGCATCTATCGAACGCACCATTTGGCGGTGCTCATTGTATTCAAACCGGTTTCGGCCGCCGTCCGGATCGGTTTCGCTGACCAGGTTGCCGGCCGCATCATAGGCAAAGTGACGGCGTGAGCCGTCGGCTCGGATGATCCGTACCAGGTGACCGCGCCGGTCCCATTGGTATGAGGTTTGGGCGCCGTCCGGGGTGCGCTCCCGCTCGATTTGTCCCTGGCCGTTGTAGTGGAAATCCCACCGGGCGCCAAGTCCGTCCACAACGCTGGTGCGCTGTTGGTCGGGTGCATAGAGCAGGGTTTTCAGGTTGGGTTCGTCATCGGTCCACAGTCGGACCACACGGTCCTGGCTGTTGAATAGGAAGTAAAGCGAACGCGCTTCGGGATCTTTAACCTGGTAGAGATTGTGGTCCCGATAAGCATAGCTCGTGGTGCGGCCCATGGGATCGGTGACCCCCACCAGGTTACCTTCCTCGTCGTGGTGGTAGCGCACGCGTCTTTGTTCGCCGCCTGCCTCGCCGGAAACCTCTGTCAGCAAGCCGCTGTCTGCATAGCTCAACCGTAATTTGCGACCCGCGTTATTGCCGATACTTGCCAACCGGCCGGCATCGTACTCGAAGTTCAGCGCCGCGCCGTCGCGGTAGCGGATCGCCAGTAAACGGCCGCCGCCGTCGAAGTGGAAGAATTGGCCGGGCACCAACCCCAAGGCGTAACCCTCGGACGTCTCGCGCAATTCCGCATTGTGATCGGCAGGCGCGACCCAGCGACCCTCCTCGTTTTTGTGGAAATGAAGCTGCTGGAGCAGTTCATTGTGATAAATAATGCGCTCTTCGTGGATACTCAACGAGCGGTGGTATTCGTGACTCCAACCGAAACCCAGCGGTCCCATCTGCTCGGTCTCGCTGTTGTAGGTGCGGTTGAAGGCGATCGGCAGATGGCCGGGAATGCGGAAATCCCGCCCGGTCAGCAGCAGATTCCCGCGCACCAACCCCAGCGTCACCTCCTCGGTGAGTTCGTAGAGGCCCAAACGTTTCCCAACTTTCATGGCGTCCACCCGAATGTGCGTTCAAAAGCTAAAGTAAAAAAAGCGAGCGAGCACCCGGAGCGAATTCTTTGTTAGATACCCTACTATTATAACGCAGTTCATTCGGCATTTGGCGGTTTTCTTTTGTCAACGGGCACGATTTGAGATGAGAGTTTCGCGAACAGTTCCACTTGCACCGATTGACCCGATTCGGCGGACATCAGAACAACCCTGAACTATTTATAGCCGGACCTGAGTGCTCGTTATGGCATATTGCAGGGCTTTTCGACTTGGAAGACATAGAGGCCCGACCATAGGATCTCTCCTTCTCCAAGACTGATGCTGAAACCCTCGCCGCTGAGGGAAAGACTGCCGGCCTTGCCAACAGCTTTGTATTTGAACTGGCAACTTTTGGTATCGCCGTCCGGCCAGGTTGGGTAGGTAACCAATACCAGGTAGTTCACCGATGCTTTTGCAATTGCTTGATCGTAGCCATGACCTGATGATTCCGCGAAGTATGGCGTGGTATCACCGGGAACGATAACGGTCCATCCGGCTCCGGCTGTAATGCCTAGAGGCACATCCCGTTTAACCCGACACTCTACTTTCGCGTGAATCTTTCCCACCAGCCGGCTGTTTTCGCTGTGTTGACCCACAATCCATTCTTTTTCAACAAATTCGGCCCATCCGAAACCATAAACACCTGTCAGCCATAGAAGCAGAAAAAAATTAATTCTCATTGAGAGTCCTCCTAAGCGAGGCTTCCATTTCTCCCGAGGTAATGTAATCCCTAAATCCCACTGCCTGTTCTCTTACATTTTCGGTGACCATGGTGCGAACTCCCAGATAGCGTTCCCGGGCGTATGATATCAGGACTCGTTGGTCCGATTTTTCCAATTGACTGAATAAGTTCCGAGCCCATTGGTCCCATATTCGATCCTCGATACGATTGAAATAAAGCGTGAATCGAAATACCTCATGAAATGTGTCGACGTTTTTGGCCGTGGGGCGCTCGATCTCTTTTTTGTAACGGCGGGTGTACCCCAGCAGTGCTTCAACAATCCTGTTCCGCGGATCATGGTTTTTTATATATGTTTCAAGCGTCTCCAGGCCCCGGCGAGATAAACCGCGCTGTCGAAGAAATTCCGACTCCGTGAACTCCGACCTGTTGAACAGTAAATAATTGTCGATGATATCGTGAAAACAAACCCATTCGGGGTGCTGTTCCACGTCTACCTTGTAAGAGCCCTTGATTTCGGGATTGATTTGCAGCCCAAAGGGTTTCAGCTCTTCAAAAGGTACCTTGTCGGCGTACATTGATTGCCTGAACTGCCATTGTGCTTTAGCCGAAGCCGCATTCCGTTTCGGGTCCATCAACCACTCAGGGTCCCAGGGGTCGACGCCTTCCGGCGGGGTCAGGCTGTGAAACAGTTCAACTACTTCATCATAGGCAATCGGATCTTCTTCCAAAGCCCGCTTCTTTTCAAACGTTCTTGGCTCCTGGGCGCTCACCATGGCGCACCAACCAAGCAAAATGAGAGCAGAAAGACGCATTGATTTCCTCCGCATCGCTATCGATTTCTTTCTTTGTCTTTGTTCATCTCGCGCCAGGTGAGGGAATGCAGTGTAAAGGCCAACTGACCGTCTTTGGTTTGGGCTGAAACGGAGAGCCGATGATCGCCGGGCCAACGGTCACACCGGGGAATGATCCCAATTCAATCGATTCCCAGTTGCTCCAGGTCGACATGGGTTTCCTCCGCCATGTTCCAAAACATGATCTGGGGCCATACAAGGTCTTCTGCCTCCAGATAACCGTTATTGTTGCCTCCCCATTTCGGCCGGTCCAATTGGGCCAAAACGACAAACGCGTTTGGTTGGTCCCGCGGCCCGTGCAGAAATTCGATGCGGTTATCCAATTGGCCGTTACCGTTATAGTCCACCCCCAATAGAAGCGCCCTGGCCGGCGGAATCGGCGGCGCCTCAGGTCCCTGCCCGGTAAGATCTTCACCGAAAGCGGTCAGGTCCAGAACCGTGTAACGAGGCAAAATAAAACGTTCGTAATCAGCGCGCTTGGCCTCGATGTTCGGGTCGACACATTCAACACCAAGCAACTCGCCGCCGCAGCAAAACACGGCAACCCGGAAGCCGCCCGGTATCCATTGGCCGTGTTCGTCATGGCAACCGGAATCATCAATAGGTTCACCGGGTTCTTCAACACCCGGTTCCCCGCCGCCGCCGTCAGCCGGCTCGCCGCATTCCTGGCCCCACAATAAGGGGTCGGTTAACAGAAAAAGCAAAACAAGGAAGCTTCTGATCAACATAATATTTTCCTGCTTGAAAAGCGATAAGCATAACCTACCATAAATTCAAGCTGGTGAAAACTAATTCGTCGTTAGGGGCAGGGCAATCGACCTCTCGCGAAGACTGCTTAAAACGCTTCGAAAATATTGACAGGTCGACAGACCGAGCGATTAGCCGAAAGGTTCCGAGACGACTATGCCAAAAACCTTTTCCCAGGCGAAAAAACGGACCTTGATCCATCAAAGGTGTGCCGTTACGCCGACCCGCCGACTTCGGCGTCCGGCAAAGCGCAGCAATTCTCCCGACCAATCTTCTGAAGTCGATCGCGAAGGTATGCAATCGACTTCAGCCGGTTGCTTGACTCGATTGCGCAGGTGTGCAATCGATTTCAGACGCCGGCTTGATTCGATTGCGCAGGTGTGCAATCGACCCAAGACCCCGGCTTGATTCGATTGCGCAGGTGTGCAATTGACTTCAGCCGCCGGATTGATTCGATTGCGCAGGTGCGCAATCGACTTCAGACGCCGGATTGACTCGATTGCGCACGTGTGCAATCGACTTCAGTCGCCGGATTGACTCGATTGCGCACGTGTGCAATCGACTTCAGCCGCCGGATTGACTCGATTGCGCACGTGTGCAATCGACTTCAGACCGTGGATTGACTCGATTGCGCAGGTGTGCAATTGACTTCAGCCGCCGGCTTGACTCCATTGCACACCTGTCTTTTCAACCCGGAATTTTCGATTTTTTTTGTCGTAAACTATTCTTAGATAGAAGGCTACCGGGGTACATCATAGAATTTGTAAACGTAAT
>JAAUYB010002414.1_pt1 | contig 93873 bp, 51 predicted proteins | sample 7278071 | NCBI WGS metagenome assembly JAAUYB01 (sample SAMN14350121, study PRJNA611818) | marine sediment metagenome | isolation source: surface marine sediment (1.8m) | place: French Polynesia: Moorea | collected 2018-08
AGACGTCATGGTTCGCCAATCCGACTCAGCCAACGAACGCAATCGTCAGGTCGATATTCAAGGAGCGTTTTTACGACTCATTCCACAATCCGAAGAGCAAATGCGATTCCTGCCTGGAAGGGCGCCGTGCCCACCTTCAAGGACGACATGTTTGCGCTACGCCGCGTCTTCTATAACACCATCTTCCCGGTACACGTCATGTGTGCCCTGGGCGACTTCAGCAAGGTCGGTTTCTTTGCGCACATGACCCGGGAAAAGGGACTTCCCACTACGGTCAACAAGGTCGGTGAAGATACGGACGACCCCGTGGGTTCCATGGACCGCATCATCGAGGAGTTGAAGACCGATGTGGCGGAGAAACGCTATCAGAAAGCGGATTTCCACTACATGTCCGACCAGAAACTCAAAGAGAATGTGGAAGCTCTGGCTACCTTCATGACCAATTCCGCCGACCTGGCCGCCGAATGCATCTACCCTCCCGATTATCGCGCCTATTACACCACGCCGCTCTCGGTTGGTTACGGCATGCTGGGTCCCGCTCATTTCCTGAAAACCTGGAACGGTGAATTGCCCGAGGATGTGGAGAACCGTATTCTTGAACTGGCGGGCAAGGTCAATGAAAAGGATTTTGCACCCGGTCTCTTTGCGGGCTCCAGCGGCATCGCTTGGGTTCTGCACTCCTGGGGCCGTGAAGAGTTGGCCGAAAAGATCATGGAGACCACCTACAAATCTCATCTCTTGTTCGAAAGCGCGGATTTGTTCTTCGGCGCCGCCGGCTGGGGCCTGGCCGGCTTGTATTTCTATCACAAGACCGGCAAGGAAATGTATCTGGACTACGCAAAGCGCGCGGCTCAGGGTATTGTAGAAAAGCTGACGGAGGAAGAGAACGGCGGCCTTTCCTACAAAAACCTGGACGGAGAAACCTACTTCGGGCTGGGACACGGCGCGGCGGGCATCGCCCTCTTCATGCTTCGTCTCTATGAGAAAACCCGGGAGGCCGGCGTTCTGGATGTCGCCAAACGCTTGATGGAGTACGAACTGAGCAACAGTCAGGAATTGGACGGCAGTATTGTGTGGGCGCAGTCTTTAGAAGACAGCCGCATCTACCCCTACTTCCGTCACGGCAGCGCGGGCATCGGCATGACTCTGATCCGCTTCTACAAAGTGCTTGGCGAGCAGCGTTACCTTGACCTGGCCCGGGACGCCGCCGTCTACCCGGGCCAACTCTACAGCGTTCTCCCGGGCCTGTTCTCCGGCCTGACGGGTATCGGCGAATTCATGCTGGACCTTCACATGGTAACCGGCGAGGAGAAGTACAAGGACAGCGCCCGGAATATGGCCGACAAGGCCAATCTCTACAGTGTCAGCCACGCGGGCGGCCGCGCCTTCCCCGGCGACGAACTGCTGAAGCTGTCGGCTGATTTCTGCACCGGTTCGGCGGGCATCGCCCAATTCTTCCGCCGCCTGCTGAAGCCGGGCCCCTTCCTTTTCCTCGATTGCTTCGAAGACTGATTGCGATTCATTGCCTAAATCTACCAAAATACTGTTCCGGAAGACCCCATGGAGGTTGAATGATGTCGGCCCTTGCTTTACTGCTGTGTCTTGCCCTTGAAAACGGTGATATCACCACCGTGCGCGATTACGAAGCCCCACCGATCGATGCCGTGTTGAGCATGCCCTTTTCCATGGACTACGGCTCGGACGGCAAGCTCTTCGTTCTCGACGGCCGTGAATCCCGCGTTCTCGTGTGGGGCAAGGACGGCAAGTTCCTCAAAGCCTTCGGTTCCTATGGCCAGGGACCCGGCCAGCTTGTGAACGCGGCCAAAATCTCGGTCTCCGAAAATGAGATCTGGGTGTGGGACTACCGGCACTTCATGAGTGTCTTCGATTTGGAGGGCAACTACAAAACCCAATACAAAAAGGTAGGTATCGAGCCCCGCCACATGGCGCCGTTGGCCGACGGCCGCGTCATGTTGGGCAGCCGTCACCTGAGACAAACCGGCGATACCATGATGATGCTGTATATGTACAATCCGGCCGACGATTCTCTGGAAACCCTGTTCAAGATGAAAAACGAAGCCTGGATGACCGGCGTAAAAGAGGACCTCAGCAAGGGCAGCCTGGAGATGAATCTCAAGGCCTTTCCTCCCGACATCGATCTTCAGAGGGACGATAAAGGCAACTGGTATTTCGGCTTCGGCCAGGACGCTTCGATCTATCGCTTGGATGAGAACGGCAAAACCCAAGAAGTTTTGAAATTCAACCTGCCCGAACAAATAGTCACCGACAGCGACCGGGAATTGATGGCCGATGTCGACTTCCCCATGCCGAACGGCAAACGTTTCGCCTTCAAGGATTTCCCGGGCATCAAATTCGATTACAGCCACACCAAGGCCTACTATACCCACTTTCTCATCAAGGGCGACAAGATCGCTTTCGTGCTCACGCCTATCGGCAGCCTGACCGGCTTAAACAACGGCTTCTCCCGGGCAACCTTCTACATTGCCGACATGAAGACCCAAAAGGTCATCGAGCGCGGCCGTTACGAATTCCCCCTCGATTCGCTGGTCTATTACCGCAACGGCCGGATTCTGGGGTGCATCGTAGGCGAAGAAGACAACTTCCAGGTTAAGGAGTTCGCACTCAAGGGTATGTAGGAACGGCCCTCGGGCCTTCCTCTTCCTCCTCAAACCGTTTCCCCACCTCGTAAACCGAAACCGGGCTCGGCCCGTGATTCTCGGAAGGACACACATGCCAGGCCGAATCCTGTCTATCGTTGGCCCCCATAAAGGTTTGTTGATCTGGATCTTGATCCTGAATGCGGTGATTTCCGCCTCGGCCGCTTTTATCGATCCCGTCGCCATGAAAATGTTGATCGATGACGGTTTGATGAAACAAGACTTCAACCTGTTCATCATCCTCGTCGTGGTGATCATCGGCTTCGGCATCTTGCTCCGTCTGGGTTCCTTGTGGCAGCAGTTGCTTTCCCAGAAACTGCGCAACTCCGTCTCCCGAACCCTGGCGACGCGCATGTTGGAAGTGTATTACAAGGTTCCCTATGACGAGGTCAGCAAGAACAAGGACGGCTATCATCTTTCCCGGGTTTACGAGGAACCTAACAAGGTTTCCCAGAGCGGCATCTCCCTGATCGTGGGTCTCTCGGAGGCAATCGTCACCTTCATCACGGCCCTGTGCGTGTCTTTGTGGCTGTCGTGGCGCGTGACCGTCATCCTCTCGGTGATCGTACCGATTCTCTATTACCTCTCCAAAAAATTCGGCGCCAAGATTACTCGCCAATCCAAGGAAGAAAACGAGGCCGAAGCCAACTTTCGAGGCGGACTGGGTCGCGCCGTCGAATCTTACAAAACCATCACCACCTTCAGCCTGGAGAAAAAGGCACGCGGATCGTTGTCGTCGGCCTTGAACAACTACCTCAGCATCCTCTACCGCCGCGTCAAAACCTCGGGCATCTACAACACCATCAGCGGCGTCTTCCTCTCCCTGGCTGAATCCGTGGTGCTGGTTGTTGCCGCCCTCGACGTGCTGTTCGGCACCATGACCGTGGGCGGTCTACTGGCCTTCATGTCGGTTTTCTGGAAATTGATCGCATCCGTGATGGGCATCGTGGGCAAACTGCCTGAATTTGCCAAGGTGAGCGGCTACATCATGCGCATGGAAGAGTTCGAAGCCCTGGCCAAAGAGCGGGAAGCCAACAGCAACACCACCATCACCCTAAAAGACATGAGCTTCGGCTATCAAACCAACACCATGTTCAAGGATTTCAACCTGAACCTGGCCGCCGGCGAAAAGATGCTGATCCTTGGCCCGAATGGTTGCGGCAAGAGCACCCTGGCTCATATCATCACCGGTTTCCTCAGCGCGGAAGGTAAGGTTGACGTTTTCGATCTGAACCGCGTCAGCGCCATGACGGCGCCCCTGGCTTTTTTCCAGGGCACGCTTCGAGAACATCTGGATCTGGACAATCTGACCGAAGAAAAATCGAAACTGGCCTGGGAAATGATTCGCGACTTCCAAATGGAAGAGAATCTGGATCGCGACCCGGCCACCTTCTCTGAGGGAGAGAAGCGCAAGGCATACGCCGCCATGACCCTGCTCAAGGACGCCGATCTCTATCTGCTTGACGAACCCCTGGCCGCCGTCGATGTAGGCAGCAAGGATGCCCTGATGGATTGGATCTTCAAGCGCACCGCGGGAAAGAGCCTGATCGTTATCATGCACGGCGATGAATCTTTCTACAAGCACTTCGACCAGGTCGTCGATCTGCCCAATCTGAAACAACTCGAACTCGTGGAGGTCTGATCCCGGAACGCCCCGGGGTTGTTCAGAATTTCGTTCCGGGCGCGTTGTCAGGCGTGATGATGTGCCGAGGAAGTTTTGGGCGCGTTGCGGGGCGCAACATGGAGAGCGCCTATATTTCGGACTTATGTTGCGTTCCCCCTTACAGGTTCACCCGGAATATGACCCCATGTTCGCGGCGGCTGGGGTAGAATCATGCTCATGTCGAGGTCAGCATGAGCCATCTCACCGATTTTGAAGAGTTGATCGCCCGCATTCCCAATCCGCCTACCGCCGATTACATGCGCGAGGCCATGGCCTGCTATATGGCCGGCGCCTATCGCGGGTGTATCGTTTTGAGCTTTATCGCTTTATTTGACGACCTGCTGCAAAAGCTGGGCGAGTTGGCCATGGTCAACAGCGAGGCCAAACGCATCTACGCCCATGCCCAGAAACTTCAGGAGGACCAGAAGGTCTTCGAGCGTTTTCTGATCAAGGAATTGGGCCGGACCCACCTGATTCCCGAATTGGATGCCCAGACCCTGGACCTGATTCGCTCGCGGCGCAATCGCGCCGCGCATCCCTCCGGTCACCAACCCAGCGCCGAGGAAGCGCGGTTTATCTTCCAAACCGTGGTCGACCAGTTTCTCAGTCAGCCCCTGTTACGTACCACCCAATTAGTCGACGATATCGCTCAGCGCCTGGCCAATACCTATTTCTTTACCTCTGAATCCGTGAAGAACAACGCGGAAATCGTCCGTCGCGAGATTCGCCTGCTGCATCGGGAAGCCCGGCCCGCGCTGCTGGCGACGCTGCTGGATAAAGTCCTCGATTCCAATCCGACCATTGCCCGCAATGCGCGGCGCTTTATCCTGGGCCTTGCCGCCCTGGACGATCCCGACCTGAACGACGCCCTGCGCAAGCGCGTGATCAGCGCCCGCGCCGATGACGCCGCCTACAGTCGCCTGGTGCTGTCCCTGATCTCGGCTAACGGCAAACTGGGCGGGAATTTGGACGAAGCCTGCCGCCAACGGCTGCTGGAAGTATTGGCCGACCGTACCCGAGAAATCGGTCCCAATCTCAACCCTTCTCAATTGGATCACCCTGTTCGCGTACTGGGGTCCATTCGTCAAAGCCAGGGCGAGACGGAACTTTGCGAACAATTCGGCGACGAGGTGAGCCGATGCCTGGAAAAATTCCCCTATGTCAGTTACTTCGGACCCGTGTTCGGCGCCCTGCCCCGGTTTCGCGACACCTATGTGGGGGTGTTGCTGGATCAGGCCGGTTCGTTTGAATTCGACGAGGCCAACGCCTTTGCCGATGCGGTTCCCGAATTGGACGAGCAATTGGGCGACATACTGACCGGCGAGGAAGCCTTTCGCCTGATTACGGCCGTGGTGGACGCCGCCCAGAACGGCGCCTTTGCCTCCATGGACCTGAAGAATACGCGCTTCGCGGCCCTGCCTCAAGTGCGTGCCCGGGCTCTTGCTTTTACCCGTGAGGAACCCGCACGAGCCTTGGAAACGGCCGGCGGCGCCGACAAGTTGGCGCACCTGACCGCGGCCTACCTGAACGATGACAAAAACTGAAACCTGTCCGGAATCTCCCTAGCGGCGCACGATCCAAAGATCGGAATCGCTGACATCAACCATGATCACCAGGGCGCGTCCCTCCGGTGTGAGGTCCTTTGCGAAGACATGTCGCGTGGCGGTCTGTCCGGCGAATAGATCGGCGCCCGTTCGACGGTCGCGCCTCGGCTTAACCGTTCCAAGTGGTTCGAATCAAGGTGATAGCGGTAGATATCGGGATTGCCTTGCGGGGGCGCCGCAAAGACCAGGTTACTGCGGTCCGGCGACCAGCGGGGGATCGTACCGAAATTCAGGTCGAATTGGTTCAGGCGGCGCGGTTCGCTCCCGTCGCTTCGAGCGACCCAGGCTAAGGTGCTGCCCCCCGGTTGGATAAGAAGACATCAACCGGCGGTCTGCAAAGCAACCGGTTCAGCGGCTTCTTTCCGATCCTCATCCAAGGGTAGGTAGAAGGTCATGCGGGTGCCCTTGCCGGGCTTGGAGTCCACCTCGATCCTGCCGTTGTGTTTCTTGATGATGTTCCACGTGCTGTAAAGCCCCAAACCTCTGCCCACGCCCTTGTCCCTGGTGGTGAAAAAGGCTTCAAAAATACGATCCCGGCATTCCTCGGGAATACCGGTGCCGCTGTCCCGGAAGACCACTCGTGCTTCGCCGGCCGATTTTTCGGCGCTGATATACAAAAGAGCCGGAGCCCGGCTGCCCTCGTTCGAGCGACGTTCCAGAATGGCCTCGCAACCGTTCAGCAATACGTTCGTCCAGGCCAGGTTCAGCTTGGCGGCCTGACAAACGCGTTGCATCGGGCCGTCCAGGTCCAGCTTGAATTGGATCTGGTGGTATTGGGATCTGATCAAATTGACGGCCGTGCGCAGGCCCTCGCAAATGTCGGCGGGCCCGCTTTTGGTGCGGTTGAGGCTGGAGAACATGCTCATGTTCTCTACGACCTCGCCGATACGCCGCGAGCCCTCGTAGGCCGTGTCCACGTGGTCTTGCATCATGTTGAAATATCTCATAATGCGCGCAATGACCTCAGTGTCCGCTTCTTCCCCGGCCAACTCCAAGAGAAAATCCTTGAAGTTTGCCAGTGAATTTTCCAAGTTTTGCAGACCACCCGAGATGAAGTTATTGGGGTTGTTGAATTCGTGAGCGATGCCGGCGGTGAGCGTACCCAGCGCCGCCATCTTCTCATTGACGACCAGGCGGTCCTGGGCCTTGATCAAAGCCTCGTTTTTCGCGGAGATTTCCTGGTTCTTGCGTTGTAGCTCCATAAGGAACCGCGCCCGGTTCAGTGCAATGGCGGCATGATCGCGGTAAATGCGCAGTCGGCGTGTGTCCGAGAGCGCGGCGTTTTCCACGTCCCATACCATAACGCCGACCGTTCCCTCCGCACCCTCGATGAACATGGAAATCATTTCGGAAGCGCTCCATTTACCCACGATTTCTTCAGCGGGCAGGCCCTTCTGATTCACGATATGGTAGATGCCGTCTCCCCAATCCTCGCCGGAATCCATGTAACGACTTTTAACCTGTTTCGGGGTAAGGGAAATTGTTTTGGCCTCGTCCCAAGGGCCGCCGACGGCCGCTGACGCGATAAATCTGTTTTTCTCCAAAACGAATAAGAGGCCTCTCCGCTCCTCCTGAAAAAGCAGTGAGCCTTCCCGCAAGAGGCCGTCGAAAATTTCTCTCGGCTCTCTAATTTGTGTCACGCGCTTGATGATTTCGTCCAGGTGAGCCAGGTCGTCGTTGGAGGATTTCAACTCTGCTGTCCGCCGGACTACTTTTTCTTCCAGGTTGCGATTGGTCCGCGTCAACTCCGCGGCAAATTGCTTGATCTCGAAACTGTAATAGGCCAGGATGAGCGCAACCAGAGTTTTACCCGTAATGAAGAGTGTGTAGATTCTGATTTCGTAATCGGTATCGACACCAAGGAAGTTAGCGGGCCCCTGTTTGATGAGCAGAAGGGATTCCAAACAAATAAGCGTAATACCGATCATGGTATAGGACGGCGGTAGACGGGTTGCACTCCAACCGAGAATGAATACCGGTAAAAAATCCAGAACGACCACTTCTATCGATGTGGTTACGGGAATGTAGAGATTGGCCAGAGCCATCAGGATCATAAACAGGACCCAAGCCATTGCCTCCCGGGCCCTGGGTGTTTTCAAGCGGTTCCAATGTCCCCGCGCGAGATAGAAGACCGCGGTGACCCCCGGATGAATGATAAAAGCGCCGACCAGATTACCGATATACCAGATGAACCAGTATTCGAGATAAGCATGCCAGGCGATCCTTCCGCTCTGACAAAGACCGAAAACGCCGATCGTTGCCGATACGGCGCAATACAAGGAAAAGCCGCCGAACAAACCCCAAAAATTGGCAATGCGAATGGCCAGTGGCCTGGGGACATGATGTTTCATGACCTGGACCGTAATCAGGATACCGAAAATATCACTGGCGACCGAATAGGGGATGAATGTCAAAGGACTTTTGAGAATGGTGAATTGGCTGATGAGCAGGCCGCAAACAACTGCCGGGATAAGCCGGGTACCGCGTATCGCCATCCCGGATGTAACAACGCCGGCCGGTAGCCATACATCGAGGGAGGGGCCGAAAGCCTCTCGGCTGATCCAAACCGCCCCAATGAAAAACGAGGTAAAAAATAGAAACTCAAAAAGGTTTTTCAGATGTTTCGGCATGTCTCATTCTTTCGGGAATAATAAGATCACGATGCCGGAGGTTCGAGGCGTCACCGAACCGAACCCCTTATATAAAAAAGGTTCAGCCGGTTACAACTGTTAGAACGGGCAAGTCTTCCATTGAGCGTCTTGCCGATAACCGCGGCATCCTCTAGACTTTTACTTATCGACCAAATCAGGGGGAATCTGATGCATCTTCTTTTGTGCTGTCTCTTTTTCGCCTCGCCGTCCGAGGCGCCGAAGCGGGTTCGCGACCATGGTATCGTCATCGGCGTCCTGCCCACGGGGGCCCGTAATGCCATCACCGATGTGGCCGGTGTGCAGGTGGGTCATGTGACCCTTGTGTCCGGCGACCATATCCGTACCGGCGTCACGGCGATCCTGCCTCACGGCGGCAATATCTTTCAGCAGAAGGTTCCGGCCGGCATCCATCTGGGCAACGCCTTCGGCAAGCTGGCCGGATACACCCAGGTCAAGGAACTGGGCAACATCGAGACACCGATCGTGCTGACAAACACGCTCAGCGTGCCCACCGCGGCCAATGCCCTGATTACCTACACGCTTCAACAACCGGTCAACGCCGATGTGCGTTCCGTGAACGCCGTCGTGGGTGAGACCAATGACGGGCGCCTGAACGATATTCGCGGTCGTCATGTCACCGAGGATCACGTCTTGCAAGCCATTGCCGCGGCAAAGAGCGGTCCGGTTGCCGAAGGCAGCGTGGGCGCGGGTACGGGGACCCAATGTTTTCGCTACAAGGGCGGCATCGGCACGTCCTCTCGCGTGGTGCCGAAGGACAAGGGCGGTTATACGGTGGGGGTGCTGGTGCAATCCAATTTCGGCGGCGTCCTGCAAATCGCCGGCGTGCCGGTGGGCCGCATCATGGGCAACCACTACCTGGCCAGGCGTCCCAAGGCAACCCCGGACGGCTCCTGCATGATCGTAGTGGCTACCGATGCCCCGCTGACCGCCCGCAACCTGGAGCGGCTGGCCAAACGCGCCATGTTGGGCCTGGCGCGGACCGGCGGCATTGCCTCCAACGGCAGCGGCGATTATGTCATCGCCTTCTCCACGGCCGAGGGCGTGCGCATCCCCTACCGCCCCGAAAACATGCAGCGCGATATTCAGGTCTTGCGCAACGAGGCCATGACCCCCCTATTCCTGGCCGTGATCGAAGCAACGGAGGAAGCGATCCTCAACTCCATGTTCACCGCCGAAACGGTGACGGGCAACGGGCACACCACCCCGTCGATTCCCCTGGACAAGGTGCTGCCGATCTTGGAAAAACACGGCGTGCCGATCCGGCGGGCCGAAAGATAAAGTCTGCTTGCAGCAATTAGATTGGATTCATTCTTCCTTTTTTCTATCTTCATGGGTCGAAGACCTTCCTCGGGCAGGAGGAAGCCACGAGTTGTCTGAGCCTCGGTTGAAGAGTTGGCCGGTATAGGCGATGTCTTGGAAATAGTCGTCCATGGCGGGGGAGAAGGGCCTGGTGCCTCCCAGCATTTCGGCATTCATTTCCCTATTCCCTGGAAAATCTCTTATGGTTACTCGGTCAGGGTCGGTAGTGAGGAAATCCGAGGAGCGGGATTCCGCCCCAATCGCCTCTCGATGACCCCTGGATGTCGGCAGGGGTATCCTGGCCATTGCCTCGGGTCCGGTAGCGCCCATGACGGACATTTTGACGCGCTCTTTTTCACGACTTCGAATATCCCCGATGGTTCTTTCATCCAGGTTTCCGTATGCATGTTCCATATAGTCGCGGATGAACGGGTGACCTCGCACCGCGGACATGGCGTCGTTGGAGAAATTCTCACTGTGTTCCAGCTTGTCCCAACCTAAACGAAGCCCTTCGGGGGCGTGCAGATTAGAGAATAAGTCGGCTCTTTCCCCCGGGGTATTGTCAGAATCCATATAGGTGCCGCCTTCATTATTCAGGATCTCCAATCTAGCCAGATCCGAGAGCGCTCCGGCGGCGCCGCCGTTGACACCACCGCTGTCAACGGTCGGCAGATCCCTCATTGCCCGGCCGAAACGCTCACTGGATTCCGCCAGTTCCTCGACATGGCGGATTCGAACGCCTGCTCTGACAAGACCCTCCAGGTCACCTCGGGAAACTTTGGCGGAATTGCGATCCAGCCAGAGATTGATTTTGGAACCTCTTGCCGCCTCCGCCCACTGCCCGATACTGCGAATACGATCCGAGGGAACCTTACCGCCCAACCAGATGAAATGCATCAACGGGGGAATTTGCCCCCCGTCGCCGGTTAATTTTTCCGATGAAACATCTGGCTTCGCCCGTTCTTGTCGGGGTAACACCCTGGGACCCGAGCTACGACTCAATCCGTAGGCTCCTCCCAAGAGCGCGGGGACGCCGACCATAGCGGCCAGGGCAATGGGATTGGTAAGACCATATGCATAACCCAGTCCGGCCAGGCCGCCGCCGATGATACCACCGCCGAGAAGTCCTCCAAGTCCGGCCCATCCGTTTGCCTGAATGGGTGCGCTTGATCGAGGTGTTTGACGAACCCGTGTGGGTTCGGCTTCACTCCTCGGGGAAGCTGTATTTTCTTGTCGTTGAATGGGTCCAAGGATTGAACCTGACATTGGCTTCCATTCAGGCCGAGGCTTCTCCGGCGGGAAGACAGAGGTGTTTGCGAGCCCTCCTTGAAACCTTTCGGCGTGTTCTCTCTTCCGTTCCCAGAATTCGTCCATCTTTGCCTGTAGCACACCCAGACGCGCCCGCTGATCCGGTGTTATCTCTCCGGTATTTTCCTTGAGCTGAAGGCCGAAGGCCTCGTGCTTATGATGCAGAAATAGATCATCCTCAGTTGGCGGTAACCGAGTGCTCCGTGGGGAGGTATCTTCATGGATCTCATCGGCAACAGCCGGTGAGGTGACTTTCGGCAAAGCAGACTTTTGTTGTTGTCGAGGCATAAACCGCCTACTTTCGAGCTGATGGAGGCTATTAAACTTGGGTCATTTTTTAAAAGTAGGCCCAAGAATTAAATTTGTCAAGTTTGGTTATGGTTGATAAGTCTCACCTGATCAATCAACGAAAAACGGGACCGGATGACTCCGATCCCGTTCCTATCGATTTTGTTCTGTGTTCAGAGTTGAGATTTACAGCCCCTGGTAGTAGATAGCCCCGGTGGTGTACCAGCTGTAACAGGATTCATCCAGATCCGCAATGATCGCCGTATCTCGATCTTGAATGGCAACCTTCAGGCCGAACCCATTGCCGCCGCTGCCGCCGGTGATCTTGGTTTCGGTGGTGCTTGAATTGGTGATTTCGTAGTGATAGACGGCGTTGATGAGAGACGTTCCCACCAATACATGGAGTTTGTAGCCATCTTTCTCCACGGCCACGCTGCTGCCGAACGTATCGAGATCCATGCCGTCACTCGCCAACAGGAAGTCGTCCAGGACGTAGGACGGTGCGTTGTAGGCATAGATGTAAACCGCACCCACGGCATCGCCGTTGTCCACGTAGCTGGGTGCGCCCACGACCAGGTATTCACCGTCGTCGGTAATGTTGATTGAGGAACCGAAATCTTCGGTGCTCGTATAACCGGTGAGTTTCTGATGGAGCGGGAAGGTGTAGCTGCTGTTTGAGAACACCCAGACAGCACCCTCGCCGGAGGTGTCATAGCCGCCCACAAAGAGGAATCCGTTACCGTATTTCAGTTCGCTTACCACCGACAAATCGGTGGGATAATCGATGGTGGATTGCCAGGCGTAGGAAAAGCTTGTGCCGTAGGAAAGAACATAGGTGTAAATCTGACGGTCCCCGCTTGCGTCGATGATCATGGTTCTGCCGTTTACATCGATATGATGACCGAAGTCAGCGTGGGGATTGCTGCCGAAGTAGGGCAGGTTCTGCTTCGGTACATAGCCGTTGCCGGTGTCGTAGTACATATAGACCATGCCGCCGCCGGATTGGAACGGCGCGCCGACAATCGCAAGTTTTTCTTCGATGGCAACCGAGGCGCCGTAAAGATGAGAGGCAAAGGAAGGCGTTAATTTCTGGTGCGTTCCGTTCGTCCCCTTGAAGATATACACTTCTCCCTCCAAGCTGTCATGGCCGGGGTTTCCCACGATGATATTGTCGCCGGAGGTATCCAGGGTAGCTCCGATGATGTCGTCATCATTCGCGGGATTCCAAGGAGAGAAACCGGGACATAGTTTGGTTTGGCCGACGGCCGTTTGACTCAGGAAAAGACAGATAATAGAAATCATCACAAGACGATTCAGCATAAAATCTCCAAAAAAAAGTGTTTTGCTTGCATTCACAGCCTCTCGCCCTTCAAGGCTGCGCCGATGTCATTGGTTTGATTTTTTTCGGAAGAAATGTGGCGGGAGGGCGCACTTCTCCCGTTGCCGGAATCCAGGCATAACGGCCTGATGATGCCGGTAGTTAGTTAAGGACGCGTCAAGCGATCCGACAGGAAAAACGCAATCTCCGATGGAGGGGGCTCAAAAAATATTTTTTAAACGGATCGACTCAGGCTGCCCATACCGAAGCTTGATTAACCATGGTTGCGATCGGGGGCTGCTCGACCCCGATCCTGGAAGATACAATCAGCTGGGGGAGCGGGTGGGATGAGTTCTTCGAGTTTGCCGCTGTGGGCATCATAGATGTTCCCGGAAACAATCAACTCATTGGAAACGTCCTGATGACCTGCCTGGTTGATGGAACCGCTTCTCCCATCCTTGAGGCGGTCCCGCGAATCAGGTTATCTACTTGCGCAGGCGACAATCTGTGGACTCTTGCTCCCCCTGTGAGTTAACTTACTTATTCCGGCATCTGTGAAGAATGATGCTCTATAATCATCCAGCGTTCGCCATTCCAGCGATATACGAAGGTGAAGCGTGCAGTCACGACGGCACCATCTTTGAACGTAAAGGTATAGATGCCTGAGTTGATTGCTAGTTGGCCAAAGGTACGTACGTTTGCCTCATCAATTTTACCCACGGGCCCTTTGGCAAGAAAATGAACAAAATAATCCTCGATTTCTTCGTGGTTGTGGCGAACCTTATTGGATACGGTCGGAAGCAGGATGGCGTTGCTTTCATAGAGAGTTGCGACTTTTTTGGGTTCTCCGGTCTGTAGTGCATTATTCCACTCATCGAACAGTGCTGTAATTACCGATTCGCTCATGTTTGAACTCCTGAAACTTGTTGGCGCCGGGATGGGGAAAGTTGTTCAGCTTTCGCCTTCGCGTTCAGCCCATTGAGCCGGGGAGAAGGTTTTTATTTTCAGGGCATGGATCTGGTTGCTGTCCATCAGATCGCGAAGGGGTTTGTAGACGGCCTGGTGTTTTTTTACCCGGCTCATACCTTCAAAGGCATCCGTGGCAATTTCAAGTTCCCAGTAATCGCCGGTGCCTCGCGCATCATCCAATTTCAGGCGCACATCGGGGAACGCCGCCTTCAAACGCTCGACAATGGTCTCTCCCATGCTCACGATAGGTCCTCCCAAGCGGCCCGGCCGCTGATTTGCCCCCTATTCTTACAAAACCGGCACTCGCGGGCAAGTTGCAACTTGAACAGCCGGGGTAATTCCCGGTAATTCTCGCCGATGGTTGCTCCAATGTGCAAGCCCCGTTATAATTTGGGGCTTCGATGAATTGTTTTGGACGAGGTATCCATGTCAGAAGTACGCGTTCGCATTGCACCGTCTCCCACGGGCAGTCCCCATGTGGGAACGGCTTATATTGCTCTTTTCAATTATTGTTTCTCAAAATCTCAGGGCGGCTCCTTCGTGCTGCGCATCGAGGACACCGATCAGGCTCGTTCGCGTCCGGAACACGAGGCCATGATTCTGGACGCCTTGCGCTGGACCGGCTTGCGTTGGGACGAAGGCCCGGATCTGGGCGGCCCCTACGGCCCCTATCGCCAAAGCGAACGCACTGAACATTATGTGAAACACGCCCAAATCCTGTTGGACAACGGCAGCGCCTACAAATGTTTTTGTACCCCCGAGCGCTTGGACCGCTTGCGTAAGGAACAAACGGCCGCCGGCGGCAACCTGGGTTATGACGGTTATTGCCTGGGCTTGACACAACAGCAGGTTACCGAAAAGGAAGCCGCCGGTGAATCGTTCACCGTTCGCCTGAAGGTGCCCGCCGTGGGCGAATGCGTCATCCAAGATCGCCTGCGCGGCGATGTGACTTTTGACTACACCACCATCGACCACCAGGTGCTGTTGAAGTCCGACGGATTTCCCACCTACCACCTGGCCAATGTGGTCGACGATCATTTGATGAAGATCACCCATGTTATTCGCGGCGAAGAATGGCTGCCCAGCCTGCCCAAACACATTCTGCTCTATGAGGCATTCGGCTGGCAGGCGCCCGAAGTCATTCACCTGCCCCTGCTGCGCAACGAGGACAAGTCCAAGCTGTCGAAGCGCAAGAACCCTACGTCCATTCTCTACTACAAAGAGCTGGGAATCCTGCCCGAGGCCTTGATCAATTTCCTCGGCATGATGGCCTACACCCTGCCTTCCAACCAGGAAATCTTCATCCTGGAGCAAATGGTCGACAGTTTCGACATCGACCGTGTGCACCTGGGCGGCCCCATCTTCGATCAAGCCAAGCTCGGTTGGGTCAACCAGCAGCATATCGGCGCACTGGCTCCCGAGGCCATTTACGAGCGGCTCGTTCAATGGCGCTTCAACAAGGACTTCTTCATGAAATTGATGCCGGTCATGGCCCCGCGTATGCACAAATTGGGCGACTTCATGCAGGTCTGCGATTTCATGTTCTATTCCGAGGTCCAATACGATACCGCGTTACTGGCTCCCAAGAACAAGGAATTGGAAGATACCCGCGACTTCCTGCAGAAATTCATTTGGGAATTGGAAACCCTCCTGAGTTTCGAAAAACCCCATATCGAGCGTGCTTTCAAGAAGGTTGCCGAAATCCACGGCTGGTCTCTGCGCGAGGTAACGCACGCGGCGCGCGTTTCTATTTGCGGAAAAACGGTCGCGCCTCCGCTATATGAAGTGATGGCCCTGCTTGGCAGCGATATTTGTCGTAACCGCATGCTGGCGGCCGTCAAAACGGTCGGTGAGTTAGGTAAGAAGAAGATGAAGAAATTCCAAAGCGCCTGGCAGAAAGCCTCGGCGGATTGGGAAGCATCTCAGGAAGAACCTCCGGCCGAAACCGAATAAAGCGGAGTGCACCTCATGAAATCCTTTTGCTTGATCCTTCTGATCATTGTTCCTCTATGGGCTCAAGAAGAAGATCCCAACCGCAAATTGGTCTTTTTGGCGGAAGACGGTGACCTGGACGGCCTGAAGAAGGCTATCGAGGCAGGCGGTGATATCAACGGCAAGAGCCGTTTCGACATCACCCCGTTACACCAGGCCGCGCGCGAGGGCCATCTGAATATAGTCACCTGGTTGGTGGATCGGGGAGCGGTCATCGATAACGCGGATTATTACGGTTGGACACCCGCCATGTTGGCCTCCAGTGAGGGACATTTGCCGGTTCTCAAATTCCTGGCCGAAAAAGGCGCAGACCTGAATGCGGCCGACAAGGAAGGCATCACCGTATTGATGTGGGCTTGCGCCAACTTGCAGATGGATACGGCCGCCTGGTTGTTAGAACGGGAGGGTATCGACCTGGACGCCCGTGACAATCAAAATCGAGGGCCGTACCAGTTTGTGCACTATTCCGATCACAAAGAACTGAAGACCTTGGTAGCGCAAAAGACGGGTGTCACCGGCACCCGCAAGAAAGTTCCGCCGAGAGCGCCCACCGAGAGCGGTATCCTAACCCTTGTAGGTCTGGAAGACGGCAAACCCATCGATCTTTCCGATTATCGCGGCGAAGTGGTGCTGCTGGACTTTTGGGCAACCTGGTGCAAACCCTGCCACGCGGCGCTCCCCTCGCTACGTTCCTTCCACAGGAAGTCCCAAAAGAAACCCCTGCGTGTGATCAGTGTCAGCGTGGACAAGAATGCCGAATTGGTTAAGGACTACCTGAAAAAGGAGTCCATGCCCTGGACCCATTTCATCGATCCCTACGGCAAGGTTTCCCAGGCGGTGTTCAAGGTGCGGGGTTATCCCACCTTCATTGTTTTGGACCATGAAGGGAAAATTGCCTATACTGGCCGAGGCTGGTCCCGAGACAGAGCGAGAGAATTGAGCGCCGCCGTGTCAAAACAACTGCGCAAGGCCAAGAAAGCCGGTATCGTAAAAGAAGGCTGAACCTTTTCCGGGGGAGTTGCATTTGCTCCGCATTTGCCTTCTCCCACCGGATGTTCCGCCGTGATTAATATGAGCCGGCTATCAGCTTAGATTTCTCATCTCCAAAACGCGCCAGGCGGCAATATCGCGCCAGCCGATTTCCGCATTGCCCGGGCGAACCAGAAACAAACGGTCGCAACAAATTTCCGTGGGTGGATCCTCCACCTCGTTCTCCAATTTCTTGCGTCGGCGTAGTTCCAAATCTTTGTAGATGAGGCTGAGATGCGGCTTGAACTTGTAGGTTGAAGGTATGTCGGCCATGGCTCTTGCCCGTTTCGCCATATCTTCCAGCGCCTCCAGTTTGTCGATTTCCAAGAAGAAGGTTTTAAAGAAATCCTTGGAATGTTTATAGCCCGTTATCGGGATCTTCAACTCCCTGAGTCCTGTTGAGCCGGCCAGTTTAGCCAACCGGCTACGCAACACCTCGTCACTGCTTTCCCGACCCGTAAACAAAGTCACATGCGGCGTAAATGCTTCTGTATCATGGTTTCTGGCCAATTCCGCGATCACCCTTCGCAGTAATTCACCATGGTATTTGTTCGGCACGAGCCAAACCGCAAAGACGTCGGTATCCGCCATTCGCCCCCCTTGTTTTCCACCCTATTCAATCTCCATCACACGCATCAAATTCGTGCTTCCGGAGGTCCACAGCGGAAAACCCGAGGTAAGGATGGCCACATCACCCTTGCGCACCAACTCCAGGTCCATGATCCGCTGCTTCACTTCCTCAAACATCTCTTCGACAGAAGAGGGCTTTCGGATAAGCAAAGGGATCACCCCCCAATAGACACGCATACGGCGGGCGATGTGTTCGTGGATGGTCGCACCCACTAATAGGGAGGCCGGATGCCTTTTGGAAAGCTTCAGGGCGGAGTTGCCCGAGTTGGTAAAAGCCACCAATAATTGGGCGCCCATCAGGTTGGCGGTTTCGTGGGCGGCGGCGCTGATGCCGTCGGGAATATGGTGAATACTGCCGCGTGGAAGGGTCGGGCTCTGGTAGCGGTAAACCGGGTGAGACTCTGTTTCCTGGGCGATTTGCACCATGGTCTTGACAGTTCTGATCGGGTAGGAGCCGGCAGCGGTTTCACCCGAAAGCATGCAGGCGTCAGTGCCGTCCAGAATGGCATTGGCAACGTCGGAAGCCTCCGCGCGGGTGGGCACCGGGGCGTCGATCATGGAATCCAACATCTGGGTGGCGGTGATCACGAATTTCCCGCCCATGTTGGAGCGCGTAATAATTTCCTTTTGAATCATGGGCACCCGGGGGGAACCCACTTCCACGCCCAGGTCGCCGCGAGCCACCATCACGCCGTCGGAATTGCGAATGATGCCCAGCAGGTCCTTCAACGCTTCCGGCCGCTCGATCTTGGAGATGAACTGAAGGTGATGTTCACCCAGTTCATCGGCCGCTTTGCGCACCACGGTCATATCCTGAGCGTTGCGAACGAAGGAAACCGCCGCAAAATCTACTTGCAGATCTACGGCCAGCTTCAGATCCGCCAGATCTTTTTCGGTAAGACAGGGGGCGCTGATCGTGGTGTTGGGCAGGTTGATGCCTTTACGCGGCTTCAACAGACCGCCCACCTCCACCGTGGTATGCACCTCGTTTTCTTCTAACGAATCCACGTTAAGGCACAGCCGACCGTCGTCAATCAAGACCTTTTCTCCCACCGCAACATCCCTGGCGAAATAGGGATAGGTGGTTGTGACATGCCCCGCCCTTCCGATTGCATCACCGCTGGAGATAATCAACCGATCGCCTTTCTTCAAAGAAATGTTTTCCTCCAACCGGCCGATGCGGATCTTAGGCCCTTGCAGGTCGAACATTATGGGGATCTCAATCTTCAGTTCCTTTGCGGCCTCGCGAACAAGGCGGGTCAATTCGATGCGGTCCTCGGGTTCGCCGTGAGAACAATTGATACGGACCAGATCCATGCCGGCCATGATCAGCGCTCTTATTTTTTCCGGCGTATTGGTGGCGGGTCCCAGGGTACAAACAATTTTGGTTCTTCGCTTTGCAAGCGGGTTGATCGATGCTGTCATGGTGTGCCGTCCTTTCCACGGTTAGGTCTACCGAGCGGTAAACCGATCAACATTATAAACGGGAAGAGCCCCCCGTGGTAAGACCGATCATGAAAAAACCTAATATTCATTAGGTTTCAATTGGAAAAAGTCGCAAAAAAGCCTCTAATCATTGATGTTAATCGGCATTCGTCCAGGTTATTTTCCAAAGTGGTTGAAATTCAGCGTCGGCTCGACAATAATAAAGGCTCAGTCATCATTCAGTTTCTGCCTCGCCTCGGACACTCTTGAATGATTGCGTGGATGTCCTGTCTCTACCCAAAATCCGCGATCGATATGACGCGTCGTAGAAAACCGCATGGTGTCCTGCCTTTTCTGGTTGACCAGAGCTGGTTCCATACAAATAATATCAGGCCGGTTGAACAGAGAGCCGTTTTCCCAATTCAGACCATGAAGAGATCCATGCAAAAAAATATCCCCCAATCATTTGAGCCCGGACTAAATCATCGCTTTTCAGAACAGCTGCATCACAAACTCGATCATCTGGTTCGCGCCCTGGTGAGCAACGATATCGACCTGCAGTTTGCCAAACAGCAGTTGGAACACGCCTATATTCGTGAAGTGCTGAAGGCCCATCAGGGTAATATCGGGCGAACCGCCCAAGCCTTGGGTGTCCATCGCAATACCCTCTCCAAGCGCATCAAAGACCTTAAGATCGATATTCCTAAATCCAAGTGAGGTGCCCGTGAAGGTCGAAGCTTCTCCGATAGCTGTCATTCTGTTGCTTATGATTGGATCGACCGCCTGTGACAAAAAAGCCCGGTTGGATATCCAAGATTTGGATGAGCGTGTTTCCGAATTGGAATTGCGGGTTCGCGAAAACGAGGCGCGTCTTTACAGGCAGTTAGAGGAGCGAGTTGCTCAGCAAAACGCGCAACCGGAAACGCGGCCCATGCCCGCGGAGGAACCGGAAGAAGACAATCCGCCGGCTGAAGAAGAGGCGGCCGATGTGCCCGTTGAAGATCCGGAACCCGTGGAAGAAGTCATGGAGCCGATGCCCGAGCCGGAAAAAAAGGAAGACAACCCCCCCGAAACCCTGGTCGAGGGTGACTTTGACGTGTTGACCGTTTACCAAAAAGCCTACCGGGATCTGGAGGCGATGAAATATGAAGAGGCCGAAGCCGGTTTTCGCTCCATAACCGAACGCGCTCCCGAGCACAAATACGCCCCCAACGCCATGTACTGGCTGGGCGAGGTGTCTTACAGCCAATACAATTTCAATCATGCCATTGTTATTTTCCAGCGTGTGTTGTCCCAGTACCCCGATTCCAACAAGGCCCCCGACGCCCTGCTGAAATTGGCCATGTCACGGGATCGCTTGGGACAACATGAAGAAGCCATGGACGATTACCGCCGCGTGATCGAACGTTATCCCGAAACCAACGCCGCGAAACTGGCCAAAACCAGGCTCTGAATCTTATGAGGCACACGGAGTGTCGACATCCTCGACAAACCCGCATTGCCGATAGTAGCGCAGCATCCGGCTGTAATAGGCCGCGTCCATCTGGGGAAACGCGGGTTTTCCGGAGAGCGCCTCTCGGGTATTGCGAGAAAAAGCCCTAGGCGGTTTTACCGTGGAAGACGCCAGACGAATGCGACCGAAGGATTGCCAATCGGGATAGATCGGTTCTCGCCCCAAAGCCGCGCCCGGCGTGTCGGACCATTCCTCGGGGGAAACAATGGAAAGCGGAAAGCCTTCTTCACCGGCAGCGGTCGGCAACGCATCTGTCGGCGCCGGTTTCGGCGGAAGCATGTGGTAGGTTTTGCCTCTTGCCCGGAAATGTTGCGACAATTGAAACACCGCGGCGCAAATATAGTCCACGGGCGCCGGATTGAATCGGTTCTCGGGATTGGGAAATCGTCCCAGTTTCAGCGATGCCCGAATCAAGGCGGCTTCCAAGTCGCGTGTATTGGCCGCACCGCTTCGGCTATGGCCGGATACCGAACCCAAGCGGTAGATATTACAAGGTAAGCCGCGGTCTTGGGCTTGCCGCACCAGGCGTTCGGCCGCCCATTTGCCCAGGGCAAACCCATTGCCTTTGTCGGGCAATCCATCCAAGACGTCGTCCTCGGTCCAGGTGTCACGGTCACTGAAGAGAGGCAGCCCGAACACGCTCATGCAGGAAATATGGTGATAGAGTTGGATGCGCCCCTTACAAGCCAATCGCAATAATTCTTTGGTTCCATTCAATATCACCGGTCTCAGCGTCGAATAAGATTGCCCGGCGTTGGTTTGGGGCATGATGCCGTAGATGGCATCGACCTCGGAGGCCAGGCGATTGAAAAAACCATGGCCTAAACCCAAACGCGGCAGGGATAAATCACCGGCAATCGGAATCACCCGATTCTCCGGGGGCGGACTCAAATGAAATCGGTTCAATGCCTCTCCGAGTCTCCCGACTGCCTCTCGATCGTTTCCCGCCCTGACCAGGCAATACACTCTGGCGAAGGTGCGCCGCAGCAACTCATCCAAAAGGTGTGCGCCGATGAAACCGGTCGCGCCGGTTAGCAATACAACGGCGGGTTGCCCACTACTGACATCGAGAGAAGACGGCGGTTTGATGTTCTGGTCGAGCTGAACATCATCTCCAAGACTTGCTAAAACATCGGCTCCCGTGTCCAACATCGACTGGTGATCAAAAAAGAGGCTCATCTAATGCTCCGGCCGCATGTGGCCATACTAATTTACATGAAAAAAAGATAATTTGCAACTATTTGATAAAAATAACCGGATAGAAAAGACGTCTCTGCGAATAAATGATCCCCATCTGATTCAAATGCAGAGATACGCTGGAGAGAGAAGTCGCTAAAAACCGGAACGACTGTCACAGTTCGGTAAGGTTTTCATACTTTCAAGACACTGTAATTCAAATTGTGCTTACAATTAGGACCAATCATCCAGGGAGGAGCGTCATGGGTTTGTTAAGCGGACTGCTGGGGAATGCATCCGAGATCGATGCGTCCAAAATCGAAAAACAATTCGAGCTTGTACTGGTACAGGGCGAACGAGTGGAAAAAGCCTATAAATTGATTCGCGACCTGCTGGTCTTCACCAATAAACGCCTCGTTTTGGTAGACAAGCAGGGCCTGACCGGGAAGAAGCAGCAGTTCACCTCCATCCCCTACAAGAGCATCGTGCGCTTCAGCAAGGAAACAAGTGGACATTTCGATCTGGATGCCGAGATAAAAATCTGGTTGTCCAGTACCGATGAACCGATCAGCTTGGAGTTCAAGAAAAACAAAAACGTCCACGAAATCTATCTCGTACTGAGCGGTTATGTCTTGAATTGAGACGTCTAGCGAGGCACGCCTCAGACCATCAAGGCATGTCGAGGATTGACTGCCGGGCGTACCTCGCTGTTGCAAGTGTCAAGTGGCCGGCTGCAAGAACAGCAAAAACTGATGTTTTTCTTAAAACTTGTCACTGGTAACTTGCAACTGCCGCCTTGGTGGGGAAAAACTTGACGCGTTTTTCAAGAAGTGACTCCCCAAGGCGGCTAGATCAAGCCTTGTGAAAAATCCATCCCCTGCTTCATCTGTTGTCGTGCCGGCTTGGGATAAACCAGTTCCTTGAAATGATCGGGAGATTTATAGGCCGAATAGGGCGATCCCATCACCGCCTCGCGGGTGGGCAGGGCATCCGCGCGGCTCTTCTGGAGAATCAAGGCGGCCAGATGTTTCCAGGCATCTCGCGGCGGTGCATTGCGCAGGAGTGAGGCCGCGTTGGAATGTCGCGAATCGATGCGGAAAACCCTGTGCGTGGGCAGCGGCGCATTAAGTTCGTCCAGTGCCAGATCCATGATCAGATAGGGCTTGCTTCCCTCGGCTCGAATAACCCCCGCAACCACATTGGTGATCTGATGAAAGGCCAACGATCTTTTGCCGCCGTCGTTGGTGGCCAATTGCAGGTCGTCTTCCAGAACACCTGTAAGCCGAGCTGAAATAATCTCCAAATTACTTTCCTCCTCCACGGTCGGGTCCTGGAGTTTTTCGGAAAGTTCGATCCGGTTATCGCCCGGCACGATAGATTGGCGCTGTAATTTCAGGTGAGCCTGTTCCTTTGGATCCAGCTTCAGGGTTTCCAGGCTGTCGATAACCCGGTTGGCGGCTTGCCCGTTGGTTTCCACGGCCAGGTTCAATAGCTTGTAAGCGTCTTTCTTTTTCAGGCGCGCCGGATTGACCGCCATATCACCGACCACCATCGAGCAGGCGTCCTTCAGGCCGTGAAGATGAAGAGCCTCAGCCAGTTTCAGGCTCAATTCAAAGGGGACCGGCTGACCGCCCACCTCGCGGTGCAGGCGTTCCCAGCAGTGAACGGCCTCGTTCCATTGACCGGTAACCGTTGCGGAGCCGATCAACTGAACACCGGATCTCACCATGTCTTTGGTCGACCCCGCGGCCACGGCGGCGTCCCACCAACGCTCCTGGTGATCCATGGTGCTGCTCTTGCGGTTGCCGAGCGAACGCGCTTTTTTCAGTTTCCTTTTGAGGTGCTTCGGTACACCTTTGGGTCCCGGGTGATTGATGAAATCGACTTCTTCAACGGCGATGGAACGGCCGAGATAGACGGCGGTAAGGTTACAAAGAACCAGGGGAACCAAACCGGCAATCAGGGTAACACCCAGCTCCAGATAGGAGGCTTCCAGCGCATAGAAGGCATAGAACAAGACAGTCAGGGTGCCCGCCATGATCAGGAAAAAGGCATATTTCGGAGCATTCACCACCGTGCGACGGGCGATCCAATTGATCAGAAGGGAACCCACCCAGGCAACCAACCAGAGACCCAAACCGGCCAGGAAAACGGCCAGAGAGACCATGTAACCATGTAACCCGAAATTGCTGAACCTTGGCTCGCCCAGATCTTGAAAACTAACGACGAAATTGTCGAATTCGTCAGGGACACTGCCGTCCGGCGCCGAGACCTGGAAGAGCATGGTTTTGCCGATGGCCGGATAAATAACGGCCTTGTTCGTCACGTTGCGTTTACCGAACTTCATATTGTAGACGACCTGTTGGGCGCCCGGACCCGGGTCCTTGCTCGGCTCGAACTCCAGGTTGAAACGGGAGTTTTTGATATTGGTCAGGAAATCGGCCAGTTCATTCGGACTGAGTTCTCCCCGGTATTTGGTAGAGACATGAACCTGCATAAAGGGTTCGCCTTCACCCTTGGTGGTTGCCCAGGTGTTGGGCCGTGAGGTGTCGCGATGCCAGGTCCAGCCTCGGGGCGCCTTCACCGAGAAATTGAATCTCTTGCTGACCAACTCCCGGCCGTTCACCATGGATTTCGGCGCTTTCGGCATTTTGTGGACCTGTGCGATCAGCGGCGCCGCGACGGCCGATAATAGAACGAAACAACCAAATCGCTTAAAACCCGACATCAAGTATTTGTGCACGGAACCTTCCTTCCTACCATCTCATTCCCATAAAACGAAATCTGCTCGGGCATCGGCTCAATTTCAAGTGGAAAGTTGGGTCGGCCCTTCGATTCTTCTACCCTAACCAATGATCCTGGAAATGCGGGTTGCAGCCGGTCGATACCGGCGGCCGGCGCAAGGGACATACCTGTATGATATCGTCAAAAAGTACTGAAAGCTGAATCGTCAAATGAGGAATCGGGTTGTCGTCAAAATCGAGGGAATTTGCAGATGGTCATTTGATTATGCCCTCCCGGGAAGGCTTGAGTCAAATCAGGGGTTTTGCGAAGCGGCAACACGCCGAAAAACAGGACAAGCGCCATTTTCATGCGCCAAATATGATGCACATCCAGGGAATTATGTACGTCGGATCAAGTCCCGCTCCTTCCGAAAATTGGCAAGACAAGGCTTGTAAGTTCATGCTAATATTGGAACTATCATTAGGTAGGTAACTAGAAAAGCCAGAAATCTCCTGAGCCGACCGGGGCGCCCTGGAAGTAAAATTATGGCAGCAATTGCGGGACATAAGATTGTTCAGAAGGTGTATGAGAGTGCCAATTCTGTGATCTATCGCGCATTACGGCCGCCCGAAGGAAAACGGGTCATCCTCAAACTGCTCAAGGAAGACTTTCCTTCCCCGGAGGAGTTGACACGCTACCGCCGGGAATACGAAATCACGCGCTCCCTCAATCAGAGGGGAATTATCAAGACGTACGGACAGGAAAAATACCAGAAGAGCCTGGTGATGTTCCTGGAAGATTTCGGCGCGGTTTCCTTAAAGATCCTAATCGGGGAAACGCGCCTGAAGATCGCGGATTTTATCGACTACGGTATCAAGATTTGTGATGCGCTGGGAGAAATCCACCGGCAGGACATCATTCACAAGGATATCAATCCATCCAATATCGTGATCAATACCGAAACGGGCCGGGTCAAGATCATCGACTTCGGTGTTGCCACCAGGCTGAGTCACGAAAACCGTTCGGTCTCCAATCCGACCACCCTGGAGGGGACGCCGGCCTACATCGCCCCCGAACAGACCGGGCGCATGAATTGCGCTCTCGATTACCGCGCAGATTTCTATTCCCTGGGCGCCACCTTCTATGAGTTGCTATGCGGCCGCCCCCCCTTTGAAGGCGATGACCCGCTGGAGTTGATCCATTGCCATCTGGTCAAGGAACCGCCGGCCCCGCACCTCGTGGACGCCCGGATCCCGGAAATTCTCTCTCGCATGGTGATGCGCCTGCTGGCCAAACGTCCGGAGGATCGGTATCAGAGTGCTGCCGGAATTGCCGCCGACCTGAGAATTTGCCGCGAGAGATGGCCGGAGGAGGGCGGATCTCTCGACTTCAAGCTGGGGAGCAAGGATCTGTCCGGTCGTTTCGAAATCCCAAGCAAGCTCTATGGCCGGAAAGAAGAGATCCGACAATTGCTGAAAACCTTCGAGCAGATTGGGTCGAGCGGACCGGAACTGGTGCTGGTGGGGGGGTATTCGGGCATTGGCAAGACCGTCCTGATCCAAGAACTCTACAAACCGATCACGCAAAAAAGAGCTTTTTACATATCCGGGAAGTACGACCAACTACAGCGGAACATTCCCTATTCAGCGTTCACCATCGCCTTTCGCGAGTTGGTTCGCTACCTGCTCTCGGAGCCGGACGCGGCTCTTGCCGTCTGGCGGGATAAGATACTTGGGGCCGTGGGCAACAACGGCCAGGTGATTGTTGATGTGATTCCCGAAATCGCTCTTGTCATCGGATCTCAAGCGCCGGTCCCGGAACTCGGCCCCTTGGAATCCCAAAACCGCTTTAATCTGACCTTTGCTAACTTCCTCGGCGTCTTCTGCCGCGAGGACCACCCGCTGGTCATCTTCCTGGATGATCTTCAATGGATCGACAACTCCTCGATGGACCTGCTCTCGGTGATTCTCGCGGACAAAAGTCTCGAACGGCTCCTACTGATCGGCGCCTACAGGGACAATGAGGTCGACAGGCTCCATCCCCTCATGGTGTCGCGTGTGGAATGGGAAAAAAAGGGCGTGCCGATACGCGAGATGTCCCTTGCCCCCCTCGACCTGACAGAAGTGACCAGGCTGGTTGCCGAGACACTTGCTCAGGAACCGGACGCGGTCACCGATCTGGCGGGGCTCATCTACAAGAAGACCGGGGGCAACCCCTTCTTTACCTGCCAGTTTCTTTTATCCCTCCACGAAGAGCGGTTGGTTTTTTTTCCGGCACAGATTCCGGCGATGCTCCGGCCTGGAAATGGGACCTGGAGAAGATCCGGTCCAAGGGGTTTACTGAAAATGTCGTCGACCTGGTTGTGGGCAAACTCAGAAAAATGCCCGCAACAACCCAGCGCGTGTTGCAATTGGCGGCCTGCGTCGGGAACCGCTTCGGCCTGGAGACACTGGCTACCGTATCCGAGATGAGCAAGCCGGCGGCCTATGATCAGCTATTGCCCGCCCTGCATGATTCCTTTGTGCTGCCCCTGTCGAATTTGGAAACCAGCGATGAGAAACTGGTGGACAGTCCTCTCGTCATCTTTCATTTCAAGTTCCTTCACGACCGCGTGCAACAGGCCGCCTACTCCCTGATCGACGACTCCGCGAGACAGGAAATCCACTACCGCGTCGGTCGCCTGCTCCTGGAATCGCTTACCCCCGGGGAAAAGGAAGAACGGATCTTCGAACTGGTGGACCATCTGAATATCGGCCGCGCTTTGATCTCGGACGAGGACGAGCGGCTGAGACTGGCCCGCCTGGATCTGGAAGCCGGGCAAAAAGCCCTCAACAGCAACGCCTACGACGCCGCCCGGCAATACCTGATCCTCGGCACGGAGTTACTCGGCGAGACCTCTTGGGACGCGACCTATCAGCTGAGCTTCCAAATCTACAAGGAGTTGGCGCGGGCCGAATACCTGACCCGGAATTTCCCCGAGGCGAAAAGAATTTCCAGCCTGATCCTGGAGAAGGCTCACTCCCGTGCGGACAAGATCGATATCTACAAACAGGTTGTGATCCAATCTACCACCCATGCCATCTACGAAGAGGCCATCGAGGTCGGCAAAAACACGCTCGAATTGTTGGGAGAGCCGGTACCCGCGGAAAATTTGGACGAGCATATTGCCACGGTGAAAAAAGCCCTCGACAGTGCATTGGCGGGCCTGGAAATCTCATCCCTGCTCCATGATGAAAGAAGCCCGTCGTCCGAGATGCGAGATGTGCTGGTGATCCTTGACCTGCTGTCGCCGCCCGCTTATATCTCGAACAAGCCGATGTTTACCTTCCTCAATATGAAATCGGTCAGCCTCTCCCTGGAACACGGCTTTACCCAGAATTCGACCACCGGTCTTGCCTGTTACGCCGTGGTGCTGGTGGCCCTTTACGGTGAATTCGAGCGGGCTGATGAACTCGGCGAGCTTGCCGTGCAATTGGTGATGCGCTATCCCGACGCCAACCAGCGCTCGATCGTAATCTGCTTTGTCCGTTCCTACGTCACCCATTGGCGCCGGCATTTGCGGTCATCGATTGCCGCCTTTGATTTGGGAACCCAACTTTCCCTGGAAAGCGGAAACCTGAATTACCTGGGCTACCATATCTTCTTCAAATGCCTGCACCTTTTCCACCTGGGTGAGTCTCTCTCCGAACTGGAACTGCTGATCAAACAAACCGTCGTACATCTCAAGAGAATCGAGAACCGCATTTCTCTCGACTGCCTCCGGCCCGTACAATTGGCGGTTTCCAACTTACTTGGTAAAACGGAAGACGATCTGGTTTTCAGCGCTGAGGATATCACCGAGAAAGCCTTCCTGCAGGATTGTGACCGCTTCGGAAGTCCTTTTGCAAACGGTCTGTTCATGATCTTGAAAGGCACGGTACTGTATCGCTCCGGTCATTATCGGGAAGCGTTGGCATGCATTCGCCGGGCGCAAGAGATGGCGCCCCACATGCCCGGCTGTTTCTCGCTCTCCGAAATCCCCCGCTACCATGCCCTGACGCTTACCGCGCTTTACCCTGAATCCCCAGCGAAGGAAAAGCCGGAGATACTCGAGGAAATAAAGAAACACGCCCTGCAGATGGAGAATCTTGCGCTGCAGTGCCCGGAGAACTTCCGTCACACCCACCTGATGGTCGAGGCCGAAATTGCCCGCTTGGAGAACCGGAACTGGCAGGCACAGCGACACTATGAGGATGCGATTCGCCTGGCCGGAGAACAAGGATTTATCCAAGATGAGGCACTGGCCGAGGAGTTGGCGGGCCGATTCTGGCGCGAACACGGCAACGAGACCCTGGCGGCAGTCTACTTGCAGCACGCCCATCAGGATTACCGCGAGTGGGGCGCCGGTCGCAATGCAGCCCGGCTGGAGCAGCGCTATCCTCAGTTCCTCGCCGGCAGCGGGCCGAAGAATATGTCGCGCGGCAGTACCACCACCAGTTCGGATCAACAGTTGGACCTGGACACGGTGATTCGCGCCTCACGAGCCATCGAGGGCGAGCGGGAATTGTCGTCGCTGCTGGAACGGGTCATGGAGATCTCCCTGGAAAATGCCGGAGCCGAAAAGGGCTTGCTCGTGCTTCAACGGGGCAACGGTCTGATCGTCAAGGCGAAGGGCAGTATCGACGCTGAAAAAACCATCGAGTTGGTATCCATCGAACTGGAGGATTGTGACGAGGTTTCCGGCGGTATTGTCCAATACGTGGCCCGTTCCCTTGAAGCGGTTGTGCTGGACAACGCGGCCGAGGAGGGCCGCTTCGCCGGCGACCCATATATCCGGGAACACGGCTGCAAATCGGTCCTGTGTCTTCCGATCCTCAATCAGGGCCTCCTGATGGCGATTGTCTTCATGGAAAACAACAAGATCGCCGCGGCCTTTACCGGCAGGCGCTTGGAAATCCTGAAACTGCTGATGACACCCGCCGCGGTTTCTATCGAGAATGCGCTGCTAAAGGACGGGGAGAACCGAACGGTCTTCGAATACCAGGTAGGCGGCAGTTTGGATGCCGGGGCTTCAAGCTATGTCACCCGGCAGGCCGATCGCGACCTGCATTCCGCCGTCCGTTCCGGTTCCTTCTGCTATGTTCTCGACGCCAGGCAGATGGGCAAGTCCACGCTCCGGGTCCGCACCATCCGCCGCCTGACTTCCAAACAGGTGACCTGTGCCTCGATCGACATCACCATGATCGGCGGGGCGGGACCCGAGCAATGGTATGCAGGCCTGGCCCAGACCCTGCTGCGAAGCTTGAACCTGTCACAGCAGGTCAACCTGAGAAAATGGTGGCGGGAAAACGACCATTTGCCGCCCGTACAACGGCTTGCCGAGTTAATCGACAGCGAAATCCTGAACCTGATTTCCACCAGGATCGTCGTCTTCATCGATGAGATCGACAGTGTGCTCAGCCTTCCCTTCAGCCTCGATGACTTCTTTGCGCTGATCCGCGGCTTCTTCAACAAGCGGTCCGACGATGCACGCTATCAACGGCTGACATTCGTACTGCTGGGCGCCGCAAGTCCGGTCGACCTGATCAGCGACCGGACCCGGACGCCCTTTAACATCGGCCGAGCCGTTACCCTTTCCGGATTTCGCCTTGCCGAGGCGAAACCGCTGCTGGCGGGTCTCGTTTCAAAGAGCGACAATCCGGAGGTTTTGTTAGAGGCGGTGCTTGCCTGGACCGGCGGCCAACCGTTCCTCACTCAAAAGGTCTGCAACCTGTTGAAGCATGCCGAAACCATGCCACAGGAGGGTCGGGAATCCGTTTGGGTGGGCAAGCTTGTGAAACGGAGCATCATCGACCATTGGGAACGCCGGGACGAGCCCGTCCACCTCAAAACCATCTCCGACCGCCTGTTAATGGGCGGGGACGGGGAGCCCGTTCTTTTGCGGCTCTACCACCGCGTTCTGCAGGAGGGTTTGGTTCCACTGGACAATAGCTCGGCCCAGGCCCATCTCCTGCTCACCGGCCTCGTTAGCCGTGAGGGAGACTGCCTTCGCGTTTGCAACCGCATCTATACTCACGTCTTCAACCTGGAATGGGTCGAGCGGGCGCTGGCCGAATTCGCTTGAACGTTGGTTCCAAATGTTTCGCTCATGACCGTTTTCGTCTGGAGGAGAAATGACAGTCCCGGCCGGACCGCAAAAACCTCTCCTACGCCTGGTGCAATTTGAAGATCTCGATGACCTCGTGCGGCTGGAGCAAGCCTGTTGGCCCGAGAGCCTGCGCGCTCCGCGGGAGGTGATCAGGCAGAGGATCGCTACATTTTCCCGCGGCCAGTTGGCGGCCGTCTTGGACGGGTCCGTGGCCGGAGTGATCTATTCCCAGAGAATCCCCGAGGTCTCTGCCCTGGATGAAATTGATTTTCAAAAGGTTGCCTGCTTGAGCACGGGTCGGGGGCCGGTCCTGCAACTGCTGGCCTTGAATGTGCTCCCACACTTCTCCAACCTGGGTCTGGGAGACCAACTGCTGCGGCGCCTACTGCGGGACCTTGCCGGGAACGACGGCATCACGCGCGTGGTGGCGGTTACCCGTTGCCGCGAACCCCATCCCTCCATTCCCACGGAACGCTACATCCACATGTGCGATGCCCACGGGCTGCCACTCGATCCGCTGTTGCGTTTTCACCGGCATCACGGCGCCGAAATAGTCCGCGTTCTGCCCGGTTACCGGCCGCAGAGCGCGGGTAGGGAGAACCGCGGGGTTTTGATCGAGTATCCAACGGCACCCGCGGCGGCTGAAGAGTGGAGCAGGTCGGCGCTCTCAAATCAGGAGCCCGAGGCGATCATCGAGGATGCCGTGCGCCATATGTTGAAGGAGGGGCAAAGCCTTTCCCGGCATGTACCGCTTTTGGAATTGGGGCTCGGTTCCCTGGACCTCTATGGGTTGGCAACGCTGCTGCAGCAGAAGTTGGGTATTGCGCTTGATCCCGCCTTCTTCTTCAACTATCCCACCGTTTCCGACATGGTCGCCCATTTCACCGACTCGGGCAGGTCGGACCGGGCGGGGACCGGGAACCCCGCCGCCACATTCCGGCCGGTGGATGGTAATGCAATAAGGGAGATTTCTCGCCCGGCCCATTTGGAGCCGGAGGCCGTGGCCGTAATCGGCATGGCCTGCCGTTTCCCCGGCGGCGTTACCGGGCCCGATCAGTTCTGGTCCATGTTGCGCGAGGCCCGCGATGTTGTAAGCAGGGTTCCCGTAAGCCGTACGCCTTCACACGCGGATACTGCCCGGGGCGGGTTCCTGGAGGACGTCGACAGCTTTGACGCCTCTTTTTTCGGTATTTCCCCCTTGGAGGCGGCATCCATGGACCCACGCCAGAGAATCCTGCTGGAGGTTGCCTGGCAGGCGCTGGAACACGCCGCTGTCGACACCGACCAGTTGAGAGGCACACGCGTCGGCGTGTTTGTGGGAGGGTTCGCCAACGATTACGAGATGTTGCGCGCTCGAGAGCAGCCGATCGAGCAGGTGGATCGTTACTTCGGAACTGGCAACGATACCTCTTTACTGGCAGGCCGGTTGGCCTATTTCTTCGATTTTCGGGGGCCGGCGCTTTGTGTTAACACCGCCTGTTCATCATCCCTGACAGCGGTCCATATGGCCTGCCGCAGCCTGCGCGCCGGAGAGTGCGACCTGGCGCTTGCCGCCGGCATCAACCTGGTGCTGGCGCCCGAAATGACGCGTGCCTTCACCCGGGCCGGGATGCTGTCGCCGGACGGGCGCTGCAAGGCATTCTCTGTCTCGGCGGACGGCTATGTGCGCTCCGAAGGTTGCGGCATGGTGGTACTGCGGCGCGCCGGCCGCGCCCGTCGGGAGTTCAATCCGATTCTGGCGCTGATCAGGGGTTCCGCGATCAATCATGACGGCTTCAGCAACGGACTGACCGCGCCGAACGGGGAGGCCCAGCAAGCGGTGATGAGGCAAGCGCTTCACGACGCGGGCGTTCGTCCTGAGGAGGTGACCTATGTGGAGGCTCACGGCACCGGGACCCGCCTCGGAGATCTCGTCGAGATGAAGGCTCTGGCCTCAGTCTACGGTGGACAGGATAAGCGGGGCAGGCCGGTGGTGATCGGATCGGTGAAAACCAACATGGGTCATACGGAAGCGACCGCGGGCATCGCGGGCCTGATAAAGGTCATCCTGGCCATGCAACACGAAACCATCCCGCCTCATCTCCATTGCCGGCAACCGCATCCCGATCTCGCGCTGGAGAGCATTCCCGCCGAGATTCCCACGAAGAACATGCCCTTCCCCGGAAACGCTCAGGGGAGGCGTTTTGCGGCGGTGAGTTCCTTCGGATTCAGCGGGACCAATGCCCATCTGATCGTCGCCGAGCCGCCCCAATTGGAAGCGGCCCGCTCAACGCAACGTGCCGGCTATTTGCTGACCCTGTCGGCTCGCAATGATGCCGCCCTTCAACAACTGGCGCGCGCCTACGCGGACCGGCCCGCCACGGTCGATGATCCCGCCAATACCTGTTTCACCGCTAACCGCGGTCGGACCCATCTGCCGGAGCGTCTTGCGGTGGTGGCCGCATCGGGCGAGGACTTACGCCGGCAACTGGCAGGCCTGAAGAAGGGGGATTCCGCTGTAGGTTTGATCCGCGGCAGGGCCGGGTCCCGCGTCCCTCGCATTGCTTTTCTCTTTTCCGGTCAGGGCTCCCAACTCCCGCGTATGGGGCAAACGCTCTACCGCGACGAGCCGGTCTTCCGCCGGATTATGGATCGTTGTGACAGCCTGCTGCGCCCCTGCTTGGAGGTTCCCCTGTTGCAGGCGCTTTACCCCGAGGGCAACGATCCCGGCCTGCTGGATCAGACGACCTATGCGCAGCCCGCCCTCTTTGCCTTTCAGACGGCGCTTGCCGGATTGTGGCAATCCCGTGGCATCGAGCCATGCCTGGTATTGGGCCATAGCGTCGGCGAACTTGCCGCCGCCTGCATTGCAGGGGTCTTCAGTTTGGAAGACGGATTGAAGCTGATCGCCGCTCGCGGCCGCTTGATGGGAGCGCTGCCTGCCGGTGGGGGAATGCTGGCGGTTCGGGCCGATGACGCGGCCGTTCTCGAGGTTGCCGGACTGTTGAAAGACGATCTCTCCATTGCAGCGCTGAATGGTCCCCGCTCCACGGTGATATCGGGCCGGAACGACACACTGGAGGCCCTGTCTCACCGTTTGCGGCAGGCGAACCTTGCCCACATAAGGCTCGATGTTTCTCACGCGTTCCATTCCGGCCTGATGGAACCGGTTCTCGATCCCTTTGCCGAGGTCGCCGCGGAGGTAGCCTTCCATGTGCCCCAATTGCCGTTGGTCTCAACGGTCAGCGGCAGGCCGGCCGACCCGCGGATAACAACCGCCGGTTACTGGGTGCGCCACATTCGACAACCCGTGCGTTTTGCCGACGCCATTCGGCAGGCGAGGGATATCGATGCATTCGTGGAAATAGGTCCCAAGGCCGTTCTTTTGGACCTGGCCCGCGATTGCCTGCCGGGACATAAGGCGGACCGGCTCCCGGGCTCGTGCGGTGTGAACGGCGAACCGCTTCAGTTGAAACGCACCCTGGCCATGCTATACGTGCGCGGCGCACCGGTAGATTGGTCCGCCTTCGAAGGGAATGGGGGGCGCTTTATTTCCCTGCCCGGTTATCCCTTCCAACGCCGGCGCTTCTGGTTTACCGCCGGGCAAACTTCTGACGGCGCCCGGCCCGAGTGCGCAGCCCCGGTGGAAACCGCCGCCGACTCCAACCGGAATATTTCGAACCGGGTCGTGCCGGCGACTAAGGATCTGAGTGGCGTCCCCGTGATGACAAGCATGAACGAAGTCAAGTCCACACCGGCGGCGTACCGGATTGCCTGGCAGCAGCAGGAGCCGCCGCAACGCCTGGAGCGTTCTGAGGAACAGCACGAGGGTACCTGGCTGATCTTCGCCGACAGTGGCGGCTTGGGCCGAGAACTGGCGGGATTGCTGCGCCGCCGGGGCCGGACTTGTTTCCTCGTTTTACCGGATGGGGCCCATATACGTCGTGGTAGCGATGAGATGGTGCTTCCGGCTGATGCACGGGCGGACGAGCTTTTGCGGGGTCTGTGTCATGCCGGCCGGCCTCCGGGTCATATCGTCCACCTCAGGTGTTTGGACCTTATGGAGACGGAACCCGATCCGGCCGAGGCAGCACGGGAAGCATGCGGTTTGTTGTTCCAACTTGCACGTGGACTCACGGCTCAAACAAACGGCCCGGCAACCCGACTTTGGATCGTAACCCGCGGCGCCCAGGTCCCGGACAGCGCGTTGTCCATACCCGCCCAAGGGCCCATCTGGGGATTGGGCCGCGTCATTGCCCTTGAAGCGACTCGCAACTGGGGTGGTCTGATCGATCTCGATCCCCGGCCGCGGCCCGCCGAGGCGCAGGCCGTGCTGGCGGAAATCCGTCATGCGGGCCACGAGGATCAGATCGCCTTTCGAAACGGAAAACGCTACGTGCCCAGGCTCGTGCCATTGCCGTTGCCGGACAGGGTCATTCAGTTGAAGCCCGATAGCACCTACCTGTTGACAGGCGGTTCCGGTTTCCTTGCCCGTCACCTGGTAGCCTGGATGATTGAACGAGGCGCGCGCCATATTTTACTCACCAGCCGCGGCAGCGCCGCTGATACGGAATTCCAGGGCAGCGGATTCGAGGGTACAAATGTTGTCAACCTTCAGGCCGACATTACAAATCGGGTCGCAATTGAGCGGGTGTTAATTCATATCCGGGACCACATGCCCCCTTTGGCGGGCATCTTCCATCTCGCGGGCATCGCCGCTTTCCAAGAACTGCGCCGGACAACGGAGGCGGAACTTGAGCGAGCCTTCGCGGCCAAGGCACGGGGCGCCTGGCTGCTCCATACGCTGACGCGGGGACTTCCTCTGGACCTGTTTGTCTGCTTCTCCTCCGCGGCATGCATCTGGGGAGCGGAGAAGCAGGCTTGTTATGCAGCCGCGAATCATTTTCTCGACAGCCTGGTCCATTATCGCCGCGCAGTCGGCCTGCCCGGCGCCAGTATCAACTGGGGACCTTTTGCCGGGGGCATGATCTCCAAATCCGAACAGGAGCATCTGCGGCGGTGCGGCATTACGTCCATGACGCCGGAAGAAGGATTCGCCTTCCTGAACGCGCTGCCGGGCGATGATCAGCAGCAGGCCGTGGTCGCCCGGGTTGACTGGGACCGTTTCAGGCAGGTCTATGAGGCCAGGCGGCCCCGGACACTTTTGAGTAAGTTGGGGCGGTCTATCGACATCGATGAGCAGGAACCCGTATCGGGCTTTCATTTCCGGGAATTACCGGCCCGGGTGGAACCGGTCATTGCCTGGCTGCAGGAGAAGGTGGCTTCTATTATGAACCTCGATTCGACTTCCAAACCCGACCCCACCCGTGGTTTCTTTGCCATGGGCCTGGACTCTCTCTCGATCATGGAATTGAAGAAGCTGATCGAGGTCGAACTGGACTGTTCCTTGAGCCCAACCCTGATACTGGAGCACCCCACCATCGAGGCCCTGGCTAATTTTCTCCATGCCCGTCCCAATCCCCGGAACAAGACTTCTACCGTAAGGCTCGACCCGCTGGTGTTGGAACACATGAGCGAGGAGGAAGCTGAAACCATATTGATCAAAAAATTGGAACAACTCCGGAGTTGTTGACATGACTACCTCCCTATCCCCCTTGAAGCGGGCCCTGCTAAAGCTCGAAGAGATGGAAAGCCGGCTCGAAACCCTGAAGTCGGAGAAGCGCATGCCGATTGCCGTCATCGGCATGGGATGTCACTTTCCAGGTAGCAACCGCGACCAGGAGGCGTTCGCTGAGTTGTTGCGCCGGGGCCGTTGCGCTATCCAAGAGATTCCCATACAACGCTGGGACCTGGATGCCTGGTACCATCCCGATCCCGAGGCGCCCGGAAAGATGTACTGCCGCCACGGCGGTTTCATCGATCAAGCCTACGATTTCGACGCGAGCTTTTTCGGCATCTCGCCGCGGGAAGCAAGGGCTATGGACCCCCAGCAAAGGCTGCTGCTTGAAACCAGTTGGCGGGCATTGGAAAACGCGCTGTTGAACCCGGCCGGCCTGTGCGGTAGTAGGACCGGGGTCTTCGTGGGCTCGTCTTTTGTTGATCACGAGGCGGCCGACACGCCCGCATCCATCGATGCCTACACCAGCCTGGGTAACTATCGCAGCACGGCCGCCGGCCGGATTTCCCACATTCTGGGCTTTCATGGTCCCAACTTACAACTGGATACGGCATGCGCCTCTTCCCTTATGGCCGTACATCTGGCTTGCCAAAGTCTGCGGACCGGCGAATCCGAGATCGCCCTGGCGGGGGGCGTCAACCTGCTGCTCTCACCTCAGCCGAGCATTGGTCTTTGTAAGATGAAGGCCCTGGCGGTGGACGGCAAGGTCAAGGTGTTCGATGCGGCGGCGGACGGCTACGTCCGTGGAGAGGGCTGCGGTATGGTAGTCCTGCAACCTCTCGAAAAAGCCCTGGCGGCGGGGCAACGAGTCCTGGCCGTGATTCGCGGCTCCGCCACCAATCACAACGGTCCGTCCGCCGGCCTGACCGTGCCCAATCGCAAGGCTCAGGAAGACCTTTTGCGCCGTGCACTCGACAGCTCCGGCCTGAGGGCGGGTGATATCGGTTATGTGGAAGCCCACGGCTCCGGCACCGCCCTGGGCGATCCCTTGGAAGTCGGCGCTCTGGCCGCGGTCTACGGCGAGGGACGAAACGTGGATGATCCCTTGTGGGTGGGTTCCCTGAAGGCCAACATCGGCCACCTGGAAGCGGCTGCCGGAATTGCCGGCCTGATCAAGACCATTCTCGTGTTGCAAAAGGAAGAGATACCGCCCCAAATCCACTTTCACAAGCCCAATCCCCATATCCCCTGGGCCGAGATTCCGCTTAGGGTTCCCGATCGGCTTCGTGCCTGGCCACGCGGCGAACGACCTCATGGAGCGGCCGTCACCTCCATGGGCATCAGCGGCAGCAACGTTCACCTGATCCTGGAGGAAGCGCCGGAGCCCGCACCCACGAAGCCGGAACCCGGCCCCTATCTGCTGACCCTGTCCGGCAAGACCCCGGCAGCCTTGCGAGCGCTTGGTGACCGTTGCCGAGACCTGCTGGAGAAGCAAGGGCAAGCGCACCCCGCCGATATATGTGCTGCCGGCCGGCTGGTTGCCTCCGGTTTTCGGGAAAGACTCGCGATAACGGCCGATTCCGGCGAAGACCTGCGCCGCTCTCTTGCCTTGTTCAGCGAAAACCACACGGCCCCCGGCCTCCGCCGCGCCGGCGTGGACGGGCGAGCGGGTATTGCTTTCGCCTTCCCCGACGGGGATCCCCTCCGAACAGGTTGCGGGCGGGAGTTGTTCGAAAATTACCCTGTTTTTCGTCACTGCTTGCAACGCTGCTCGCGGCGGCTGAGTCTTGATCGCCCCCTGGTCGAAGTTCTATATCCTTCCGTACAGCGCGGCCCGCAACCGCTGCACCCGAACTACGCGGAAGCGGCCCGCTTTTCCCTGGCTCTGGCCCTGGCCGAACTCTGGCGCTCCTGGGGCGTTGTGCCCGACCTGGTGACGGGTTCCGGCGTGCAAGCGTTAGCCGCTGCCTGTGCGGCGGGTCTCTTCAGTCCGGAGGACGGTCTGGACCTGGTCACCGCCTGCAACGATACGCAACGCTTTGACCGGATTTGCGACCGCGCGGTCTTTTCCCAACCCCGATGCCGGGTGGTTTCCGCTCCGGAAGGTCCCGTTCCAGGCGATGCGATCGCCACATCCGACTGGTGGCGGCAATGGGTGAGAGCGAATGACGGGACGATAAGGGCCTTCGCGCCGGAGCCCGACATCTCGATCATTATGGAGATGGGCGTGGGATCAGTTAAAACAACCCGCGCGGTGACCCGAGTCTTGCCCTGTGGCCTGAACGGTCGGCGCGTATTGATGGAGAATCTGGCCGAACTCTATACAGCCGGCGCCCCCATCGATTGGAACGCCGTGAGCCCAAGAACCTCGTTCAACCCCGTTTCTTTCCCAGGTTATCCCTTTGAGCGGCGAACCTACATGCCGGTGCGCACTGAGACCGAACCGGCCGTCACACAAGCGAAGCCGGGCGATATCTATGACGCCTTTGCCCAAGAGCCCGGTCATGCGGCCGGCAGAGAAAAACGACGACTTATGCGTTTTGCACCCTTTCCCACCATACGGGAGGGCTTTTCCTGCTTCCGCTTCTTTACGGATCCTGACGAAGATGGATTCACCGGTATTGTGCAACAAGGCCAGGAAGAATTGCGCGAGATGCTCTTCCGCCATGTCGACTTCGCTCGATGCCGCCATGTTTTTGATTTCGGCTGTGGCTACGCGACCGATCTCATCCATCTCGGCACGAAACATCCTCACCTTCATCTGACCGGTTGTACGCTTTCCAGGGAACAGGAAAACTTTGCGTGCGGGAAGTTGGAAGAAGCCGCCCTGACCGAACGGGTCGCCGTTCATCTGAAGGACAGTGCCGAGGTTACCTTTGCCGAGCGTTTCGAGCTTATTTTCGGCATCGAGGTCGCACACCACATCAAGGACAAGGCCCGGCTCCTTTCCAACCTGACCCGCCACCTGGCGGACGACGGACTCCTCGCCCTCGCCGACTTTGTCGCCGCAACGGATTTTTCCATCGACCAGGAGTCTCTCTCCTCATTCTTGATCAGCAAGGCGGAATGGCTTGAACTATTCGAGAAGAATGGCTTGGGTGTCCTTGAGTGCGTTGATGTCAGCCGGGAAATCGCTAATTTTCTCCACGATCCCGACTACGAAAAGCACGTGGACTCTCTCGCTGACCAACGGGTGTTGCCGCGTGTCTTCCATTCTTATGACCGTTTGGGCAAGCTGATGCGCAAGGGTCTGGTTGCCTATGTTCTGCTGACCGTGAAGAAATGTGGAGAACCGGCCGTCGCGGAGAACCGCCGCAAGCTGGAGCACATGACACCCTACAGTTTGCTTTCGCCCGCCCACTGGTATTACAAGGTTACCTGGCAGCCCAAGGCTCCCGCCGGCCGCGAGCCCGCCGCCGAACAGTCGGCCTCTTTGCAACGCGGCGCCGCGATAACCGTCCCCTTGGAGGAGATCGCCCTGGTCTCGCTTGCCCACGCCTTGTGTACAATGGGCTGGTCTCCGCGGCCTGGACAGGAGTTCAGCGCACGCCGGCTGCAACAGCAGTTGGGCATCATCGGTCGCTACGAGGCCTACACGGGGCTATTGTTGCAAATGTTACGGAAAGCCGGCTATCTGGGTCGAGAGGCCGATACCTGGTCGGTCCTCAGGGAACTGCCGCGGGGTGAGAGTCACCGGATGACGGCGGAGCTTCTGGAGCGGCACCCCGTAATGACGCATGAGCTTCTACTGCTGGAACGGATCACCGGCGCTTTGCCCGAGATTCTTCGAGGCGAAACCCGAGCCTTGGATTTATTGTTCCCTGACGGTGACCCGGAGACCATCGGCCGGCTGTATCATAACGCCTTGAAGCTTTCCGGCATGGATGAAGTATGCTGTGATGTGGCTCGGAAGGAAATCAGCGCCCGCCGCGGGCCGGTCCGTATCCTCGAGGTCGGCGCCGGCACCGGCTCGCTGAGCGCATGTCTGCTGTCTCACCTGCACGCCGCACGGACCAGTTACTGTTTTACCGACATCTCCACTCACTTCGTTGTCGAGGCTCGCGAACGATTCCGCGATTTCCCGTTTATGAGCTACGCCGTCCTGGACCTGGAGCGGGAACCGGCCGAACAGGGATTCGAAAGTCATACCTATGACATCATCCTTGCGGCAAACGCGGTACATGTAACGACCTCAATCAGCGCGACCTTGACCCGGTTGCGCCGCCTCCTGGCTCCGGGCGGCGCGTTGATCCTGCTTGAAGGGATCGGCCGCCGCTGTTGGAGTGATCTCATCTTCGGGCTGTTGGACAATTGGTGGGATTTCAGGGATCGCCGGCTGCGCCGGGATCACCCGCTGCTCGATCTGCCGACTTGGAATAAGGTATTACGCCGGGCGGGTTTTGCCCGGATCGATGCTTTCGGCGATGACAGTACGGATGATACTCCGGCGCCCATGGCGGTCATCCGGGCGGGTGAGACTCCATGCCCGGCCTACAGCGGTACATGGCTGATCCTGGCAGGGAAGCACGGACCCGCAAGAGCACTCGCGACCTTGTTACGCGGTCGCGGCGAGTTGGGTTTGCTCGTCTATCCCGAACAAGACGCACCCTGCCCTGATGCGGATGACGTCGTGATCGACATCCACGAGCGGAATGCTTTTTCGCGGCTTGTCGCGGATTTGTCCGCAACCGATCACCCGCCCCTGAAGGGCGTGATCCATATGTGGTCCCTGGACCGGACGCCGGCGGACAGGCCCGATGATGCCGCCTCGATGCTATGCGGCAGCATGTTCTCACTGGTGCACGCATTGGCCGTGCACCAAACCGATAGGGAACTTTCCATCTACCTGGTCACCCGGGGTGCGCAACAAGTGGCAGGCAACGCTGTCTCGGCCGAGGGTTCCCCGTTGTGGGGCTTGGGAACGGTGCTGGCCCGGGAACACCCCCAATGGTGGGGCGGTCTGATCGATCTCGATCCAAAGGAAGCCGCGGGGGAAGCCGAAGCCCTGCTCGCCGAGATGGACGCCTCCGGGGGCGAGACCAGGGTCGCTTTGCGCAACACGGGGCGCTATGTCGCCAGGCCGGCCCACGTCGCCCTTGATCCCGTGGCCGAGTATGCCTTTCACGCCGATGCAACCTACATGGTCACCGGAGGGCTGGGTGGTCTCGGCCGTCACGTCTGCCGGTGGATGGTCAGCCGTGGCGCCCGCCACCTGTTGATCCTGGGTCGATCTGCTGAAAACCGGAACGGGCGGGCATTCGCGGACGCTTTGGAAGAGATGGGTTGCCGGGTTACCCTGCGTGGGGTCGATGTTTCCGATAGCGAGGAGTTGGGCCGGGTCCCGGCCGACGGCCTCGATCCGCCGCTTAAAGGTTTGATCCATGCGGCCGGTTCCCTGGATGATGCGCGCCTTGCCGACCTCTCCCGGCCGCGCATGGCGGCGGTTCTGGCCCCAAAAATCCAAGGCTGCTGGAACCTGCATTGCCTGACTCGCTCTATGCCCCTCGATTTCTTCGTTTTGTTTTCCTCGGCAAGCGTCCATCTCGGCATACCGGGTCAGGCCGCCTATGCGGCCGCCAACGCCTTTATGGATGCGCTGGCGCAACAGCGCCGGCAGGCCGGACTCCCCGCTTGCAGCATCAACTGGGGACCCTGGTCGGAAAGCGGCATGGCCGCCGGTATGGCAGACGACCGTGGATCGTTCAAAGGATTGGGCCGAATCAGGCCCGGCCGGGGCTTGGAGATTCTGAACATACTCCTTGGCCGAGACGATACCGGACTTATGGTATTGCCCGCCGACTGGGACCGCTTTTACCAAAACGTTCGCGACCCGTTCTTCGCAGAATTGATTCCGCCGCGAGTGGAGACGAGGGACAGTCTCGGGCCGGTTTCCGCTTTTCCGCGCGGAGACCGGTTGGAAACATTCGTGCGGGAACGTTTGCGCGACCTGCTTCAACTGGACGGACCCCTCGATCCCCAACTGGGATTTCGTGAAATGGGCCTGGACTCGTTTACCAGCCTGGAACTCAGAAACCTGCTGCAAAGAGAATTGGGCTGCTCCCTGCCCGCAACCCTGCTTTTCGACTCCCCGACCTTGCCCGCCCTGCTCGACCGTTTGCGTAAGCAACTGGAGCCCGGCCGGGATTCGGAAACGCATTCCGAGGAGGCCGTTGAGACGGCCGCAGCGCCTCGTGTTGTGAGCAATGCTAGGGCGCTTCTCCAGGAACCCATTGCCGTTGTCGGGCTGGGCTGCCGTTTTCCCGGCGATGCCGTCTCACCCGAGCACTTCCGGCGGCTCCTGAAAGAAGGACGCAACGGCATCATCGACCTTCCCGACGAGCGTTGGACCCGCGGCAGTGAAGCCGTTGCCGACAGGGGTGGATTCCTTCGGGATATCGATCTCTTCGATGCCTCGTTCTTCTCCATGTCTCCTCAGGAGGCCGACCAACTCGATCCTCAACACCGATTGTTATTGGAAGTGGCCTGGCAAACCCTGGAACACGCGGCGGTTTCACCGGACCGTTTGCAGGAAAGTAATTGCGGCGTCTTTTTCGGCCTGGCCACCTTTGATTACGCCTCGCGGGTCCTAAGCCGTAACCTGGAAGAGGTAGATGCCCATACTTCGTCGGGAGCCTTCGCCGCCACCGCGGCCGGCCGCCTGTCGCATATCCTCGGTTGCAGAGGGCCCAGCATGGTCGTGGATACGGCCTGTTCCTCTTCCCTGGTTGCGCTGCATCTGGCTTGTCAGAGTTTGAGATCAGGAGAGTCGGAACTGGCTCTCGCGGGTGGGGTCAATCTCATGATCGACCCGCGTATCACCTCTGTTTTCCAACGGGCCGGCGTTATATCGGAAGACGCCCGGTGCCGTTGCTTCGACGCTTCAGCCAATGGAATCGTGCGAGGAGAAGGCTGCGGGGTCGTGCTGCTGGAGCGTCTCTCCGATGCGCGGCGGAACGGGGACCGCATCCTGGCGCTGGTGCATGGCTCCGCGGTCAATCACGACGGCCGGGCCGGCAGCCTGACGGCGCCCTCCGGCACATCCCAACAGATCGTGATGCGAGAGGCGCTGAAGCGCGCCGGTCTCAAGGGATCGCAAATCGATTACGTCGAGACCCACGGCACGGGGACCAGGCTGGGTGATCCCATCGAAATGGGTGCTTTGGGTCGGGTGTACGGCGCCGAACGAGACACATCCCGACCCCTGGCGGTCGGCTCGGTCAAAACCAATATCGGCCATCTGGAAGCCGCCGCCGGCATAGCCGGTTTCATCAAGACCGTGCTGGCGCTGCACCATGGTGAGATCCCTCCCAACCTTCACTTCAAGCAGCCCTCCCCACACATCGCATGGGACAGCCTGCCCATCCGGGTACCGGTTCGGGCACAGCCCTGGCCCTCGGGGAAACAGCCCCGCTATGCCGGTGTCTCCTCCTTCGGATTCAGCGGCACCAACGCGCACGTGTTGCTGGGTGAAGCCCCCCGAGAGGCGGCAAGCGGTGCGCGATGTGAACGACCGCTTCACCTGCTTACCCTTTCCGCGCGGGACGAACGGGCGCTGGCGCAACTGGTGGATCGTTACCTGGAAATGCCGGCAGGACCCGCGGAAAGTTCCCTCGGTGACCTGTGTTTCAGCGCCAATGCCGGCCGTGCTCACTTCTCTCACCGGATTGCCGTGGTAGGCGCCACCTGGGAAAGGATGCTTCAAGCTCTCGACAACCTTGCTTCCGGGATACCCGATGCCTGTCTCTTCAAGGGAAGCCCGGACGGCGATCATCCGCCCCGGGTAAATCTGCTGATCGGGAATGGGCAGGACTGGTCTTGGAGCGGGCGCTTGGACCATCCCGGTTATCGCCGTGATCTGGATGATTTCCTCGCAAAGTCGGGTACTACGCGCGATGGCAGCGACAATCCGAGCAGACGGTTTGCCCTACTCTACAGTCTGGTTGGTCTTTGGCGTTCCTGGGGAATCGAGCCCGCGCACATCGCGGCACATGGACTTGGAGAATACGTCGCGGCCTGTTATGCGGGGGTCTTTTCCATCGAAGATGCTCTGGAACTGCTGAAGGCCCGCTGTCGCCCGTCTCAAGACAAGGATGCGCCCGCACGAGCCGCCGGGAAAATCGATTTCCGCGAACCCCGCATCAGCCTGACCACCCCCCGGGGCGGCCGAAGAATCGCGAACTCGGACTATTGGACTGACCCCGTTGGACAGTCCTTCGATGCCGACCGACCGCTACCCATGCCTGACGGCCCCTGCCTGGAAATCGGAACAGCCGCCCAACCCGGATGGGGCGAGTTACTGCATACCCTGGCCGGGCTCTATGTCCGCGGCATCGATCCCGATTGGGCCGCTTTCGACGCGCCTTACAGGCGCCGCCGGGTATCCCTACCCACCTACCCGTTCCAAAGACAGCGCTACTGGCTGAAAGACCCCGAACCGCTCCGTCAAGGACTCGGGTCAACCGGCTTACCCGACCCGGGGAAACCGGAACCCGGTTCCGTGCGACAGCAGGAGGTTCTCGACCAACTCGTGGCAATCGCCGCCAGGTTGCTGTTGGTGGAAAAGCCCCGCCTCGATGCGCCCTTACTGGAAATGGGCGCGGACTCGTTGGTGATGCTCAGCCTCAAAAGCAAGATCAAGAAGGTCTTTGGTTGCGAGATTACCACACGCCAACTGGCCGAGCAGTATCGAACTCTCCAAGCTCTTGCCGGGTATATCGCGAACCGGATGCCGCCGCCCGTCGAAGCGCCCGCGGCGGGCGATGCTCTGAACAACAGGCCCGGGCCGAATAACCGGACATCCTCATCCCCTCAGACCCTGGAGTCGATCCCCCGGCAACAAATGCAGGAGATCATGAACCGACAACTGCAAACGATCGAGCGAGTCATCGATCGACAACTGGCCGTTCTTGCCAACGCCGGGACCGCCGGTCATGATCAGGCGTCGCAACCGATGCCCGAACCACCCGCGCCCGGCCCCGTCCCCGGGGCGAGCATCCCGCGCCGGACGCCGGCCGGGACGGACGTCTACAGCCCGCAACAGAGAAAGCACCTGGACGAGTTGATCACCGCCTATACCCGGCGCACACGCACGTCCAAAGCCAGGGCCGAGGAGGGCCGTAAGCACCTTGCCGACCGCCGCGGCTCATGGGGGTTCCGGCCGTCGATCAAACAGCTTTGCTATCCCATTTACGCCCAATCCGGCAAAGGATGCCGTATCACCGACCTGGACGGCAACGAATACATCGACCTGACCATGGGTTTCGGGGCTCATTTCTTCGGCCACGAACCCGAATTCCTGACCAAAGCCCTGGAAGCCGGGTTGAAGGAGGGTTTCCGCATCGGTCCGCGTCATGACCTCGCCGACCGGGTAGCCCGGCAGTTTTCCGAATTGACCGGCATGGAACGGGTCTATTTCTGCTCCACCGGTACCGAAGCCGTTATGACCGCCCTGCGCATTGCCCGCGCCGCCGGCGGTCGCACGAAAGCCGTGGTTTTCCAGGGTTCATACCACGGTCATTTCGATGCCGCATTAGCCGCCGCGAGGGACCCGAGAGAAGACCCCGGCGGGATTCCCATGTACCCCGGCGTGGCCGCCAATGCCGTCGCGGACACATTGGTCCTTGAATACGGCAGGGCCGACGCCCTGGAAGTGATCGAGGAACACGGAGACAGCCTGGCCTGCGTACTGGTGGAGCCGGTTCAAAGCGGCTTCCCCCATATCCAGCCCGTCGCCTTCCTGAAACAACTGCGGCAACTGACCCGAAAGCATGGGATTGTCCTCATCTTCGATGAAGTGGTGACCGGGTTTCGTTGCCACCCTGGCGGGGCTCAGGCACTGTTCGGCATCGAGGCCGATCTCGCGGTCTACGGAAAGGCCCTTGGCGGCGGAATGCCCATCGGTGCGGTCAGTGGTCATAGCCGGTATATGGACCATATCGACGGTGGGTACTGGTCTTACGAGGACGACTCCTACCCCGCCCGCGAAATGACCTTCAGTGCCGGCACCTTCAACAAGCACCCCCTTTCCATGGCCGCCGTGCAAGCGGTGTTGCACCACCTGAAAAGCGAGGGACCGGCCCTACAGGAAGGCATCAATCAACGGACCCGTGAATTTGCCGCTGAATTGAATGACTTCTTCCGCGAGGAGGAGGTTCCAATTGAAGTTGTCCATTTCAGTTCATTCTTCCGTTTCATTCACGACGGCAACCTGGACCTGCTCTACTATCACCTGTTGATGCGAGGGGTCTATATTTGGGAAGGCCGGCGCTGCTTCCTCTCTTGCGCTCATGACCGTGAGGATCTCCAGGCGGTAGTCAGAGCGGTAAAAGACAGCATCCGGGCCTTGCGTGACGGCGGATTCATACCCCCGAAACCGGGTGGCGGCGGACCCCGGCCGCCAAAGGACCCGCGTCCCGAGACTGCCGATCCCAAGCCCGGCCCCGCTTCATTTCCCATGACCACCCAACAAATGCAACTCCGAGCCCTGGCCGGCGCCGGCCGCTCCGGTCACCTGTCCTACCAGGACCTCACGCTCATCAGCATCACCGGCTACCTGGAAATGGAGTCGTTTCAACGGGCGATCCGGCGGACCATTGCCCGGCATGAGCTGTTGCGTGCCTCCGTGGATGCGGAGACCCATGAACTGATCATCCATCCCAAGGTCGAGCCCGTGTTGGTGATGATCGATGCAACGGCAACAGGTCCGCCGGCCGCCGTGATTGACAAAATCCTACATGAGCCGCTGGATCTGTCACGTCCTCCCGGCTTTCACCCACGTATCCTGAAAACGGGCGAGCGAGCCTATATCCTGGCCTTGACAACCCATCAGTTGACGGTTGACGGATTTTCGATCTGGTTGCTGCTGCGCGAAATCTCGGCTCAATACCAGGCCGCGCGAGCGGGCCGTGACGCATTTACCGAACCCGCTCCGTCTTTCAGGCGGTGGCTCTTCTCCAGACCTTCTTCTCAACCCGCCCGAAAATTCTGGCTCCGGTTGCTTGAAGGCAGGCCTCCCACGCCGGCGTTACCCGGCAACCACCCACGTCCGCCGTTGAAGCGTCATGCCGGTAATCGCTTGCACATTCCCCTCGGCGCCGAGACTCGCGACCAGGTCATCGCGACGGCGCGAGCGCGGCAATGCACCGTTTTTTCCATGCTGTTCAGCGTATACGCGGTGCTGCTCTACCGTCTCTCCGGGCAAAGCGACCTGCTGATCGGCGTACCCGCGGCCCGTCGCACCGGCCCGGACGATATGGCCGTGATCGGCCCCTGCCTCAACCTGCTTCCCATGCGCCTGAGGATTCACTCCGGGGAATCCTTCAATGCGCTGTCGGCTCGCATAGCCCGGTTCTGCCACGAAGCCTTCGATCATCAGGAAGTCAGCTACGCCGAACTGCTGAACGACCTGGCCTTGGAGCGGAACCCCGCCTACGCTCCCCTGGTTTCAGCGCTTTTCAATTACGAGCGGGTGGCCGGGATTGAGGAGCTCTTCGACGCGCAGGCCGGCCTTCTGCCTTCGCCACGCGCTTTCGTTTCCCATGATCTCGCTTTCAACCTGCTGGAGACCGGCAGTCGGTTGTTGTTGTCGTGTGATTACAATGCGGATCTCTTCGAGGAAGCTCGCGTACGGCGTTTCAGTGATATGTACCGCCGCCTGATTGCCGCCGTCTTCCGCGATGCCGGGCGGCCTGTCGGCGACCTACCCCTTCTGGACCCGTCGCGGGAGCAGTCCCTCGTTCACACCGGAACGGGTCCGTGTAGGCAACCCGGGAGCACCGGTTGCATCCACGGGATCTTTGCCGGACAGGCGTTCCGTACGCCCGAAGCCTCGGCGGTCATCTGCGATGGGACGCCCGAGAAGACGGTGACCTACGGCGCCCTGAAAGAAAGAATCGACCTGCAGGTCGGGCAGTTGCAAAGCCTGGGGGTCAAGGTCGAGGAACCTATTGTCCAGGTTGCCCGTCCCGACATCGCGTCGATTGCGGGCATGTTGGCGATTCTGGAAGCCGGCGGATGTTTCGTACCCCTGGACCCCGGCGCTTCCGATGCCCATATCGACCGGGTGTTTCAAGAGACAGGCGCCCGCCTGGTACTTTGTCACGAGGCTGATGCCGCGCGCTTGAACAGGCAAACCGCGCGCCCGCTGCTCCTGGACCGGCCTCTGCCTCCCGGGGCGCGGGTGGAAAAGAGAGATGCCCGTACCCGCTCCGCCGGAACTGCGTGCCTGGTGCTCCGTTCGGACAGGGTTGCGGCTGTGCCGATCCGCCATGACCAACTGGTCCGCTACCTGGAGGCGGTCTCAAGCGCCTGCCGGCTCCGCCCGGGTCTCATCTTTGCGACCGCTGCCGGCCCGGCCTCGCACTTGGGTTTCAGTTCCATTTTGCTCGCTCTTGCCGCCGGCGGCTGCCTATGCCTGCCTTCAAGCGAGACCGCGAAGACACCGCGAGCATTGGCCCGCTACCTGGAAACCCGGCCGATCGACATCCTGACGATCGCGCCCACCCATCTGGCGGCCTCGACGGCCCATTCGCGGACTCCGGACCTGCTTCCGCGCCACGGCCTGATTCTCATGGGCGAAGCAGCGCCGGCCCGGCTGATTTCCCGTGTAATGAAACGTGCGCCCCTTTGCCGGATTTACACCGCTTACGGCGTCACGGAAGCGGGTGTCGCGGCGTGTATCCAACTCATCGAAGAACGAAACGGTTGGGTCGAAACACCCCTGGGCAGGCCGCTTCCCGGGGTCAGCGTGTTTGTACTCGATGCCCGCCTTCACATCGTCCCCCCCGGAGTCACCGGCCGCATCTTCATCGGCGGCTCAGGGTTATGCCATGGTTATCCGTCACGGCCGGACCTTAGCGCCGTCAGTTTCGTACCGGACCCCTACGCCGAAGCTGAGGGAGCACGACTCTTCGCCACGAATGACCTGGGCCGTTACAACGACGACGGTGCGGTGACCCTGCTCGGACCGGCTCACCGGCAACTCGAGGTCGGCGGATACCAGGTGTCGCCCGACCGGGTCGAAGCCGAGCTTGCCGCCCTACCCGGTATCGAGACAGCAGTCGTATCGGCGCCCCTCTCGGCGGGCATCCCGCGACTGACGGCCTTTGTGCAGGGCCGCTTGGAAACCAGAGGACCGCTCAACCCGCGCCATTTGCTTCGCACCCGTCTTCCGCGTCACATGGTTCCCGGCGTCTTCATCCCACTTGACGATATGCCTCGGACACCAAGCGGAACGCTCGATTACGAGGCCCTGATCGACATGGCCGCTTCTTGGGAGCAGGAGCGCGGTGAGGACGGCCCACCCGCCGCCGCCAACGTTCCTCGCCTTGACGGAACCTCGGCCTCCGAGCCCGGCCCGATCGAAAAGACCCTGGCCTCCTTCTTCCGCGAGGTCCTGGACACGGAAACAAGCGAGCTCGGCCCCGACGCCGATTTCCTGGCTCTCGGCGGTCACTCGATCAAGGCCATGCACTTGATCAACCGCATCAACCGCCGCTTCGGGATCCGGGCCTCTTCCATTCTTGTTCTCGAACATCCCCAAATCGGCTCACTGGCAGCCGCTGTCAGAGAGATGCTCGATAGTGCGTCCGCCACGAAACAAACCGGGCCGCCGCTTTCCTTCAGTCAACAGCGTCTGTGGTTTCTCCAGCGCTTCGACGGATCTGCGGCCTATAACATCCCGCTCGCGTTCAGACTTCGCGGCCCGCTCGACAGCGGCGCGCTGAACCGGGCCTTTGCTGAAATCACACGCCGTCACCAGGTATTGCGCACCGTCATTGAAGAAAGAGACGGCGTACCCTACCCGGTGGTCGGTCCGGCCCCGGATATGTGTGTCGCGGATCTTTCCCTGTTGCCCGAGCCCGAGCGGGAGGACCTGCTCGAACGCCTCGTTCACCGCGAGGCCATACGCCCGTTCCAACTCGATCGCCACCCGCCGCTCCGCATCTGCCTGCTCCGGTGCGGCAGGGAACGGTACCTGTTGTTGCTGACCCTACACCACATTGCCGCCGATGCATGGTCTCTGGAGATCCTCTTCACCGAGTCGGCGCACCATTACGCGCTCTTCCTCGGTGAACCGCGACAGCCCCTCCCCGAGCTCAAAAAGCAATACCGCGATTATGCACGGCAGCAACAATTGCTTCGGAAACAAGACGCCTGGTCACGGCAGCGGGAGTACTGGCAGGACAAGTTGGCCGGGGCGCCGCCGCTGCTCGAATTACCCTCGGACCGGACCCGGCCTCCCCGCCCCACCTATCGCGGGGCCGCCGTCACTTTCAGCATCGACCCGGAAACGGCGCGTGCACTGCACGCCTTGGGCCGCGAGCGGGAGGCCACCCCGTTCATGACCTGGCAGGCCGTTCTGTTGATCCTATTGCAGCGTTACAGCGGGCGTTGCGACCTGCTGATCGGAACCCACGCGGCCAATAGGGACGACGCCCTGTTCGAGCCCCTCATCGGATGTTTCGTCAATACCATCGTATTGCGACATGATCTGAGAGGCGAGCCCGACTTCGGAGAACTGTTGGAGCGGGTCAGGAAAACCACCCTGGAAGCCTTTCGCCACCAGGACCTTCCCTTCGAGGAAATCGTGAGCATGGTCGCTCCCCGGCGCAACCTGAGTTATCACCCACTTTTTCAGGTGGGCTTTACCTACCTGCATCACCATAACCGGGAGTTGCGCCTGACCGGTATGGAGACGGAGCCCCTTAAGCAACGAACGCGTACGGCCAAGTGGGACCTGAGCCTGGGCTTGGAGGAAAGCGGCCCGCGGCCGCGAGCGGCCTTTGAATACAATGCCGACCTGTTTGATGCGGACACCATTCTCATCATGGTCCGGGTCTTCAAAAACCTGTTGAACGCCGTGGCCAGGGACCCGCGAGCACCGGTTTCCAGCCTGCCGCTTTCCAACCCGGATCAGCAACGGCAACAGCTCGAACGGCTGTGGGGCAAAACGCGGCCCGCGACCGACAGTTGCCTCCACCATCTCTTCGAGAGGAGAGCCGAGACGATGTCCGAGACGCCCGCAATCCTCTTTCTCTCCGGCGACGAGCAGGAGACGTGGTCCTTCGGCCGCCTTCAAGAGCGGGCGGCCCGGTTGGCCGGAGCCCTGATCGGGCGGGGTCTGAGACCGGAAGAACCCGTCGCCGTCTGCATGCCCCGCTGTCCCGAACTGGTGGCAAGCCTGCTTGCCGTCCTCATGGCCGGGGGCACGTATCTCGCACTCGATCCGGATCAGGGCGAGGCTCGCATGCGGCGCATTTTGCAACGGGTCCAGCCCCGTATGATTCTGTCCCTTCCCGGCGGAAGCAGTTATCTCGGCGACCTGCCCATTCCGGTCGTGCCCATTGACCGGCCGGGCGACGAGAGGCCCGGAGCGCGCCCCGTCGTTTTTCCCGACCAACTTGCCTATCTTGCCTATACCTCCGGTTCGAGTAGCGAGCCCATGGGGGTTATGGCTCACCACCGGGGCGCCGTCAACTATCTGCATTACCTGGCCGAGACATGGGGTTGGGACCGTCGGGACACCGTCCTGCAACTGGCCTCGCCCTTTTTCGACGCCGCCGTGAAGGACATATTGGGACCGCTTGTTTGTGGTGCGAGCATTCTGATGCCGAGTGATGAGCACAAGCGGGCGCCTGTCATGCTCCTGGACGCAATCCGGCGTTTCCAGGTCACCTGTATCGCAAGCATCGTGCCTTCCTTTTTATCCGTTTTGCCGGAACTTGCCGGAGAACGGGAGGCAATCCCATCTGTCCGGCTGGTGCTGGTCAGCGGCGAGGTTTTGCCGCCCGAACCGGCTGACCGCGCACGCCGCCTCTTCCCCGAGGCAACTCTGGTCAACCAATACGGGCCTACCGAAACAACCGTTACCACAAGCCGCTACGCCATGCCGCCGGGCGAGCCCGTTCCCGACCCCGTTCCCCTGGGCGAACCGATCCCCGGCACCCGACTCTACCTGACCGCTGACGGGGAACCGCTGCCGCAAGGCCCGGTGGGCGAGTTGCACATCGGCGGCGCCGGTGTGGCGCGCGGTTATTGGCGGCGGCCGGGCCTCACCGCCGCTGTCTTCGTTCCCGACCCTTACACGGACAGGCCGGGAGAGCGCTGTTTTCGCACCGGTGATCTTGCCCGGATCGGTTCCGACGGCCGGCTTCTCTTTCTGGGCCGGCGGGATCGCGTCTTCAAGTTGCGCGGCTTGCGTATCGGGGCGGCCGAGGTCGAAACCGCGTTGGAACGCCATCCCAACGTGGCCCGCGCCGCCGTCATCCTGGTAGAGCGGATTTCAGGGGAGCCCCGGCTTCAAGCTATACTGCAATGGCGCGGCGGGCCGGATGAACCTGCCGCCGGCCGTGAAAGGGCACTTATCGATCACTGCCGCTCCCATTTACCGGCGCACATGGTTCCTACCCGGTTCACCTTTCCGGGCCGGTTGCCGCGGACCCGCAACGGCAAAATCGATTATCGGGCGCTACGACAGGCAGTCGATCCCGATGCTCCCCATCCAGGCAATCAGCCGCCGCGCAGCCCCATGGAGCAACAACTCGCCGCCATATGGACTTCGCTGCTGGAAACCCCTGCCACCTGTATTCACGACGATTTCTTCATGCTTGGCGGCCACTCCCTCACGGCGGTTCGGCTGTGTGCCCGGATCAGGGAGCAGTTCGGTATCGACCTGCCGTTGCGCCGGGTTTTCCAGCACCCCACGCTGGAAGACCTGGCCGGGCAACTGGAGCGGTTACAGGACAGCAAACCATCTTTCCCGGCCGTCCGGCGGGAGCCGGGTCCCCTTGTGCTCACCCCCGGCCAGGAGCGGATCCGGCGCACCATGGGCAGGGGCGCCCGGGATCACGTCTTCAATATGCCGCGCGCCTTCCGGTTGACCGGCCTGTTGGATCGAAACGCCCTGACCGCCGCCTTTTTGGAATTGATCCGGCGCCACGAGGTGTTGCGCACCTGCTTCCCCGTCAGGCATGGACGACCGTATGTCCGAATCCTTCCTTGGAACCGGTTCAGGCCGAGATGGCGCGACCTGAGCGACCTGGAACCGGATCAATGGGCCGGCGCGGTGGAAGAACGCATTCGTCGCGAGGAAGCCCGGCCGTTCCGCCTGGGGCGCGAGCCCGCGTTTCGGGTTACGGTCCTGATCGGGAACGCGCGCCTTCATGTTCTGCTCTTGAACGTTCACCATATCGTTGCCGATGCCTGGTCCCTCAACCTTATCTATCGCGAGATCAGTCGGTTGTACGCGGCCTTCAGCCGCGGTGAGGCCTCTCCGCTCGCGGACCTCCCGTTGCGTTACCAGGACTACGCCCGTTGGCCGCGGAGCCTGGAAGGCCATGCTGTTCTAGAGCAACAGCGGCACTGGTGGCGTCGCCGGCTCAAAGGCATCGATGCCGGTATTGTATGGCCGGGGAGACGGGTCGCCCGGGAGGTTGGCCGCGACGGCCGGGTGTTTTCATTCCAATTGGATGCCCGCCTCAGCCGACGGCTTGCCGATCTGGCCGGCGAGAGCGGAACCACCCTGTTTACCACGCTGCTGGCCGCATTCGCCCTGTTCCTTTCAAGCGAGACCCGGCGATCCGATATTCTGATCACCACCTTTCCCGACAACCGGCGCCAACAATGTCTGGAGCCGCTGGTCGGCTTTTTCATCGATTTCCTGGTGCTGAGGATTGCCGTTCCCCGGGATGCCGGCGAGAATATGGCGCATTTTCAAGACCTGACGACCGAGGTGCGGCGCACCATGCTCGATGCCCTCGCCCATCGCGACCTGCCTTTTGACGAGATCGTCGAACTTGCTCGGAAGGAGCGGGGACCGGACGGCGCTCCCTTGGATCAGATTTCGTTCCTATTGCACACGGTTCCCGACACCAAACCGGAGTTTGGGGACCTGGGTGTCCGCCGCTTGCCGGTTGCCCGAACCGCGGTCAAACGCGACCTCTCGCTCGCCATGATAGAGTTGGACGGCGTGCTCCACGGCAGCCTGTCCTACCCTCTGGAACTGTTTGAGGAAGACGCCGTCGCCGCCATGACGGGACGTTTCGAACTGCTGCTGAAGGAACTCGCGGGCCTCGTGCCGCAAGGGGAAGACCCGGGACGCGTGCCGAGAGCATAAGCCCAACGGGCTTGTACTCTCGGCTGGGAAAACACGCCCCGGCGTACCTCCTCGGGTCCGTCCTATTCCCCCACATCGAGACCGGCCAAAAAGCGAAGCCCGGTAATGCTGGGAATCAAGACATACGCTCCTCCACGGGGTATGACGAAGCGGGGCAGCCCCTTGAGGACCATTTTGCGGCCGTCCTTCAAGGGAATGGTAAAGGTCGATTTGTGTTCCTCGCCCTGTTGAATGGTTTTCGGGTTGGCGCCGACGATTGGATCCTGCTCCAATTTCGAGAGACCGGTAAAGCGTCCGTGATTCATCCAGAACTCGTGGATGTGCTCGAACTGTTGTTCCAGCATGGTGCAGGTAAAGAAACCCATCAACCCGCGTTCGATGTCCTTGGTGGCGGGATCGTATGCATTATATTCCGGGCCGTAGGGCAAGTTTCGGCGGCCGAGTCGCCTCAGTTCCACCTGGCCGACGATCGTTGAATCACGTGGATTAACGCGGCGCAGATGCGCGCCGTAGGGACAGTTTTCTCCGTTTATATCGTCTATATAGCTGAAGCGGTTCAATCTACGGGCCAATTCCGACTTTCGCTGTGCCGATAGATTCAGTTCCCCCTGGGCCGCCACGTCATCGAGCTCGGGGTCGGGCCTTTCAGCGGACCGGGCCAGGGGCGTACCGTTCTACCACCGCCCCATCATTTTGGCAGCAATCCGTTCCTGGGGAAATTCCGAGGAAATGGAAACCCGGGCAAGGTACTCTTCGAACTCGGCAACCCTTTGTTCCAAGCGTCGAAAAGCGCCGAAACATCCGTTTGTGAAGAGCCTGCGATAATCCTGACCGTTAGGAAGGTAATAAGTTGCCTCATCATAATCCCTGAAAATCAGGGTATTCGCTTCAATTGGAGGTTCTTGCTCATCGGCAAAGAAAGGTTTGGGTCCCCCGGGAATCCATGGTTGGGAAATATCGTCGCGAAACCCAAAATGGATTTTGTCCCCCGGCAACGCTTCCGCCTCAAAGACCTCGATCATTCCCAATCCCAGTTCGCACGACCATTTCGGCATTTGCACGTCAAGGCTTACGCCTGATCTCTTATACAACGAAATGATCACATGGATTTCGCACATGAAGGCGTCATGCCAATCCTCGAGGCGGTCACCAAGGTGTTTAACCGCTCTTTCGCGAGCGCCTTGTTTGAAGTCGGGAAAGGACTTTTCCATCACGTTCTCGAAATCGGACTGAACGGCAAGTTTTTTCAGGCCCTCATAGGTAAAGGAGATATTCACACCGGCCGGCCAGTCGCACTTGTCATCCTCATCGAAAAGCTGCCCGGTAATGATCGGAAGCCTGATGTGATTGGGGCCGTACCAGTTGTTACCGGAGGTGAGCACCTTCTTGAGAAAATCCTTGAAGACCTGTCTCTTTTCGATTTCGAACAGAAAATGACTCGCATTTGTGTATTGAAAATAACTACCGAGAACAAGACCCTGGATATCCCTCCACTTATCCTTCTTTAATGGCGTTGCAATACTACTCTTGAAGACCCTGTCAAAAATGTTCTCAATATCGATCCCTTTATGTTCTGACATGGAACGGCTCCTTTCAAACTTTGAAGCGAACTATGTTAGAGTCGCCGAAAGCCCGCTTCTCTCTTATCGTTAAAGAGGTGCTGGAAGCAGGGGTATCGGAGTACCTATACTTCGAATAGGCCTCGGTTGTATCCAAGATGAAAGCTATCTCGTGAAAATGCCGTTTCAAAGGCACAAATTTGGCAAAAGACTCATAGTTAAGTTCCTTCAAGTAATCGTAAACCATACTCTGTATATTTTCGTCATAGTCCGACAGTTCATTTTTCACCTTTATTTCAAACTCTTGCCATTCCTCTGAACCCAATTTGGTATTGGGGCCTTTCTCCGGTTCATACAATGGCCGCTTATCTGTCAAAATGTCAATCCGCCTGGCCAGGTCTTTTTTTTCTTCTTCGGAGGTAACCTCCTCCAAAATGGGGTCTACGTTTGGATCGCGCCGCATTTCCATTTCTTTCTCCACCTTGGCCAGAGTATCCTCATCCAGGAATTTGGAATCCAGTAATTGCCATAATTCCGATTTTGACTTCAACCATGTAGTGAAGGTGAAGAACCAGTCCAGATGGATACTTTGATCGATGGTTTCGTATCGATAAGCGCGCTGATCCAGGTCTTGAACCGAAAGAGCATGGAGGTATTCGTAATACTCGAAAGGCGTTCTCCTTACCTCCAGTTGTTTCCACAGGTAATTGAGGTTGGCCGCTTTTTCCCTGATCTGTACTGGGATTTCAGGCCTCTTCAAGTTCTGTGAGAATTTGTGTATCTCCTGGTGGAACTTTCTTGCTATCGTGGCAAAGCGTTTAGATTCTTCCGTACCTTGCTCCAAAAACCAGTCGCGGATTGACTCCCAATCCCTGATCAACCGTTGGAAAAGTTCGCCCAGTAAAACGTTGATATCGGGTTTCATACACTTGTCAAGAAAGCCTTGTATCTCCGGCGCAAAATCATAGTCGGCACCAAAGGGTTTATTGAAAAGCTCTTTAATGCCTGCCGAAATATAGTCCAGTTTTTCTCCAAGTTTATCTATGAGTCCACCGAGCACCTCATAAATCATGCTATGATCTGGATAAGAATTTTTCTTTTCTTTCTTCTTTAGGTCCGAAATCATCTGCCTCAAATCGGCTTCGGGTACCCCGAACGATTTAGAGAAATCAACGATATCGGCATCGCTATGTGCTTTGTCGCTGTAGAAATTACGAAACAACTCCAGACTTTTGGGACGGATTCCCCCCTCGCAAAGCTTATCATATGACTTCCAAAAGTCCTCGGGCAGGTTCCCAGATAACTCCGCCCATTTCGAAAACAGTTTCTTAATCAACCAGAGCCTGAATTTCGGTGCATCCTGTTCGGCCTGGTGTTGCAACGTCGGGTCCACTTCGGATGGGTGGGAACTCAGCTTGTTCCAGGCCCAGGCCTTCCGGCCAAGCGCATAAAAATGAAAGAGAAAGGGGTCTAGGCGGGTCAACAACCAGAGCATTGGCTCCCAGAGCTTTTGCTCCTCCGATCTTTTGGCTGGCTTTGCGATATTGAATGGTTCCGCAACCTCATTATGCTTAACGGCGCCACAGATTTGTTTTTTTAGGTTTTCCAGGGGAAGACATCTTTTTTTATCTTGCCGGTCTTGGTCGGGCTTCTTTGAGTCACTTTCTATTGGGGTATGTGTCTTGCTGAACCGACGGAGTTCGTAGGGAAAGGCCTGGCCCTTTTCCATGATCTTCTCCTGGAGATCCGCATTATTCCCCAGAGATTTGAAATCATCTAGAGTTTCCTCTTCCAGCCAGTCTAAGATGGCTTCACCCAATTCATCAACAGCCTTGCCCAGAACCGTGTCAATATAAATGCTAAGTTGGTCCCAACTCAACAAATATCTGTGTCCGGAATAAATCCATCCTGAGGAGTGAACCCTGGCATTCTTGAAATGCCTGCTTAATATAGGCTTCAATGGTTTCCGGATCCCACCGCCCACGTACATCCTCAAGTTGATTGCATCGTGGCGCTGGAAATTCTCCCACTTTTCGAAGGGAGATCTTCCCGCAATCTTGAAATTTTCAATTGAGATTTCAAAGTCTGGATTCCGGAGATCGATGGAATCATAATCATTCTTCATTCTCCCCTCCTTCAGGAACTCTGGAATAATGAGACATAGGGATTTTCGTATTTTTTCAACTGTAGGAAGTGGTTTAGAAAATAATTATCACAGAGTAATATTCAAAATCAAGGTGATTTTTTCTGACCTGCAAAACTGAATCTTTAGTTGTGTCAAGGAGAAAAAACTGAATACTGTTTCAAACTGCTTCTCCGGCGTCCGTCGGAGTGCTACGAAGCCGGCACCGGGTTCACAGAAGATAGGTTGACCTTGAGAAATGCCACCTAAATTGGTTGTTTAACCCGCCTATCGACAGAAATTCATCACTTTGTTGCTCAAAAAGACCCTTAGACAGACGTCAAGGGGTCTTTTGCCCGAGAACGGGACCGGTTGAAAGTCGGCAAAGCGGTTCCGTTCCCGGGAACAGGACCGTGTTCAGGGTCGAAGACCGGTTCCGTTCCCGGGATTGGTTATACCTGAACGACGCGGAGTCGGTTCCAACCCCGGAAAACCGCCCAACGAAACATCAACTCGGGTTGTTTTTCGCGGAAATGCGTCCGAGGTTCCCGACCCGGAAGGTTCCGAACCAGGTGCGGAGTTGTAAAATCGACCGGCCACGGCGCCGATATCGAGAATGGATACGGCTTTGTGAGTTCTCAGCGCCAGGTTCTCGGGTCCAAAACTCCTTTTTCATGTGCGAAAAACCCAATTCCCTGCCCGTGTGTTGTATTTCTCCTTTTGACAATACTGGTTCCCGAGAACGGAGCCCCCTCTTTTCGCCAACCCGGTTCTATCGCCGGGAATGACACCGGCGTAATCCCGGGTTTCGGTCGAGCAGGAGCAAAACCGTCAACGCTTCCGTGAAGATAAGCGGGCACGGACCCGAACGGAAACAACCTATCTTCCCGAACACCATCCACCTGAGTGGTGAGCTTCGCCCTGCGATCACCCTGAAGAGATACCGTGTTTTCCTTTGAACTCGATTCCTCCGGGTGCTATGCTTGTGGGGTATTAAGCCACACTCCCAGATATTGAAAAAGTCGTCATTAAAGCAAGGAGTCATTATGGCCTTTCCTACTTCTGTGAATGACCAGGTTACCGACGCGGTAACCCAAGCTAACGTCAAGGTCTTGGGCGATGCGCCCGCGACGGCCATGGGCAATGTCTATGTTGCCGTGAGCCAGGCCCTGTCCAACGCCGCACAAAACGCGACGACGGCGAGTCAGCAGAATTATGTTACCGCGCAGGCCGCTACCACGCGTAGCGTTACCAGCCTGCTTTCCGGTTAAGCGGTTTCTATCGCTTGACCCGCCACGATCATCGACAAACAGGATAAAAGTATATTTTTGGAGGAATTAGAAATGGCATTTCCAACAGCGGTCAACAGTCAGATTACCGATGCGGTGACCCAGGCCAACGTCAAAGTATTGGGCGATGCGCCCGCCGTGGCCATGGGCAACCTCTACCAGGCAACCGCCCAGGCGCTCAGCAACGCCGCGCATAACGCGACCAACGCCGGCCAGCAAAGCTGGGTGGTGGCGCAAGCCGCGACCACCAAAAACGTGATCGCCTTGCTGCAAAACGGCTAGGTTCCCGATGGCGTTCCCAACGGCGAACGGTAAGAAGAAGGATCGCGAACCCGGAGCCGCCTCGGTGGACCCGGCCTATCGGGAAAGCGTCGCGCGAGCTTTGGAAAACGCGGCCATGGCCGCGGAGGCTGCCTGCGTGGAAGGCGTGAAGTTACATCGGGTAGTCACCACGGCTTGTGCGGCCGAAATCTATCGTTGCGTCGGTCTGGATCCCCAAGCGGCCTTGGGTATCGCGTCCGAGGCCGGCCCCGGGGAAACAACCACGGAGGACGCCGGCCCGACCGAGGAGCCCGCCTGACGGAGGTTTTTCGTACGGCTATGGCAGACAATAGCAACCAACCTGACGGGCGTAACCCAAAACAAGATGTTGCACCCGAACCAACCGGGGGTGAAGAACTCATGGTAAACGACCCGAAACCGGACCCGCAAGGGACCGGACAGCCCGCTGTAGACGGCAATACCGAGGAAATGGTCGATGTGGTCCTGGGCCACGCGCTCGGTCTGGGCTTCTACAACGCGCTGCAAACCCAACAGAACCACAGGATCATGCAGAGCAGCATCACCATGGCCGCCTGCAAGCGAATCCTGGACGCCACCCCGGCCCAGTTGAAGAACCTGACCGACCCGGAAGAAGGTCTCAAGGACGCTCAGCAGCATGTTCGGGCTCAAATCCAAGAGATCGCCAAGGCGGCATCGGGCGGCGGCAAGGTGCAAATCGCGGTTTCGCAATCGGCGGTGATAGCCGTTCAAGACGCCATCGACCACCTGCGCAACCTCAACACCATCAGTTCCGCCACCATCGGCCGCGCCATGGCCGGCATGGTTCAAACCGGCGACATGCAATACAAGGAAATGATCCACCAGGCTGAGGACATGGTTGCACGCGCCGCCGAACAACTGAACAGCATCACCAGGGATGCGGTTGAACTGGCCAGGGCGTTTTCCGACGAGGAGCAGACGCCATGACCGTGACGATCGCCGATCAAACTCTTGAAGGACTCAGCGATCTGGACGCGGTTCATCAGACGGTGCTTGCCCTGATTCCCCACGGCCCGGCCTGGTTGGATTGGGCGCTGAGGGAGGAAAGCGGCGTGTTCGGCTTCACGGACGCCGATACCATGCTGATATCCGTTCTCGAAGGCCTTCACAACACCGGGCTCCTGTCCTTGAAAGGCCCGGGCGTCTGGGCAAGTCCGTCAGTCCTGACGGCCATGGCCCCTGCCGAGGTACAGATCGTCTTTGAATCCCAGAACGCGGGCCGACCCGTCTCGGGCTTGAAAAAAGTATTGACCGATCACGGTCTCTATAATTTCAAGGCCCTGGCCGCGGCCCGTGCGCTGCCGGAAAGCCTGGGCGTGGGCAACAGTCCCTGCTTCCAAACCATCACCCCGGGCGACCTGTTGCTGCTGGCCGAACTGGCGGACCGCATCGAGCGGGAGAACGCCGACGCGCGCGTGGCGGCGGCTTTTGCAGCCGGCCGGGCGGTAGACGTGAGCGACTTCACGGCCTACACCGCGTTCAAGCAGGCCTGCGGGGACGCCGACGCCACCACCGTTCTCCTGGATTTGATGCCGTCGATCTGGGCCTGGCTCCGGGGACCCGTGGCGCCGACAGCGGAGCCGCACGTGGTAACGGAAACGGTAACCACCTATCTGCAACACGGCGGCCTCCTGGGATTCAGCGACCTGGCCACGGCAGCGCGATACCTGGCGGAACACGTTCCCCTGACTTCGCTGGGTTCGGCAGACCGGCCCAACGCCTGTGCGGCGGCCGTTCAAGCAGCGAACGCGGCGGCGGCATCCTTCGTGCCCGATGTGGTGCGCATCTCCCAAGACGGGCAGATCCGGCGCTATACGATGCAAACCAACGGCCTGACCCTGGAGCGAAACCCGGGCGGGGTGGTCACCATCCACGACTATAGAAACAGCGAAACGGAGGTGAGCAAAGATGAGTAAAGCCGGCACAAAAGCGGCAAGCAGCACCCAGCCGAAGGTCGACATCGCCGAAGCGGTCACCAAAACGGCAACCGCGGGCGGAGACGCCCTGACCGACGCGGTCGTCGCGGAGACACAAGCGATCCGCCAGGAAGCCGAAAAGGTGCAAGCATCCGGCGAAGAAGCCGCCAAAGTAGCAGCCCACATAGAAAAAACCGCGGCAGCATCATAATTTCTAAACAAACAACGGAGGGGGCGCAGCCTCCTCCTTCATCATGACATGCATCTCATCGTAGGTCTAATCGGGCGGTCAGGAAATGCGGCAGAATTCCTTACCATCCCAATTGGAGGATCAAGGATTTCTGCCCGGATCCTTGAATTCCCAAATGGAGGATCAAGGATTTCTGCCCGGATCCTTGAATTCCCAAATGGAGGATCAAGGATTTCTGTCCGGATCCTTGAATTCCCAAATGGAGGATCAAGGATTTCTATCCGGATCCTTGAATTCCCAAATGGAGGATCAAGGATTTCTATCCGGATCCTTGAATTCCCAAATGGAGGATCAAGGATTTCTGTTCCATTCTTGAAATGCCCATTTCATGTATCGAGGATTTCTGCAGAAGAGGGCGGCTTGAGTACATCAGTGTCTACCTTGACCTTTTGTATCAACGTCTGTAAGTCGTTGAATCAGGGTCCTCATTTTGGTGAGGAATTCTCCTCGATACAATAAAGATATCTATCTCCGCGTAGAAACAGGGCTCGGTCCGCAACCGCCGGAGAGGCGGCAAACGAGTCGTTCAACTGGTTGCGCGCCAGTACACGAAATTCGGGTCCTCGTTCGATCACAACTGTCATGCCGCTACGATCAACGATGTAGATGCGATTAGCGGCGCCGACCGGTGAAGCAAATACCTGGCCTAAATCGGGGACGCGCACCGGGCCGAACAAGGTCGCTCCCGTTTTAGCCTCCAGATTACTGATAATGCCTTGATTATGCCGCAAGAAATACAGCTGTCCGTCATAAAGAAGGGGCGAGGGAACATATGGGGTGTGGCGGCTTTTTCTCCAAACCACTGCCTCGCTTCGGCTGATATCGCCCTTTGCCTTATCCAAGCGGATAGCGAGCATGGCTTGAAAATCATAGCTGTTGGCCACATACACCATACCGTCGGAGGAAACCGGGGTGGCGACCACATTGCGGGATAAACCGCTGCATTCCCAGATCACTCTGCCGTCGGCCAGGTCGTATCCCCGTACACGACCCGTTGCGGCTACGATCACCTGGGGCCGACCTTCATGTTCGACGATCAGGGGAGTTGACCAGGAAGTAATTTCATTTCGCTCGACCCGCCATTTCACCGACCCGTCCTTTTTGTCCAAGGCGGTCAAAAAGGAAGCGCCTTGATGGTCCCAATTGATGACCAGGGTATCGCCGTGCAGGGCGGGCGAACTGCCCTCACCGTGAGCATGACGGGTCTTCATATCACCTAAATCCTTTTCCCATAGCAGTCGGCCGCCGTGATCCAGAGCAAAGAGACCCCGGGAACCGAAATAGGCATAGAAGCCGGAGGCGTCGGCCACGCCCGTGTTCGATGCCCAGCTTCCGGTTACATGAGTGGGCTCATGGGGAACCTCATCACGTACGGCTTTTTCCCACAGAACCTTGCCGTCGTTGCGGTCAACGGCCATCACCACAAAATGGTGTCGGTAGGTGGGGTCCATATTGTCGTGAGCACCGTGATCATGATCGTGATCGTGCTTCCGGTGATCCACTTTCTCACCGTGGGGAACCGCGGTCGTAATATAAACCGTTTCACCCCAGATGATAGGGGTAGACAGGCCGCGTCCGGGAATCGGCAGTTTCCAGCGAATATTCCTGTTTTCGTCCCAATGGACAGGGGGATCGGCATCGGGCGCCACGCCCGTATTCAGGGGGCCGCGCCATTGGGGCCAATGGTCGCCGGCGAGGCTGATTGCACTTGAGCAAATTAGAAAAATCAGTCCGAGGATAGAAAGCATAACCGCACCTCTTTTGCCATTCGATTCCAGTTGGCGACAGGCATCACCGATGCTCCCTATTTAACATGATCACGGCCCCTTGGTGCAAACGGCAGATCGGAAACCCACACCGGGTATCTAAAATTGCAAACTCAAAAGTTTCTTTTTACATGAGATTGTTTTTCGGCAAGGGACACCAAGTGGATATGACCCGACCCACATGTATGTCCGGGATACCTACATTTCAAGTTACAAGCTTCTCCACTTCGCGTGAATGCCTGCCTTTGAATGCTTCCTCACTATAAGGAGAAACTCCCGTGAAGTGCCGAAAAAATGTAAAAGACCTGACCCTTACTGAGAAAACCGCCTATGTCAATGCCTGTCTCGCCTTGAAGAACAGCGCCCCCAGCCAGTTATCCAACGCTCAATACAACACGCTGCTCAATGCCATACAACAGATGCACGGTCTTGCCGTGCGCAACAATATGGTGAAACCCACCAACCGCTATGACGATTATGTTCTTCTCCACGTGGCCGCGGGTTTGGGCGCTCACCGGCGTCCGGGCTTCCTGCCGTGGCACCGACGTTACCTGGAGTATTTTGAAGCCGATCTTCAGGCTGTTTCGGGAAATCCCAATCTGACCATCCCCTATTGGGACTGGTCAGACGGGGCAAGCAGCCCGTTTACCGCGGACTTTCTTGGAGGCGACGGCAACCCTGCCGACGATTACAAGGTTTCCACCGGGCCCTTCGCCCATGCCGGCGGCCAGTGGGACCTGAACATTATCGCCGGCTTCAGCCAGGCCAGCGGGGCCAAGGACGATGTCAACTATCTTCGCCGTCATTTCGGCCGTGAGTCCATTTCGTTGAACCCACAATGGAGCCTGCCGCCGGCAAGCTACCTGCGCGACACGGTTGGCACGGCCACCTATGATGCGGTCCCCTGGGACCATGGCTCCGGTACTCAGGGTTTCCGCAATCAATTGGAAGGCTGGTTCAACCCTCCCGGCCCTCTCGCACCGCCCCTGCTTCACAATATGGGCCACGTTTGGACCGGGGGAACCATGTTGCCGCCCACCTCACCCAACGATCCCGTGTTCTGGCTCAACCATGCCATGGTGGACATGATGTGGGCCGTCTGGCAGCAAAAGCACGGCAACCCCTACCTTCCCGGCCCCGCGGAAACCCACACCAATCTTCAGATAAGCGGCGTCTACCGCCATCGTCTGAACGACGATATGTGGATGATCACCGAAACATTCGGCACGGCTGCCACGCCTGCCTCAGTTTTGAACTACCACAATGCGGCCGCTCCAAGCAGCGGATACCGGTATGCAACCGACCTGCCGGAAATCACCAATGAAACGGGCACTACGCTAAGTTTCGGCAATGTACCCCAAGGCCTCACCCAGTACAAGGGCGTACGCTTCCGGGTCAAATCCTGCCGCAATGTCAAGTTTCGCATTACCACCGTCCCAAGTGGTGATTTTACAACCCCGTTCGGCATCAACTTCACCCTCAACCCGGTTGAGAACCAGCCTTTCACGGATATCCTGGTTTGGTTCGGCTATGTTTCGCCCGGCGCCGGTCCCCCGGTCAACAGCAATGCTCAAATCCGCACCTATATCGATGATGACGAAGGCTTTTATGCGGCCTCTCCGGGAGACGAGCACCTGGTGGGCACCTACAATATTTCTCTCACGGCCACCCCGGTGGCAAGACCCACGGCGGCCACCATGCTGGTTTTGGATTTTTCAGGCAGCATGAACCAGAATGCGGGCGGAAGCTCTACCAAGCGGGATCTACTGATCAATGCGGCCTCTGTCTTCGCGGGGCTGGTGCGCAATACCGACGGTGTAGGCATGGTCCGCTACAGCAGTACCGCGACCAAAATCATGGACGTCACTGCCGGCGCTCCAGGCTTGGGAACCAATATTTTCAACACGCTGAGCGCTATTAGCGCCGGCGGCATGACTTCCATCGGGGCGGGCATTCAAGAGGGCGTCACCGTTCTGAATGCCGGTCAAGCCGCTGCCATGCCGCCCTATGACCAGTTGGCCTCCATCATCCTCACCGACGGTAAGGAGAATACGCCGCCCATGATTGCCGATGTGGCCGCGAGTATCAATTCAACCACCTACGCGGTGGGCTTCGGCCAACCCAATCAGGTGGATACCGTTAAACTGAACGCCATCACCCAAAACAGCGGCGGTGACCTGGTCATTACCGGCGATATATCCACCCAGGAGCAGGAGTACCTGTTAACCAAATATTTCGTACAGATCCTGGCCGGTATCACCAAGCAAAACACGGTCCTGGACCCCCGAGGCGAATTATTTTGGGGCAGCAAGCATCGCATTCCCTTCGACCTGGCCGAAACCGATGTGGACAGTGATGTCATTTTGCTGTGTCCTTTCCCCAAGCTGGTTAACTTCCTTCTGGAAACGCCCGACGGAGACATCATCGACCCCGGCCGGGCGGCCATAGAACCCAATGTGGCATTTCATTCGGAGAAGAAGGCGGCCTTTTACCGCATGAGCCTGCCCGCCGTCCCTAAAGACCCCAAAGGCAGTCACGCCGGACGCTGGCACGCCGTCTTGTCGCTGTCGGAAGAAAACATCAAGGAATTGATGAGAGACCCCGATTTCGAATCTTTCTGGTTCAAACAGGAGGACCAGAGTCTCAGCTACAGCCTGATTGTCAACAGCACCTCCAACCTGAACCTGGAGGCTTCTCTGCAACAAAAGGATTTCGACCCGGGTACTCCCATCCACCTGTACGCCGAACTGACAGAATACGGCATTCCCCTGATTGGAAGAGCTCATGTTTGGGCGGATGTCCAGCTTCCGGGAGGCGCCGCCAAAACCGTTCATTTCGAGCAAAGCTCGCCGGGCAGCTTCGAAGCGGTTTTCCCCACCGGTCTCTACGGCGTCTACACCTTCCGCGTACGCGCCGAGGGAGATACCGGTAAAGGCAATTCCTTTACCAGGGAAACCACCCTCACGGGAACGGTCTTTTCGGAGCAGGACGGACAGGACCGAACGCCTGAAGAACGGCGACCGGCAAAGGAAGATGCCTTTTGTCATCTGGTGAAATGCCTGCTCTCACAAGAAGGGATCCAAAACCGGCTGAGGGAATGGGATGTCGATCCGAAGGCCGTTTTAAAATGCTTCGAGCGTTACTGCCGCGCACTACAATCAACCGGGCGGACAGCGGCGGATATGATCGGAGAACTCACTGAAAAAAGCTCGGCGGAGCAGGTCCCGTCGGCAACCGGTACCCTACTGCGTTCGTTGATGGAAAGCGCGGTTGGCAAGCAATTGATGGGAGATGCCGCGTTGGGCATCGCCGAATGTCAACCGGGAGTCGAGCAGCCTGAACCCGAAGTCCTAAGCGCCGAAGACCTGGCCGATGAACCCGAAGAATCCGCATCCCTCTACCTGGAAACGACCAAAAAAGAAAGCTCCCGCAAAAAGACCTCGAAAAAGAAATAGAGTCACCCTTGACCGATTCACGACCGGGACCCCTGCAAGGGGTCCCGGTTAATTTTCTACCATAAAATAACCAGAGTTCCTGACCCTGATAAAGTGACTAAGCAACCCCGGCACCGATCGAAGGCTGAGACTATACCGGAACCGCGATCTCTTGTTTCACGGTTTGCCAGGCTTCGCCGTTGACCAGGGTTAGGAAACGCTCGTCAGGCAGGTTTGCTTCGGCCATGGCTTTGCGTAGATCGGTGACCGGTTCTTCATAGCCGTCGTCCGCCAGTTTGAAGGTGCCGAAGTGAATGGCCAGGGCTTGTTCGATATGCATCATTTGAACAATACGCACCGCTTCGGCAGGACTGATGTGAACACGGCTCATAAACCAGTCGGGTTTATAAGCACCGATCGGCAGCAGGGCCAGGCGGAAACGCGGGTAGCGTCCGCGGATATCTTCCAGGAAGGGACCGAAGCCCGTATCGCCCGCGAACCAAATGGGGCCTGCCGGTCCCTCGATCACGAAACCGCCCCAAAGGGACATGTCGCGGTCGTAAAGGCCGCGTCCCGAGAAATGTTGGGCGGGTACAAATCGAGCCTGGACGCTTTGACTGATGCAGGCGCTGTCCCACCAGTCCAGGGTTTCACAACGGGCATTCGACCTACTTTCCTGCTGAAGAACCGTGTCCACCCCTAAACCGGCCAGGATTTGGGGTTGGTGCAGACGGTAGAGTCGGTCGATGGAAGCGATGTCCAGGTGATCGTAGTGATCATGGCTGATGAGGATGACGTCGATCGGCGGCAGTTTCTCCAGGGCGATGCCCGGTTCCGCGATCCGCTTGGGACCGGCCCAACTGACCGGGCTGACGCGTTGGGAAAAGACCGGGTCGGTAATAATGTTCAAGCCCGCGGTTTGGATGAGAACGGTACTGTGGTTGATCATGGTCAGACGGACCTGGTCGTCCTGTACCCGCTCCGGCGGCATGTCGCCGGGTTGAGGCGGGACTTGCTTCGGCCAGGGCCCGGGTTTCCTATTCATTCCCCACTTGAGCAAAGCGGCGAAAGAAGCGTGTTCCGTGAATCCTTTATTGTTAAAGGTAGTCCCGTTGAAGTGATCGCTGGGGGGTCCGTTATAACGCGATTTTCGTCGTGAAAAAATACCCAAGTAACCTCCAGGTACAGATCGGCCGGCAAACTAATATACGTAAGCCGGCCGGATTCGGTCCCAAAAAACGCTATATGGGTATGAGTACCCCTTTTTCTTCGTAAATCCAGGACAGGCGTCGGGTCGTCAACCCGACGCGCTTGGAAGGAATCGGGTTAGAAGGTATAACGGACGGTGCCGAAGATCTCCCGCGACGGGATGAACTCCTCGCTGGTAGTGTGGAGGCCGTAAGGGTTGGTGAAACGGCTGTTGACGCCGTCCTCGTCGAACAGGTTGGTGGCGCTGAGCGTCATTTCGAAGTCGCCCACGGCGTAGTTGAAGTAGAGTGCGGTCGTGTCGTAGGACGGGACCGTATCCACGGTGGGATTGTTGAACACCCGATATTGGAAGTCGCCCCGGTAGATATAGTCCAGGCTGCTGGTGAGCACGGTTCCGTTTTCGAACAGATGCGTGTGCGAGAAAACCAGGCGGCCGGAGAGATCGACCAGCTTGGGCGGCGTATTGCCTCGCAGGTTCTTGCGCAGGCTTGCCCGATCCTCCACACCGGTGGGCAGGAACCGGCCGAAGCCCGAGTTCAGGAAGTCCACCACGTCCAGGGTGTACAGATCGCTCTTGATCTCGCCGTCCGTGGTAGCCAGAAAGCCGTCCATCCGCAAGCTGTAGTTGATGATCCAACTGAATTCCGCTTCAAGGCCGTAGATCTCCAGTTCGGGGATGTTGCCGGGACCGCCCGTAAAGGGTACAGGGTCTTCTTGTGCAAACTGGTAGTTCTCGTAATCGTAGAAAAAACCGACCAGGTTAAGTCGGCCCTTGCTGTTGCCCAGCACGTTTTTGGAACCGATCTCGAAGCTGGTTACCTCTTCCGGTTTGAAACTGAGGGATACGTCCATAGCGCCGTTCGCGGCGCCGGGGTTGTTACCGCCGTTCTTCCAGCCGGTGGAGACCAGGAAGTACATCAGGTTTTCAGGAGTCAGGTTGATGTCCAGGCCCAGTTTCCAGGTGAAGGCTTCGTCTACCAGTTCCAGGTAGGAATCGACGAACCAGAATTGGGTGGCTTCATCGACCGATTTGTCCCGTTGGAAGCGAACACCGGCTGTCAGTGCATAGATATCGTTCAGCCTGAACGTGCCTTGACCGTAAACGGCGCTATCCTTACGGGTCAGCGTTCGGGACTCCACGAATTCCAGAGGCGGCGTGAAAGGCGGCAAGGTATCCGGGCCGGGATTGGCCAGGACGTCTTCAAACTGGGAAAAGGGCGCGGGCCCGGTGGCTTCAAGGAAATCGTTGTAGTTCTCGTGATCCAGGTAGTAGATGCCGGCTACCCAGTCCGATTTATCACTGCCGCCCTGCAACATAAACTCCTGGCTGAAGGCATCGGAATCATTGTCCCAATAAGGCAGTACATCGAAGTTGACATCCGCGAAGCCGGTGAGGTTAACCGAGACCAGGTCCTCCGTAAGGCGATCGCCGTCCACGGTTTGCTCTTTTTCCAGCCTCTGGGTGCCCGTCAGCGATTTGAAAGTAGGACCCCAGGGCGTCTGCCATTCCACAATGCCTGTAAAGCTGTGGTTGTACATGGCAAAAGTGCTTGGATAGTCCTGGGTCAGTTTGCGAGGATCCGGATTGGGATCGTGGATGCTCTTTTGGGCGGCGCCGTTTTGGTCGCTGTCGTGAATAAAACCGGCCAGGCGAATCGTCAGGTTCTCATTGGGCGTCGTAGTCAGGTTGAAATGACCGACCAGGGTGTCGGAATTGTCCAACTCGTAACCGTCCAGCGCACCGCCCTCGATCTCCGCGAAGCCGTCGCGCTGACCCTTGCGGATCGAAGCCAGGAAGCTGGTTTTATCATTGAACGCGGCATTCACGGCAGCAGTGCCTCGAAAAAGCCCGTGATCACCGACAGAGGTTTCAACATACCCGCTGGTCAAACCCAGGTCCGGCTTACGGGTCACGATATTGATGGCGCCGCCGGTTGTGCCCTGGCCGAATTCCGTGCCCTGCGGTCCGCGCGTTACTTCCACGCGTTCGATATCGCCCAGGTCCAGGCCCAAGGCCAGGGGGTTGGCCAGGTAGACACCGTCCAGGTAAACCAGTACGCTGGGCTGGGTAGCCAGACTCTGCGCGGTCTCCCAACCGACGCCGCGAATGGCGACCACGCGACCGGCGCCGTCGTTTTTGGCGACGACCAGGCCCGGCACGTAACCATTGAAATTGTCCAGCTTGATAATGTTGGCTCGGTCGAAGTCCTCACCACTCATCACCGATACGGCAATCGGTGCTTCTTGGATATTCACCTCCCGTTTACGGGCGGTTACGGTGATTTCTTCGATGACATCTTCCGACTTCTTATCATCTTTTTCTTCAGGGGATTGACTAAACAAGGAAAGAGGAAACAGCAATATGACCAGGAAAGCCGGTTTGAAAAAACCTTTCGGTTCAAAATGGCCGAACATCGTCAAGTTCTCCTTTGACAGATCGAATTCAGAAGTAACACTTTTACGCTTCTGATACTCTATACAATCGTCAATTTTATTAATCACCTTAGACATAGCACGCATTATTTGATTTTTTCAAACACTGAGGATTGTTTACATAACCCAAACAAATAATATCGACACCATATTTAAATAAGTGTGGCTACTTTTCATGGGTTTTCAGGTGAGCCGGCACCCGGACGGACGGAAACAACAACTGATTTGATCCTTTGCAACTTCATCTTTCGTTATTAATATAGAACTACTCTCGGTGGATGGAAGCACGCTATGAACCGTCGAATTGGAATTGTCTTTATCATTCTTATGATCATCGCCGCCTTGTTGATCTGGTTTCTCCTTTCACGTTCGCCGGATAAAGTCGGCGCCGGCGGCACGGCTGCCGTATCGATAACGACTGAAAGTGCCGACATGCCGGTGCCCTCTGAAGCAGCCGCATCTCAACTCGAGGCTGAACCGGCTGATCTGAAGCCGGCAAAGCAGATTGCGAACCGGCAAATCGAGTTGGAAGGGCAGGAAAAGGATGCTGATAGGAATAAGGACAACCTGGTTTTCGGCCGCGTCATCTATAGGAGTAGCGGTCGGGCTGTAGCCGGTGCAACCGTCCGCATGGGTCACTCGGCAAGTCAAGACGGCTACCGGGCTGTCTCCGATGCCGAGGGTAATTTTCGCCTTAGCGGAGTTTCCAACGGCCATTACCACCCGACAGCAGTCAAGGGCAACCTGGTCTCTTACGCCAATGATCGCGATGTTCAGCATATCGATATCAAGGACGGCCGCCGCGGCCCGATCATCCTGGAACTGGTTCCCGCCGAACCCTTTACCGTTCAGGTATTAGCCGAATCCGACAATCGTCCCTTGGCCGGTGTCTCCGTTTTTTCCGGCGGCTCGGTTTTCTTTTCCGAAAAAACCGATGAACAGGGGCTGGCCGTACTGAACCTGTCGCCCGGTACATGGAGCCTGATCGCCGTGGCCGACGGTTATGCTCGCGCCGAACGTCTGGTCAGTCATCGAGGAGCCGCCAAAAAGCCTTACATCATACGCCTGGCCGAGGGCGGCGCCCTTTTCGGTAGGGTTAGCGACGAGCTGGAAATTCCCCTGGCAGATGTACGCGTCAGCGCCAATACTAAAGGACGCTGGTTCAATACCCGAAGCGGGCCGGACGGCAGCTTTCGAATTAACGGCATTCCCTTCGATACTATTTTCAGGGTCAACGCCAGTCGTGAATACTATCACCGCGCGGAACAAACCGGTTTTAAAGTCAACATCGAAGACCCGGAACAAGAAGTCAACCTGATCATGACGCCCATCGAAGAAATTACCCTGAAGGTTCGCGGCCAGGTAGTGGATGAATTGGATGATCCCGTGGCGAACGCTCTGGTCAAAGCCGGTTGGGGGTCGGAATCGCAATCTGATGAAACCGACGAAAACGGGCGCTTCGAGTTCGCCGAGTTGCAAGTCGGGAAAGATATCGGTTTCAGTTTCGAGGTGTCCGCGGAAGGTTACGGGCCCCTTCGCAAGAGCCAACCGGTTCAGGACTCGAAGCAAATTGAGGTTAAGCTGACCCTGAGTCCGGCATCCTGGTTGCAGGGTCGCGTGGTGGATGAACGCGGCGAGCCCGTCGAGGGCGCCGATCTGCGCATCACCTATGACACCGGCGGCAGCCTGCCTCAATCCAAAACCGAAACCGATGGTTCGTTTGCCCTGGAGAACCTGCCTAAGAAGATCGAATTGAATGTTTCCAAACCCGGTTATGCCCCCCATCATTCCTCACCGGAATTGAACTTAGACGATTTGGAAATCGTGCTCAAGAGTTCCGGTGACATTGAGGGTCGGGTGATCGACACCGAAACCGGCGCCCCGGTGCGCGACTTCAATGTTCGGGTTCGCGGTTCAGTCAGCCGTCCGAACTGGAGAAAGCAAGGTATCGATCACCAAACCGACGACGGTCGCTTCAGCCTGAAAGGATTGCGCCGGGAAGCCAGACACCTGGTGATCGAGGCCAAAGGTTATCAGACGGGTGTCTTCGAAGATATTATGCCCGAGGTGTCTCCCGAAACGCTAACTTTTGAATTACGCAAGGGTGGCTTTTCCCTGGCCGGTCGCGTGGTGGACGAAAGGGGCAACGGACGTCCGGCTGTGCCGGTGAGACTGCTGTTATTGGACCCGAAGATCGACCACACCAACCATCAACACATGCTGAAGCACGATCCAAACTCCGAAAAGGTGGTGGAGCAGCGTACCGCAACTACTGACAGCGCGGGTTATTACCTTTTCGAGAGCGTTCCGGCAGTGATGCGCGCCGACCTGGTGGTATACACGAAAGGGTTGGCCTTTACACAGCTTCAAGACGCCTTCAGGGGTAACGAGGAGAATCGGCAAGACCTGTTGATGACGGTTCCCGAGGCCGCCTCCATCCAAATAGAAATCAACCCCAAGGTCATTTCGTCTTGCAATTTCAATATCAATGCCAGGGGCTCGCTCCCGTTCCACGACTATGGGAAACTGATCGGAGAAATTACCGAGGTCAACTTCGATTCGCTGAACGCGGGTACCTACCACCTCAAAATCAGGCTTCATGATTCGAACAATGTGAACTACCTAGAGAAATTCGAACTGGAGACCGGCGAGCACGTTACCTTCCGTTATGGTTTCGACGAGCATTTCGCTGTTCGCGGACATGCCTTCTCGCGTAATCAACCGGCGGCAAATCGAAGACTTTCCTTGAAGGCGATTCCAGACGGCTTCTATTCATCCCTGATCCTGGATGACGAGGGCTGGTTCGAATTCTTGAAGGTTCCAACCGGTACCTACCAACTGATTTTGGGCGCCGGCAAGGAGGAACAAGATTACGGTCGGCCAAGCGGCGCCGATCCGATCGATATTGAACTGAGCACGGGTGATATCGAGCGCGTTTTCGACTTTTCCGGTTATGGTCATGTCTTTGGAAGCACCCGAGACAATTTTGAAACCATCAATCTCAGCGGTAATATCGGCGAAATATACGTTAATAGAGCCTACAAAACGAAGGGTCTCAAAATATTTAAATTTTTGGATCTCCGTCCAGGAACCTATCGCCTGGAAGGTTCCCAGCCCGACGGATCGGTTTTGCTTGCCGAGTTCACGATGCCGGCGGATCGCTCAGACCTGGACCTTGGCGAGGTTGGCGAAAAGATGGACGGCAAGCTCTTGGTAACCATTGTCAACCAAACCGCAAAGCCGGGTTCGACCGTCCTCCTGAATTTCTATAGTGAGGGCTCTTCGGCCGACAAACCCGTGACCTATCGGCATGTCAAAACCGACGAGCCGGTTTTGTTGGAAGGCCTGCCGCAAGGATCGATGACCATTAAGCCCGGTCAATACCCGGCAGTTCAGTTCTCGCCTTCCTCCCATGCCGTGGAGATAGGCGCGGGTACGCCCGAGGTGCAATTCGAAATGAAAGGGCGGACCATCCTTTACTTCTCGAGCAAGGACTACCTTCTCGATTTCGTTTCGGCTCGCATGAGCCGTGCCGACGGAACCGTTTTACCCTTTTCCTATATGGACCGGTCCCAAATCGGCGAGGACATGGAAGAAGGCATGTACGCAAAAGGCGGCTTCTACAAAAACCTTCCGCCGGGAGAGTGGACTTTGACGGTGGTGACCGTGGACAATGATACCCTTTCGCGGGCGGTCACTTTGGAACCGGGGGAAACCGCCCGGATCGAGTTTTAGCCCGGAAGACTCACTCGAATCTCCGTTCCCCGTTCGCCGTTGGGACCGGCGGCAATGGTTCCGCCGTGGGCGTCGACGATGCGTTTGCAAAGATTCAGGCCCAGACCGTAGCCGCTGCCATGCCCCCGTGCCGGGTCCAGTTTGACGAATGCCTCGAAGATGCGTTCAACATTTTCCGGCGGGATTCCCGGGCCCGAATCGGAAACGGACAGGCGAACATGCGTCTCGGTTTTTTCCGCTGATATAACCACGGGTTGATCGGTTTCAGCCGAGAACTTGAGACCGTTATCCACCAGGTTGCGCAAGAGCACGGTCATCAGGGCTTCATCGGCTTCTACTTCTACCGGGCCGTCGATGGTCGAGACAACGCCCGGCTTGCGGTCGCCGAAAGCCGCTGTCACCTGCTCGGCCAGGGTTTTCAGATCCAGCTGATTGCGATTGAGAGCGTCGGTCATGGCGCTGATGCGTTCACGCTCCAATAGAACCGTGATCAGCGATTGCATTTCCTCCACGTTGCGCGCAATGGTTCGATGCTTCCCGTCTTCCGGCAACAAAGCCAGGGCTACCTTGATCCGAGCCAGGGGCGATCGCAACTCGTGACTGACATCGCCCAACAGACGCTCGCGATCGTGGATCATACGGTCTACCCGCTCCGTCATCTCGTTGAAAGCCTCGGCTACCTGACCGATTTCGTCGCGACGAACCACGGGTACGCGCGTTTTAAAATCGCCCCGGGCCACCGCCTCCACGCCGGCCCGCAACCAGCGCAACGGTTTCAACTGCTTGCGTTGAAATAGCCAGGTGCCGCCGATAAACAAGGCCAGCAGGGTCAAGTGAATGAGAAAAACTTGAAACTGACCCTCGATGCGGTCTTCCATGCTCCAGAAATAGGATACTTGCGGCATGCCCGGCTTGTGGTGATCTACCCGATAGACAGGCGGGCGAACGGAACGCAGGTCTTTCGGCGTGGTTGGTTCGCCGGCCGTATCGAAGGCGACCGTCCGCCCCTTCCAAGTGACGATCATGGCCACCCGATGGTTCCTGGCCATGAACCTCGCCAATTCGATATCGCCGGAAGCGGCCAGATGTTCGGTAAGACTCTTGCTATAACCCGACAGCGTGCGTTGGATCATATGCTGCGTGTAGAGATTATTCATGAAGATAAAGAAGACCGTGGCCAAAAGAATCACGCCCGCCATCAGGAGCACGTTGGCAACGGTCATCTTGGAAACAAGGCTGACGGGTTGACGGCTCATATCCCTACCCCGCGAACAGATAGCCGGCGCCCCGGATGGTTTTGATATAGCGAGGCGACCTGGAATCCTCGCCCAATTTGTGGCGCAGGCGGCTGATGAGCATGTCGATGGAGCGATCGAAGATCTCGGCATCGGCGCCGCGAAGTTCCTGCAACAGGATCTCGCGGCTCATCACCCGACCGGGCCGCTCCATCAGCATGCGCAGCAGGGCGAACTCGGTAGAGGTAAGCTCCAGGTCCTCTCCGGCAAGTGCGGCCCTGAAGCTGTTCGGCTCCAGGCTGAGATCGCCGTGCGTCAGGGTTTCGGCATCTCCCCCCGGCGAAACGCGTCGCAAAACGGTCTCGATACGGGCCACCAGTTCCCGAGGTTCGAAGGGCTTGGGGATGTAATCATCCGCGCCCAACTCAAGACCCACGATACGGTCGGTAACCTCACCGCGCGCCGTCAGCATGATGATGGGAACAGCATCACGCGCTCGGATTTCCCGGCACAGGGTCATGCCGTCCTTGCCGGGAAGCATCACATCCAGAATCAGCAGGTCGGGCCGTTCCTGACGGAACATGCGCAAACCCTCGGCTGCATGGGCCGCGACGCGCAGATGGTGACCGAAGCGCCGGAAGTATTCCTGAAGCAGCGCGGTCAGTTCGGTGTCGTCGTCGATCATCAACAGGCGATGCGCACGCGCCATTATTTGCTCCTCAAGGCAACGATCGGGTCGAGCCGGGCCGCTCGCCAGGCTGGATATGCGCCGAAAGCCAGGGCGATGACCAAGGATAGCACAAAGGGCTGCCATACCGCGTCCCAGCTCAGTCGGGCGGGCCATTGCGTCCACGAGGAAGCCATGACGATGCCGCAGGCGCCCATGACCAGACCCAAGACGCCGCCGATCAAGGCTACCAACAGGGATTCCACCAGATACTGCACCATAATGTGACGCGACCGAGCACCCAGCGCCAGTTGCAGGCCGATTTCAGTGCGGCGTTCGCGCACGGAAAGCAACGACACCGACAGCAGGCCCACGCCGCCCAATCCCAACGCCAGTCCGGCCAGTCCGCCGATCATGCGCCGAAAGGAAGCGCCGTTTTCGGATTGAACCGCCAATAGCGCCGTCTGATCGACGATTTTGAAATCGACCGTCTGGTGCCGGTTGCGCAATAGGTCGGTCAGGGCCTCGGTAGTTGATTTCAACAGGTCCTTGGAGGCTACCTGGACGAAGATACGCGTCAAGTAATCCACATTGTAGACGCGTCGCTGGGCCGTGGTTACCGGTACCACGATCTGATCGTCCTCATTGCCTCCAAGGGGGTTCGTGCCCTTGCCCTCCAGCACGCCGATGATGGTGAAGGGAATCCTGCCGACCAATAGGGTCTCGCCGATGGGTCGCTCGCCCATGAAGAGTTCCCGAACGATCTGGTCGCCCACCACCGCCACACGACGGCCACCGCAGACATCCTCCTCGTCGATAAAACGCCCGCCCTTGACCACGTGGTTCTTGGTGATGCGGTATTCGGGGGTCGTGCCGTTGACGGTGGCGTTCATGGTACGGCCGCCCCACCGCAGGTTGCGCGTACCGGAAATTACCGGCGAGACGGCCTCGATGCCGGGCAATTGCCGGGCGACGGCCTCGCTGTCGGCGGTAACCAATGTGTTCACATATCTTCCCGTGCCGCGCAGGGCATTGGTTTCGCTCATCCAGGCGTTGACGGTCAGCAGGTTGCGGCCCATCTTTTCAATGGTGTCCTGCAATGCCTGACGCGCACCCGCGCCCAGGCCCAACAATACGGCCACTGCCGTAATGCCCACCGCCATCCCGCTCACTGACAAAAGGGTGCGCAGGCGAGCCCGCAACAGGGCCCGCACCGCTAATCGTAAGATACGGAACCAGGTCATCGCAGCGCCGCTACCGGGTCCATTCGAGCCGCGTGCCGGGAGGGCCAAATTCCGGCAAGGATGCCCACGACCACTGCCGCGGCCAGACCCAACCCGACCGCCGTAGCGGAAACCGGCATGGGCACATCCACGCGCGCACTGATCACGGCCAGTACCCCCAGGCCAAGGACAATGCCTGCCAGTCCCGAGACCAGGGTCACCATGAAGGCTTCCATCAGGAACTGACGGCTGACCTGACCGTCTGTAGCGCCCACGGCTTTGCGGAGACCGATTTCGGGGATGCGTTCCTTGACCGCCATCAGCATGATGTTGGCAATCACGATCGCGGCCACCAAAAGGGCAATCGCCGCGACCAGCGGAAGATACAGGCTGAAAACCTTATTGGCGCGGGCCACCATCTTCTTGATCAGCATGGGCGTGAACAGGGAGAAATCGTTGTCCTCGCCGTCAGCCAATGCGTGTTGTTGCCGCAATACGGCTTCCACCCTTTCGGCAACGTCTTCCACGTACTTTGCCTCGGTCACGCGTAACTTGGCGAAATTGATATAGTCCACATTGGCAATGCGGCGCATCATGGTGGAGATGGGCACGTGAATCTCGTCATCGCGATCCTCACCGTGCGGGTCCGAGCCCTTGGGCTCCAAGATGCCGATTACGCGATAGGGTACGCCGTCCAGTTGGATGCTTTGATCCAGCGGATCGTCATCACCGAACAGGATGTCGGCGGTTTTGTAACCCAGCAGCGCTACCCGGGCGGATGCTTTAACGTCGGAGGCATCCAGGCTTCTGCCGCCGGTAACCCCACGTTCCCATACCAGTTCGGCATGTTCGCTATGTCCGCGCACCAACACGGGGTGATATTCGCTTCGATATTGAGCGGTCTTGCGCCTCATCAGAGACGGGTCCCAGGCCTCGATCTCGGGGCAAGCCGCCTGTACGGCTTCCAGGTCTTCCAGCTTCAAGGTCGTGCGCGGCCCGTCCGCACTGAAACCCGTCGTGACCATGATATTGGTAGCATCGAAGAACTGCTTCATCTTGTTCATGATATTGGCTTCCATACCCGCGCCGTAGGAACGGATGACCACCAACACGGCCACGCCCACCACCACGCCGATGCTCATCAGAAAGGTACGCAACTTGTAGCGCCACATCATGCGAATACTGCCGGCCATCACCTTGCCGTTTTTCATGCGACACCTCCCACGGGTTGCGCCGGCTCTTCTGCCAAAATACCCTCGTTCATCGTCAATACGCGTCCGGCCCGGGCAGCCAACGCGGCATCATGGGTAATGAAGATGATGGTGCGCCCGCTCTCGTTCAGTTCCTGGAACAAGGCCATGATGCCGGCACCGGACTCGCGATCCAAATTGCCCGTGGGTTCATCGGCCAGGATGATTTCCGGATCATTGACCAGGGCGCGGGCAATGGCGACGCGTTGTTGCTGACCGCCGGACAATTCGGCGGGCGTATGGGTCATGCGGTCCTGCAAACCGACACGGCACAGGGCTTGCGCGGCGCGATCACTGATGTTGTCGGTATCGGCGTAGACCAGGGGCAGTTCCACATTCTCCAGGGCGGTAGTGCGCGGCAGCAGGTGAAACTGCTGGAACACGAAACCGATCTTCTTATTGCGCAGGGAGGCCAACCGGGCGTGCGGCAGGTTGGAAACGGGCTCACCACCCAGGAGATAATTCCCCGAATCGGGCCGATCCAACAAACCCAAAATGTTCATCAGGGTTGATTTTCCCGACCCGGACGGCCCCACCACGGCGGTAAACTCGCCCGGCTCTATGTTCAGGTCTACCGATTTCAACACGTCCAGCCGGGGCTCCCCCGGTCGTTCGTAAGACTTGCAAATACCACGACACTCGATCATCTCAACCTCTCATGGAATGAATCTTCAATTAACCTGTACGACCTCGCCCTCGGCAAGCCCGTCCAGAACCTCGGCGGAGCGGTTGGTGCGCCAACCGATGCGAACGATTTGTTCCTGCCAGCTGTCGCCGCGTTTGACCATCACATATTGCCGGCCGTCGCGACGCCGCAGGACCTCGCGGGGCACGGTCAGGGCGCCTTCGCGTCGATCCATGACCAGGCGTACATGGGCCGTCATTTCGGGCCGGGGCGTAGTCTCCGGCGGCGTTTTGAAACGCAGCACCACTACGTAATTGACAACACTACCTTGAATTTCCGCCTTGGGTTGAATCGCCGTCACCTTTGCCGAAAACGCTTTATCGGGATAGGTGTCCACGCTGAAAGTCGCCTCCTGGCCGATAAAAATCCGGCCGATATCGGTCTCATCCACGTAGGCGCGCACTTCCAGGCGGGACAGATCGACGATGGTCACGAACTTGGGCGCGGCAAAGGCGGCGGCCACGGTTTCGCCCTCCCGCGTGGAGATATCGGCAATCACCCCGCGTATGGGGGCCGTGATACGCGTATAGCCCAAATCGATACGCGCCGAGCGCAAACGCGCCTCGGCCAGTTCCACCCGAGCCCGGGCCACCTTCAAATCGCCTCGCGCGCTGTCCAGCTCCTGGGGCGTGGCCAACCCCTTCCCGGCAAGGGCCGCGATCCGCCGCTCCGAGCTTTGGGACAGTTCCCATTGAGCCCGAGCCAAAGCCAGATCGGCTTCCGATTGGGCCACCAGCGCTTCGAAACCGATAGGGTCCAAGACAGCCAGAAGATCACCGGCCTCAACCTGATCACCAACGCGCACCGGTAACTCGCGCACCATACCGGAAACCCGAGAACCCACCTCGATCTCGGCGCCGACAACGGGCCGAATGACGCCGGTGGCCGTCACGGTCCGATCGAGGGTCTGCCGGGAGACGCGAACGGTCTCGAAGGAAGCTTCAACGGGCGCGGAGGTCCTACTGGTCAGCGCAAACCAACCCGCGGCGCCGATTGCTGCAATGATGACTAAACTTAAGACACGCTTCATTATCACCTCTCGACATAGGTGAATCTAGCGGCGCTGTTTAGCAGGGGTTTGACAGGTTTGTCACAAATTGTAACAGTCTTTCCGATTGCCCATAGCAATCGAGATCTAAAGAACAATTGTTGATAAAGTACCGCATATGCTATTATGTGGCCGGCCTTTAAAAAAACTACTGGTGATTGATTATGACAAAGAAGATCTTTGCAGCGATCTCAGTAATCGCCCTATTGGGTAGTATCTGGCTCAGCGCGGGAGGAACCGCCTGCCGTGATAACTACACTCTGTGTACGGAAGGCGGTTGCGGCGTCCTGGCTTATGGTATGAATTGTAAACTGAGATGTATCCTGCCCGACGGCTCCAAAGTAGACATTGCGTGCGGCCAAAAACCAAAGCCGGAACTATAAACGTCGGCTCCCAAAACCAGAAAGGAATAATCGATGCACCATGCCTGCATGTTATTGGTATTTTTATGCCTGTTTGCTTCAGGTACAGACAACGGAACCATGCTCACCCGAAACGTCATTCCCTTCGGTGATGATCAAGCCTGGCTTACCCTCTCCACCGATATGGCCTTTGTGGGCGATTACCTCTACGTTGTAGAAAACCCGAAGCATCAGGTCAAAAAGGTTCGCGTCCAGTCGACGGTAACCTTTGAAGGCTACCTGGCCCAAAAGGGAGAAGGCCCGGGAGAGGTTTGGCTGCCCATCGAACTTTTGACTCGGGAAGACGGCAGCATTATCGTCAAGGACAACCGAGGCTTTTCTTTTTTCGACACAAAGGACGACTTTCAGCATCGCTTTCGTGTCTTCACTTCTTGGATCAGCGCGACATGGCTTTCGGGCCGGATTTACTACGCGGCGGCCGATCCCGGTAAGGATCAGCTTATCTTTCCCTACACCCCGAACGGCAAAAAAGGCGCGGCATTTGCCCCTAAATTCCTCCAGGTAGATACCGCTCGCGGCGATATGGTTCGATTGGCGCATAACGAATCCTACCTCTATGAGGGTAGGTTACTAACCGACGGCCGAACTCTCTTCTATTTGAACAAGACCTTTGGAAAGGCTTGGACCTTCGATGATAAGAGTAAGTTGTTATCGGAAAAAAACCTGACCGGCATCTTCGGCCCGCACGGCGCCATGGTTGTCGAAAAGAATAAGAACTACCTGGAGAACCCTCACGAGATGGAGAAACCAGAGGGTTTTCTGAACTATTCCTTGTTCGACGATGCCTTCCTGTTGGAAGATAATATTTATTTACTCAGAGTGGTCAACGCATTGGATGGGTTCATCCCGGCCCACAAGGACATCTTCGTTTTGGATAAGAAAACCCTTACCCTGAAGGAAGTCCTCAAAGTCCCTTTCAAACCAGGCGAATACTTTTGGACCTTTGCCGCGCGCGTGGAAAATGGCAAACATCGTCTGTATGCGATCATCGACATGGGAGAAGATACCAATCTGGTAGCGCTCGACCGATGAAGACCTATCTCTTTTGTGCGCTGCTGCTATTAGGCACCGGCATCCTGGCGGCAATCAATGCAAACTGCATTATGCTGAACCTGTTCGGGGCGCCGGAGATCGTCCGAAACGCCGCTTCTGAAAATGCCCAAGGCAAACTAGTCCTTCTTTACGGTTCGGATATTTGCAGTACCTGTCCCTCCGGCCGCACTCTGCATCTCCTTCAGAGCAATGACATGACCTTTATGGTAGACCCGGAGTTCAGTGATTACGAAATTCAGGACTTCATGGAAACCTTTCAACTGAGCGGCGATGTGGTGAAAGCCGATCGAGAAGTAACTATCTGGCTGAAACGCCTGGCCCAATGTAAACAAGAGACCCGGTGGCGCCGTAACCTACGCCTGACATTCAACGGCGGAGCATCCCCGGTGAAGGTAGAGACTTTTTAACGCAATATGGCGAGGATGTCCCCGGAGGCTTGAGCATAGAGCCCTTCTTGGTATTGATCAGCGAGGCGTCTATCGGATTCGATTATTATGGTACCCTAATCCCCGGTCCCCAGGTCCAGTTACCGCGCCCGGCCGGTTAGATAAGGAACGACATGGCTTTTCTTCAAATATTGACCACATTCAGCCTGTTCGGGTTGATTTGGGTGATTCAGTTGGTGCATTATCCCGCGTTTCGCTTTATAGCTGATGATCGCTTTCCCGCTTTTCACCGCTTTCATACCTTCCAGATCAGCCTGGTGGTCTTGCCTTTGATGTTGGTGGAGCTGGCCGCCGCTATCTGGTTGGCCGCGGTTCCACCGACACGCGGCCCCTTTCAATGGGTCTTGCTGGGCTTGACTCTGCTTGTGTGGCTGTCTACCTTTGCCTTACAGGTGCCCTGTCATTCGAAACTGGGCGCCGGCAAGGACGATGTGCTGATTGATCGGCTGGTGCACACCAATTGGTTGCGTACCCTTGCCTGGAGCCTGAAAACCGGGCTGCTTGGATGGTCCTTTTACTTCTCTCATCCGGGCTGAAATCGGGTCGGAACTCGTATAAGCTCCGACCCGAATTCCGTTCCGTTTATTTACTAAGGTACAGGTCCATCACTTTTGCCAACTCTTCCACATGGGGTTTGTTGACCATATTGGAGTGGTGACCGGCCGACGGATGGACCTCGATACCGCCTTTACAGCGCGATCCCCAGGTTTCAACCAGGTCCAGATCCTTGCCTACGGTTTTCTCGCGGGCCGTAATCAGCACGCATTTGCCCGGATATTCCTCCGGCGTGTAACCGTGGTTGGCGTGGTGGTTGGCCCAGAAGACCTGCCACAGTTTGTCCAACTGAGAGGCGCCGATCTCCGGCGGCAGCACTCCTGCTTCCTTGGCGCGGTTGAGGACATAGCCGATCTGGTCTTCCGTTTCCAGGTCTTTCAAAATCTCGTAGGTAATGCCCAGGTCGGCGCCGAAGGTGGCGCTGAGTTCGGCAAGCAGGCCCATCAACATAATCGCGGTATCCTCGATGGGACCCGAACCTACAAGGGCCAGCGGATAGGTGTCCACAATGACCAGCAGATCCACTTCATCGCCGCCGGCTACCAGTTGGCGCGCTGTTTCGAAGGCCAGCAGGCCGCCCAGCGACCAGCCGCCCACGCGGTAGGGTCCTTCCGGTTGAACTTGCTTGATGCCTTCCACATATTCGGCGACCATTTCCTTGAGATCCTTCAACGGCTCCTTGCCCAGCAGCACGCGTGATTGCACGCCGTAGAACGGCTGGTCCGGGCCAAGCAGGTGCGACAGGTCCTGGTAACACAGCACGGTTCCGCCGCCCGGGTGCAGGCAGAAGAACGGACGCCGGCTACCCAGGGGATTGATGGCCACCACACAACTGCTTTCAGTAACGCCCTCACCCGCCAGCATGACGGCAAAGGACTCGATATTGGGACCCTGGAACAGAGAAGCCAGATAGAATTCCACATCGAATTCCGCCTTGATGCGAGACATCAACTGTACCGCCAGCAGGCTGTGCCCGCCCAGTTCGAACCAGTTGTCGGTAACACCGATGGGCGTTACGCCCAGCAGGTCCTCCCAGATGTGCACCAACTTCAGTTCCAGGTTGCTGCGCGGCGCCACGTATTGGCCCTCGGGCCGCAACTTGGAGACCTTCAGTTTGAGCAGCGCCTTGCGGTCGATCTTGCGGTTGGGCGTCAGCGGCATCTGTTCAATCAGCACGAAGGCGCCGGGGCACATGTAACCGGGCAGCGCCTCGCGGCACTGCTTGTTCAATTCCTGACGAACCGCAATGGTTTTGTCAAGCAGGTCACCCTCGTTTTCGCCCTCCAGTTGGGTGATGCGCTCCGCTTTTACCTGAGTGTAGGCGACCAGTTGGGCCTCGCTCGTAGCGGTTGCTTCACGCAACATGACCACGGCGCGCGAGACATCCGGATGCCGTTCCAGTACCGACTCGATGTCGCCCGGCTCGATGCGGAAGCCGCGTAGCTTCAACTGGAAGTCGGCGCGCGCATGGAAAGCCACGTTGCCGTCGGCCAGGTAACGACCCATGTCGCCGGTTTTGTACAAGCGGTCGGTCTCATCGTCGGTGAAGGGGTTGGCGATAAAGCTCTCACCGGTGCGTTCGGGATCGTCCAGATAACCCAGCGCCATGTGGGGGCTGCGCATATAGATCTCGCCCAGTTCGCCCACGCCGGCCATTTGACCGTCCTGGTTGCGCACCAACAATTGCGCGTTTTTCATGCCGACCCCCAGAGGTTGCACCTTCTCCAGGCGAGCCACGTTTTCGGCCGTGGTTGCCACCTTATCCTCGGGCACGCGGTAGTAACCCACGGCGCGTTGGGTTTCGGTGGAACCGTAGGTATTGATCACGGTCACCTCAGGGGCCAGGATGCGTAACATCACCGCCTCGCGGCCGGTCAGGCGATCGCCCACGTAGAAGGCGGTGCGCAAAACCAGGGTCAGATCCTCGCGTGTGCCGGTAAGGATCTGACTCATGGCCGGGGTGAGGTTGGTGAAGGTGATCTTGTGGCGATCGTACCAACGGGCCAGGCCGCCGGGCGAAAAGTCTTCATCCTCGGGGATGCACAAGGTTGCGCCCAAACACAGGGGCGTGAAGATTTCCCGCTGCAGCGGATCGTGCGACAGGCCGGACAACATGCTGTAGCGGTCGTCCTCGGTGAGGTTGAACTCCTCGATCATCCACGGCAGGAAGTGGGTCAGCGAACCATGGCGGCCCACGATGCCCTTGGGACGTCCGGTGGAACCGGAGGTGAAACCGATCACCGCCGGGTCGTCGGGTTCCAGGGTCACCGTTACATCGGCCTCGGGCGGATCGCCGGAACCGGGAATGGCGCCGATCAGCGTGCAGTCGCCCTCGTCGTCCAACAGGAAGCCGGCGCGGCAGTCCAGCTTTTCCACAAAGGCTTCCAGTTCTTCCGTCGGCTCCTCGGCATCTTCCAATTGCAGCCAGATTCTGGGATTCGCGATGTCCAGGAAGTCGATGAGGCGCGGTGTCGGAAAAGCGGGGTCCAACATCAGGAACACGCCGCCCGCTTTCATGGCCGCCATGATCGCCACGGCCAGTTCGGGTCCACGACGTCCGTAAATGGCAACCCGTTCGCCCTTTTCCAATCCCGCCGCCGACAACTGCCGGGCCAGAATCTCGATCTTTTCGGCCAAATCCTCATAGGTCCATTCCTCGTCATTCATGATGAGGGCCGGGTGATCCGGGCGGCGTTCGGCGGCGCGCTCGAACCAATCGTTGACTGAACCCTGCCAGGTCGTTTCCAGGGGGGCGGTTGGATCGGGGATGAGCTCGGCAGACTCGGGCGTGATCAGGCTGAATTCGCTGACGGGTTGCTCCGGTTTGGCAACCAGTTGTTCCAACATCATCTTGTACTGACCGGCGAAGGCCTGCATGCGGTCCTCGTCAAACAGGTCGGTGTTGTAGGAGATGCTGAAGTGAAGCGCGCCGTTATGCAATTCGCTGACATATAACTCGATGTCGAACTTGGCGCCGATGTCGGGCATGGAAACGGGACGCATCTCCAGGTCCGGCAGACTGGCGCCGCCCTCCGGCAGGTTGAGCATGTTGAAGAAGATCTGGAACAGCGGGGTGCGGCTGCGGTCTCGTTGGACCTGCAACTCCTCCAGCAGTTTCTCGAAGGGGATATCGGCGTGCTCATAAGCGCCCAGGCTGGTTTCGCGCACGCGGGCGATCAGTTCGATGAAGTTGGGATCGCCGGAAAGGTCGGTGCGCAAGACCAGGCTGTTGAGGAAGCAACCGATCAGGTTCTCCATGCCGCTGCGGTTGCGACCCGCGATGGGCGTCCCCACGGTCACGTCGTACTGACCGCAGATTCTGGCCAGCAGCAGTTTGAACCCGGCCAGCAGCACCATGAACAGGCTGGCCCCGTGTTGACGGGCGACGGCGTTGAGCTTCGCGCCGACCTCGCTTTCGAGCATGGTGCCCACCTTGGCGCCGTGGAAGGTCGTCATGATAGCGGGGCGCGGCCGATCGGTCGGAAAGTCCAGCGTGTTGAGATCCGAGCCGAGTTTTTCCTTCCAGTAACCCACCTGGCGGTCCAGTTCTTCGCCGCTCAGCCAGGTTCGTTGCCAGCCGGCAAAATCCGCGTATTGGTACGGAAGCGGCGGCAGTCGGTGCTCTTCGCCGCGTGAGAAACTGTTGTACAGGCTGACCAGTTCGCCCACGAACACGCCCATGGACCAACCGTCGGAGATGATGTGGTGCATGGTCAGCAGAACCGCATGCCGGTTGGGAGCCAGGTAGATCAGGGTCAGGCGCAACAAGGGACCGGTCTTCAAGTTGAACGGCGCCAACGCCTCACGATTAGAAAGCTCCTGCAAGGCGGCGTCGCGCTCGGCCTCCGGCAGGTGGCTGATGTCGATCAGCGGCAACCTGACATCCACATGGTCCGCGATGACCTGGAAGGGAATGCCCTCTTCCTGATCGAAGGTGGTGCGCAGGCTTTCATGGCGCTGCAACATGCCGTTGAGGGCCCGCTCCAACGAGGGCAGGTCCAGTACGCCGATCATTTCAAGCGCACTGGGCATGTTATAGGTAGAGGTGGGACCTTCCAACTGGTCCAGGAACCACAGGCGCTCCTGGGCAAAGGAGAAGGGCAGCTTGTCCTCGCGGGAAATGGGCACAATGGGCGGAGCCTTGCGACCGCTCATTTCGGCGCGGCCGGTTTCCACGCTGTCGGCGAGTTCGGACAGTAGGGGATGTTCGAACATGGCGCGAACCGGCAGTTCCACGCCGAAGACGTCGCGAATGCGCGAAACAACTTGGGTGGCCAGCAGGCTGTGACCGCCCAGCATGAAGAAGTGGTCGTTGCGGCCCACCTGCGAGACGCCCAGAATCTCGGCCCAGATATTGGCCAACAATTCCTCGGCGGGATTGGCGGGCGGAATGTATTCGGTATTGCTCACCATGGGTTCCGGCGCGGGCAGGGCGCCGCGATCCAATTTGCCGTTGGGGGTCAGCGGGAAGGTGTCCAGGATCAGCATGGCGGAAGGAACCATGTATTCCGGCAGGTCGGCAAGCATGGCCTCGCGCCAATCGTGGATCAGGTCGCTTTCGAACCGGGCCTTGCGGGTTTGCTCGTCCAACATCACATAGGCAACCAGGCGCTTGTCGCCGGGTCGGTCCTCACGACACAAGACCACGGCCTCGCGCACACCTTCCTCTCTCATGAGACGCGCCTCGATTTCGCCCAACTCGATACGCAGACCTCGCAGCTTGACCTGGAAGTCGATACGGCCCATGTAGGCGATATTGCCGTCCGGCAGGAAGCGGCAGCGGTCGCCGGTACGGTACAGGCGAGCGCCCTCGACACCCAGGAAGGGATCGGGCACGAATTTCTCAGCGGTCATGGCGGGTCGATTGTGATAGCCGCGAGCCAGGTTGGCGCCGCCGATACATAACTCGCCGTGAACCCCGGCGGGCACGGGTTCGAAGTTGCGGTCCACGATATAGATCTGGGTATTGGCGACGGCCCGACCGATGGGAATCTGTCGATCGTCCGGCGAACACTTCCACCAGGTGACATCGATGGCCGCCTCGGTAGGTCCGTACAGGTTGTGCAGTTCGGTATCGTCCAGATTGTTGAAGAAGCGGTGCACCAACTCCGGCTGCAACGCCTCGCCGCTGCAAAATACCCGGCGCAGGGACGCGGCGCGCTCGCGGACATCCTCGGCCAGGAAGACTTCCAACATGGACGGGACGAAGTGCATGGTGGTGGCGCCCTGCGCCTGGATGAGGTCGGCCATGTAAACCGGGTCCTTGTGACCCTGCGGACGGGCCAGCACCATGCGGGCGCCGAACATCAGCGGCCAGAAGAATTCCCACGCGGAAACGTCGAAACTGAAGGGCGTCTTCTGCAAAACGCGGTCGTTTTCGGTAAGCCCGAACGCCTCCTGCATCCAATACAGCCGGTTGACCACGCCGCTGTGACGGTTGGCGGCGCCCTTGGGTTTGCCGGTGGAGCCGGAGGTGTAGATCATATAGACCATATCCTCGGGATCCGTAGCCGGCTCGGGGTTCTCGACGGGGCCGGACGGCAGATCTTCCAGTTGAACCACGGTAGCCGCGTCGCTGTTCAGATTGCGTTCGCCCTGAACCAGCAGGACGGGCACCCGCGCGTCTTCCAACATATAATTCAAGCGCTCCGACGGGTAATCCGGGTCCAGCGGCACATAGGCGCCGCCGGATTTCAGAATGCCCAACAGCCCGACCACCATCTCCAGGGAGCGCTCGGCGCAAATACCCACGGGCGTGTTGCGATCGACGCCCAGGCCGCGCAGGTGAGCGGCCAGGCGGTCGGCGCGTTCGTTCAATTGCGCGTAGGTCAGCATATCGCCGCCTGCCGGGTTCTCGTCGCCGTTACCCGCGAAAACCACCGCCGGTGCGTCGGGTGTACGTGCCGCCTGGGTTTCGATACAACCGTGAACCGTCTTGAAATAGTCGTATTCCACCGCGGTATCGTTCCACACTTCCAAAACGGTGCGGCGTTCCTCATCATCCAACAGGGAAAGCCGCGATAGAGCGATGTCCGGGTCCGCGGCGATTTGAGACGCCAACATGGCGTAATGTGCGGACAGGCGTTGTGCGGTTTCTTTCGTGAACAGGTCGGTGTTGAACTCCAGCGTGCCCACGATGCCCTGGGGCATTTCGCCGACATTCAGGCTCAGGTCGAACTTGGCCGCATCCGCGGAGCCCCCGACAGGCTCGATTTCCAGGTCCGGCAGCTTAAGTTCACCCGATTCGGTGTTCTGTAAGACAAACATCACCTGGAAGAGGGGCGAATGGCTCATCTTGCGGTCGGGCACCAACTCCTCGACAAGCTTTTCGAAGGGCACGTCCTGGTGAGCATAGGCGTCCAGGGTGTTTTCTCGAATGTGTTTCAGCAAGGTGCGGAAGGTTAAAGGCTCCGAGTCGCGTGCGGCAAGCCCGCCGATATCGGTCCGCAACACCAGAGTATTGACGAAGAAACCCACCAGCGGTTCCAATTCCTTTCTACCTCGACCCGCGATCGGGCTGCCCACGGTGATATCGTCCTGGCCGCTGTAGCGCGACAGCAGGATCTTGTAGATCGCCAACAGGACCATAAACAGGGTGGCGCCGGTCTCCTTGGTCAGGGCGTTTAGTTTTGCGGAAGAATCCCGGCCCACTTGCATGATGACCCGATCACCGAAGAAGCGCTGAATGGCCGGCCGCTGAAAATCGGTCGGCATTTCCAATAAACCGGGCGAGCCGGACAACTGCTTGCGCCAGAATTCCATCTGGCGCTCCAGGTTTTCACCGCTCAGGTGTTGCCGCTGCCAGCCCGCATAATCGACGTACTGGATCTGGAGTTCGGGCAAGGGAGACGGCCGGCCGTCGTAAAAGGCGCGGTACAGATTGACCAACTCGTTGACCAGCACGCCCTGAGACCAACCGTCCGAGATGATATGGTGCATGACCACCACGAAGACGTGATCGTGGGGCCCCAACCGAATCAAGGTCTGGCGCAGCAGCGGACCCTCGGCCAGGTTGAAGAGAAAAGCGAACTCGGCGCTGACCATCTCGCGCAGGGCTTCCATGTCCTCGGCAAGATCGGGTCGATCCAACAAGCGGAAGTCCGCCGGGCCCGGCGGTTCGATCACCTGGCTGGGACGGCCGTCCATGGAGGGAAAGCGCGTGCGAACGGCCTCGTGACGCTTGGCGATTTCGTCACCGCAACGGCGCAGGAGGTCCACATTCAGATTGCCCTTGAAGCGGAGCCCGGTGGGAATATTATAGGTGGGGTTGGGACCTTCCAACTGGTCCAGGAACCACAGCCGCTGTTGCGCAAAGGAAAGGGGTAATTCGCCCTCGCGGGAAGCGCGTGGGATGGCTTCCTGCTTGCGGGCGCCGGCCAGGTCGGATATTTCCCTGAAGAAAAGCAGGATCTCGGCTTTCCGCTCTTTCAGTTCCTTACTCAGCTCGGGGGTCAGGGCGCCCTTGGGGGCGCTGATCTTCAACTTACCGTTATCCTCCCAGAGCTTGATCTTCAAATCTTTCAAATGACTGAAAAAGGCACGCAATTCTCTCACGATCACTCCTCAAACCACGGGATCCAGACCATGCAAGGTCACTCAGACGGCAACACAACCATACTATGAAAACATAAAATGGTTTCAACAGGAAAAGTATCATCAACGAGTGATAAAGGGCACATCCGGTACGTCCTCACGTTCGCCCGAACGGTTTTCTATGAAATCACCGTACAAAAAAAGGGCGCCCGCAAAAGGACGCTTCCGAGTTTAAAGGGAACCGGGCCGGTTCGCAAGAAGGAACCGCGCCGGAAAGGAAAAGGAGAAGCCCGCGGCTGCACTTTTTGGGGATTCCATGAAGAGGGGCCCTCGCGACGACGCCGTGCCCGTGCTTTTGAAAAGACGCCGGCTTCTAAACGGTCACTCACTTTCCCCAAGTTCTTCTTTTGCAAGGCCAAGTGCGTAACGAAAGAGACGTTTGCTTAAATAAAAACCGGCTTCCGTCTGTAAACGCTCAAGCCATGGTCGGACGCTGCTCAAAAGCCCCCTATTCTTTGCTTCAAGAAGGAGCCCAACGACCCCAACAACCCGAAGGCCCATTCGCTGAGCGGTGTTCCGGCCCTCCATCTCATCTAGGAGAACCACATCCGCTTGTAATTCCAACGCCAGAGCAATGGTTTCTGCCTCACCACGGTCCAGATCACGACGTAAAGAGTGGACCAGAAGCTCATTTTTGACATGATGCCTTTCAATCCAATCGGCCTCAGCGACCTGGGCTCTTCCTGCCCATTCCGTCCCGCCAAAGTTTAGCTCTGCCCAAACTCCCTCAGCAATATGAAGCTTGTCAAAAATTTCGTGAAGCAACTCGAACCGACCAATCGCCGCGAGATTGGTAAGCGGTGATGTATTGCAGACCACGATCATGGACGACCCAATGCATCTAGATTTTTCAAATCCTCATCGAGATCATCAGGTTCGAAATGAACGGTGATTTCCCTGGAGGCCAGTAATTGGCGAAATGCCCAAAGAGACATGCCCGCAAGCTCACGAGCTTTGCCCAGGGAAAGTCGGCCCCGTGCATACAAATGGATCGCGAGTTCCGTTTTCAACTCGGGGACGGTCAATCGTGCAGAATCGAGGATATCCCGTGAGAGTTCTAATGAAACTGAAGTTGCCATGACCAATGCTCCATTAAGCCGGCTTTGAGAAATTATCCCACAGAATCTTTTGTTTGTCCGTCTGAAGTCCGTTGAATGCGATCGATCCATGAACCGTCCGCTTCAGGTGCGCAGGGGCGAAACTGAAGAAACCGGGCGCCTCACGGCGCCCGGCTGTCCATCAACCTACGGCTACTCCGACCGGTTGCATTTCGGTCGTTGTAGCAGCACCACCGGTATCGGCCGGATCGGTCCCGCCGTCACCGACAGGATCGGAACCGCCTCCCCCGGTTTCACCCGTATCAGCGCCGGCAGGATCGGAACCGCCGCCGTCCACCGGATCACCCGTACCGGGATCACCGCTGCCGGCATCGGTCGGATCGGTAGCGTCCACGGGATCGCCGCCGGTACCACCGCCGGAGCCCTCCGTTTCATCCACCGAACCGCGAAAGCGGAAACCGTAGCTACGCATAATGCGACGTACGGTCGACGCATCCTTGTCCTCCAGCAGAAGCCGCAGGTTGGAAGCCAGCCCGCGAGAGACCGTATTGGCCTCACGACGGAGCCTGGTCAACTGCTCCTGTGCCTCCTGGTAGACACGATCCGAAGCATCCGCCGAGATGCGCACCGCCCGAAATTGATCCAAGGCGGTTTGCAGTTGCTCGGCGCTCGGGTTGACCATGGCGGGAAAACCCTTGCCAACGGCCATGGCCTCGCCGTCCAGGCACCACTCACAGAGTTGCGCCCAGTCGTCGGCATTGACCGGTGAGATCAGATGCGGCATTCGATAATAGGTCAAGACCACATCCGGCTCACCCTCGCGAGCGACCCTACGTTGCAGGGTAGAACGGAAATCACGCGTAACGCGAATCATCGCATTCGCGGCCGCGCGCCGAATACCGTTTTCCTCCACCCGAAGGGAATGCGCCGTCATCTGGGCCTTCATGGCCGTCTTGAATTGCCCGAGAAGGCTTTCGGCCTTGTCGAACCAAGGGGTCAGCAGTTCATGTTTACCCAATTCCTTGTCCCTGGCTCCGTTGCCGGAAGCCCGCTCCAAGAAACTGAGACATTGACGATTGCTCTGAATTTGAATCAAACTGATTGCGATTGCTCTTTCCATAATATCATCCTTTGTTTGTAGATTAAGCGCGCCGGTTTTGTGGACCGGGTTGCTGCCCCCTATAGGTCAAGCGCCGTGCCAACTTCGAATTCAGGGCGTATTCCAGCCCTTCTTCAGCGGGATCTCTGCCTGGGTAAACCATTTGATATAAATACCTTGGTAAATAAAAAAAATTTCTGAACACCAGCGTCGATATGCCGACGTGCGAGAAGAAAAATCCAAAATGCGGCCTTACATTCTTCCACTTTTTTGGAAAACTCCCAAAAAAGTGGAAAGTGGTAGGAGAAAAGCCGTTACGACGTAGGTTTTCCATTCTCTTATCCAGGGCTAAATAGATATTTTCAAATATGTTAGTCAATCAACCAGAAACAATCGATTTTTTCTTGAACTGCCCATATTTTTTCCATTTTTTTGTAAAACCTAAGAAGAAGTACACCGACCCCTACTGTGCTCAAAGAAGGTCAAGGCTAATTAAAGCAATTATTTATCTAAATTTTAGCTAACAGCTTGGGTTGCCTGCTTCGATATGCGCCCCAGGGGCGTGTAACAGGCCTTGGAATGAACATTCGAGTGCGTTGTCTGTCCACCAGGTCGCCCACAGGAAAAAGACCGCGAACCCCATCGGAGCCCTCCCTGTTTCTTCAAAGGTTCTTTCGCGGCTCGACCGCAACATAGCTTCCCGGCACGGACGCCCGGATTTTCAGGCGAAGGCAGGCGACCCTGTCGTCTGTCTATCGACGTTAGGATAATCTGGGCGTCCGTGCCGCCGGTTTGGGGTTTGAACGCGGAAAAAACACCGGAGAGCGCGGATATGCCGGCCCAAATTTCCTCCGGCCTGCGAGGGCCGGCATCCCCGTGCTCTCAGGTATACCGTGATCAGGCGGGAAACCAGATGGAGGTATTTCTTGCCAGGTCGAAAAAAGGTTTCATTATTGATTTTGTTTAAGGATCAACTCAGCAAGAGCCAGGGCATCTTTGCCTCGTAAGCCCTTCGCCGTCACCCGGCCGTCCTTGGCGAATTCAATCGAGGCGTCCTGGCGCTTGGTCAACCAGGCTTGAATTCCCCTGGCTACAGCGGTCACCGCGGCAGAGCCTAAAATAATGCCCAGGGTGGCGCCCAAATCCATGGTTTCTTCACGATCACGCACTTGCTCGAGGCGAACATCCGGGTGGGTCTCTTCCAGAAGTTGTTTCAGGTCGGCGGCCCATTGATTGGCTTGGGCGGCAGAGGCATCGGGAAACCTGATGGAAAACTCAATCTCATTCATATGTCTTCACCTTTGTGGAAAATGCTCGCGCATTTTTATGATCTTTTTGTCTTTGATGAATTCTTGAAGGGGTTCGTCGGCGAACTTCTCGGTCAGGGGATCGAAGCGAAGAGTAATCACCTTGGCGAG
>JAAUYB010208732.1_pt1 | contig 92727 bp, 43 predicted proteins | sample 7278071 | NCBI WGS metagenome assembly JAAUYB01 (sample SAMN14350121, study PRJNA611818) | marine sediment metagenome | isolation source: surface marine sediment (1.8m) | place: French Polynesia: Moorea | collected 2018-08
AAAAACAGAAAACAAAGGAAGAGAGGGCACAGAGGGCACGGAGGAAAGAAAGAGCTGAGTAAGGTAAGGAATACTCTGTGCCCTCTGTGTCCTCTCCCCCTGATTCTTCAAATGCCGGCACAGCTCATCGTGCCTGCCTTTTTTCTTGACCGATAGCTGACCAACGGCGCCGGGGACTGCTTTTGCCGACGGAGAGTTTAAATCCCCGGCTACGAAATGGAACGCTTCAAACGAAAACCCTTGTCCCTCTTTTTCTCCGGTCGGGATATGCCCAAGCAAACCCAAATACTCGCGACGCTACCTGTCAAGGCCGCCTCACAAACCCAAACCAAGGTCCGACCACATCATTTTCCGAGCGAAAAACCCCAAACAGTTCACCACCAGGGTCGTGTTCCCGGCCCATTTAACAACTTACTCGTGCGGGACATACATGTCTTGCCGGCGCGGAAGTGGTATGTCCCGCGGGACATACTTGTTCCGCCGGCGCAAGAGTAGTGTGTCTCGCGGGACATACTTGTTCCGCCGGCGCAAGAGTAGTATGTCCCGCGGGACAGACATGTCTTGCCGGCGCGGAAGTAGTATGTCCCGCGGGACAGACCTGTTCCGCCGGCGCAAGAGTGGTATGTCCCGCGGGACAGACATGCGTTGCTCGCGCAACAATAGCCTGTCCCCGGCAAAAGTTTACACTTTCGGCCGGAAATGTGTCCTCACAACTAAATAGCAATGCATTTTACATAGTTCTACTGGATCTTCGAGATTGGATTACCGACTTTTTCTAAAGGTCAACATACTCGGGCCGGAGACGTGTCTCGGGCGGTGTTTGATCGGGCTGCCAGGCGCCCTTGGGCAGCACGCCCATGGGTTGGCCGCGATAACAGTTCTCTCGGCTGTAGACCAACCAGGTGGTGAGTACCTTGCCGATGTATTTGCGAATGCGGAAACGGCCCGGGTTGTCGGTGTGGTAGTTCAGGGTGGTCAGGCCCGCATGGTATTTACCGGCTAACAGGTTGCGCCCCACCACCGGTTTGGTGGTCTCGTAAACCAGCTCGGGGTAGCTCAGGTCGTCCAGGTAACCTTCCGTCGGTTTGGGGAGGCCCAGGCTTCCGGGCTTCGCTATGTCCTGTCTTTCCAGGATCACCATCTCTCTGGTTGGGAAGATGAAGGTATCGGTTACAAAAATTTCCTGCCGGTATTTTTCCGTGACCAGGTGCACCGTCAAATGGGCGCTGCACTGTAGCAGTTGGTCCGCTTGTCCCTCTCGCACCATCTCCAGGCCGGCGAGGATATCGTCGACGAAAATGATTCGGTAATCCCGGATACCGTGGAATTGCAGGTAGTGCGCGGCGGCATTTTCATGGCATGAACCTTCCGGTCCCAGGGTTACCAGTCTCATGCCGGATTCCCCGCGGGAACCAGGTCGGAACACAGGAAGGCGGCGCAATCGGCCAGCCGGGGTAAATGATAACCGCCCTCCTGGATCAGGCACAGCGGCAGCCCTGTTTCTTTCAATTGCTCGCCGATATCGGCGAAGATGGACGGCGGCAATTGCCACCCTCCGTGGGGGTCACCGGCGATGATGTCAAAGCCCAGGGAGATCACCAGGACCTTACAGCCCCGAGCGTCCGCCTCTGCCAAAACATCACGTAGGGCGGACAGCCAGGATTCCCGAGTGGGCGGGCTCTTGAAAGAACGCGACATTTGACCCGAGGACAGGCCCTCGGGGGTATAGGGGAAATGATTGCTTGTGTCCGCGTGAATGGAGGCGAAAAAGCAATCCGAGCGGCCGGCCGTCAGTTGCGCCGAACCATTGCCGAAGTGAAAGTCCAGATCGATCAGGGCTACCGGATTCATGCCGCTTTCCAAGAGACGGTGAACCGCCGATACCGCGTTGTTCAAGAGGCAGTAACCGCCCATAAAGTCGCGGCCCGCGTGATGTCCCGGCGGACGACAGAGCGCATAGGTCACCGGCTCGCCTTGTGCACAGGCGCCGGCGGCTGCCAGAGCGCAGCAGGCAGCTTGCAGGGCGGCCGCGTAACTCTCGGGACCCAGCGCGGTGTCGGGCGCGACACCCGGGGCGTGCCATCGAGGGTTGAACTCGCCGTTGTGCGGCAGGCTCAAGAAGCGCAGGTATTCGGCATCATGTACCCTGGCAAGCATGGTCTCCAATAAACCGGAATCAATGGACGGCTCCTCGAAACGGCAGCCCTGCAAACCTTCGGCGATGTGGTCCAGCCGGATATCGCGCTCCAGGCCGGGGACGGGTTGTCCCCGTCGGTCTCGCATGGCCGGGGCTTCGCCGCCCCGGGCCACACTACGAAAAACAAGCGGCGCGCTCACTGTCGGACCATCCGCATACGGGGGCCCACGTCGCGGAAACCGGCCCGGTGGTAGAACCGCCAGGTGGCGTTCAAACGAGCGAAGCGGTACTTGGGCAGGCCCACCTCCAGGGTGTCGACGCCGCGCTCGAGGCACCAGTCCGCCGCCGCGTCGATCAGCGCGGCGCCCAGCCCCGTGGCGCGCTGATCGGGCGTTACCCAAATGTCTTGAATCAGTCCGTAGGCCGACCCGAGGTGGCCGGCTTCCACCAGGTTCAGGGCCAGCACCCCGGTCAACCCATCCCTGCCTTCGGCGACGAGAATCGTTCCCGGCGCCCAGCCCTCGATGAGCCGTCGGCAGGTCTCAGCCGCGCCTGAAGGCAATTCCTCGGGGGAGGCGGCGCGCAGTTCGGCAAGGAGCAGGGTCAGAGCCTCCACCACGGCGGGCACATCCTCCGGCCCGGCGGGGCGTATCTCGTGGGGGATCGCGGGCTTTGCCGACGGGGCAGGGGAGGGGAGCGGTGTCAGCCAGGCCTTGCCGAGACCTGAACCGGGTTCGTTCGGCAAGCGCCGGTAGCGCTCCTGGAGGGCGCGGGTCACCGGACCCGGCGCATGGAAGATCGCGTCTTCCAGTTGACGCACCGCTCGGATTCCATGGAAGGTCCCCGTGGCAAAGACCTCGTCGGCGGCTTGGAAATCGTTCACATCCAGGCGGGCCTCGATGCATTCCAGACCCAGGTCGGCGCTCAGGTCCCGAACCAGTTTCCGGGTCAGGCCGGCGATCGTATGGCCGATTGCGGGAGTCTCCAGTCGGCCGCGGCGCACCAGGAAGAGGTTGGCGCCGGTCATCTCGCAGACACTGCCGTCGTGATGGCGGATCAGGGCGTCGTCGAAGCCCGCCGCCCTGGCCTGATGATGGGCGGCGGCGTCGAGATGGTAGGAACCGCTCAGCTTGGCCCCCGGCAGCATGCAGTGTTCCGGGGGGCGATGGAGTGCCGTGACGCCCAGGCTCATCGGGGGAGAGGGCGTGCGGTCTTCACAAGACCAGGCTTGAATGGTGAAGGTCGTTGGAAAGGCGCCGGGGTCCAGTTGGCCGCAATCGCCGTCCGCAAAGGCAAGCAGGCGGATGTAACCTTCCTTCAGGCGGTTCCCCCGGATGGTTTCGGTCAGTGCGGCGATGATCGAGGCGGGATCCGGTGAGGCAAGCCCCAGTGCTTGTAAACTCCGGTCCATCCGATCCAGATGAGCGTCGAGGCCCAAGATGCGGGGGCCTTCCGGGGTTTGATAGAGACGAACGGCTTCAAGGGCGGCCGCGCCGAAATGAAAAGCGTGTTCCAGGGGCGAAAAGGCCGCGTGCTCGACGCGTTGAAGGCGATCCCTGAGCCAGATCCAGGGGCAGGGTTCCAGTGTCATGAGAAACCTCCTTCGGGTAGCAGGCCCAAGCTTCTCATGGCCGTCTTCAGAACCGTGCGCAACAAGATTCGGCCCTCGGGCCGATCGAGCAGGGCCTGCTGGTTACGGCTATAGTGCAGCAGAAAGGAACAGGGACCGCTCAGGTCTCTGGTGCGCACCGCATGAGCCAGGATAAACGGCCACTCCTGAGCATTCAATACGGCGAAGCGCAGGGTTTCGTCCATGATGATGTCCCCATCGTTTCCGCTGTTTGCCACGGCACACCAGGTGCGCGCCGACAACCAACCCGGATTGGTCTTTTCATCCAGAAAGCGTTCGCGGGAGTAGACGGCGTTCTTGCGCGCGGGCTGGAACAGGAAGAAGGATTTCAGCAGGAATGCAGCAGCCGCTTCGGCCGGCATGTCCAGGGCGCGCACGGCCGGCTCGGCCTCGACCCGGTCGATCAGGGTATCCAGCAGAAGAGCGCCGCCGGTGGAGCTGAGTTTGCTGCCCTGGAAAGTCACCATGCCGTGGAACAGCTGCACATGCGAGTCATGATTCAAACCCGGCCAAAGTTTGGGCAGCAGGTCCATATGCACGGCGCTGGCGGGTTGCCATTCCTGACCGGCCAGATCCAGGTAGGTTTCATCGGGCCCGCGGTTTTCCAGCATGTTGCCGTAGACGGCCAGGAGACGGGCGTGCTCGGTAGGGAAGCCGTCGGGCCTGATCAGCACCATGGTTTCGAAATCCTCGCGCCCGCTGTGATAAACCACGGCGCCGTCGTCCGTTCGGGTCAAAACCCCGGCTTGAATGCCGCGTTCCATCAGGGCGGGGAGGGCGGGCACCTGCTCGGCCTCGCAATCGAAACGGTCATGGCGCATGCCCAATCGTTCGCAGGTGCGCTCGTGACCTTCCAACACCCAGCCGCGCACTCGGTTCCAAACATGGCGCACGAAGGGTTCGCCGGCCATCCAGCGGCGCATCAGGTCCTCGGCCGGATCATCCCTTGCCGTCATCTCGCGGGCAATGGGATCATTGGAGGCGGCGCCTTCACTCGCGCTGTCGGCCAGGTAGGCGGCGTAACAACGATCTACGAAATGATCGGGTTTCAAACCGGAGCTGACGGGATCGTCGTCCTTGTAGCGGGCCAGGAAACCGGCCATGGCTTCACAGACGGAGCGACCGAAATCGCCGAGCAAACTCTGGCTGACAACGCGGGCCCCGGCGGCGGCATGCGCGGCGCCAAGCGCGTGACCCAGGGTCAGATTACGCAAATGACCCACATGCAAAGCCTTGGAGGTATTGGGCCCGCCGAAGCCGGAAACAATGGTTTGCCCGGACAGGGGTTGGACGGCTCGAAGGTCGTCATCCCCGGCAACGAGCCGGGCGGCCAGGGCGGCTACATAATCATCGTGAAAGCGAATCGTCAAGGCGGGTCCCCTGGCCACAACGGCGTCAATAAAGGGATCAGCCTCCAGTTCGGCCAGAAAAGCCCGGCCTTGTGAGCCGCCCAGCCACTGCTTGTCCCGAAAAAAGAGCCGGGCATCGCCGAAAGGACCGATCCTCCGGCGAAGCTCGACGGAGCGACAAACGGAGGACCCGTCAAAGGCATCCAGATAGGCATGCAAACGGGCGGCGGCATTATGAGGAAGGATTGCAATAGCGGGGGAACTCACAAGGGTCTCCAAAAGATTAGAAACTAGGGGATGATGCTTGAAGCTGGAGGTGGTAAATGGGGCGCCTGGCGGGGCTCGAACCCGCAACCGGCAGTTTAAGAGACTGCTGCTCTTCCAGATCAGTTTGTTCCAAGTACGCCGACAAGATCGAAATGAAGGGAACCGGGCTGGGCCGCACGTGCCGAGCCGGCTGGATCTTCCATGGTTAATCGCGAATCACCACGGGCGCGCGCTTATCGCCGGCCATAAATAGTTATTTCTCACTGGGGACCGAGAAAGGAGCGGAAAGCTATGGCACTAGCACCCTGCATAGACCTTGTTTTTGTATCGAGGAACGTACCTCCCTGTTGAACCAATTGAGCTACAGGCGCATGGTAAGTTTAAACGACGGCCTTTTCGGCCATGGAGTCGATGATGATGTCCTCCAGGCGGCAACTCTCGCCGATGATGACGTCGTAGAGTTGGTCGAGGAAGGCGGGGTTCAGGTTGTGGCGCTCGGCCTGGGCGGCAAAGCGTTCTTTGATCTGGCGGATGCGGTCCGGCTGCATCATGGGGATGCCCTCACGGCTTTTGTAAATCGCAACCTCCCGACAAATATCGAGACGCTCGGCCAGGAGGGCGACGATGCGCGTATCGAGCGCATCGATGCGGGTGCGAAAGCTTTGCATATCGGTCATGGCGCAGGCTCCAGGTACGGCTGTTTCAGTTGGCGACGACAGGGGTTGCGTCGGGTTGGGCTCCGAGAATACCGGGTTCGGTCGATTGACCGAGGGCCATGGCGCAGGCGCGGGCGGGCGCGACTGCCTTGAGCAGGATCTCGGCGAATTCTTCCTCGGGATCGGAAAGAGCCACGATGGCGCCGCCGATTCCCACGGTGGTTTCCAGCGGTGTGCAGACCGCGGTTCGGATGACGATGTTGAGTTCGGCGGCGCCGTCCAGGCTCAGGAAGCCGATGGAGCCGGAGTAGATGCCGCGCGCATCGGTTTCAAGTGAGTCGATGATCTGCATGGTGCGCACCTTGGGGGCGCCGGTCATGGAGCCTCCGGGGAAGGCGGCTTCGATGATGCCGATCACGTCGGCGTCGGCGCGGGGTCGCGAGGTAATGGTGGAGACCAGTTGATGCACGGTGGCGTAGGATTCCACGTCCATCAACTTGGGAACGGTAACGGAACCTATTTCCGAGACGCGACCGAGGTCATTGCGCAACAGGTCGACGATCATCAGGTTTTCCGAGCGGTCTTTGACCGAGTCGGCCAGAGATAACGCGGCCTGACGGTCAGCCGCCGGGTTGTCCTGACGAGCGAGCGTGCCCTTGATGGGTTTGGTGCAGATGTGGCCGTGGGCGCCGATGCGTAGGAACTGCTCGGGAGAAGAACAGCAGACGGCCAGTTCGTCGCCCAGGCGCAGGAAGGCCGCATAGGGAGCGGGGTTGACGCGGCGCAGTATGCAGTAGTAACGGAATGGTTCCAGCGGCGGCGCCACCAGACGGTTGGTCAGGCAGACCTCGTAACTTTCTCCGGCCTGAATCTTGGCCAGGCAGGTTTCGATATCGGCCAGGTAACCATTGCGGTCGCGGCTTAGTTTGAATTCCGACGTTGTCGGGTGATCGGCCGGCGCGACGCCGGTTGGCGCCGGCATTGACAGCTTGCGCTCCGTTGCATCGAACCAGTGCTCGGCATCGGTCTCGGCGCCCGCTTGCACCAGTGCGGTCAACCAACATGCTCCGGTCTTGCCGTCGAACACCGCCGTCCGGTCGGCAAACAGAAAGGCGGCATCGGGATGCGGGGATGCATGCATCGCATCGCCGCCGCACTCGGCTTTCAATTCATAGCCGAAGTAACCCGCGAAGCCGGCGTGATAGGGGAAGGGCAGGTCGGGCGTGTTCACCCGTTTCTCCGCCAACTCACGACGAAGGAAGCTGAAGATGCTTTCCCGGCAGGCGGTTACGTTCCCATCCGAGTCCATCTTTTCGAGACGGCGGCCGTCCATCCGGTAGGTCACCAGATAGGAGGCGGGTCCTTCGAGAGCGCCCATATAGGAGTAGCGCGCAAGGTTATCGCGTACCAGGCTGCTGTCCAGCCAGAAGGCGTGGCGGCGATGGGCGTAGAGTTTGTTGAACACGGTTTCGGGGTCGTAACGGCCCTCTAGTTTGCGGTAGCGGATGATCCACGCGCCGGAGGCGCGGAGCGGCGCGGGGGGTGAGGTAGGGGGGAGCGGCGGTCGTGGTTCGGACAGACCCAGAAAGTTGGCGATCACGTGACTGCCGTATTGGGTGCATATCGACTCGGGGTGGAACTGAATGCCCACGTGGGGGCGGGATTTGTGGCGCAGGCCCATCAGCACGCCGTCCGGCGTCCAGGCAATGGGTTGCAGGGTTTCGGGTAGTTGGTCATCAACGATCAACGAATGATAGCGCACCGCCGTGAAACCGGAGGGAACGCCCGCGAAAAGCGGGTCGCCCTCGTGCATCACGGAACTGGTTCGGCCGTGCATCACCTGAGCCGCGGCAACGACGCGTCCGCCGTGGAAGTGCGCCAATCCCTGATAACCCAGACAAACACCCAGCACCGGGCCTTCCCAATGGGTCAGCACCTCGCCGCAGACACCGAAATCGAGTTCCCGGTCCGGGCGTCCCGGTCCTGGAGAGATGACGATATGCGTGGGCTGCCAGGCCTCGATGTCTTGAAGGCGGGCTCCGTCGTTGGTCACCACGCGCGGGCGGGTCCCCGAGAGCCGGGCCAACTGCTGGTACAGGTTATAGGTAAAGGAATCGTAGTTGTCGATGATGAGGATCTTCATGGAAATATCCCGGTAATCGGAAGTCTTTTCGCGAGACAAGCCCGGAACAAGGTCTGACAGGCTTCGGCGTCGATGGAACTCCCCGTCACGGCATCGGTCCCCACCTGACGCGGCTCCCTTTCGGGTGCAAACGGGGCACCGGCGGCTCCACCGGCCAGACCTTGCTTTAAGATGGGCTGCCTCTCAAATCAGCGGCTTAGAGGGGATCAGTTTCGACTCCACTGCCGCCTGCTTCGGCGGCGGCAGAAAAACTGCCCTCACTCACCCATGCGTCCGTAAATTCACCCGTCTTGAGATTGATAGCGGGGTAGGGATTGCCTGACGTATCACGAATGTACGTGAACGTATAAGCATAACCCTGTTGCAGATCAATCGCTGCCTGGGGTACACCAATGCCGATCAACTGAGCGCCGGCGGTAAAAATAGAACCGCCGGACACCGCGTTGGACTCTTGCAGCGTCGCCGTATCACCCAACGTATTGTTGTTGGGAGAATAACTGGAGAACACGCCTTCGCCGACAATGATGCGTAGAATCATAGGGAAGCCGGTGTTGCCGTTGAAGTGAGAGAACGTCACGAGTCCCTTCGCTTTCCAGGTGTGCAGAAAACCCGCTCCACAGGGAGTGGAGGTGTGATCCGACAACTGAACGACGAAGGAATGCAGTGACTGAAACGTAACCAGCCCGCCTGCCGCGTCGCTATTCATGTCGACGATCAGGTCGAACACGGTGTCGTCGACATTAAAAATGTCGAGTCCACCCTTGCTCTGAAAAGTCGGCGCATCATGATTGCGATCTGAAGCAAAGCTAAATGTAGTAGCCTTGCTGGAGGTTTGGGCGATTACGCTGGGAGCAGCAACCATCAATGCACCGATCAAGGCGCAAAGAAGGGCTTTTCTCAGCATTTTTTCACTTCCTAGTGCGGTTGCCCTTGCTGGGGAACCGAGCATTCCTGGGTTAAAGGTTGAAGTGGCCGCTCGATGCGGGGGGACAAACATGGCCTTTGTTGTCCCGGCCCGTTTCCATTGGCCGTTATCTGTTCTATTGAAACTATGTTGACATGTTAGTAGACAATAGAAAATCTATGGTCTAGCCGGCAGGACAATCATAATTTCAATAGGCCAAATATAAGACAGTGATAATGATTAGTCAAGATACATTTGTCACTTTGTTTGCGAAAGTGTTGCAAGCTTTAAGTTACTTATATGCAGTGGTTAACTTGAGGTCAGGCGTAAGAGTGAGGCATTAAGTATACTATCGTTAAATGAAGATAGGTGATCTATATATTGTGACAGATGAGCGTAGAAAGCAAAATTATTTAGGGATTCGGTATTTGCCTTTTGTTATTATATATAGATTGTCTGATAAGATGAATTGTGTGAACCACTGGGCAACTGAGTTTTTCTATAAATATCAAAAAAGTCCAATGTATACTGCCGGTGGTGCAACGGCTTTCGCCTGTCATGGTTCGGCGGGGGCCGGCCGGCTCCTGCTATACGGGTGCGACCTTAAGATGTCGGCGGTCGTGCCTGGGCGTCAAACCAGGATTCTGTTGAGCTTTTACATGTGTTAAACCACACGCGGTGCCTTGCTTGGTTCGGGCCGGACCACGATTCCGGTCACCGGCAGGCAATAGCCGAAATAAAAAAAAATCGGCCCTTTTTTGGCAAAATCATCGTTTTCATTCGTTAAACCATGGTAGCCATGGAACTGGATGCCCCCCGGCCCACCCTGATTTCTGTCGCCGCCAACACGTCAGTAGAGGAGCGTCTGCATTGATTGCCATTTCAACCCTGCTCACCGAACTCTCCCAACAAGGCATTCGCCTTTGGGCCGAGGGTGAACAGTTCAAGGTGCGCGCCGCCAAGGGTGCGCTTACCCCTCAGATCCGCGAAACGCTCAAGCTTCGCAAGCAGGAGATCCTGGCTTTTCTCCAAGACCGCACCCGCGATCAGACGCCCGATGACCTGCCCGTCCTGCAATCCGTGCCGCGAGACGCCGATCTGCCCCTGTCCTTCGCCCAACAACGCCTGTGGTTCCTGGACCGTCTGCACAAGGGCGGTCATACCTATAATATGCCCGCCGTACTTTCTCTGCACGGCCGGCTGGATGTAGGCGCGTTGTTCCGGGCCGCCCTGCAGATCCCGCAACGTCACGAAAGCCTGCGCGCATCCTTCGTTGAAATCGACGGCAGGCCCGTTCAGCGCATTGCCGAAGCCGCGATTTTTCCGACGCCGGTCATCGACCTCAGCGCCCTGTCCGAGTCGGACTATTTCTCCCACATCGACGCCCTGGCCGTCGGTGAGGCGCGGCGGCCCTTCAACCTGGCCGGCGGACCTCTGCTGCGCGCGCTCCTGTTCCGGCGCTCGCCGACGGAACACCATCTCTTCTTCAATATCCATCACATCGCCAACGACGCCTGGTCGCAAAACCTGATCGTGGCCGAGTTGGCCGCCGCTTACACCGCGCTTGTCCGACAAGAAGACCCGCACCTGCCGCCGCTTTCCGTTCAATACGCCGACTTTGCCGTCTGGCAGCGCCGACTGGTCACCGGTCCCCATGGCAAGGCCCAAACCGAATGGTGGCGCGAACAACTGCAAGACCTGCCGCCGGAACTGGAACTCCCCATGGACCGTCAGCGTCCTCCGGTACAAAGCTTTGACGGCAGCCGCTATCGGTTCCGGGTGGACGCAAGCGCGGCGCGCTCCATGGCCGAACTGGGTCGCCGGTTCGGCACGACGCCTTTCATGACCTACCTGGCCGTTTTCTCGACGCTGATGTATCGCTACACGGGCATGCGGCGCTTCGCCGTGGGTACACCGACCGCCAATCGCGGCAAGGCCGAACTGCAAAGCCTGATCGGATTTTTCGTCAATACGTTGCCCCTGCGCATGGACCTGAACGGTCATATGGGCTTCGAGGAACTGGCGGCTCGCGTCCGGCAAACCGCCGTGGACGCCTTTGAACACGCCGACCTGCCCTTCGAGCGCATTGTCGATGCCGTACAACCCGACCGTTCCATGGCCCGCAATCCGCTGTTCCAGGTGCTCTTCCTCCTGGAACAGGAACGCGCCGGCGTACCCGAACTGCCCGGTCTGCAACTGTCGCCACACCCCCTGGCTCATGTCACCGCCAAGTTCGATCTCTCCCTGGCCATGGAACCCGAGGGCGACGCGATGATCGGCTTCTTCGAATACAGCACGGCGCTGTTCGAGCAGGCGACCATCGAGCGCATGGCCGGCCACTTCCTCAACCTGGTGCACGCGGTTACCCGGACGCCGGAAACCGCCCTCGCCGACCTGGACCTGATGGACGAAAGCGAGCGAAACCGGGTTCTGGTGACCTTCAACCGAACCCGGCGAGCCCCGGCCGACGATCGCACGGCGCCCGCCATGGTGACGGATCACGCCGGGAGCAAACAAACCGCCCTGGTCTATGACTCCGGCGACGGATGGTGGTCGCGACAATCCTATCGACGCCTTGTTCGCAACGCGGCGGCGCTTGCCGACGAACTGCGTCGGCGCGGCATCGGCCCCGGCAGTATCGCGGCCCTTTACGGCGGCCGTTGTCCCGAGATGGTTACCGCCGCCCTGGCCGTTACGGCTGTCGGCGCCGCCTACCTGCCCCTGGACCCGTTGCACCCACCGGAACGCACGCGTTTCATGGTGGAAGACTCGGGCGCCGCGCTTATTCTGACGCTCACCGACCTGAAAGACCGCTTGCCTTCCACGGCCTCGCTGCTGTGTCTGGATGAACCCGGCATCTGGGAAGGTTCCGCCGAACTCCGCATAGACGCACACGCGGAACTTCCCGCCTACCTCATCTATACATCCGGCTCCACGGGCCGGCCCAAGGGCGTTGTGATCCGCCACGCGAGCCTGACCAATATGGTGAACTGGTTCCGCCGCGCCTTCGACATGGACGCCGGCGACCGCACCACCCTGCTTGCCGGTCCCGCCTTCGACGCCTCCATCTGGGAAATCTGGCCTTCACTTACGGTCGGCGCCTCCCTGCATCTGGTGCCGCAAAACCTGCTGCAAGACGTCCTCCGGCTGCGCGATCAGATTTTGGAATGGGGCATTACGGTCAGTTTCCAGCCCACGCCCCTGGCCGAAGTCTTCCTTTCCCTGGACTGGCCGGAAGCATGTGCCTTGCGCGCCATGCAGACCGGCGGCGATCGCCTGCGCAACGGTCCCGGCGAGGGCATTCCCTTCGTCCTGGCCAACTGCTACGGCCCCACGGAAAATACCGTCGTGGCCACCTGGAATCCTCTTGAACCCGGGCGTAGCGGCCTGCCTACCATCGGCGGTCCTACCGACAACGTGCGAACCTATGCGCTCGATGCATCGCTGCAACCCGTACCCCCGGGCATTGCCGGTGAACTCTGCCTGGCCGGTGACCAGTTAGCCATGGGCTACCACGCCCGCCCTGGCTTTACCGCCTCGGTCTTCGTCCCCAACCCGTTTGCCTTATGGCCGGGAGAACGTTTGTACCGCACGGGCGATCTGGTTAAATGGAGTGTCGCCGGCGAATTGCATTTCCTGGGCCGCATCGACAGCCAGGTGAAGGTGCGAGGCATTCGCGTGGAACTGGGCGAGGTGGAAGCGGCCTTGAAACGACAGCCGGGCGTCACCGATGCGGCCGCGTTGGTGCACGCGGGTCGCTTGTCGGCCTTCGTCACCGGCGAGATCGACCCGGACGAGCTTCGCAAACAACTGGGCGAGACTCTGACCGATGCCATGGTGCCCGGTCTCATTCAGGTCTTACCCGCCTTGCCGTTGTCCCCCTCGGGTAAAATCGATCGACGTCGCCTGACCGCTCTGGCCGCTGAATCCGGCCGAGTCGAATCAAGCGGTCGCGAACCGCGCAACGAGACGGAAGCGGTGCTGGCCGGTATCTGGTGCGACATTCTCGAACGCGAGGACGTGGGCATCGACGACAACTTCTTCGACCTGGGCGGCGATTCCATTCAAAGTATTCGCATCGTGGCCCGCGCTCGCTCTGCCGGTTTGGATGTAGAGCCGGCCGATGTCTTCACCTACCAGACCATTGCGGGTATGGCCGAAAAAGCCGAAAGCGGCGTCGCCGCCGAGGTCACCGGCAGCGCGGAACCGGAACAACATCTCGATTTGGAAAACCTGAAACGAGAACATCCGGACCTGGTGGACGCCTACGCCCTGACCCCGCTCCAGGCGGGCATGCTGTTCCACGGAATCTACGACGGGCGCGACGGCGGCAGCATGTACACGGTCCAGATGGCCTGCACCCTGGTCGGTCCCCTGGACGAGGAAGCCTTTATCGATGCCTGGAACACCGCGCTTGCCCGGCACGACATCACCCGCACCGCCTTCTTCACCGAACCGACGCCTTTGCAGGCCGTGTTCCGACAAGCACCCGCCGCCTGGCGGCGTGAGGACTGGTCGACAGAGTTCGACCCGGAGCCTCGGCTGCAAACCTTTCTGGAGGAGGATAGTGCGGCCGGCTTCAGACTGGATAAGGCGCCGCTCATGCGTTTTGCGCTGTTTCAACTGGGACCGGAGCGCCGCGCCTTCGTCTGGACCTATCATCATATCCTGCTGGACGGCTGGTCCACCGGCATACTGAGCGGCGAGGTCTTCGCCCGCTACCACGCCGCCGTGACCGGTAGGGAATACGTTACCCGGCCCCTGCGCCCCTTCCGCGATTACGTAGCCTGGCTCAATCGCGGCGATCAGTCCGAACGCGCCGCATTTTGGACGGACTACCTGAAAGGCTTCCAAAGCCCTACACCCCTACCTCTGGCCCACGCCGGCGCGAAGATACCCGAGACGCGGGACACTACCGAGCACCTGTTGACCGTCCAAGAAACCGAGGCCCTGGAACAACGGGCCGCGAGCCTGCGCGTAACGCCGGGCACCCTGGTGCGCGCCGCTTGGGCCTTATTGCTGGCGCGCGCGACCGGCAGGGGAGAGGTGGTTTTCGGTGAAATCGTCTCCGGCAGGCCGCCCGAGTTGGCCGGGGTCGATTCCATGACGGGCCTGTTCATCAACACCCAACCGGTCCGCATGCGCCCGGCTGCCGACCTGCCCGTGGACCAATGGTTGTCCGCATGCCAACAAGACCGCCTGGCCCGAGACCGGTTCACCCACACCCCGCTCAACGAAATCCAACGCTACAGCGAACTTCCCGAGGATGCCCCCCTGGTGCAAAGCCTGTTCGTCTTCGAGAATCACCCGTTGGACCGTGCCCTGGCCGCCGGAGAGGGTTCCGTGACCATCGAGGACTTCAGGAGCACCGGTCTGATCAATTACCCGTTGACCATTGTGGCAATTCCGGGCGAGCAACTCGCCCTGCGTCTTGACACCGACCCGGCTGTCTACGATACCGAAACGCCCCGACGCCTGGTGCACTGCCTGCGCGACCTGTTGACCCAACTGGTCGCGGGCGCCGACCTTGTGCAAGACCTGAAGCTGCCCGACTTCGACATCGTGGAAGAGCCCGCCGTGACCACGCGGCGTGCCGACCGACCCGCAACCGCCTCCTATGCGGCTCCCAAGGGCGAGATTCAAACCACCCTGGCCCGGATTTGGGCGGAGGTTCTCGGCCTGGAGCGGGTCGGCGTGGAAGATAACTTCTTCGAACTGGGCGGCGACTCCATCATCAGCATTCAACTGGTGTCCAAAGCCAGGACGGCAGGGTGGGTGCTTAGCCCTAAGGATTTGTTCGATAACCAGACCATCGCGGCTCTGGCTCGGGTTGCCGAACGCGCCGATCAAACCGGCGAGCAGGGTCTCGTCACCGGCAGCATGTCCCTGGCTCCGGTGCAACGCTGGTTCCTGGAGACCGATCCCGTCGATGCTTTTCATTTCAACCAGTCCGTGCTGATCAGTGTCGATCCCAAGCTTTCCCCCTACCAATGGCAAGCCGCCCTCGACCGCCTGGCCGAACACCACGATGCCCTGAGACTGCGCTTCCGTCGCGATGAGGAGGGTTGGCAGGCCCGCTTTGCCGAGCCGGCCCCGGTTCCCCTGAAGATTGTGGAGCCGGTCGGCGAAGAGGAGACCGTCGAAACCATCGGCGCTCGGCTACAGGCCTCGTTGAATCTGGAGCGTGGGCCCGTCTTCAGTGCTTGCCTGTTCCGCGAAAAAGACCGGACTCTGCTCTTGCTGATCGCCCACCACCTGGTTGTGGACGGCGTCTCCTGGCGATTGTTGCTCACCGATCTGGATCAGGCGGCGCAAGGTCGCGCCCTACCGCCCAAGACCACATCCTATAAAACCTGGGCGCAACAGTTCGACCGCGCCCTTCCTGCCGGCCGACCGGGAACCCTGCCCGTCGATCACCGGGCTTCGGTTCAAGAAAACACACGCGGCGCCGCGATCAGCCTGGAACACGTACTGCCCGCCGAGGACCTTGTCGGCCCGGCCGCCCGCGCCTTCCGCACCCGGCCCGACACGCTGTTGTTGGCGGCATTGGGCCGTGCGGCCTGCCGCGTTTTCGATATCCCTGAATTGGTGGTGGATGTGGAGGGCCACGGGCGCGATCACGCGGGCGAACTGGATCTCTCCAGAACCGTCGGTTGGTTCACCACGGTCCATCCGCTTGTCCTGAGCCGGCCGGAGAAAAACCACGGCGCCTGGATCAAACGCGTCAAGGAAGCCCGCAACGCTCTTCCTCAACAAGGTATCGGCGCTCTGGCCGGTGATATCGCCTTCAACTACCTGGGCCGCCTGGACCGAGCCCTGGCCGGCGGAACTGTCATCCTGGGTCCTGCCTCACGGTTCGCGGGACCGGCCGTCAGTCCACGACAATTGCGCACCCACCTGTTGGAACTCTCCTCTGCCGTTGTCGGAGACCGCTTCCGCATGACCTGGCATTACTGTCCGGCCTTCCACGATGCGGCAACGATCGAAAGACTGGCGCAAGCCGTGGCGGACGAACTGGAAACCCTGATCCGCTTCTGCCTGCAACCCTGCAACACCGGCGTCACGCCTTCTGACTTCCCCCTGGCCGCGTTGAACCAAACTGAACTGGACCACCTGGTCGGCAATCGTCCGGTGGAAGATATCTACCCCTTGACGCCGCTCCAGGAGGGCATGCTCTTCCACGGCCTTTACGATCGCAACGCGGCCGATTACTTCGAACAACTGGGCTGTACCCTACGCGGCGAATTGGAACGGGAATCCTTCAAAGACGCCTGGCGCGGCCTGGTTGCGCGGCACTCCATCCTGCGCACCTCCTTCCATTGGCAGGCCCTGGATCGACCGGTGCAGATGGTGCATCCCCAAGTCGAACTGCCCATCCACGAGGAAGACCTGAGCGAGCTTTCCGCCGAGGAGCAACAGCAGACTTTGGATCAACGCCTGGCCGAGGATCGCACTCAACCCTTCGCCTTGGATCGCGCGCCCCTGATGAGGCTGGCCTTGTACCGCCTGGCCGATGACCGCTTTCGTTTTATTTGGAGCCACCACCACCTCCTGCTGGACGGCTGGTCCGTGCCCCAATTGATCCGCGAACTGACCACCCTGTATCGCGGCCTGGAAGACCGGTTACCGGAAGCGGTGCCCTTCCGCGCCTATCCCGCCTGGCTGGCTGAGCAGGACATGCATATCGCCGATGAGTTTTGGGAGCGCTACCTGAAAGACTTCGCCGCGCCCACACCCATCCCGGCCGCGCTGCCGCCGGGTCGCCGCAGCCTACAGGCCAAACGAAATCTGCATCTTGTGTTAGACGGAGGCCTGACCGGGCAACTGCGGCAAACCGCCCGAGCCGCACGCTTGACCCTGAACACCCTGGTCCAAGGCGCCTGGGCCCTTTTACTGGCCCGTTATGCCGACCGGGACGATGTAGTTTTCGGCACCACCGTTTCCGGCAGGCCCGCCGACCTGGAGGGCGTCGGCGGCATGCTGGGCCTGTTCATCAACACGCTGCCCCTGCGCGCCATGGTCGATGACAAGGCCGAACTATTGCCCTGGCTGCAATCGCTCCAAGACGGCGCTGCCGAGAGGGACCGTTTCGCCTACAGCAGCCTGGCCGATATACAGGGTAGTAGCGATGTGCCGCGCGGGACGCCCCTGTTCGAAACCCTGGTGGTCTTCGAGAACTACCCGGTCGATCCCGGAACCCGCATGGGTGACGGCGGTCTGGTCTTCGAAGCCGTCGATGTTTTCGAGCAGACCAACTACCCGCTGACCCTGGTCGCCGGACCCGGTGAAGAACTGACCCTTGACTTGCGCTATGAGGCCGATCGTTTCGAGCCCGACGCGCTGCAAGCCCCGGCGCGTCACCTGCGCAACCTGCTGGCGGGCATGGCCGCGCAAGCCGAACGCGTGGGCGACCTGAACCTGATGGACGATGCGGAGAAAACGCGCATCCTGAACCTGTGTCACGCGGGGCGCAACCGACAACCCGTGCGCGAGACATTGATCGACCGCTTCACCGCCCAGGCCCAGGCAACGCCTGACGCCGTGGCCCTGACCGACGGCGATCGTTGCTATACCTATCATCAGCTGGCCCGGGAAGCCTTCGGCCTGGCCCGTCACCTGCGCGCCTCCGGCCTGCGTCCGGGTGACCTGGAAGCGCTGCACGTTCACCGCTCGGCAGAAACCGTTATCGGCATCCTGGCCATTCTGGCCGCCGGCGGCGCCTACCTGCCGTTGGACCCCGTCAACCCGCCCGAGCGCCTGCGCGCCATCCTGGCCGACGCCCGCCCCGGCGGGATGCTTGCCCATGCCGATCTCGCCGAAAAGCTGGGTCCCGTCACACAACGGCTCTATCGTTTCGGCGTCGACCCCAAACACGTTGCGTCCACTCCGCCGCCGGTCAAACGGCTGCCGGAGCAATCCGCCTATACCATCTACACCTCGGGCTCCACCGGTAAACCCAAAGGCGTCGTGGTGACCGATGCCAACGTCATTCGCCTGCTGACAACGGCTATGCCCTATTACCGCTTCGGGCCGGCCGATGTCCAACCCCTGTTCCATTCCTATGCTTTCGACGTCTCCGTTTGGGAAATCTGGGGCACGCTGTTCTACGGCGGCCGCCTGGTGGTCGTGCCTCACGAAACCGCACGCGACCCCGAGGCTTTTACTCGCCTGGTCGTGCGCGAGGGCGTCACCATCCTCAACCAGACCCCGTCGGCCTTTTATCAGTTCCAGCAGGCTGAAGCCCGCCGTTCCGAACCGGACCTGAACCTGCGCGCCGTGGTTTTCGCCGGAGAAGCCTTGGACCCGCCCAAGCTGGCCCCCTTCTTCGCCCGTTACGGCAGCCGCACGCCGACCATGGTCAATATGTACGGCATCACGGAGACCACGGTGCACACCACCTACGGCGTCGTCACCGAGGAGCAGACGCGAGCTGCATCCAGCCTGGTGGGACAACCCCTGGACGACCTGACCGCCTACCTGCTGGACTGCCGCGGGCTGCCCGTTCCCGCCGGCGTTCCCGGCGAGCTTTACGTGGCCGGGCCGGGCGTGGCGCGGGGTTATCTGAACCGGCCCGCGCTGACCGCGCAACGCTTTATACCTAACCCCTTCGGCGACATTCCGGGCGATCGCCTCTACAGATCCGGTGATTTGGCTCGTTTGATCGTCCCGGCTGACGAGTCCTGGCAAATCGAATACCTGGGCCGCATCGATCACCAGGTCCAACTGCGCGGCTTCCGCATCGAGACCGGCGAGGTCAGTTCCGTCCTGGCCGAACAGCCTGACATCGCCGACGCGGCCGTCCTGGCCAAACCCGATCATCGCGGCGAGATGCAACTGGTTGCCTACGTGGTTGCGGAGAGAGAACCCCTTTCGGTTCGCGAACTGCGCGACCGCCTGGCGCAACGCCTGCCCGACTACATGATCCCCGGGGCTTTCGTTTTCCTCCAAAAATTGCCGCTGACGTCCAACGGCAAACTGGACCGGCGCGCCCTACCCGACCCGCAAACGGAAAGCCGGGCCGACACGGGCCGTGCACCGCGCACGCCCACCGAAATCGTCCTGGCTGAGATCTGGGGCGAGGTGCTGGCTTGCGGCGAGGTGGGCGCCGACGGCCATTTCTTCGAACTGGGCGGGCACTCGCCGGCGGCCACCCGGGTTGCGTCCCGTATTCGCGATCGCTTGAAGGTGGACCCGCCGCTGTCCCTGCTTTTCGAAAACCCGGTGTTGCACGATCTGGCGACGGCATTGGACGCGTTGGGGACAACTACCGAACTGCCGATTGTCGCTGCGGCCAGGACCCCGGATGCAGGGGGATTGATCGCTTTTCCGCTATCGGCCGAACAACGCAGGCTGTGGTTCCTGGATCGGTTGGAAGGTCCGTCCGCCACTTATAATATGAGCGCTCAGTTTTGGCTGCACGGTCCGTTGGACATCGGCGCTTTGGATCAGGCTTTAACTGCCGTGACGGATCGCCACGAAACCCTGCGCGCCCGTTTCAGCGAGCACGACGGCGTGCCCCGACAATGGGTCGATCCGGCCGCTGCCGCAAGCCTCACCGTCATCGAGACCCATGCCGATGCGGTAGATGCGATGGTCGCGGAGGAAGCAGGCCGACCTTTCGACCTGGGACGCGGCCCACTGTCGCGCCTGTTACTTTATAGAATCGACAGCGAAACGCACCTCCTGCAGTTGGTCCAACATCACATCATCTCTGACGGCTGGTCGCAGGGCGTACTGGTTCGCGACATCGTTGCCGCCTACGCCGAAAAGCCGCTGCAACCGGCCGCCCTGCAATACGGTGATTACGCGACCTGGCAACAGGACTGGCTTCAAGGACCCCAAGCCGAGGCGCAGGCCGAGTACTGGCGGCAACACCTGGCTGACGCCCCCGCTCATCTGGATCTGTTGACCGATTACCCGCGACCGGCCGTGCTCACCTTCAACGGCAACCGAATTGACTTCCGCTTGGACGGCAACCGAACAGGAGCCCTGGAAGATCTGGCCGTGAGACAGGGCGCTACATTGTTCATGGTCCTGCAAGCCGCCTTTGTCTTGTTGCTGGCAAAACATTCCGGTCAGGAAGAGGTTCTGGTGGGGACGCCGGTTGCGGGCAGAGACCGTATGGAGTGGGAAGACCTGGTTGGTTTCTTCGCCGATACCGTCGTGCTGCGCAACGACCTGAGCGGTAATCCCGATTTTCTCAGCTTACTGGATCGGATCAAACGGGAAGCCCTGGCCGCGTTCGCCAATAGCGACCTGGGTCTGGACCGGGTCATCGAACTGGTGCGGCCCGACCGCGACCTCAGCCGTACGCCGCTGTTCCAGGCGCTGTTCGTCATGCAAAACCTGCCGCCCACGCCCATCGATCCGCCGGGCTTGCGCATCGAACCCCACCGAGGCGTCCTGGAGACCGCCAAATTCGAATTGACCCTGGCCGTCAATCCGACACCCGACGGTTTGTCCGGCAGTCTTGAATACAACACCGCGCTGTTCTCGCGACAGACAGCGGTGCGTCTGGCCGATCGCTTCCAAATTCTCCTGGCCGCAATCACCGAAAACCCGGCAGCGAAGCTTGCGGATTTACCGCTGATGGATGCCCGGGAGATAGAGACCGTTACCCACGCCTGGAATCAAACCGAAGGACCTCTGCCTACCGAATGCGTCTTTGAAAACATCCTTCGTCTTGCCGGGGAAACGCCGGATGCGCCCGCGTTGAGCCATATCCGCGCCGCACAACCGCACTCCGTGGAGGAAACCTTCTCCTATGCCCGCCTGGCCGAATGTATCGACACCCTGGCCGCACATCTGGTTGCAAGCCGCGTCACACCGGGCGATGTTGTGGGCCTGCATCTGCAGCGTACCCCGGAGCTGGTGATTGCTATCCTCGGAGCCTGGTGCGCGGGCGCCGCAATCGTCTATCTGGACCCGGAACAACCCGAGGAACGCCGGGCCGGGATTGCCGAAGAAACGGTTTGTCGCCTGGTTCTGTCCGACCGGGTCGATGCGCCTTTCGATCATGTTCTCCGCCTGGAGCCTGAGGCCGAAAAACCCCGGGTTGTGCTGCCGCCCGCCGATCCCGATCGCATCGCCTACATCCTCTACACCTCCGGTTCCACCGGCCGACCCAAGGGCGTGTCCATCAGTCACCGGGCCCTGGCCAATTCCATCGCCCACGATGTGGCCATGCTGCAAGTGAAACCCGGCGACCGCATCACACACTTCATCTCCTTCAACTTCGATGCGGCCATGTCTCACCTGTTGACTCCTTTGTGCGGCGGCGCTTGCAGCCTTTTCCTCACCGGGGAACGCGCCGCCCTGGCCGCGTCCCTACCCACGGTCATCACGGAACACCGGGTCACCCAACTCATGTCTCCCACGCCCACCCTGGACAGTTTGCCTCCGGTAGATGCGCCCTCGCTTCGCTGCATTCTGGTTGGCGGCGATGTCTGCACGGAAACACTGGTCGCCGCATGGTCGACCCCGCATCGACGCTTCCTGAATATCTACGGGCCCACCGAGGCAACCATCACCGCGACTTTCGAGGAATGCCGACCCGGTGCCACGCCGACCATTGGCAGGCCCGTCGCCAACCTGCAAGCCTACATCCTGGATGCCCGTTTACAGGCCGTGCCGCCGGGCGTTCCCGGCGAGTTGTGCCTGGGCGGCGCGGGTCTGGCGCAGGGTTATCTGAACGCGCCGGCGCTGACGACCGCTCGCTTCGTGCCCAACCCCTTCGGCCGCGCCGGTGCGCGTATCTATCGTAGCGGCGACAAGGCGGCCTTTCTTGCCGACGGTAGCATCCGTTTCCTGGGGCGCATCGATCATCAGGTCAAGGTTCGCGGCTACCGTATCGAACCGGGAGAGATTGAAGCGGTTCTGGCCGGGGCGCCCGGTATCACCAATAGTGCGGTGGTGCTCACCCGAACGCCCGCCGGTAAACGCCTGGTTGCCTTTGCCGCCGGCAGTCACCCCGACCTGGACCACTGGCTGGACACACACCTGCCGGCCTATATGAAACCGGCGCGAACCATCCTGTTGGACGCCTTGCCGCTGAACGTCAACGGCAAACTGGATCGCGGAGCTCTGAATGAAGCGGCGCACCAGGCCATGTCGCAATCAGGGGCCGTGCAGCCGCCTCAAACCGAAACCGAACACCTGTTAGCCGGCATGTTCGCACACCTGCTGGACATGGATCGACCCGGTAGGGATACCCACTTCTTCGAGGCCGGTGGTCACTCCCTGCTTGCCGTGCGTCTGCTCAGCCGCATGCGCGACGCCTTCGGGATCGACATCCCCCTGCAAACCCTTTTCAACACGCCCACGGTCAGCGGTCTGGCCGAGAGCGTGGAGCAACTGGTTCGCGCAGGAACCGCCGCCGCCTTGCCCGGCCCGAAACCCGCCGTGGTCGACCCGGAAGAAATCGGGCATCCCCTGTCGTACCCGCAAACCCGGCTGTGGTTCCTCTCGCGCATGTCCGGCACGGAAAAAGCCTACAACATGCCCAACGGCCTGCGCCTGCGCGGCAACCTGGACCGCGAGGCTCTGGCCCGTGCCGCCACGCGCTTGCAGGAACGCCAAACCGGTCTGAGAACCACCTTCCGGGTAATCGACGGTCAGGCCAGGCAGATCATCACGCCGTTGTTACCGGTCGAGATTCCCCTGGTTACTGTTGCCGATGAAGCGGGTCTGAAACGATTGGCCGAGACAAGAGCAGCGGAACCTTTCGACCTTGAAAACGGCCCGCTTTGGCGTCTGACCCTGTATCGCCGAGCCGAGGACGATCATTACCTGGTCATCAATCAGCATCACTTGATCTCAGACGGCTGGTCCATGGGCATTTTGGTGCGCGAGTTGACCGCGTTCTACCGCGAAGAAGTCACCGGCGAGAACTCCGGCTTGCCCGAACTGCCCGTCCAGTATACCGATTACGCCCGCTGGCAAACCCAACTGCTGAGCGGCGAACGCCTGAAAGCCGAATTGGACTGGTGGCGCGACTATCTGGACGGCGCCCCGCATGTACTGGAAATTCCCGGTGATCGTGCACGCCCCCCCTTGCAATCGTTCGAGGGCGGTACCCATCTCTTCAAGTTGTCTCCAGCCCTCAGCACCGACGTCTATGCCATGGCGCGGTCCACGAACAACACGGTCTATACGGTCATGCTGGCCTGTTACGCGGTGCTGCTGGCGCGCTACACCGGTCAGGAGGACATGGTGGTGGGCTCGCCGATTGCCAATAGGGAACGAAGCGAGGTACAGGGGTTGATCGGCTTCTTCGTCAATACCTTGCCCATCCGCTTGAACCTGGAGGGCGCCGCCGACTTCAGCGAATTACTGCAGCGAACCCGGCAATCGGTTATCCAGGCCATGGGTCACCAGGAAACCCCGTTCGATCGGATCGTGGAAGCCGCCGGCGTGGCGCGCGATCTCAGCCGCACGCCGCTGTTGCAGGTATCCTTCACCATGGAAAACGAAATGCCGCCGTTGCCCGAGGGGCCCGGTTTGGAAATCTCCGGCGGCGAGGTCAACACCCGGTCCGTAAGGCTGGACCTATCCCTGCGTTTCTTCAACCAAGACGATACGCTTATGTGCAGCCTGGGCTATGCGACCGCCATGTACGATCAGTCAACCGTAGCGCGCTTCGGGAAACAATTGACCTGCCTGTTGGAACAGTTTACGCGTGATCCCGGTCAGGCTCCTTTGAGCTGCGCGCTCATGAGTCGGGAGGCCCAACTGGCGCTGACGGCTGAGCTGAACGGCGTCTACCAGCCCGAACAACCCGATTTGCATCCCCTGCACAGTATCGAAAAACACGCTGTCGAACGCGGGCATACTCCGGCGGTCATCGAGATCAGGCCCGGTGGGTTTGACCGGGTGCTGGACTTCGAAACGCTGGTGCATCGAGCCCAAGCGCGAGCCGCGCAATTGCGAAAACTCGGCGTTAAACCCGGTGATGTGGTGGCGGTCTTCGGCGAGCGTCGCAACGAGACCATCGTGGCCATGACAGCCGCCTGGTACGCCGGCGCCGCCTATCTGCCGTTGGACGTCAACTATCCGAGGGAGCGTCTGGCCTACATGCTTGAAGACAGTGGCGCGACCGCGGTGTTAACCTACGCGGACCTGCAACCCCAACTGCCCGCAAAACTGCCCTGGTGCAATCTTGACGAAGCGCCGCCCCTGGTCGATCGGGTACCCGCGGCGGACCTGCATCCCTTCGCGACCGCCTACGTTATCTATACCTCGGGATCAACCGGTAAACCCAAGGGCGTGCGCGTAATGCACGGTTCCCTGAAATATCTGCTCACCGCCCAGCGCGCCACCATCGAGCTGAAACCGGGCGAGCGCGCTACCTGGATCGTATCGCCGTCGTTCGATGTATCGGTATGGATGGTCTGGGGTAACCTGGGCGCCGGCGCCGCCTTGACGCTGGTCCATGCCGAGATGGTGACGGACGTGCCCGAACTATGCGAGCAGGTAACCCGGCGCAGGATCGATTTCACCCTGTTCCCCACGCCGTTGGCTGAAATCGCCCTGGCTCACCGCTGGTCGCCGGACACGCCGTTGCGTCTGATGATGACCGGCGGCGACCGTTTGACCCGTCTACCGGCGCCGGACCTGCCGTTCGCGTTTTCCAACAGTTACGGTCCCACCGAAAACACGGTGGTGTCTACCAGCATGATCCTGTCACACCAGGACCACGACCCGCCGCCTATCGGACCACCGCTCATCTACATCCGCTGCTACGTGCTGGACAAGCACGGTCAGGTGCTGCCGCCGGGCGTTCCGGGCGAACTGTGCCTGGGCGGCATGGCGCTGGGCAACGGTTACCACAACCGGCCGGGGCTGACGGCGGACCGTTTCGCGCCGGATCCCTTTATCGGAACATCGGGAGCGCGTATGTACCGCACGGGCGATCTGGTGCGTTGGCTGCCGGACGGCAATATCGCTTTCCTGGGTCGTCTGGACCACCAGGTCAAACTGCGTGGATACCGCATCGAATTGGGCGAGATCGAAGCGGCGCTGATGGAACTGCCAAAATGTCACCAAGCGGCCGTATTGATTCACGAGGGCAAGGGCGGCAATAAACAGCTTGTCGCCTATGTGGTCGTGGTCTCTTCCGACCCGGCCCTTGGCGATGATTTTGCGAATGAGGCCAGGGTTGAGTTGCGCAAACAAATGCCGGAATACATGGTGCCTCATGTCTACATGATGCTGGACAAACTACCGCTGACAAGTAATGACAAAATAGATCGACGTGCCCTGCTGCGTCTGCCTTTGCCTGAATCCTCGGGGGAAGATCGTCAGGCTCCACGCACGCCCACCGAAGAAATCCTGGCCGAAATCTGGAAGGACCTGCTGGGACTGGAACAAGTGGGCGTAACGGACAACTTCTTCGAAATCGGCGGCCATTCCTTACTGGCCACGCGTGTCATTACCGCGGTAAGAACCCGTTTCAACTGCGACCTCCCCTTGGAAAACCTCTTCCAAGAGCCGACTATTGCCCACCTGGCCGAACTCATCGACGCGGTCACCGGCGCGGCAACCTTCCAAGACGAGGAAGACCTGGAAGAAGGCGAAATATAAGCGCGCCGCTCCTGTATGGCGGGTGAATCCGTAGCGGCGGATTCACCTTTGCTTGTTTATTACTGTGCCGTACTTGTTGTCTTCCCATCGTTGTAGTTGACAATGGCTCTGGTGAAATCGCGGAGCATTTCAAAGCCGTCCGTTTCCGCTTCGCCACGACGGTTGATGGTGATCATCAAACCCACCTTGTCCTCCAGGATGAAGGCGGCCAGGTTATTGAAGCCTCGGGTGGCCCCCCAGTAGCCCCACAACTCTACCTTTTTCCCGGTTGAGGGCATGGTTACCATAAAGCGCATCAGGCCGAGACCATAGCCGTCCCAGGATATGCCCGGAATCTTCTTTCCAACTCCGTTGTCCGTAGGAATCTGGTCTTCGAGGTCATAGAAGGTTCCCATTTCTTCCTGGCTTTTTTCCGTCAAGATCTCATCGGTGCCGAACAATAAGTGCATCCAATTCGCAATGTTGTCGGTGGTAGAGACCATGGAGCCCGCCGTCCAATACGAGGTATAAAAGCCCATGCGCGACCATTGTTTCTGGTCATAGATCTTGTCGGGCTTATCGGACTTGTCGGGCTTGTCAGGCTTGTCAGGCTTGTCAGGCTTGGACCAACCCGTGGCCAGCAGTTTCAGGTCGTAGGGTTCGGGACCGCCCAAATAGACCGTGACCGGGTTCAGCTTATTGAAGAAGCGCTCGCGGAAGGTATAGGTCAGAAAGGGGTCGGAGGCGATAGTTTGGCCTACCATGCCCGCGATTACGTAATCTGTATTGGTGTAACTCCAACCCTGGCCGGGTTCGGAGGTCGGCGCGCCGATATAGCCGATGGTGTTATAGGGCATGCGATAGGCAACGGTTTGTTTATAGAAAGGTTTCTTGGTGGTGCGAACCAGGAAGTCGTTCAAACCCTGGTCTTGAAAGTAGACGCGGTTCAACTGGTTGAAGCGGATCAGCAGGTTTTGGTACAGCAGGCTCCATTTTTTCTTGAGCTGTTCGTTGTTCTGCACCGAGGCGAAATCCAGGTCGATCAACAGTTGCAGACCCGCCTCGGCCATGGCTTCCAGCGGGGCGAGTTGCACATCGTCGCGGTGGAAGGTACGCGCGAATTGTCGGAGTGATGCCAGTTGCTGCTGGTATGCCGGCAGTTTGCGCAGTCGTTTCTTCTTTTGTTCGCCCGTCGCTCGCTTCCTGCGCAGGATCTTCAGGGCTGTCTGCCACTGTTTGGCGAGAGCCGGGTCGTCATCGATCGCCTTGACCGTTTGCTCGGCTTTTTCAGAGGAAAAACCCTTCCACGCGCCGCCTTCCGAGTATGTGGTGTTGCCTTTGAAGGTGTCGATGCCGCTGGACATTTGCAGCGTTTGGAAAAGGGTAATGCTGCCGTCGATGTTCTCGTTGACCACCTGGGGCAACACCTCCTGCAAGGTGTCGTCCATGGACAGGAAACCCTGTTCCTGGTATTGCAGAAGTAGAGCGCTGGTAAAGGTCTTGGTGACGCTGCCCACCTCCACCATCAGGTCGGGCCGCATTTTGATCGGACATTGCAGGCAGGTATCGGTTTTGGCCCTGGGATTCGAATAGCCGCTGACCAGCGGCATTGCCCGGTCCTCGGTAGGGAAGCGCACCGCCGCGCTGACGCCGGGCACCACGCCGAGATCGCCCGGCTGTTGTTGCGCGTAGCCGTCGATAATCTTTTGTAGTTCGGCTAACAGCGGCGCATAGTCGGGGGATTGGGCTCGAAGCGGCAGGGCCGCGAAAAGCAAGACACAGAACCAACGAAGAGCGGGAACCATGGGAAACCTCCAGCAATTACGGGCAACAACCATGCCCGGATCATTCCAGTTCAGTAAGGAAACGCGCGCATCCGCGATCGAATCGATGAATCACTTCGTTCAGGTCTTCATCGGAGAGCGTCATGGGCGGCGTCATGCGCATGGTTTGATTGACCCGGCATTCAGCGGGAACCCGATCGCCAAGGGTGCCGCTTTCAGCTTCCGAAACAAGACCTTCCAGAATGAGGCAGTCGCGCAGCAGTCGGGTTTTTCCGGCGTAGGGTTTGTGTAACTCCACGCCGACCATACAGCCCTGGCCGCGCACCGCCTTGATCATTTGGGAGTGGCTTTTGATGAGTCCGCCCAGACCGTCGACCAGGCGACGACCGATTTCGCGGGACTTCTCGAATAATCCGTTGTCTTCGATGTACTGCAAACCGGCCAGGGTGACTCTGGCCATGAAGGGGCGGGCGTTGAAGGTTCGCAGGCCCAGGTTCCGGCGCAGGTGAATCAAATCCTGGCGCCAGATCACGGCCGAAATGGGGAAGAGACCGAAGCCCAGGCCTTTTCCCAGGGTAAGGCAGTGGGGCGCAACACCGCGCGGCAAGGCCAGGGCGCCGCCGGTGCGGAGACAGGTCAGGATCTCGTCGTCCACGATGCGCGCGCCTTCCTCCTCGGCCATATGGGTCAGGCGCCGCCACCAGGATTCGGACGCGGGCATGATGCCGCCGTCGCCCAGGATGCCCTCGACAAATACGGCGCGGATACGACCTCGATAGGTGCTGAAGATACGCTGCAATTCGTTTTCGCTGCCGTAGCCCATGAAAACGATTTCGTTACCGGCAATACGCGGCACGCCGCCGGTGTACTGCTTGCGGTTCAGCAGTTGATTGGGCGCCATGCCCCAGCCGTGCCAGGCGCCGAAACAGGCGACGATGACATCGCGCCCGGTGCGTTCGGTCGGCTCGCCGCTTTGGGCGTCGTAGCCTTCCTGCAGGACCAACTGTACGGCCAGATCCATGGCCTCGGTGCCGGTGGAGGTGAAGGAAACGGCCCACTGCTCGGGGTGGGTTCGGGTGTGATCGGCAATCAGTTGCTTGACCTTGCGCGACAGGTGCAGGCGCTCCAGGGCGTGGTGTTCGTCGTTGGTTGCGGTCGCTTCGTCCAGCGCCTCGATCATCACGTCTTTCAGGTCGCCGACCCGGCCGCCCAGAATACCGGTGGCGTAACCGCCGGTACAGTTGAGCGCGTCAACGGCGGTGACTTCGTCGTTTTGGCCGCGGGCCAGGATGAGGACGTGCGAGCCTTTGGTGTCCAGGAAAAGAAAGGGGGAGCGCTTGCTGTAGTGGCTGTACAAACCGTCGCCGTTAACCAAACACTCGACCAAATCGGGGTCCAGGTCGGAAAGGCTCATTTTCTGCTTGCGCTTCGCGGCGTCCCACAAATCCATCGGCGCGTACCTTCCTTATCTTATGTCCGCGGACATCACACGGTCACGTGGCTGCTGCCGAGTCCGGGTTGAATAGGGCCTCATGGTATCATCTGCCGGCCACAATGGCAAGAAATCGAAACCTGGAGTCAGCTTGGGCGGAATCATAAATTCAGGTGGCCCCATAAATCGAGTTAGGTAAACATTTTTGGCTAACCCGTGTCCGGTAATTGGGTTGAATACATGCGGTGAAATCGGATTATGTTGTTGTTCGGTTGAACCCCTGTTGATAGGAATGCAAATATGGACAAAGAGAGCTCGGGGCGATTCACTGCTAAACCGTGTGATCTCTGCTTTTTTCTTTTCCATAACCTGTTGCGGGACCGTTTGTGGTTATGATAGACTTGTTTGCGTTATGACCCTACTCAAAACCTAATGCCAATCCAATCCGAAAAGTAAACCTCTTTTCTTCAGTTTGCCTTAGACAACATCGATGCCTTCCTGATGCTGTTACCCGAGACCGAGCCGACCGGATTCGGGTTCCCTAAGGGCGGAGTTCTATCCTGAGAGCCGTGGCGTTTCATCGCCGGTTTCTCTGATCGAGAATGACAAGCTGTGTTATTGAAGTGGTTTATCGTTTTTTTAACCCGCAACCGTTAACGACCCCAAGTAAACCCTGACGATTCCTAAGGGGGAGGTTTATGCCTGTTCAAGTTACCTATCCCGGTGTGTACATCGAGGAGATCCCCAGCGGTTCCAAAACCCTTTCGGGTGTAGCTACCTCGATCACCGCCTTTTTAGGCCGGGCGCCCAAGGGCCCCACGGACCGGAGCCCCGACAGCCCGGTCATTTGCAACGGTTTCGACGATTTCGAACGCATGTTCGGTGGTTTGTCCTACGACTACCCCATGACCTACGCGGTCAAAGATTTCTTCGACAACGGCGGCGGTCAGGCCGTGATTGTCCGACTTTACGAGCCTTTCTATGCCAACCAGGACCAGTGGAAGAAGGTTTACAATTCCGCGTTGCTGGTTGCCAGTTCCGGTAACAATGCCTCCACACCCGGGGAATTCGTCCAGTTGGTGGAAGCCGCCGGCAATCCCGATACGCCCGATTCCGACCCGCAGGTTGCCAACGCCAAATCCGCGGTCGCCCGTTCGGTTTCCATTTACGCGGCGGAAAACCCCAACGCGAACATGGAAGCCCTGTCCACCGAGGCCCTGAAAGCCGTGGACCTGGCCGCGCCCGTCACCAAGGCAAGACTGCGCCTGGACGGCCTGAACCTGGCTTTGGAATCCGCCGAGGCCACTTCCGACGCCGTGGTGGAAGCCTATCCCGAGGCGCTGCCGACCACGACCGCCGGCATTCAGAAAGCCGCCAAGGCCATGTCCGACGCGGGATGGAACAAGGCTAAGGAATACAAGGACGCAACCAGCCTGGAATACGAGGCCGCAAGCGGCGTGGCAAGTGCGGCGGAAGCTGCCGCCAACAAGGTGCGCAATAACATCGCACCGTCGCCCACTGACCTCCTGACCATCGCAAGCGCGGCCAAGAACAACATCGACAGTGCGGTCAAGGCCGCTTTGCCCGGCCTGGGACAGCAGCCCCAGCAGGTTTTGAAAGCCGCGACAGCGGTTTCCGAAGCCGCCGGACAGCGGGTTGTCGACCTCGCCGAGAAGAGCTTGACCGAGGGCAAGCCCGCTGCTCAGGCCACGGCTGTTGCCGCCGCCCAGGCTTCATTGTTCTCTAACAATAAGGCCCAGGATGTGGTGGACGCCGCCGCTAAAAAGGCCGGCCAGTTCATCGCCAACCCCGGTTACGGGGTTGCCGGCAGCCTGGCCGAGGCCACCAAGGAGTTCACCGCGGACGACCGCAACGTGGAAGACGTCAAGGCCACCGTAAACGCCATTTTCGACTTCTACAATGACCAACAGGCCAAAATCGTTACCGTTGCAAGTGATGACGCGGTCACCGATACCGCCTCTGCCTTGCCCGAGGGCGATCCCGAAAAACCCTTCCTTCAAGATGATGACCGGGCCGGCCTGTTGAAGAGCGACTCGCGTTGGGGTATCGACGGACCCGCGGTCGACGGCAATGCCGTCACCAGCGATCTGTGGGTTGACGGATTCGTACACCTGGTTGACGCGGCCACCATTGCCAAGGCCTTGTCTCCCGGCGACGCCGACGCTGCCAAGAACGCCGTCGCCGCCGCCGTGAAAGCGGCCGGCGATGTCAAGGACGCCGTCGACGGTGTCGCCTCCAACGGTCCCGAGGAAGTGGTCAACGCCGCCAAGGCTTCCGATGCCACCCTGGCTACCGATGCCCTGGAATCGGGGATGCTGTTGCTGGGCGGTCAAGATCCCATCCAACAGGCAGCCGACCAGGTCGTCAAGGCCGCGGATGCCGCCAAGGGCGGTACCACGACCGAGGTAGTCAAGGCTGCTCAAGACGTTTCCAAGGCCGCCGGTGATGCTGCCGATACGGGCAAGCCCTCGGGTTCGGTCAAAACCGCCGCCGATGTCATCAAGGCCATCGAAGGCGCCGCCGGTTCGGCAACCATCGACGATGCCGATCCCAAGAAGGCCGTTGCGGTGGCGGTGCTGAACGCCGCCGAACTGCGGCAGCAACTGGATACCAACGCCACGGCCCAAGAGGTCTACGATGCCGCTGTCGACGCGGTCAACGCGGCGCAACAGGTCGCCGATGCATCCGACAGCGGTCGGGTTGCGGTAGTGACCGACGCGCAAGCCGCTGCCTCCTCCACGGCGGAGGGTTACGCGGTCAACCACGCTGGGGACGCCGCCCAGCGAGTTCTGTCCGCCGCGCAAACCGCATTGGCCAACAATCCCATGTCCAAACCGCGCGCCATCAGCCAGGCTGCCGCGGAAGCCGTCACACCCAAGGATAACGCGCAGACGCCGGAGCAAATCCGCGCCGCCGCCGAATCCGTGGTGCAGGCCGCTGCCGCTACCGCCAAGGTTCAATCCGGCCAGGGCAAACTGGCCGCCGAGGAAGTGGCCCGGGCCGCTTACAACGCGTTGCTCATCAATCCCGGCGCTTCCGCCGCGGATATTGCCGCCGCCTCATCCGACGCGGTAGCTATCTCGGTCAACAAGGCGTTGACCCAGGCTCACGCGTTGATCACCGATACCGATGTCCTGGTCTTGGAAGCCGCGAATGAAGGCAGTTGGGGCACCTACCTCAGCGCCGCGGTGGATACCGAGGGCATCACCGACGAGGCTGCCGCGCCATACGGCCTGTCAGCGGCGGATATGTTCAACCTCAACGTGGGTTACTCGCCCATCGCCGGGGCTGCCAAGCTGGAGCGTTTCATCAATGTTTCCATCCACCCCGACGCCGGAGAGCGCCGGTTGGACCGCATCCTGGCCAACGGCTCCACCCTGGTTCGCGTGCCGGCCAACGACAACGGCATCGGCGTTCGCCTGCCGGACAACACCCCGCCCGCGGGGGCTACCGCCAAGGCGTCGGTAGCCGTGGACAGTTGGTCGCTGAACGATCTCACCTACATGGGCTCCGCCAGTCTGAAGACCGGCATGTACGCCCTGGAGAGAGCGGACCTGTTCAACCTGATGAGCATCCCGCCCGACTCGCGCAATAAAACGGCGCCGGGTTGGGATACCTCCAACACGGTTTACGCCCAGGCCATGCAGTACTGCGCCAAGCGTCGCGCCATGCTGATCCTGGACCCGCCGCAGGCCTGGGCCGACAAGGCCGAGACCGGACAAATTCAAGCCATCAAACTCGCCGACCTGGGCAATTTCGGACCCGAGGCGCGCAATGCCGCGGTCTACTTCCCCAGAATCGTGAAGCCCGATCCCATGCTCAACGGGCACCCCGAGGTCTTCGCCGCCAGCGGCATGATCGCCGGGATTATGTCCCGCACCGACGTCTCGCGCGGTGTGTGGAAGGCGCCCGCCGGCACCGAGGCCGGCCTGAGCGGCATCCAAGGTCTGGAAGTCAAACTGACCGACGACCAGAACGGGATGCTCAACCCCTACGGCATCAACTGCCTGCGGACCTTCCCGGTGATCGGTTCCGTGGTCTGGGGGGCGCGCACCATGCGCGGCGCCGACCAGTTGGCCGACGACTACAAATACGTGCCGGTACGCCGCTTGACCCTCTATATCGAGGAAAGCCTGTACCGCGGTACCCAGTGGGCCGTGTTCGAACCCAACGACGCCACCCTGTGGAACGAACTGCGCAAGAGCGTGGACGGCTTTATGGCCGACCTCATGCGCCAGGGCGCTTTCTACAGTTATGAGGTGATCTGCGATAAGAGCACGACAACCGTCCGTGATATCGACCTGGGTATCGTCAACATCGTCGTGGCCTTCGCACCCGTGCGACCCGCCGAATTTGTGGTCATCAAGATCCAACAGCAAGCTGTCACAGTATAGGAGTAACCGATGGCAAACACCGAATTTCCCGTTAACTCTTACCGCTATGATCCCTACCAGAACTGGCGTTTCCGCGTGAAGTGGGACGGCAAGACAGTCGCCGGCATCAGCAAGGTCAGCGCTCTGACCCGCACCACCCAGGTGGTGACGCAACGCACCGGCGACGACCCCGGTGTCATTCGCCGGGCGCCCGGCCAGAGCGAATACGGCGCCATTACCTTGGAGCGGGGGGTCACGCACGACAAGGACTTCGAGCAGTGGGCCAACAAGATTTGGGACTTTACCAATTCTCGCGCCAATCCCGCCGAGCAAATCGTTTCTTTGGCAGATTTCCGCAAGGACATCTCCATCGAACTGATGAACGAGGCCGGTCAATTGGTCATGGCCTATAACATCTACCGTTGTTGGGTTTCCGAATTCCAGGCGCAAGCCGACCTGGACGGCACCGGCAACGCCGTCCTGATCCAGAACATCAAGCTGGAGAACGAGGGTTGGGAACGCGACTACACCGTAGCCGAGCCCACCCAACCGTCCTTCTTACTACCCGCCTAACCCCTAGGCCCCCTTCCCCCTTTTTGGGGGGAGGGGGAAAACAAGTTGCAAGTGGCAAGTTTCCGGTTTCAAGGTAATGTTGCTTGCGGCTTGATGCCGAGTAACGAGTGGAAAGTCGCCGTTTTCAAGGCTTTGCCTTGATTTCTTCCCTTGCAACTTGGAACTTGATACTTGTAACTTGTATATTTCCGACAATGATCTTCTGAAAATTTGGGAATACGGTAAGGATAAACACCCGCTCGAGCGGGCTTTGATTCTGCTGGCTCCCACGCTTCCCGGTTACGATCGCAACCGTTTGGCCTCCCTTTCGCTGGGCCAACGCAATCATTACCTTTTAGACATGCGCGAACATCTTGCCGGGTCCGAATTGAAGGGTTACGCCGATTGTCCCAAATGCGCCGAGCGCATCGGCTTCAATGTGCGCACCGGCGACATAAGGCGAGAGCACTATCGACCGGAGCCCGAGGGGCATACGGCGCAAATCGGCGATTACGCCATTCAGTTTCGCGTACCCAATACCCATGATCTGCTGGCCGTACTGGCCGTCGGCGATGTCGATGCCGGGCACGACCTCCTGGTTCACCGCCTGGTCCGTCGTGTATCCTGGAAACAGGAAGCCATTGCCGCCGAACAACTGCCTCCCGAGGTCATCGAGGAACTGGGCGAACGCGTGACCGACTTGGACCCCCAATCGGAAATACGCTTTGCCCTGAAGTGCTTTCGTTGTGACCATCCCTGGTCGCCCGTATTCGACATCACCCGTTTTCTCTGGGTCGAGGTCAACGCTACCGCCCGTCAATTATTGATGGAAGTCGTTACCCTGGCTCAAAAATACGGTTGGAGCGAAAGCGAGATCCTGAAACTGTCGCCCCTGCGCCGAAAAACCTACCTGGAGTTGGCCGAAGCGGAATGACTGACTTCTTCAAACGGTTGGCGGAACACACGCTGGGCATGTCCCCGGTGGTCCATCCCATGATCCCCAATCGGGATCGTCCCGACAATAAGCGCGGGCCCGACGACGTGGACGACTTCTGGCGCGATATGTCGCGTCTGGGCGATGCCCTGGAAGCTAAAGAGGTGGAACCCGAGGCTCTGCCGTCTCCCCAAGATCCGGAGGATCCCGACGACCCGCCGCCAAAAGGTCCCGGGGGAACTCGGCCTCGGACTGCCGAAAAGAAAGCCTCGTCGCCCCCTGAAGCTGTTCCGGAAGCGGCGGTTCCAACGGTCGATTCCGGGGAGCCGGTTCAAGCCAAACCGGCGCCGGGTCGCTCGCGGATCAAAACGGATACGGAAACACCGGAAAGCGTCAAGGGCGGTGAGCCGCCCGCGCCTATGGATGCGGGCCCACCTCCCGGAAAGCAGTCGACACCAGGCAGGAAACCCGGGCAAACCGCTGCGTCGCCTTTACAACGGAAACGAGCGGCCGAAACCATCTCCGATGAGGGGCCGGATGTCTCCAAAGTGATTGACGATGCCGGCTCCGAGGAGTTGTCGGAGCATCCTTACCCGGCGGTCGGGGATACGGCACCGGCCGTCGGGCCTTCCGGCGAGGAAACGGCTCAACTAGCGAGTCACGGACCGGTTGCTTCCGATAAAGCCGCAACGGCGCCCGTGCAGCGGAAGGTCGAGCCCGCTTCAGCTCGAGATAGCGACGATTCTGAGCGGGACGCGGCGACCGCTGAAGATACATCCTTGCCCGATCCCGAGATGGATGGTCGGGATGAACCGGAACTCTCGGCAGGTTTTTCCTCGGTAGAACCGAAGCCGGGGCCCTTGGATGCGCCTCTACAACGCAAGCAGACCGCGACCGGCCGTGCAACGGATGAGCAGACTGAAGCAGCCGGTGTATCCCCGCCGTCGGAGCACCCTGAGTCGCTGCAAACGGAGCCCGTCGCTGACGCCGAAGAGATTACCTTCCATGAAACGGAGACCTTGGAGGATGTTCCCTTACAGCTCAAGCCGGAACACGGTGCGATGGATGAGACCGAACCCGAAAGCACTGCCGGAATAAAGAAACCGGAGTCGAAATCGTCCAATTCCGATGCCGCACAGAATACTCGGGAAGAAGCGAGCGAGCCCGGCAAAGACAAATTCTCTACTCCGACAATGCCGGATGATCACCTCGCGGCGCATGAAGGCCGGCAGGATGCCGCTCCCGGCCAAAAGGGTAGGGGAGAGGTTGCCCGCGATCAGGGCGACGCGACAGCCGATTCCACGTTGCAGCAGAAAGCCGCTTTTGCGGAGGAGAACGTTGGTGCCGAGCCGGAACCGATCGGCCCGGGTGGAGAGGTTGCCACGGATTCGACTGTCTCGCCCGATGCATCGGCTTCGGAAAAAGCGGGTAGGGGAGAGGCTTCCCCCGATAAGCAATCGGCGGTTGTTCCTCCGCCCTTACAGCGCAAGGCCGTGTCCAGTCATGAGACCATGGAAGCCGGGTCGGAAATTAAAGATTCGGAGCGGGAGATTGTCTCAGATCCGACCGGTTCTATCGATCATTCGAGCGTCTCAGAACGTTCGCGGGATACCGGTGCGCTTGGGGATGAAGCTTTAGCATCGACCGGCTCTGATGAAGTCACGGACCATGGAGATGTGAAAAAAGCAGATAGGAAGGTTGCTTCTGCTCATGGTCTGCCGGTCGTTCCTCCGCCGTTGCAAAGGCAGTCCGTCTCTCCTCCTGAGATCCCGGAAACAGAACCGGAAGTTGCCGGCGGCGGCGATGATGCGGTTCCAAGCCGATCCGTTTCTCCCACATCAGCGGACTCCCAGGAAAGCCCGCTTGGTGCGGGTGCTCCCGAGGAAGAGACTTTTGCACCCCCTATTCCGGACGACTTGGTTGCAAGCCGGGAGGATCGGCGGGTCTCCGGTGTTTCGGAACAAGCGGGCGGTAGAGGAGAGGTTTCCTTTGATCAAGGTGACGTCCCTTCTCCTGTGCAGCGGAAGGCCGAGTCTCCTCCTGGGATTCTTGAAGGGGAATCGAAGGATATCCACCCCGATCTGTCTTCAGGTCCGACCGGTCCTTCGGATGCTCTGAAAAGCCCGCCGGATGATGACTCGCCCGAAACTTTTGAGAGGAAGGATCGTGGAGAAGCCTCCCGCGCTCGGGATGTATCGCCTATTTCTCTGCCGTTGCAGCGGAAGACTGATTCCGCCCCCGAGATTACCGATACCGAGTCAGAAGGTGTTGAACCTGTTATAGGCGAGGAATCGAGCCGGACCGGTGTTGTCGAAGCTTCGGAGGTTTTGGAAAGCTCGCAGGATGCGGGGGTGACCGGGGGAGATACGCTCGCTCCGAGTGAGGAGTATGATCAGATCGACGGGTCAGTCGTTGCTCCGCCTTTGCAGCGGAAGGCTGATTCTTCTCTTGAGATTACAGAAGCCGGGTCGGAAGTTGTTGAGCCTTTAAGAGCGGATGATTCAAGCCGGACCGGTAGTGTCGAAGCTTCGGAGGTTTTGGAAAGCCCGCAGGATGCGGGCGCGCCCAGGGGAGAAACGCTTGCTCCGACTGTGGGGGATGATCAGACCGACGGGGCAATCGTTCCGCCGCCTTTGCAGCGTAAGGCTGATTCTTCTCTTGAGATTGCTGAAGCCGGGGCGGAAGTTGTTGAGCCTTTAGGAGCGGATGATTCAAGCCGGACCGGTAGTGTCGAAGCTTCGGAAGTTTTGGAAAGCCCGCGGGATGCGGGGGTGACCGGGGAAGAGGCGCTTGCTCCGACTGTGGGGGATGATCAGACCGACGGGGCAATCGTTCCGCCGCCTTTGCAACGGAAGGCTGATTCTTCTCTTGAGATTGCTGAAGCCGGGGCGGAAGTTGTTGAGCCTTTAGGAGCGGATGATTCAAGCCGGATCGGTGCTGTCGAAGCTTCGAAGGTTTTGGAAAGCCCGCAGGATGCGGGCGTGACCGGGGAAGAGGCACTTTCCTCTGCTGAGGGGGATGATCAGACCGACGGGGCAATCGTTCCGCCGCCTTTGCAGCGGAAGACTGATTCTTCTTTTGAGATTACTGATGCTGAGTCGGAAGTTTCTGAATTTGTAAGAAGCGAGGTATCAAGCCGGACCGGTGCTGTCGAAGCTTCGAAGGTTGTGAAAAGCCCGCGGGATGCGGGCGTGACCGGGGAAGAGGCGCTTGCTCCGGCTGTGGGGGATGATCAGGACGACGGGGCAATCGTTTCGCCGCCTTTGCAGCGGAAGGGTGATTCCACCTCTGAGATTGCAGAAGCCGAGTTGGAAGTAGTTGAGCCTGTAAGAAGCGAGGAATCGAGCCAGACCGGTGTTGTCGAAACTTTGAACGTTTTGGAAAGCCCGCAGGATGCGGGCGCGCCCAGGGAAGAGGCACTTGCTCCGGCTGTGGGGGATGATCAGGACGACGGGGCAATCGTTCCGCCGCCTTTGCAGCGTAAGGCTGATTCTTCTCTTGAGATTGCAGAAGCCGAGTCGGAAGTTGTTGAGCCTTTAGGAGCGGATGATTCAAGCCGGACCGGTAGTGTCGAAGCTTCGAAGGTTTTGGAAAGCCCGCGGGATGCGGGCGCGCCCAGGGAAGAGGCGCTTGCTCCGGCTGAGGGGTATGATCAGGTCGACGGGTCAATCGTTCCGCCGCCTTTGCAGCGGAAGGCTGATTCTTCTTTTGAGAGTGCAGAAGCCGAGTCGGAAGTAGTTGAACCTGGTAGAGGCGAAGTTCCAAGCCGGACCGGAAGTGTTGATGCTTCGAAGGTTTTGGAAAGCCTGCAGGATGCGGGGGTGACCGGGGAAGAGGCTCTTACCTCTGATGAGGGGGATGATCAGACCGATGGGTCAATCGTTCCGCCGCCTTTGCAGCGGAAGGCTGATTCTTCTTTTGAGAGTGCAGAAGCCGGGGCGGAAGTAGTTGAGCGTGTAGGAGCCGAAGAAACGAGCCGGACCGGTGTTGTCGAAACTTCGAACGTTTTGAAAAGCCCGCAGGATGCGGGCGCGCCCAGGGAGGAATCTCTCGCTCCAAGTGAGGGGGATGATCGGATCGACGGGGCAATTGTTTCCCCGCCTTTGCAGCGGAAGGCTGATTCTTCTTTTGAGATAACAGAAGCCGGGGCGGAAGTTGTTGAGTCTTTAGGAGCGGATGATTCAAGCCGGACCGGTGGTGTCGAAACTTCGAAGGTTTTGGAAAGCCCGCGGGATGCGGGCGCGCCCAGGGAAGAATCTCTCGCTGCAAGTGAGGGGTATGATCAGATCGACGGGGCAATTGTTTCCCCGCCTTTGCAGCGGAAGGGTGATTCCACCTCTGAGATTGCAGAAGCCGAGTCGAAAGTAGTTGAACCTGTTAGAAGCGAGGAATCGAGCCGGACCGGTGGTGTCGAAACTTCGAAGGTTTTGAAAAGCCCGCAGGATGCGGGCGCGCCCAGGGTAGTTGAACCTGTTAGAAGCGAGGAATCGAGCCGGACCGGTGGTGTCGAAACTTCGAAAGTTTTGGAAAGCCCGCAGGATGCGGGCGCGCCCAGGGTATTTGAACCTGTTAGAGGCGAGGGTTTGAGCCGGGCCGGTGGTGTCGAAACTTCGGAAGTTTTGGAAAGCCCGCAAGATGCGGGGGTGACCGGGGAAGAATCCCTCGTCCCGAGTGAGGTTAGGGGAGAGGTCTCCGGGCGTCGGCCTGTCAATCTGCCCGTACAACGAAAGCCGGTGCTCGATTCCGAAACAGCGGAGCATGGCGTCATTCCAAACGAGATCCCCGAAGACCACGGAGAGAAAAGTGAGAATACCGTTACCGACGAATCGGTAGCCGATACTGATGATTCGCCGTTGCAACGCAAAACCGCCGCACCCGCTGTAGCCGACGATGTCGTCATCGAAGCAGAGCGACCGACCGTCAAAGATGCATCTTCAGCAGAGCCGCCGGCAGAGAAGTCGACCCCCGTCGACGCCGTCGAATCCTTGTACGAACAGCAAGGTCCGGAGTTCCCGGCCCCGCTGCCTTTACAAAAGAAGACATCGCAATTATTCGCGGACAGTGACGCTACTCCGGCGTCTGAGAAGATCCCGCAATCGGTTCAACTCGAAGACACGGGAACTCAGATGTCGTCGCTCAAACCTCATGCCGATGCCACGAGCGACAAAGAAGGGATCGGGGCGGAAGCCGATGTGTCGGAAACCGAATCCATGGAACAGCCCGGTGATCCGCGAACACTTCCCATACAACGCCTCCCGGAAACAGAATCGCCCTCGGCGGCGATAGGCGGGGAAGCTCCTGAGGCAGCGCGGCTTGGAAGTCCCCCGGAGATCATTGAACCCACCGAGGAGCAAACGCAAGATCCAACGACGGTAGGCCGGGAACAATCGATTAGCGCCATGGGCCGGCCTCAGCCGCTTCAAATGAAAGAAACGGGTGAAACACAAACCATCGAGACGCTACCCGAAAACCAGGATGTCATCCAGGGAGAAACCGTCGAGGGGTCATCCACTCGCCCGGCTCAGGCCGATGGGAAAACACGCATCGAATGGGAGGTCGATGGTAAGCGGCCGCCGGCACGGGTCGAGCCCGATCCGGATGAGACTTCCGGGCCCTTGCCCATTCAGCGCAAAGCCCAAGTGCCGCCCATTGAGGACAGCCCGGTCGATCGGCCGGAGTACCCCGAGCATTCGTTGGAGACGCCGGGGGGACTGTTGAATGAAACCCTGACCGATGGATATCCGCCGCCGCTTGCCGACGAACCGCCGGCTCGACGGAGACCAACATCCTCCGCCGAACAGGCCGATCGTGCGCAAAAAGTATCTTTCGAACCGACCGACACCACGACCTACCGATCGCCCGAACCCTCCGCCGATGAAACCCGGCCGATGCCCGGTTTTCCGTCAGATGTCACACAACGCAAGGCCGACGCGACTCCCGGAAAGCCCGGAACTGGAATCAATGAGGCGGCGCCCGAAGGCAAGACAGAAGAGGGCAGGGGAGTGGACGCCGGCCCCGGCGACACCCCGACGACCGCCTTGGATGCAGCCGTAGGCGCACTGCAATTGCCCGAGTTCCGCGTGAAGGAAAGGGACGTTTCCGAAAAGCCTCCTTCAACGCCCGCTATACCGCCCGACCCGGAAACCCTTGAAAGCGCACGTTCCCCGATGCAGCGCAAAGCTGCCCGATCGTCGGAGGAATCCGAGTCGGCAATCTATCCGCCGCCCTTGACGCCTACGACTAAAGAAACATCTCCCGTCAAGGCAACCGAGCAGACCGAGCAGGGTATGCCGGCCGGGGATCCCGAACAACCCGCGACCAGGGCTTCGGCTTCCGATCAAACGGGTTTTGAAAAAGGCGAAACGCGGCCGGCTCCGAAGATATCGGATACAATGCCGGCGAAAGCCGACAAGGGGGCGAAGCAGGGCGAAAGACCGGTACCACCGATCACGGCGTCGCCCCGGCAGCCCGTTCAAGCCGAAATGGAACCCGGCCATTTGTCCGAGCCCTTGGAGTCCACCCCCGATCGGTTCCCGCCGCCTCCGGTCATAAAAGATACAAAACCCGAAACGACTCCCGTTCGGCGGGCGCCCGCTGATCTTGAAACGGTTTCGAGCATGCCCCGATCCGAGGACCTCGCCGAAGAAACCTTGCCGCATGTGGATCGACCCGCCGAAAAACGGCAGGGCGATCAACTGACCGGGACGTCGAAGACCACGCGCCCAAGTCCCGCTGCCCCCGTTCAAACCAAAGCTTCCGAGGCAGCGCCCATCCAGCGCAAGGCGGCCCCGCCGGCATCTCCTCAACCCGCTGTCGAGTTGAATCTGCCGGGCGCGCCCCCGCCGCTGGAGCCGACTACCGACAGTCCTTCTGCAACCGACCTGCCCGCCGCCCGGATTCAGCCGCCGGTCCCCGACATCGCTCCCGCTCCGCCGCCCATCCAGGCCGAAGAGAGGAACGCGCCTCCTCAACCGGCTGCCGAGCCTCCTCCGCCCACACGAACGGAGCAACGGGAAACCGTCCCGCCGCCGAACGTTCAAAGCGAACCCGTGCCCCTGGAACCGGCCGCCAGGCAACTGGAATCACCGCCCCGAGGGAAACCGGAAGCGGCGCCCGGCGAACCCGAATTCTTCACCCCGCCCGATCAGCCGGCCGCCGAAGAAGAGCCCGCCCGCTTCCCGCCGCCCGAACCCAGGGAAGAACCCGAATCGCCGGGTTTTCCTCAAGAAGCCCTGGACGAGTTCGTTCCGCCGCCTCAAACACCCGAAAGCGCGGAAAGCGGCGAGAGCACACCCGGTCTGATCCCCTTCCCGATGCCGGGAGACGCCGACAAAACCTCCCGCCGCCGAGCCAGGGATACGGGACCCACCACCCTCAAAATCAACATCGGTCGCATCGAGGTACGCCCGGCAAAGCCCCGAAAACCCCTGGGCCCCTACCGCCGCCCGGGCCTGCCCAAACCCCGCATGACCCTGGAAGACTACTTGAAGCGGGGCTCCAATGAGTAACTACAAGGCCATCGCCACCGTGACCGCCGCCCTGCGCAACCTGCTCAGCGATGTGGATTACGGCCTGCCCAGAGTCTTCAGCGACGTCAAGGTCACCACCAAGCCGCTGGACAAGGCGCGCGAGGGCGTCAAGGCCAACCAACTCAATATCTACCTCTACCAGTTCCTGCCCAACCCCACCTGGCGAAATATGAGCGACCCCGCCTTGGGCCGCGCCGGTGAAAACGGCAAACCGCCCGTGGCCCTGGATCTCTATTACCTGGTCACCGCCTACGGCGAGGGCGACGACGATGTAAAGGGCCACGAGCTCATCGGCAAGGCCATGGACATCATGCACGACAACCCCCGCCTGGCCGTGGACGAACTGCAACTGGCCGTGGAGGATAACGACCTTTTCAAGGACGCCGGCCTGATCACCGTGGTGCCCCAATTCCTGCCCCTGGAAGAATTATCCAAGTTCTGGACCTCCGCCAGCACCGGCTTCCGGGTGTCCATGGTTTACAAGGTTTCGGTCGTGCTCATTTCCGGCGAACGCGAACTGGAAGCCGGCCTGCCCAGCTATCAGGAACCGCAAACGGCAACCATGCCCGGCGCCGCATGGCCCGCCCTCCATGGTGTTCGCTTTCCCAATGGTCAGGACCGCGGGGAAATCGGCGACCAGGTGATGCTGGAGGGCAACGGCCTGAGCGGGGAGAATCTACGCGTCATCCTGGACCCGCCGGACAATGCCGACCCCATCAGCATGGCGCCCGACGAATCCTCGCCCGATCGCGTGCTGTTTACCCTGCCCCAAAACGTCGGTCCCTGCGGCCGCTACCGCGTCTGGCTGCGTATGGATCAGGATGGTATCGAAATGGAAACCAATGCCCTGATCTTCGCCCTGGCCTGTCGGATCGTGGCCGACAGTGTCCAGGAACCGCAAACGGCGGACGGCAAGACGACCATCCAACTGACCTGCGAACCCGGCATCAACCCGGCTCAGCACGCCTATTTGCTGGTGGGCAGCCGCTTCGCCCGCCTCGAAGAGATCCTGAAGAAGACCACCGACCAGCCCCGCTTCGTGCTCGATACGCCCGAACCCGGCGACTACTATCTGCGCCTGCGCGTCAACGGCATCGACAGCCGCCTGGTCGACTTCAGTCAATCCCCGCCCCGGTTCAACCAAAAGCTAAAGGTGACCATCGCATGACGACCAATGCAACCATCCCCAAATGGGATGCCATGAACCAGGCCTTCCTCACCCAGAGCGTGGCCGACTATCGCGGGCAATTGGAAGCCTATGTCTCCAAGCAGGGCGATGCTCCCGATCCCGAAGAAGCTTATGATCGACGTCTGGAGGCCTGGCCTTTCGAGTTGCTGCCGTCGTTGGAGCACGTGGTTCGCATGTTTGCCCTTTCTCCCTTCGAGCGCGATCTGTTGATCTGGGCGGCCGGCATCGAATTGGACGGCGGCTTTGCTAAAATGTTCGCTCAAGCCCACGGCGATCCCCACAATCCCTTCCCCACCTTCAGCCTGGCTCTGGCCGTACTGCCGGGGAGCCATTGGTCGGCCCTGTCGCCGGAGGGCCCGCTGCGCCGTTGGAACCTGCTCATCTTCAGAGACACACCCAGTCTCACCGGCAGCCCCATTCGCATCGACGAACGCGTGCTCAACTATTTGGTGGGCGTTTCCCATATGGATCAGAAACTACTGGGCCTCGTCCGTCCCGTCAGCGGCGCCGAGGGGCTCTTGCAAGACCACGAACAACTGGTCCTGACGATTGCTGCCGCCTGGTCCAAAACCTTCGACTTTCCCGCGGTGCCCGTGGTCCAACTCTGCGGTTCCTCCATCGGCACCACGCGCGGCGTGGCCCGGGCCATTTGCCGGCAACTGGGTTTGAGCCTGTACATCATCGATGCCGGCAGCCTGCCGCACGACCCTCGCGAAATGGAACTGGTCATCCGCCGTTGGCATCGCGAGTCCATTCTCAGCGAGGCCGCGCTGATGTTGGAGATGAGCAGCGGCGGCCCGCCCGATGCCAATCGCAACAACATCATCGACCGCTTCATCGAGAACCTGCCCGGCTTCCTCTTCCTGGCTTCTGCCGACCGCTATCCCCAGAAGCATCGCCCGCTGCTGTCCTACGACATCGACCTGCCGCGCATGGAAGAACAACACGCCCTATGGCACTCGATTTTGGGCGAACGCGACGATCTGGGTAAGGGTGACCTGATGAACCTGGCGGTGACCTTCAACATGACCGCCGAGACCATTCGCGGCGTCTGCGCCGGCGCCCTGGGCATGCGCGACGCCGCGCCGGAGGGCGAGGAACCGCCGGAACTGTTCCGGGCCCTCTGGGATACGGCTCGCATGCAGGCGCGACCAAGGCTGGACGACCTGGCCCAGCGTATCGAGGCGGATGCCGACTGGGAGCACCTGGTCCTGCCTGCCGATCAAAAAGCAACCTTGCACCGCGTGGTGGACCAGATCAATCACCGCGCCCAGGTCTACCACAACTGGGGTTTTGCCTCGCGCAGCAAGCGCGGCCTGGGCATCAGCGCCCTGTTCGCCGGACCCAGCGGCACCGGTAAAACCATGGCCGCCGAGGTTCTGGCCGCCACGCTTGATATGGATCTCTACCGCATCGACCTCTCCTCGCTGATCAGCAAGTACATCGGCGAGACCGAAAAGAACCTGCGCCGTATCTTCGACGCCGCCGAAACCGGCGGTTCCATCCTGCTGTTCGACGAGGCCGACTCGCTCTTCGGCAAACGCAGCGATGTCAAGGACAGCCACGACCGCTACGCCAATATCGAGGTCAGTTACCTCCTGCAACGCATGGAAGCCTTCCGGGGCCTGGCCATTCTGACCTCCAACCTGAAGGACGCGCTGGACGAAGCCTTCCTGCGCCGCCTGCGCTTTACCATCGACTTCCCCTTCCCCGACCGCGAAACAAGAGTTAAAATCTGGCAGCGCATCTTCCCGGAAGGCACCCCTACCCGCGGACTGAAACCGGAAATGTTGGCCCGTTTGAACGTAGCGGGTGGCAACATCCGCAACATCGCCATGTCCGCCGCCTTCCTGGCCGCGCGCGACCATTCGCCCGTGACCATGAAACACATGCTGGAAGCAACCAAGAACGAATACAAGAAACTGGAAAAACCGCTGACCACCAGCGAGATCAAGGGGTGGACATGAAACTGGAACTGAACGTGGACGAACTGGTGCTGGAAGGCCTGGAACTGCGCGACCGCGAGTTTCTGCAAGGGGCGATCGAACGGGAGCTGAACCGGCTGTTCTTTTTGCAAGGCCCGCGCCGCTGGATGCACGGCCGCGAAAGCCTGAACCTGGACGACGTCAGCCTGGAAGTGCCGCAAGGGGCCGGGGTTCACAAGGTCGGCGCCCAAATCGCCCGCGACCTCTACAGCCGCATCAACACCCCGGCGCCGCCCGTGCCCTTTGACCGTGGAGGCAAATCATGACCATCATCTCCGAAAAACCCGGCGCCCTGGTGATCCTGGACCCCAACACCAAGATGGTTCAGCAAACCATTCGCTTCCAATACAACCCGGAGACGCTCAAACGTTCATTGCAACCGCAGATGCAGGGCGGCGAACCGGGTAATCGCTCCTACGCGGTTCGCTTTACAGGGGCGCCTGTCGAAAAATACGACGTGCAAGTCCACCTGGACGCCACCGATGAGGACGCCATGATACCGGGCCCCGCGGACGGCAGCGGCTCGCCCACCAAGGTGATCGACCCGGAAGGCATCTACCCCGAACTCTGCACCCTGGAACTGCTGGCCTACCCGGACACGGCCACCATTGAAAACAATGTGAACCTGTTGAAAGCGGGAACCATGGAAGTCGCGCCGCCGCTGGCGCCGCAAATCCTCTTCTGGTGGGGCAACAACCGCATCGCCCCGGTCCAAATCGAAAGCGTCTCGGTAGACGAGGAGTTCTACGACTACAACCTGAGCGTGGTCCGCGCCACGGTCAGCCTGAGCATGCGCGTGCTCAGCTACACCGACGTAGCGCCCGACACGGCGGCCTACAACGCCTTCATGACGTACCACAAGAACAAGGTAAACGCGAGCGAGGGCAAAGCCCCGATCCAATTAGACCTCTAACCCCGGGCCCACACGCAAGCCGAGAATCGCCCCCCGGGCGAGGCGAGGCGAAAACCCTGGGCGCGCACGCATCCTGCGTGCATGCAAGTCGAAATTCGCGCCACGCGAAGTGAGGCGAAAACCCTGGGCGCGCACGCATCCTGCGTGCATGCAAGTCGAAATTCGCGCCACGCGAAGTGAGGCGAAAGAAGAGTTAGAGAATAAAAACCAGAAGAGAAAGCGACCGCGAATAACACAAGTGGTGACACGCGACATACCCCTAAAAACCGTTGATTTCACCCCCTATGCACGCGACATACCCCTAAAAACCGTTGATTTCACCCCCTATGCACGCGACATACCCCTAAAAACCGTTGATTTCACCCCCCTATGCACGCTACATACCCATAGAAACCGTTGATTTTGACCCCTCTCAGCCTGCATAGGGTTAGAAACCGTTGATTTCACCCCCTATGTAATCTACATACCCATAGAAACCGTTGATTTTGGAGAGCATTTTTCCCATGAGGGTCTTGTCACGATGTATTGACCCCCTATGTAGGCTGCATAGGGGTCAAAATCAACGGTATCTAACCCTATGTAGCGTACATAGGGAGTCGCATCAACGATATCTAACCCTATGTAGATTACATAGGGGGTGAAATCAACGATTTCTAACCCTATGCAGGCTGAGGGCGGCCGAAATCAACGGTATCTAACCCTATGTAGATTACATAGGGGTCAAAATCAACGATTTTGGACCCTATGCAGCCTAAAACCCCTCAAAACGGTCGAAATAGGGTTGCCCGCGGCTTCATAAGGCATCCACCCGCGATTTTGAAGAGTCCCCGGCCCAAGTCCGTTTATTTTTTGAACCCATCCCGAAGATGTTATGATATTAGGTAGTTACAAGGAGTTTTCCGATGTTCGAACCCGGCAGCCGCTACTATGCCCTGGAAACAGCCGTCCACGAGGGACCCGACGGACCTGTCCAATATAAGAAGAGGCGGTTCATCCCACGCAATGTCAACCGCCAGGTGCTGGGGGAAGTGCGCATGGGACAGAGTGAACGATTGGACCTGATCGCTGCAAAAGCCTACGGCAATCCCACCTTGTACTGGCAACTATGCGACAGTAACCGCATCATGAACCCCTTCGATGTTCAGGACGAACCCGGCAGCGTCATCCAAGTCACCACACCCGCTTGAGTTTTGGAGTTTTTTGTTTGGTTACCCTTTCCAGCATTCAAGTCAGTTTGAAAATAGGCTACAGCACGCCCACCGATGTGCCCACGTCCATTACAGCCGCCCTGGAATCGGTTTCGGTGACCCAGAAGGACAACGGTCCGTCCGCTTTCAGTTTGCAGTTTCGGGCGGAACGCTACAATACTTTTCAGGAGTACCCGATCTTGGAAACCGGCCTGCTGGAACCCTACAACCGCGTGGTCATCACCGTTTCCCTTAGCGGCAAGCAAACGGTTTTGATGGACGGCATCATTACCAACCAGGAACTGTCGCCGGGCCTTCAACCCAACCAGGCAAGCATCACGGTGACCGGCGAGGATGTCAGCAACATGATGGATCGGGTAGAGGTTGCCATCCAGTGGCCGGCCATGTTCGATCCCATTATCGCCTTTGCCATTATCGGCAAGTATTACTTCGTGGGCATCGAACCGGAGATATCTACCCCGCCCTCCAGTTGGGCCAGCCTGCTGACCGGCATGACCCCGCAGCAAACCGGCACCGATCGCAACTACCTGGTGCAGATGGCGGGCAGCCACGGCTACCTGACCGCCTGCTGGCCCCAGGGTCCCGGCACCCTGAAAAATACCTTCTATTGGGGTCCGCCCGACCGCGCCGGTCCCGACCAATCCGTGATCAACGTGGATTCCGGGCCCTATACCAATATCGACCAGATCACCTTCAGCCACGACGGCATGCAGGCCCATTACGTCTACGGCGCGGTCATGCAGGATATCGTCGGTTACTCGGTGCCCCTGCCCGTGGTTACCTTTATGAGCACCCGCTCGCCCGATTTTGCCACGCGTCCGGGTTTGGACATGAGCCACCTCCAATACAAGTTGATGCCCCACGGCGGCGACAACTACCTGAAAGCCTGGGCCGACGCCCAATCCGAAACGGATCAATCCACCGACAAGGTGGTTACCGTCTCGGGCACCCTGGACGGCGTACGCTACGGCGATGTGCTGCGCGCGCCGGGTCGGGTGGTGGTTCGCGGCGCGGGCGAGACCTACAACGGCCGCTATTACGTGAGCAGCGTGACGCACGAACTGAAGGTGGGCAGTTACAAACAAAACTTTCAGTTGAGCCGCGAGGGCGTGGGCTCGACCGTCAACAGCGTGTGAGGTGTCATGCCCAAGTTATTTCAACCCGCAAGCACCAAGGTTCCCCGCTACTACGGCAAGTATCGCGGCCTTGTGCTCAACAATATCGACCCGCTGGGTTTGGGCCGAATCATGGCCGAGGTTCCGGCGATCCCCAATATTCTGCCGCTGAACTGGTGCAACCCTTGTGTGCCTTACGCGGGCATGCAGGTGGGTTTCTATTTCATCCCGCCTATCGGCGCCTCGGTTTGGATCGAGTTCGAGCGCGGCGACCCCAGCATGCCCATCTGGTGCGGCGGCTACTGGGTGGCGGGCCAAACGCCCATGTTGGGTCCGCCCGCCGGTATCACCAAGATCCTGTCGACCGAGTTCTTTACGCTTACCATTACCGACACGCCGGGCCTGGCCGGTTTCCTGCTCAACCAGATTGCCGATGTCAACACGGTCATCACCATTACGGGCAATCCCACCGGTCTTCAGGTATCGGTGCCGCCCGCGCTGGCCTCCATGATTCCGGAAACCGGCGTCACCTTGACCTACCCGCCCGGCACCATCGCCATGACCACCACGGGCATTACCGCCACGGTGCCCTCGTCGATAGTGTCCATCAACTCCTCGGCCGTGGAGGTAGTCAGCGCCGCGATCAATGTCACCGGCAATACCGCGGTCAAGGGCAATGTCACGGTTACCGGGCCGGTCAGTGTCACCGGCGCGGTGGAGATCAAGGGCAACTTCAGCGTGACCGGCGCGAGTTCGTTTACGGGCGATGTTTCGGTCACCGGACAATTCGGCGTGGCGGGTCCCTGCTCGCTGGCCATGCCCTGATCATCCTTCCGAGGAGGTTTTCATGTCTTATATCATCTGTACCGGCGCTTCCCTGACCTGCTCGATGGGCGCGGCCCCCAGCGTCTTCAAGGCCAACCCCAACACGGTTACCACGACCGCGCTCGATGCGGGCACCATCTACGATTTCCAGCCCAACAACAATATCCTGCCGTTCAGCATGTGTTCCAGCCTGTTGAACCCGGCGGTTTCCTCGGCCACGGCCGCGGCCAACGGCGTCCTGACGCCCCAGGCCTGCACGCCGTCCATCATGATGCCCTGGTCGCCAGGCAGCACCGGGGTGACCATCGGCGGCATCCCGGCCCTGTTGGACAACTGCACGGTGCCTTGCCTTCTGGGCGGCACCATCAGCATCGTCGCCCCCACCCAAACCCTGGTTGAGGCTCTTTAAAACCATGCAAGTCTTCGCCCCCTTTCGCATCAGCCGTAACGGCCTGGTGGCCGCCGCCAATCAGAACGATCACATCCGCCAGATGATCGAGCAGTTGCTCTTCACCTCGCCCGGTGAGCGCGTCAACCATCCCGACTTCGGTTGCGGCCTGTTGAACCTGATCTTCGCTCCCGTCAGCAGCGAGATCGTGGCCACCAACCAGTTCACCGTCCAGAGTAACCTGGACCAGTGGTTGGGCGACCTGATCAAGGTGGAGAAGGTAGAGATTCAATCCAAGGAAAACCTGCTCGAAGTTTACGTGGCCTACAGCAACCTGAAAACCCGGGAACGGGTTGCGGAAACCTTCACCAGGAGTAAAACCTGATGAGCACCGTCACCCAAACCGACGGTCCCGTCATCCATCACCTGCGCTTCAAGGCCAGTATGAATCCCGATCATCGCGTGGTGGCCATCTATCTGACGCCCACGCTGGAACGAACTCGGGAACTGACACGCGGCAATATCAAGCTGAAACGTCTGGGCGTGGACAAACCCACTGACTTGGAAGTGGTGTCCGTGACGGCTCGTGAAAGCCGGGTGGAGGTGATGAAACCTCGCGATAACAGCGCCGACGCGGGCGACCCCGTGGTGATGTTGGCGCGCCGCCAGGGCCGGAAAACCCGGCAGAGGTTCGACGCCGGAGCAAGTACGGAGGCGCCGGTCAACGTGGTCCACGAGGACGGCACCGTCATCGAGATCACCCTGCACAAACAAGACAGCAACACCGGCGAACTGACCGTGTACGAACTGATCCTGCAAGGCATCGAGGGCTTGCAACCGCCTCATGACCGGGCGCGGTTCTCCCTGAAATCGTTGGAGGCGGTGACCGCGTCCTCCAAGCCGCAACAACGCGACAAGATCGAGTTGGGCTTCGAGATCGACTACCTGTCGCGAGACTTCAACAGTTTGACCCGCTTCCTCTACGAACAAATGAGCCGCCTGATCCCGGACTGGAAGGAGCAGCATATTCCCGATCAGGGCGTGGCCCTGGTGGAATTGTTGGCCTACGCGGCGGATTATTTCAGTTATTACCAGGATGCGGTGGCGACCGAGGCCTATCTGGAAACCGCTCATCGCCGAATTTCCGTGCGCCGTCACGCGCGCCTGTTGGATTATCGACTGCACGAGGGATGCAGCGCCCGCGCCTGGGTGCACCTGGAAACCAGCGAGCGGCCTTATGAACTTGCCGTGGGCGCCCGCTTCGTGGGCGGCGGCGCGGATGCTCGCTCGCCCTTGCTGGAGGCCGACACGTTTGCCTATCGCCGGGCGGTGGAGACCGACCTGCCCTTTTTCGAATCGCTGCATTCGGAAACCCTGTACCCGTCCCATAACCGTATCGGCATCTTCACCTGGGGCAAGGCCGATTACGCCCTGAAGAAAGGCGCCACCAGCACCATCCTCATGGGGCGGCTCTACCTCAGGCGCGGCGATGTGATTATTTTCGAGGAACGCATCTCGCCGGAAACAGGGCGTGAGGCAGACGCCAATACCCGGCGCCGCCACGCGGTGCGCCTGCACAAGATCGAGCGCTACTATCCCGAGATCCCTCGGGAGGAAATAAGCACGGACATCCTTGAAAAGATCGAGCGGGATAACCTGCAAAACCTGGACGAGGACGAGTTGCAGGAGAAACTGACCGAGATTATCGAGGAGCAATCGGCCCGGGCGCCCGCCGGCGATCCCATGTATCGCGTCACCTGGCATGCCCGCGACGCCTTGCCCTTCGACATGCCCGTCAGCATGCAGGACGGCGCGATAACCCGCCAGGATATCACGGTGGCGAGAGGCAATATGGTGCTGGTGCAACACGGGCGCCGGGAAGAGGGCATCGAACTGGGTGTTGTTCCCGCGACGGAAGAATTTCGGCCCCAGCTGCCGCCGCTCGACCTGTCCTACCACGTGCCCTACAGGCACACCACGGGTGAGGTGCAGTCGGCCGTCGATATCATGACGCTGGACCCGGTCAACGCCATGCCCTCCATCGAGCTGATCCAGATGCGGCCGGAAACCGATATCCTGGTCAGTAAATGGGCGCCCGACTGGGACCTGATGTCGCGCAGGCCCTTCGATCGCACCTTCGTGGTCGAATCCGATTGGGAACACAGCCTGACCCTGCGTTTCGGCAACGGCATCCAGGGTTGGAAACCGGAGCCCGGCCACCGCTTCTTCGCCAACCTCTTCCGGGGCAGCGGCGCGCGCGGTAACGTGGGCCACGATACCATCAACCGGTTGGTGGTCGATAAGGATCACCGCTTTTCCGAGGGCCAGATCTTGAATGTGCGCAACCCGTTGCCGGCCAAGGGCGGTCACGAGCCCGAGGATGTGGAGCGCGCCCGCCGCTTCGCGCCCGAAGCCTTCCACAGTCCCCGCCGTTGCGTCACCGCCGATGACTATGCGCAACTGGCGGGCAGCCTGCCCGAGGTCAACAAGGCGGTCGCCCGCATCCGCTGGACCGGCTGTTGGGAAACCGTGCACCTGCTGGTCGATCGCAACGGCGGCTTTCCTATTTCCGAATCCTTCAAGGCTCGCATGACGACCTGGCTGAGGCCCTACTGTATGGCCGGTCACGACCTGGAGATCGGGCCGCCGGAGGAAGTGGCCCTGGATATCGCCCTGCTGGTCAGCGTCAAGAACGGCTACGCGGGCAATGCCATTCGACAAACGCTGCTGGAAATCCTTGCCAACGGCTACCTGGAAGACGGCAGCCCCGCCTATTTTCATCCCGACCGCTGGACCTTCGGCCAACCCGTGTACTTAAGTCCCATTCTGGCCGAGGTCATGCGCGTACCCGGCGTGTCCTGGATACAACCCCAAACCTTCGCCCGCATGGACGGCTCTGACCCGACCTCCATCAAATCGGGCAAAATAAAAATCGGCGAACTGGAAGTGGCCCGCCTGGACAACAACCCCATGCAGCCCCATTTCGGCAGCCTGACCATAGAAACCGTGGGCGGTATTTGATGCCTGCTGTCAACGTCTTTGCCGACTGAGAATCATGACCAACCAAACCACCGATCCTAAATGGAACCCGCCCGATCGCGATACCCTGCGATACAGCACCGGCACCGCGGTCGAGTTCGTTGAACGCATGCGCGCACGCCTGCATCAGGAAATGGTCTCCAATCCTGACGGCCCGCCGCATGCGCCCCTGGCTCGGCTGAATACCGACATCATCAAACCCGGAAAAACGGGCAACGAGGGTTTCGGCATGGCGCTGGTCCAATCTTGGGCGGCCGTTTGCGATATTCTGTCCTTCTATCAGGAACGGTTTGCCAACGAGGGTTACCTGCGCACCGCTTCCGACCCGCGCTCCGTTTTCGAATTGACCAGCATGTTGGGTTACCAGCCCCATCCCGGTTTGGCCGCGTCCACCCTCATCTCCTTTACCTTGAACACCGCCAAAAGCTCGCCCGAGGTGGTTCATATCGATCCGGGCCTGACCATCGGCTCCATTCCGCCCGCCGGCGCCATGCCTCAGTACTTCGAAACCACCACCGCCCTGGAGGCACGCGGGGTCTGGAATGAGTTCAAACCCCTGGACATGCCCGCAACCCGGACCCAGGAACTGTGGGGCGATACCAATTCCATTATGATCATCGGTACCGGCACCGGTTTGAAAGCCGGCGATTCCCTGTTACTGACCGGTGTCTTTGCCGACAACCCCCGCGAACTTTATATCAAGCTGAAGAAACTGGTTTCCGTGAAGTTGGAAGGCGCGGAGGGTTATACCATTCTCACCTGGAAGAACCTGGTGGACGCGCCGGAAAACGGCCGGCACATCAAAAAAGCCGCCTACACAAGTTTCCATGCCGAGGCTTCCCTATTCGGCTTCAACGCCATGCCCTGGCCAAAGGTCCCCGAGTCCACGCGCATGAAGGTACGACCGGTTCAGGGCGGCGTCTACCGTTCCATGGCCAACGGACAGGCCTGGGAATCCATTCAGGGTAACCTGCCGCAGGTGCCCATACTGAGCCTGGCCATCGGCTCGGACGGCCGCCTGTTCGCCGGTCTCCAGGGGCGGGGCATCTTCAGTAGCCAGGACGGCGGGTTGACCTGGCTGGAACGCAACACGGGACTCAGCAACCGCGATGTCTTTACCCTGGCTTTCGACAATCGCGGCGGGCTGCTGGCGGGCACGGGCGGCGGCGGGGTCTTCTATTCCAAGAACAACGGCGCCTCGTGGGAAGCCAAGAAGGGCGGCTTCACGCTGGACAAAAAGGGCAAGGCCAAAAAGGCGTCCCTGCCGGAGACCACCATCCACGGCTTTGTCGTGTTTTCCGGGAAGGCCGGCGTCTCCTTCTGGCGTAAGACGGCCGATGCCTTCAAGCCCAAAAACCTGGCCTCTCTGTTCAAACCCCAGAGCCTGGTCAAGCTGGTCAAGATGTTGCGCGGGTTGAATCCCGCCAAGCTGGTCAGTTGGTTGGCCAAACAGTTGAGGAAACTGGTGGCGAGTGAGCGGGATCGCATCAGGGAGCTCATCAAGGAGCGCCTGGCCGATGAGGATGCCTTCCCCGATCCCGAGGAGCAGACCTTCGTGATGGCGGGCACCGATATGGGCGTCTTCCGCACGCCGGGCACCCTGGACGGCTGGCACCCGGTCAACGAGGGCATGCCGAGGGTGAATACCGAAACCGGCACCGCCGAGGTGGCCGTTCACGCCCTGGCTTATTCGCGTGAGATCAAGCTGATGTTTGCCGGTACCGATCACGGCATCTTCTACTCAGGAGACCTGGGCGCGAGCTGGCGACCCACCAACAAGGGCATGCCCCGCACCGACGACGGCACCGGCTGGTCACATACCGAGGTCTTGTCGCTGCTGGTCGTGCCCGCTGAGGAAAGTAGAACGCCCACCATCCTGGCCGGAACCCGCTCCGGTGTCTTCCGTTCCACCGACAGCGGCGCCTCCTGGGAAGCGTCAGGCGAGGGCCTGCCCATGGTGGACACCTCTACCGGCCTGCCGCGCGTGCACATTTACCAAATCGTCCGTTCGCCGGTAGCGCCCTATGATGTCTTCGCCGGTACCGATTACGGCCTGTTCGTTTCCAAAAACGGCGGCAGCAAGTGGACCCAGCTCAACAACAATTTGCTGGTCTTGCAATTCGTGGTGCGCGGCAAGAGTCGCACGGAATCTTATTTCGATCCCATTGCCGTCGATCTGGATCGCGGCCACCTGCCTGAAAAGCTGCGCGAACATTTTAAGGAAAACGGTTCGGAACTGTCGGTCTTCACGCGTATCGAGCCCCTGGAAAACGGCAGTAAGTGGCTCTTCCTGGACGACGCCAGGGGTACGGGTTACCTGGTCAAACGCGCCGGCGAGGAGATGGAAGTCTTTATCCGCGCCAACTATATCCCGGCCCTGGCCCCGGATCTCCAGGGCGGCGTGCTGGCCGCCACCTCGTTCAGTGGTTTCGAGGACGAGGAATGGCCCGGCTTCTGGATTCACGGCCGCACCATCGACCTGGACAGGGTTTACCCGGACATCTTGCCCGGTTCCACCGTGGTGCTGCAGGAGAACGAACTGCTGGCGGTGCGCGATATCGTCCAGGTGATGACGGTGACGCGGACGGACTTCAACATAGAATCCACGGTCACCCGGCTGGTGGTTGACAATGAGGACCTGCTGAAGCTGTTCAACCTGCGCACCACCCGGGTCCTGCTGAAGTCCGCGGTCCAGCAACTCTACGAACCGCATATGCCCGCGCCGGAACCCGTGGCCGGCAGCCGCATCACCCTGGACCGACTGGTGACGGGCCTGCCCGAGAACCGGCTGTTGGTGGTCAGCGGAAAACGCAAGCGCGCCCGCATCGGCCGAACCGGCGGCGTGTTTGTCTACAACGAGGACTGGACCCGCATCGGCCTGCCCAACCTGCACGTGTTCACCCTGGTGCGCGACGTTCAGGGCTTGCTGGTAGCCGGCACCTCCGACGGCGTCTTCCAATTGCGCGAGGGCGGCGACGGTTGGGAATGGGTTTCCCTGGGTTTGGACGGCCTGGATGTCCACGCCCTTTGCAGCGATCACTATTCCAACGACCTGTTCGCGGGTGTCCACGGTTTGGAAGACAACACACTCTTCAGGCGCACCGGCGACGACTGGGTGCCGCTGGAGTTCCGGGGTCGCGACATCGCCGCCATGGGCATCTACCAACAGCCCGGCAAGATGGACCTTTCCGTGTTCGGTTACCGGGGGGAGGACAATCGCACGGATCGGCGCATACTCTACATCGCCACGCGCAAGGACGGCGTTTGGGCTTCCCTGGATCACGGCGCTACCTTCCGGAATATCAACGTGGGCCTGACCTGTCGTCATACCACCTGCCTGGAGATCCATCCCTCCGGCAGTTTTCTCTTATTGGGCACGGAGGAAGGCGTTTTTGTGTCCACGGATCACGGCGGCCATTGGCGGGCTTGGAACCAGGGTCTGGACAACCTGGAAGTTCAGGGCATGGACCTTGACACCAAGCGTCGCCTTGCTTTTGTGGCCACCCGGGGCGGCGTCTTCGCGGCGTCTACCGAACAACTGCACCGTCCCGGCGCCTGGGTCGCCATGAGCCAGGGCCTGACGGAACCCATTTTGTGGGATGTGATGGAGGCGGACGGGATTGTCTACGCCGCAACGAAAGGCGGCGGGGTATTTTACTTCGCGGATGAACGCCGGGGCTGGAAGCCCATGCCGATCGGTCTCTCCAACGACGTGCGCTGTCTGTGTATCGATCGCCGCCGCAGGGTGGTGGCCGGCGCCATGGCGCATGTCTTGATGGGCGATGCCCAGGAGACCGTTACCTTGCGGCTGTCGCATCTGTTCGACCTCAAACCCGAGGACGAGGAAGCGGAATACGTATTCGTTGACCTGATCCGGCGAACCTTCAAAAAACACCAGATTTCCCTGAGTAAGGACACCGTGGTCGTGCCCGGGGAGGAACTCAAGAGCTGGATTATCGACGACGGACCGGAGAAGCGCTTCATCTTTTATCGTGAACTGGGCCTGCTGCGCATCTACCAGCCGCTCAACCGCATGATGGTGGTGCACGCGCCCGCGGAACGGTCGGACGGCTTGCAGGTGTGGAACCTGGTCACGGATCGCGGCTTTAGCGGCAAGGTGGCGGCGCGGCCCGGAGAAATCTTGCTGGACCCGTCGTTCGACGATGACAAAATCACCAGCGAACCGGTGATCCTCAGCCGTGCGGGCGCGACCAACGACAGCAAACACTCGGTCCTGTTTCTGGCCGAGCCCATGGCCAACGTCTACGACCTGCCCACGGTGAAAATCCTGGGCAACGTGGTTCCGGCCACGCACGGGCAGACCGCGCGGCAGACCCTGGGCAGCGGTGACAGCACCAAGGCGGGGCAGACCTTCATCTTGCGCGAGAATGCCTTGACCTATCGGCCGCTGCCCAACGGCGGTTACCACAATACGCTGAACATACACATCAACCCGGACAAACGGTCCGACGGCATCTTGTGGGAACAGGTCGGCACCCTGTTCGACCAACCCTCGGGCAGGCGTTGCTATAGCTTGCGACGTGACGGCGAGGGCAATATCGTCCTCCATTTCGGCGACGGCGCACAGGGCGCCCGCTTGCCCACGGGCGTTGAGAATGTACTCGCCACCTACCGCAAGGGCATCGGCATCGAGGGCAACGTGGAAGTAGACACCCTGCTGATGCCGCAACAACGGCCCTTGGGCGTGGATTCGGTAACCAACCCGGTCCCGGCCGCCGGCGGCGCGACCAGGGAGAGTTGGGATTCGGCCAGGACCCGGGCGCCCATCCAGACGCGACCGCTGAACCGGATTGTATCCCTGGGCGATTTGGAAGATTTCGTCTTGTTGTACCCCGGTATTGCCAAAACCCGGGCGGGTAGGGTTTGGAACGGGCACCGCAACATCGGCCACCTGTCGTTTGCCGCCGAGAAGGGCGAAGTGATTTCCAAGAACTCGGCCACCTTCAAGCACCTCTTGGAAACAGTCAACCATGCCAGCGGCAAGATGCTGGAAAACGTGGTGATGGACTCCTACGAGCAGATGCACTTCTGCATCGAGGCCGGGATTCTATTGGAACCCGGCGCCCACAAGGCGTTGACGCCGCGAGCGGTCGTCCGCGATCTGCTGAAACACTACTCCTTCGAAAACCGGCAATTCGGCCAGGACGTGACTCAAGCGGAAGTGATTACCTTTATCCAGGATGTCAAAGGCGTCGCGGCGGTGACGCTACGCGCCCTGCACCTGGAAGGAACGCGCCGCATGTTGCTGCCGAAGCTGGACGCGGCCTATGCGCGCTGGGACGCCAAGCAACAGGATATTGCGGCGGCCCAAATTCTTTTTATTCAAAATGAAAGCGCGATTCGCATCGAGGTCTTATGAAGAAGCGCAAACCCTTGTATGAACTGCTGCCGGCCTTCATGCGCATGCAGGACCACGAGGAAGGCAAACCTCTGGAAGCCATGCTCTCCGTTTTCGAGAGCCAGTTGGACGACATTCAGGAAGACCTGGAGCAGTTATACAAGAACTGGTTCATCGAGACCTGCCCCTCGTGGGTGATCCCCTACATCGGCGACCTGTTGGGCGTGCGCAACATGGGCGCACAACCGGAGGTTCTGGCGCGTCTGCGCCCATTCGTGGGCAACACCTTGTACCTGCGTCGCGGCAAGGGCACCATCCGAGCTTTGGAAGAGGCCGTGCGCGCCGTATCGGGCTGGGGCGTGAAGGCCGTACCCTTTTTCAAGAAAATTGCCTGTACCGTGAATATGAACCACGTGGCTTCCGCGCGTGAAACTACTTTGGATCTGCGCGAGATGCGCGCCCTGAACGATATCGGCTCGCCCTTCGATTCTTCAGGGCACCTGGTCGATGTGCGCCACCCGTCCGGCGGCAGTAATTACAAAACGGGGTTGCGGGGGCATTCCGGTCGGTACCACCCGGACCACCTGGGCATCTACCTCTGGCGGCTGATGGTTTTCCCCTACATCCGGGTTCAGATTCGTCCCTTGAATGACCGGGTGGATCGCTATACCTTCGATCCCGGCGGGCGGGATATGCCGTTGTTCAACCGCGGCGAGGGCGGGAGCTTTCTGGAATTTAATTACGAAGATCCCAGCCAGGTGCCGGGACCGGTCGATCGCGATTGGTTGAACCTGGCTTTGTTGTACTATCAGCGCGTGCAGATGGAGGGTACGATCGAGGAACGCGACATGGTGAGCAATCCGCTGCCCTTCGATATCCTTCTTGACGAAAAACCGATGCCGGCGACCGAGGTGATCATTGCCGATTTAAGCAACTGGGACGAGGACGATGAATGGCCCTACGAATCGTGGGCCTCCTGTGCGGTCGATCCCACCTCCGGCCGCTTGCGTCTGGCCCCCAGGCTCAGTCCGGGCAGGGTTCACGTGAATTACATGAGCGGGTTTGCGGGCATGGTCGGCGCGGGCTCCTATGACCGGCGCGCCGAAAACCACTCCAAGGAGGACCAGGAATGGCTATGTGTCGTCAGCCAACGCCTGCCTCACGATCCCGATGCCCCGATCCCCCATTTCAACAATTTGTATGACGCTTTTCAAGCCTGGAAAGCGGCCGGCAGCAAGGGCATGATTCGCATCCTGGACAACGGCCTGTACCAGGGCCCTACGGAGCTTACCTTCACGGATCGAGAGCACCTGATCGTGGAGGCGGCCAACGGCATGCGGCCCTGTATCGTCTGGAACCTGGAACTGATCCTGGACGACGCCAGCGCCACCATCGAACTGAACGGCCTTTTGATTGACGGCGGTTTCAAGATCCACGGCTATTCAAAACCGGGCGCCGACTGCATGCTGAAACTGACCCACTGCACCTTCATCCCCCGGTCGGACGAACCGTCGATCACCATCCATTCCCAGGCCCAGAAGAGTTTGGAAACGACCGTGCCCAATATGTTTGCCGGGATGGCCAACGCCATGACGCTGATGTTGGCGCAAACCTTCAAGGACAGCGATTCGGCCATGCTGCGGATCGAGGTGATCATGAAGCACTGCATCACCGGCAGCCTGAACTTCTTTGCCGAGATTGCGGGTATCACCCTGGACACTTGCATTGTGGACGCGGTCGATCAGGAATACGCAATCAGCGGCGTAGAGTCCGATTATCATTTGTCCCGCAGCAAACAACTGAGCATGCTCTCCGGCAAGCCCATTCCGCCGGTATATACCATCGGCAACATGCAGCACACCACGGTTCTGGGCAAGGTCACCTTCCACGAAATGGAGCGGGCGATCGGCTGCATCTTCCGCGACCCCCTGGTGGTGATGCAGCGCTTCGGCGGTGTGATCCGCTATTGTTACCTGCCGTTTTTGGGATCGCAGATTCAGGACACCCATTTCTGCCAGCCGTCCGCCGGCATTGCCGCCGCCGGCGATGAACAGGGGCGAAGTGAGGCCCTCAGACGCATCTGGCCGCGTTTCCGCTCCACTCGCTATGGTCAACCCGGTTATTGCCGGCTGGAAGCCGGGACCTGCGACGAGATCTTCAAAGGCAGCGAGGACGGCGCCGAGATGGGCGTCTTCCACGATTTGCAGGAACCCCAGGTAATGGCCAACCTACGCACCGTATTGGATGAATATGTGCACTTCGGGCTGGAGCCCGACCTGCATTTTCTGACCTGACGGTTGTTAAAAAAGGCCGAAACCGGGCCAAATAGTTGATTTCCGATAAAACCGGTTGCATTTTCAACACGTTACCGGAAGAATAGGAACTGTAGCCTACCCCTAATCCCCGGAAAGCTTGAGGAATCTATGTCAGGCGATTTTTCGCGGCTCTTGTTCAACCCCGACAAAGGTTACAACAAGGTTTATCTTCAACAGGGCCGTGTACAACTCGATTCGGATTGGAACGACCAGGCAGACCTGTTGGACGACCGTTTTCGGCGCATGGGACAGGATTTGTTCGGCCGGCACGGCGGCCCCTCGGAGAATCCGGGCTTCGAGATCAGCGAACACGGCGCCTTGCGTTTCGACGGTATCGACGACTGGATTGCCTTTTCCAAAACCGCCGCCCTGTCTTTCAAGGATCGGCAATCCTTCACCATCGAAATGTGGGCCGCGCCCGACGGCGGCGACCAGCGCGGCGGTACCTTGTTGTCCCGCTTCAACAACGTGCCCTCGGGCGATCAGGGTTTAGGGGAAATATCGGAGAAGGAAAACGGCTACAAGCTGGTAATCGCCCAGGACGGCACGCTCAGCTTCCATTGGGTCGAAGTGGATGCCGACGGCGCACCCCTCAGGCACGACCTCATCCAAAGCAATGTCCCGCTGACCTTCGGGCGCTACCACCACATTGCCGTCACCTACGACGGCGAAGAGATGACCCTCTATATCGACACCGTGGCGGTTGCGCGGCGACAACGGACGGGCGCCATGGGGGCCGATCCCATCCAATTTGCGATCGGCGCCGAAATGTCCGACGGCCGGCCGATGAACTTCTACGGCGGCGAACTGTCGGAGGTGCGCATTTGGAACCTGGCCCGCTCCCACGCTCGTCTACGCGCGGGCCTGATGAAAACGCCCGAGGGCAAAGACGCCGGGGGGATGATCGCCTGCTGGCGCTTCGACGAGGGCTTCGGCACCGTGGTCAAGAGCCGGGTCAATAATCTCCAGGGATCTCTGGGCGACGGCCAGGCGCCGCAAATGCCCCTATGGATTCCCCCTGACCTGTGGATCGGTCCGGGTCGTTATTATGTACAGGGCGTGTTATGCGGTCAGGATCAGGTCTCGGCCTTCAGCAATCAAGGCGACCTGCCCGGATTCAGTATCGAATCGGAAATGCCCGAGTCCGGTATCTATCTTGCCTATCTGGAAGCCTGGGAACAAATGATCACCCCGGTCCAAGATCCCCAACTGATCGAACCCGCGTTGAACGGCATGGAAACCTCCGTTCGCGCCCGCATTGTGAAACAGGTGCGCCTGGCCCGGTTGAAAGAGTTGGAGGAGCCCGGAAAGAAAGTAGATCTTAAGAAGGTCGATGCCGCCCGCTTGGGCGCGGCCGTTCACTCGCAACTGTTTCCCGAAGTGCCCAACGGCGCCCTGGCCGCCCGCTGTCAGATCAAGACGCGCACCCCGGGTAACCAGTTGTACCGCGTGGAGATTCATTCCAGCGGCGTGCCCTACGGTTCCGCGGCATTCGATGCGCGCGGCAGCGTGGCCGTCTCGGATCTGGCCTCCAACGAACACCTCCTGGTGGTGGAAGAAACCATGTTGCACCACGAATACTGGGAGCCGGGTCAACTGGTAGAGGTCTTCAGCGATCTTCACAATCCCGGATTCCTGGCTTCCATCATCGACGTGGGCCCGCGCGGAAAACAGTTGACCGTCTATCCCTTCCCCGAGCAGATCAACAGCAACGACAACCCGCGAGTGCGCCGCATCGCGGGCTTCAAGTGGTCGCGCAACAACGCCAGCCGGGTCATGCCGGTCAAATCCATCGATTTCGAGACGCGCATCATCACCCCCTCCGATTACGTCTATCGCGACGACTTCAACGAGCGCAAGACCTGGGTGGAAATCCTCAACGACGACCTGTTGCTGAATAACCGCTCCACCATCATGGTACAGGTGGACCCGCTGAGCAATCCCTTCCGGCTGACCGCGGTGCAACAACCGCTGGAGGTGGATGTCAGGCAGGAGAAACATCCCTTCGTACGCCGTTGGGACATGAGCGGCGACAGCGACCTTTGGCGCGGCGGCATTCCCCTCACGTTCCCCGATGTGGGCGCCGACCGGCACGATATCGTGCCCTCGGCCGGATCGGATTCCTGGATCGACCTGGAGTACGGCTTGCAGGTTCGCTTCTCCGACGGCTACTTCCATCGCGGCGACCATTGGCTCATCCCCACGCGGTCGCTGTTGGAGAGTCGCCTGGAGTGGCCCGCCGACGAGAACGGGCCGGTTCTAAAGCCGCCCGTCGCCCGGAACCGATATCGAGGGCCCCTCGCCCTGGTTGTCAAGGAAGAGGTTCGGGACGGGCGGGCGCCTGCCGCCGCGGACGAACTACCGCCGGAACCCAACTTCGAAGACATCGAGATCGGTCACCAGGGCGAGGACGCGCCGCCCGAACCGCCCCGACGGTACAAGCTGAAAATCAGGGACCTGCGCCGCTTCTTCGGACCCATGCCGGCGCTCACCGAACGCCTGCGCCGAAGCTCGCAAACCGGTTCTACGACTTCCACGGAACCGTCCGGCCCGACCGGCGGACAACAGGAGCCCACGCAAACGCCCTCCGATGACCTGGTCTACCTGGGCGCCGACCCGATACCGCCGGAAGGCTTTCACTTCACGGGTTTGTCGTTACGCGCCGATCCCTGGTCGCCCCTGGCTTGGGAACCGGACGACACCTGGGAAGGCAGCCCGACGGCGGTACTTCATACCGAAACGGGCATCTACTGCCTGTTGGACAGCGGCCAACTCCAGCGCTACGACCTGACCGACTATCAACTGACCCAATGCGACAGCCTGCCCGATATGCGCACCCGCTTCGGCGCCTGCCTTGCCGACGGTCGCATCTACGTGATGGGCGGCCAGGACGTGCGCGGCCGGTTGAGCGACCGCGTGGATTGCTACGACCCTGAAACCGGCGCCTGGATGACCCTGGAACCCTTACCCAAGCCGCGAACGGACCTGACCCTGGTGGCTGCCGAGGGCCGCATCTACGCCATGGGCGGCAGAAAACACACGCTCTTCGGCCTGATCAAACACATCACATCGCGCATCGATATCTACGACCATGAAAGCGATATCTGGGCCGAGGGCAAACTGCCCAAGATGCCGGGTGCGCGCCTGGGCATGGCCGAGGTAACCGCCCCCAACCATATCTACCTGACGGGCGGTAAGGAGCCCTCCTTCCTGGGCCTGGGCGAGCGCGACAGCTGCATCCACATGATCTGGTACTTCCAAGACCAGACCTGGGTGCGTCTGACCGACCTGCCGACGGCAACGGACGGCCCCGCCGCCATACTGGGAACGAAAGGCGTACACCTGATGGGCGGCACCCACGGCAAAACGGCCCTGGATCAACACCTGATCTACAACGAGCAAACCGACCGCTGGCAACAGGCGGAAACCCTGCCCCTGCACGTGGCAGACCCCTTCCTCTGCGAGGTCGGCGGCAACCTGTGGCTCATCGCGGGCAACGGCGAAGCCACACAGTTGTGGCAATACGTCCAGGAAAGCCGACTCTACGTACACCGCCCGGATTGAACCCGGCATACGCTGCCCGTGAGCGGGATTGACCTTAAACAGAGGTCATCCGAACGCCGGAGGTTTACCCGATCACGAGTAACACCAACAAAAAAGGTACGGCCTGTTCAGCCGTCCCTTTTTTTTGTTCGTTTCCGTGTGTTTGCGTTCCCGAGGAGGATCTCACATCCTGGTGGGAACGGAAGGCCGCGCGGGGCCTGTCGGGCCTCATCGGTGATCGGGGTTGGGTTGGGGGGAGGTTCGATCACCGATGCGGTACCTTCAAGGCGCCCGCTACTGCCTCTTGTCTTCGAGTCGCCGCGCGTGGGGTTGGGTTGGGGGGAGGTTTCACCCGCGACCACCCGTTGACACTTTTACCTATAACAAGACCCGTGCCGGCTTTTCAAAAATGAGAAACCTAAGCCTACCAAAGGCTTCACCGAGTCGGCGTCTTCGCGGCCGGTTGTGACTGAGTCTCACCCATGGTGAAAATTCTCAACACGGCGCCGGCAAAACTGCTTTTGACCCGAAATGGTCGCCGCCGGCGCGGCGGGGCCGTTTTCTTCATAGTGATCGGAAGCTCCCCAACCGATCGGGAATCATAATTTTAGGGTGAAAGCAAAGGTCTCGCCCGGGCGACTGCTTTTCTTTCACCCTGCCGGCTTCAAATCCGCCCCGTCGGCAATCCTTCTATCCCGTCGACAAGTAGATTCCCGCCGGGCCGGCGAGTCATAATTTGCCGTATCGGCATAGGCCGAGGCCTGACAGCAACCACCAAACCGAGCGCATTTGGAGGTTGTTTGACGCCGGAGATGAAAAAAACACGACGCCATCTTATTTAAAGCAAGTAGTTCAAGTTGGAATTGGTATATGGCATTAATTTTGCTGATGACATGTGGGCATGACTATTGCTAGAGTGGTGGCTCTTTTGGAAAAGCGCCGATAGCCGGCGCAACTGCCGCCAAATCTCGACCAGGAAGGAGACGCCGTGAAACTCGTACCGCCTACCGGTGATCGCAACATGGAGCAATTCCTTAAAACCGCCGCTGCTACGGCACAACTGGACCTGGACGAGGGGCGCGACATCGTTTCGCGACGTTTTCGCAACCGGACGACGCGCCTGAGCACCGATTTCGCCGAAGCCTATGCCGCCTTATCCAGGGCCCTGGCCGATCGCCGGGTACTGGTTCGCGAACGCGAGACGGCGGTGAGAAACCTGGTGCGCATCTACCGGGCCGTGCGCAACAACCTGGTCCGCCAGGGCGCTCTGGGCCTGGTTTCTCCGAGCATCCTGGCCCGCTTCAATCTGAAGCCCGGCAGACAACCCATCCCCACCAAAATGGATGCCTGGCTAACCCTGGCCGAAAAGATGCAAACCGTCTTCACGGAACTGACCGCCGAGGGCGAGGCGCCGGTCACGACCCCGTCGCCGGAAAGCCTGGGCCCGCTGCTGGCGGAGGCGGCGGAAAATACCACGGCGCTCAACGCCAAACACGGTGAAATCAAGGAGATCCGAGACCGACTCAAACGTCAAAGAGCGGCGGCCCAACGCCTGCACGGCGCCCTGATGACGCACATCCGCGCCAACCTCTACGGCGAAGAAGCGGCGGCAATCCGCGACACACTCCGCCGCTACGGCTACGTCTACACCGGAGACCGAAAAGCGCCCGAAGACAAGGAAACAGAAGCAACGACCGCCGAAACTAAAACAACGGATCACCAAGAAGATAAAAAAGATACCGATCAATCCGAAGCCAAAACCAAGATCGAGCCAACCAATCTCCAAACATCCCAAAGCATCGATATGCAAGCCGAGAATCGCCCCCCGGGCGAGGCGAGGCGAAAACCCTGGGCGCGCACGCATCCTGCGTGCATCGCGTGGGAAGAACATAATCTAAGGATCTAGAAAAAAGCCGCTTATAAGTAAAGACCAAGCAACCCACCTCGCAAGGAGGGCAATCCTCGGCTTGCACGCACACCGGCAACATGTACGCCCCGGCTCCCTTCAGTGGTCCCCAAGCAGATTGAGTCTGGTTGAGTGACCAAAAATCGACTCCCACCAGCCGATGCCCCGGAGGGTTTTTTTCAATTTCCCACCCAAAAACCAAAAACCGACCGTCGGTTTGGATGACCGAGGGTCTGTTTCGGCAAGAAAACGACTGCTCTTAATTGACAAGTATTTGGTCCATATTAAGGAATCTTGAAAATCGAGAATTGTTATGGTGGTACTTGTGGTCAAGTGACTTCTGTAGGAAAGTTATGGGTGTACGCTCATAATAGAGACTGGCGAGCTACGAACTACTTGAGGAATCAGCCCATCGCCGATTTCAGTGAGGGATTCTGAGCTGATTCGAGCCACTAAGTCAACTCATTATATTTCGGTAGACCATCTCGAAGTGTTTACGCGAAGCACCTGGTGACAAAAATTCCGCACCGAATCTGATGTATCAGACATCCTTCTGATTTTTCAGACAACTTATCAGACACATAGCGGTGTTCACACGCCCTCTCAGTGGCACAAACTTTGCTCATAGTGAAGAACGATCCAGATATTGATACTGTGAGAGGGCTTATCGTGATCAAAAACGTAAACAAAAAATTATTTCTGCTTATTCTGATTGCGCAGGTACTCAGCTTTTGGATTACCCTTCAGGGTATCAAGAGCAACTTCCTGCCAAACCCATATCTCGCCATCCCTTTTGCCGTTCTTATTCAAGGATCTACACTTGCTGCGCTTTTACTGTTTAAATCAATTCGAGATAACTTGTTCTCTGTTGCAACTCTCTGCATTCTTGCCATGTACCTTCTTGGAGTTTCTGTATCTATTTCAACCATGTATCTACGCATTTACGATTCTCAAAACGGTGATGACCACCTACGAGAAGAATACGCTATGACCGTGGCGGCAATCGATCAAAAGTTCCAGCAATTGGACAAGAGCATGGAGGTCGAATTAGCCACAAAGAGAGCGGCGCTAAAAGAAGCTGAAAAATTAGCGTTGGCCGAACGTACAGATGGGATCACTTCAGGCAAAGGCGGTGGAAGAGGAGATGCATGGCGTCTCTTGGAGCAAGAGGTAGCACGAACTCGTGGCCAGCTTGAAGCCGTGGAGGATGCCCAGAAACCGTATCGCCGGCAATTAGCTGCTCTGAAAAAAAAGCTGGGTGAGCGCCAAGTACCATTCGGTGTATTAAAGAAATCAAAACCTCCCGAACTTCAAAAAATTATAGACGACCTGAAGGATCAGTTCTCACCTTCGGCCTTTGCCACTATGGGCCCTTACAACACTGATGCCATATCCTTTGTAGATCGTGGGCTCGAAGGCGATGGAACCGGTATGGGGCGAGCATTTGGTGCTCTATTCGGCAGCAGTCAGCAATCACCCCAAGCACGTATGAGTGCCATTCTGCAACTTTTCATTTCCTCATTAATCGAAATGTTGGCACTGGTTTTAAGTATTGCTCGCTCGGTCGTCAATGACGACAATACTTGGAGTACAAAAACGGCTTTCAACTTAGCGAACAATATCCAAAAACAGAAACGCGAACTTAGCACGATTGATGACCCAGATTTAAAACGAACTATGCAAGAGAAAATTGATTCGTCCAAGATTGAATTTAAACACAGCGTCAATAAAGTGATTCATAATCAAAACGTGGTCGATATTGAAAAATCTTTAGAAACCTATGCTCATCGTTGGCTGGAATATTTTGGCAAGAACAAGAATGTCAACCACATCAAGAATGCCATTCGCTATTCGACTACTCTCAAGCGCGTTGTTTTGCAAGAGAAAAACGATGCCGCCCTTCTCCACTTCCTTACGACCAATGATATCGTAATCCGATTGGAAGAAACAGGTCAAGAAGTCTTTGGGTTGACCGACCGGGGCGACCATACCTATCAGCGAATGATAGAGATTGCGACTCCCTGTTCCATTGTCGGCAAACTCTGGAACAAGTTACGCGCCGACCCGCTATTGGCCCAGCAAGATTACATTAACATTCTGGGAGGCAAGTGACGGCTATTGGACTAAGTACTCCAAACGAAAGCAAGTAATGCAAAACAACAAGTGATGCAACAACTAGATGAAAGAGGTTGTAAAAATCGAACATGTAGAGAAGTGATTAGGCAGAGAGTGGAAATGAATGAAACCACCAGGCCTACGCTTCCCTTTTGAGTGAACCTCTGTTTCGTTGCTCGGGCGATCGATTTGTGGGGAGAGCGTTTTACGCTATGTCACGGACCGTTCGCATTGTGATAGGGTAGCTGTTAATGATTGTCCGAGCCAAGATGTTGCGATGTCGGGCAAATCATTTAGACCTGGTGGGATTTCGAATCAGCTTCGCGAGCGTTTTGGAGGTCACATGCCGGTTTGCTGGATCATTGCAGGTCCCAATGGGGCGGGCAAGACTACTTTTGCGATGAAATATTTACCCCGTGTGGCCCAATGTACGCATTTCATCAATGCCGATTTGATTGCTGCCGGTTTGTCGCCTTTGGCGCCTGAGCGGGAGCTTGTCACCGCCAGCCGCTTACTTCTTCGTGAGATCGATGCTCGGATTACCGCTTGTCAGGATTTTGCTTTTGAAACGACACTCGCCGGTCGTGGCTATCTCAGGTTGATCAAGCGCCTGAAGGCTGCCGGTTGGCAAGTAGAACTTCTTTACCTTGCTCTTCCCAGCCTGGAGATGTCCCGGTTCCGTGTAGCAGAGCGGGTGGCTCACGGAGGTCATCATATTTCGGAGGGTGATTTAAAACGCCGCTTTCCCAGAAGCCTTGATAACTTATTGACCAAATTCAGCTATGCTGTTGACCACTGCGCCTGTTTCATGAACAATGGAGATAGCCCAGTTCCTATTTTTGAACAGCGGGGTGAACATCGGACAGTTGTCCACGAAATCTACTTTCAGCAACTTTTACATGAGGCGGGCAAATGAGCGTAACTTATAAGAACGAGCCATCGGAAAAAACCAAGATCATCCTGGCTGCTCTTCAAGACGCCGTGACCTCAGAACTGGAGAGAAAGCGAAAGCTCGGCCACTATGCGGTGCTGTGGGATGGAGAAAAACCGATTTTTGTTGGCGATGACGCGCCTGAAAATCAGAGTTGAGTTGACTCAAGTGGTCCGGATGATCAACAAAGAAAAAATGCCCGAAAACTGAAGGGCCATCTCACCAGTTTCCTGTCGTGGGTACCACCAGGGGTACCACCTTTTGTGTCTCTATTATGCGTTTGTTGGCTCTATTTTGCGCTCTTCGTAAACAATTACTCTAGAATCGCACCAAGCAAAAGTGCTCCTATTAAAGTGCTTACGTAGTGATCCAGAAGCAGCTCTCGCGAACAGCCCAAGATCTTGTAAACCGAGGGTCACTCGTTCGAGTTGGGTTGAGGGCAACGGATAGGCTAAAAAGCAAATTATTCGGCTCTCAATTCCAACGACTTGCAGCACTACATTTTGTCATATAGCTACAGGCAAAGCCCATGGCGTGATCTTCCATCTTACCATGGAATCAGCTGCTTACATCTCTTGTGACCCTCGGTTTCCCTCGGTTTCGATATCCTCCGGCTTATTATCTCCGGTGGTCACCATGCCCAATGCCACGGGCCGCGTGCATTGTGGTTAGGGGACATAATATGAGGACGTCTAAATGGAGGTTGCCATGACAAGCAAATCCTGGAGATTCCCTAATTCAATTACTCCCCAAATGGATAGAGACAGCGGCGTGCATCATGAGGGAAGCCGCTTTCCCGGATGTCCCCTGATGTCCGGCCCTTCTTGACGCCCGGAGATGTGGGGCGGTATCTTGAAGTACTCGCGCCGCGTTTGGGTAAGAAGCCGGATTTCCGGCGGTATATCACTGGAGCATGGCGTGAGCTGGGAAAACTCGAAAGTCCTGACGCTGCTTAAGGGTTTTCTCCCTGCCTTTTCTCCCTAGATGAACGAAAGAGGTTTTGGATCAATGAATACCGGCAACGATAGCTTGACAATCCCTGAGTTTCCAAAAAAGTGCATCACCCGACTCTCGAATCTGGAAATCGCCGAGACGCGCCCCGGTCCACTGATCGGTTCCGTTGCGTCACTCCTTGCTTACCTTGAAAAGAACCAGGTACCCGCCGCCGGTAAGCATGGCCATTTTCCAGGCAAGCAACTCGCCGATATGAATGCGTGCCTACCCGAGCCGTTACCGGTATCTTTGAAGAGGCCGCGTATGCGTTCTTATCCCAATCTGGAGGCACTTTGGTTGTTGCTGCGTATCACCGGACTCATGCACATTTCGGGAACCAAAAAACCGGTATTGCAAGTGAACGCAACAAAGGCCGAAGCATGGCGTACCATGTCGGATGAAAATCGTTATGCAGTCCTGTTGGAAGCTTGGATCATACGCGGTTTTCCAACTCTGGTTGAGGGTAGAAATCCCTCATTCAGGGAAGACCCTCTTGAGTTGTGGATAAGAGCTTATAGACAGATTAATTGGCGCGGCAGGCAGGGCGCCGCGGCTCAGGAAATTGCCTCTGAAGTTTCACGATACCTGGGTCCATCGATCCTGGGTTGCCTTTACCTATTCGGGTTTATTAGCATAAGCTTCACTGAACCGGACCCCAAAGGGAGCTGGTTTGTTGATAAAATCAAGCCAAGCCCTATCGGCGAGGCCTTTCTTAAGGTTTTCGATCAGGTTTTCGAGGAAAATGAAGGCCTTTTAGCGGCTACCATATTTGAAGAACTACCCCTTGGTATCCTGAGATCCACACTTGAGCCTGTTTTTCCCAATTGGCCGTTGCTCCTACCGGAAGATGAGGCCACCTTTCAGACGGGCACCATGATTCTAAAAGTTTCATTGGGACGCGCCCGGCGCTGTCTGGCTGTTCCGACGACCATGACTTTCGAAGATCTTGCATCAGGAATACTCCGTTCCGTGGATTTCGACGCCGACCACCTCTACCAGTTCGAAATCGGCTTACCAACAGGTCGCATGCTCCATATCAATCATTCATACATGGAGGATCCGCCTTGGGCCGGCGAGGTTCAATTGGGAGAAACGGCGTTGCAGCCAGGCGATCGTTTTCGCTTTGAATATGATTTTGGTGACCAATGGCTTTTCGAGATCCTGGTGGAGGCAATAGAGGATCGGACGACGACCGCCATCGAGTTTCTCCAAGCCCGAGGCGCCGCGCCACGGCAGTATGCGTATCCGGACGATGAATATGACTGATTCGAGATACCTGTCCCTACATACCTTGGTTCCGGAACCGTGCGTGGGATGTGCGTGTGCTCACTGCAACCGATGTCCCGGCGAAATTTATTTCGGTATCTCACCCAAAGCCCGACCATCGGTTTGGATGACCGAGGGGCTACCTCAGGCTCTGGGAAAGCGGTACCACTGCTCAATGGTTGGCATATTGTGCTATGGTACATTTTGTAGTTGATCCTACCCTACGGAGGCTCCTGTGGCGGGCAAATCATTTAGGCCGGACGAGATCCCCTATTTCAGTTACGATCGTGAACTGACGACGGCATCCATCATCGATCACCTCCGGCAACCGGGATCGCCAAAGTGGATCGAAACCGCGGCCTGGATCATGAGAGAAGCCACCTTCCCGGATGTCTGGTCCTTTTTGACACCTGAAGATGTGGACCGGCATCTTGAAGCACTCGCACCGCGGTTGGGCAAAAAGCAGGATTTTTGGCGGTATATCATTGGAGCATGGCGTGAGTTGGGAAAACTCGAAAGTACTGACGCCGCTTAAGCGGGATTTCCTGAAATTATTCTTCGAGCAGGAGACCGACTTTTTTCTTAGCGGTGGGTCAGCGCTTGGTGTTTTCTACCTGGACCACCGGCGTTCCTATGATTTAGATTTCTTCTCGATGCAGGAAGTTCATTGGCAGACCTTGAAAACCCTCGTACAAAAGGTCGCCGCCGGCATCGGAGCAACACTGGAAACGCTGAGTGCGTCGCCCTACTTCCAGCGAATGAAGTTAACCAGGGGCGACGAAACCGAAATTCTTGATTTCGTTATCGTCTTGGTACCCCAGGTTTTTCCCGAGAAGCATCGCTTTGGAAAGATCGTCGTTGATCCCTTGGTTGAGATAGGCATCAACAAAATCTGTACCCTGGTTCATCGATCAGAACTCAAAGACTTAATCGACCTGTACTTCTTACAACGCGACGCTGACTTCGACATCATCGGCAATTGGGAGCAGGCGTGCACCAAAGAAGCCGGGCTGGAACCGGCCATGGTTTCCTACCTGCTTTCGCAAATCGATGTTGAAGAAATACCGCACTACCTTGAGAAGGAGCTAACAATTGGGCAACTGCGAGCCTTCATCGATGAGCTCCGCAAAGAGCTTGCGGATATGGCTTCTCCTTGAATTATGAGTCTTGACCCGAATGGTCAGGTATGGGCCCGTATGGGCCCCCGTATGCGTGTAAACGTCCATCAATGATAATGCTTTTCCTCATATGCTTTGTCATGTAAACACTTCAATTTGGCATCCTCAAATCCATAGACCCTCTGAGTGATACATTTTTTCATCACGATCGATTTCGATCTCATGCCTTTGAAGCTGTAGCAATCTCGAATACTAAGGATCGCCCATAATGGGACAAGCCCGGCTTTTTCAGCTGCGTCTAAAAACGAATCCTTCTTTATGAGAAGTGGGGAGGACTCAATCGATGTCACCCCCTTCGCAGGGTGATATGCGATAACCTCATTTTCTGAGTTTGTGAATTCAAAGGCATTACCGGACCACCTTAAGTTGAGAAGGTCGCAAACCATGGGGCCAGGCAGGCAGGCCGAAATACCTGCATCTTCAAGAAGATATCTGCACACCGTCTGATACGAGGGGAGCCCGACACCATCCAACCAGCCGCTACGTCTACGACAATCTCTAACAATCTCTTCCATTGAGGATGACCAAGGGTACTCTCCAAGAGACCGATCAAAGAAATCGGGGATATCTCCATAGTGCCCATAAAATTCGTGATCTTTAATTACTCTTAGGAAAGTTGCTTTATCCTCGTTTTTGATTAACCAACATCGGATTTCAGCCTCCATCCTCAGTTTTCCATCAACTCGCTCATTCTGGGACCCAGAAAGTTGCTCGGTCCATTTGTAATAATTGTGCAGATTAAGCCAATCAACTTGGGAGTCGTCTGTATGTTCGATTAGAGGAGAGAAACTTTCCGGATTAGCCTCTACCCAGGCAGTTCGGTCGAGGCGAAGGGTTGAGTCCGCAAATGGATCTGGATAAGGGACCCAACGCACGATGTCATCGTACTTATCGAAGTCGTCCATGTCATTGTGATCCACTAGGGAGTTGGCAGGGTCTTTAAGGGGTTGAGATGGATCAAAGTCCCTGACAGATAGTTGCCACGGTCCTTTGTAGGTTGGAAATTCGTCACCCCACTCTGGGGTCATGTGATAACGATCAGAGATATAACCAAGCAGTTCATGAAGACCGATCCACTGATACTTCTTACTGACTCGCTCAGTTTTTCTTGCCTCTTCATCAGAACGCATCCGGCCAGCAGCTAACCCTCGCTCGTGTTTCTCGAAGCGGGCCGCTGTCCAACCGAGTTGCTTCACTCTATTTAAAATAAATCTCCTTGCCCTCATCCCGCTGAAATAATTGTACCTATTCTTCCTATCTGGTTGTTGCTTCAATGTCCTCTTGGAAAAGTGACGGACATTCATGTCCATTTCATAGCGGCCAAAATCGCCATACCAGCCTGATGATTCAGGCTGCAAAGAGCTTTTTATTGTCGACCACCCCTCTTGATTCTCTATACGTTCCGCTTCTTTCTCCGAAATAATTCGAGGCCATTTAGACCGGAAGGGAGGTTTACAGCGCACCAACTGCACCTGTTTAGGAAGTTCGAAGTAGAAATTCACGTATTCAATGATGAGTTGTGCATACCCACGTTGCAGGATGTGAGGAGGCACGGAGCCCGCGAACATATGCTCATAAACCGTTAGCGCAAGGGTTTTCAGCTTATTCTCATCCGCACTACGTAGTGTCGCGCCACAGGCAGCACCATAGACGCGCTCCACGATGTAGGGGTCATTGCATTGGTGAAATTCTCGAATAAGCTCAGATGCGATCGATATGTCCTTCATCAAAATACGTGTTAGCGCCAAGCTCGCCCGGGTCCTGAGGAAACGGTCGTTGCTACTCAACAGCCAGGTTAGAAATAGGGCTGTGAGGCGGGCCTGCTCCGTTGAAATACAATCTAGTGGAACCGAAAAGGCCCAACGAAGAGCTTGGTCGGCAGGGTTCCTTTCGTCCCCCCAGCGATTTGAAAAAAGCAACGTCCATGTCAGCTCACGTTTCCAAAGAGGGAGATCCTTGAGTTTTTCATGTAGATATTCCGCATTGAAGGGATGACCCGGAATAGCCATAAGTTTAATAAATCCGGTAAGGTATTCCACAAGATCAAGACTACCCAGATACTCTTGTGTTTTAGGCGTGATTGTTTTCATGGATCGCCAGGGAAGGGAATTGAGGAGATCGGAAAAGAGGAAGAGAGAAATCTTCTCTTCTCGGAATAAACTGAGTAACTCCACCCCAAACCGTTCCGGGATGAGAATTGCCAACATTGCAAGCAAGCCACGATGCTCTTCCTCCGCCATGTAATCCTGACACCATTTATCAGGAAGGCCTTTTTTATGCCAGTCTTCTCGCAAGGCTTCGTAAGAAGAGTAGGCAGCCAAAATTTTTGAAGCGATAAAGTAATCTGAAAATCGTTCATAGGGAAACCGAATTTCTTTGACAGGCTCAGGATGATCAGGCGACGGTGGCCAGATTTGTCGATAGCCCTCATAAATCAGTTGGTTTGAAAGTAGCTGAACATACAGGGATTTACTTTCACCTCCCCCTTCAAACAGGCTGTCGATCTCCGGTCGAATATCGTCATGGAGAACAGGTGATCCCTTATTTTCCCAAATTCTTTCCGCCAGTAGATCAAGTGCTTGTTGCACTATATAGGCGGGGCAATCAATCGCCTCCTGAATTAGATCTTGACATTTTTTGATTCGCCTTTTGAGCATTTTGCTGAAACTCATGGAGCCTGAAGGCACTTTTGCGTTTTCATACGTCTCGCAAAATGTCTTCAGAAAGAGGGGATTTGTAAATTCCTTGAAGAGCGGCGGGAAATGATCGGTACTTACGTTATAACCCTTGAAATAGGTGACAACAGCATCAAATAGAGACTCCGGTTCGAAACCGTCGTGGTTAATTTTTGCCCAAGCATCATTATTCCCTCGGAGCGCGGAAGGAAGGGTAAAGTAAGAGAAATCATCGCGGCAGCTTGCCAGAAGGCGAATGTTTTCATATTGCTTGATCCTGTCAGCGAAACTCAATAGATGGCTCTTCCAAAGCTTCCTTTCACTAGTTTCATTTAAGGCGTCTATGGCCAGGATAGCAGGATGATTCGCATCACCAGAGTCATTTAGAGCGGATAGGAATGTATCAACTCTCTGCTCTCCCCATCCAAGAATGGGCACAAGTTGGGTGATTGGTGCTGCATTGCTTGTGAACTGTTCGCCTACGACAAGCAAGGCTGTTTGCCCGCGCTTCAAAGCATTCTCAACAGCGGTGGCCAGGAGATGACTTTTACCTGAGCCAGCAGGACCTTCCAGCAGGGCTAAGGATTTGTCGTAAGCAAAAAACCTGTCAAGAAACCCGTAGGCATCGTCGATAGCCCCATAGACATTGTTCAGATTTCTCATTTGAGAGTCAAAGGGGTTGTCGCTGAAGTCGTCGGGCTCTTTATCCCCCAATGCCTCATTTTGTAGTGTCTGGTATCGTTGGTAAGCTTTGTCGGTGGCATGCCGAATTGCTTGGAGCGTTGTTTTGACTTGCTCCAAGGGTGGTAATCTTTGACTTTCATGCAGAATCGTTCGCAATGGCTTCAGGTTCTTGACTATTTCGTCCTTTTCCTGGCTCGCTTCATCATTCTGGTCTTTCTCAACCCCTTCAAATGTCTGGTCGACTACCTCACGGAGGACTCGCCGAAATCTGGCTTTAAATCCATCCTTAAGAAAGAATGAATCCAATATCCTTTCTGAATCTGTTTTGACATGATGCTCCGGTGTATAGCGAGTATCGAGTTGACCCCTGGCAATACGGAATTTTGTTTCAAGCCAATTCTGAGTAATCGGACTCTCTTTGGTTTTACCCTGATTCAATGTGAGTCCTGCTCGTTGAAGCCAGCCAGATACGGGTTCGAAATGCTGGGCGCAAATACGATTGAACATTGCATAATCATCGCGGAGTTCTCCAATCACTCCGACCAGATCAAGACTATCTTTGAGAAACACGCCACCACCGGACATGCCGCCAATTCTTTCTTTCGCCGGTCGCCCCGTGTTGTCACTCAAGGCTTCCTTGGTGCTTAGTACTTGCAAATGCGTATCGAGCCGATCATAAAAGGTGGCTTCCAGGCTATGTACGGCATTGGCATGTCTTGTCCCGGCATTGAAGTTTGGGAATCCATAAAACAGGTACTCCCCGGAAGGATCCCAATGGTTGCAAAGGTTGACAGGTGTGATGGTCGTAAGATCCAATCCATGATTTTCGGGGAGGCGCAAAATAGCAATGTCTGCTTCAGGCGCTTCCTCTGGGATGAGGATTTTGTCTGGATGATCACTTATGATCACTTGCCCAATGGGGTTGGCAAGATGGTCGAAAAAGAAGATGGTTAACTCAAGCCCATCCAATTCCGGGAGTTTCTGTTCGTTGATCTCATCGGGGCTTTGTAAACAATGTAGTGCGGTAAGCACCAGCAATCGATCATCAGAGGTTCTCACAAGGACACCGCTGCCTTGTCCATTTCGGTTCGTCTCGATTCTGACAGCTAGTCTCTTCAATGATTGCCGGTATTGACTCATTCAAGCTCCGCATCGATATAGTGATTACCTCTAGCCGGAAAACGGGTTTGAATCGCGTGCTGCGCCAGGTCTTCTTGGGTGAGGATGGAACGAAGATCCGAATTGTCATAATTAAAGGTGAAGGTTACGTCCTTATCCGCCGGAGCGTGGTTCATGATTAGGGCTAGGGTTTCTTTGTCGGGATGGCCGGAACCCATAGTGCTGATCAGGAATTGCCTACATTTTAGAAGAGATAGCAGGTCTGGACTCACATTCCGTTGACTGCCGTGATGGGCTAATTTGACACAGTCTACTTCAAGCGGATTTCCAGAATGGTAACCTAAAGCCGTGAGTGAATCAGCAACGGTTGAAGCCCAGGCATCCCCTAGGAACAGCACTTTCTTGCCCTCCGCCTCGAAAAGGAACGCAATGCTTGCACCATTAAACGGGGACTTGTCCTGTTTCGAAGGATCGTAAGGCTCTGCCATCAGTTCCAATAATGGTCTATTCGTTCTTTGACCTCGGGACAATTTACTCGATACGGCTTTCTTTGTTTTCGCATGCTCCTGAAATGCTGTCAGGCGTTCCTGGGAAGGGGAAAGCAGAGTAAATTCGGCACCACAGATCTCATGAGTTGTTGGGGCGATTAGTTCCTTATCCCAGGGAATATTTGTGTTTAGTAAAAACTTCTCCAGGTCAACTCCCTGCCTGGCGCTGACTTTAGTACTCTGTTTCTGGTTAACACGGTTCGCGTACCCAGTTGTGTTGATCCAAAAGTGCCGAACCAGGTTGGGATGGGTAGCATAGCCTTCTGAGCCATTGAACCAGGCCAGAATTCCGCCAATATGATCATCATCTGTATGGGTCACTATCCAAAGATCAACGTTCTCACTTGCTGCTACCAACCCATCTAATTCGGGCTTTACGGACTGAAAGTATGCCTTTGGGGTGCCGCTGTCGATGAAGATGTTTTTCTTATTGCCATCATCATCAGTGAAAGTGACTAGAATCGCGTCACCTTGAAACGCTTGGAGCATACGGATGCGCATGGCACCTCCATTTATCAAGACACTTTTCTAACCTGATGACTCGAATATGTCAAGAGGAGAAGAGGGTGGTCAAAAATCAAGAAAAGTGCCTGACTAACTCATCAAGGGGGATATCAGTGCGGTTACTGATGACACTATATCCGTTACCAAGATAAGTCCGTCCAAGAATCATCGCTCGCCCCCTTGTCCTTGACCACTGCGCCTGTTTCATGAACAATGGAGAAAGCTCCGTATTGGTTTTCGAGCAACGGGGTGAGCATCGGGAAATCATCCATGAAACCTATTTTCAGCACTTGGTCCGGGAGGCAGCGTTGTGAGCGTCACTTACAAAAAAGAACCTTCCGAAAAAGCCAAAGTGATCTTGGCCTCGCTTCAAGGCCGTGGCCGCTGAACTGGAGAAGAAACGGCGGCTTGGTCATTATGCTGTCCCATGGGATGGTGAAAAACCCATTTTTGTTGGCGATGACGCGCCGACCAATGAGACCTGATCCAGTACAAAGATCTCAGCAATGAAGGTTTCACGCGGCAGCCTTCAACGCCGATTCCACGACCCGCTGACAGGCGTGTTGCATGCTATGATGAACCGGGCTTGAACATGCAACTGCTCTTGAGGTGACCGCCATGGATGTGGAACTGGTATTGGAAGAAGAGATCGGCAATCCCCATTTCTTCGTGGGCAGAAAGCAGGAATTGGACTTCTTCCTGGCATGGGCAGACCGGACCAAACAGAAAATGAGTAAGTCAATTGCGGTGTTGGCCCGGCGGCGCAAGGGCAAGACCGCATTGCTTCAGCGGCTTTTCAACATCATCTACACCCGCAACGATCCTCAGATAATCCCATTTTATTTCCGCGTTCCCGAGGGAAAAAGCACCCTGTTGAAGTTTTCGGATCTGTTCTACCGGAGACTGCTGAGTTCCTATTTCGGTTTCAAGACCCGGAACCCCAAATTCATCAACAACTCTTTGGAAATGCCGGAATTGAAGGAACTGGCTGTCGGGGATGACATCATTTTAAAAGATATTCAGAGCATGGAATACCAAATGGGCAAGGAGAACCAGGAGGCCTGTTGGTACCATGCCCGCTATGCGGGAGAACGAATTTCCATCCTGAAAGACGAACGGATCATCCAAATCCTGGACGAGTTTCAATACCTTGACAAGTTCACCTACTACAGCGTTGATTCCACCGAGCCCATGAGATTGACCGGTTTCTACCAACACATCGGTTCCAGCAAGATCTCGCCCCAGATCATTGCGGGCAGCTATATCGGTTGGCTCTCGCGTATTATCGACAAGATGGTGGACCGCTACCGGTCTTACTACCTGGAAAGCCTGAACGAAGAAGACGCGTTGGCGGCCGTGTACAACTATGCCCGTATCTACAAACAACCGGTGACCGATGAAAGCGCGGTCTGGTTGGCCGAAGCCTGTGACCGGGACCCCTATGCCATTTCCCTGATGTTCGAAAGCGAAGCTCACCCCAAGGACCTCACCAGCATCGAAGGTGTGCGCAAGGTGCTGGATTACGAAACCGATATTCCCAAGGGGCAAATGGCCAAACTTTGGTTCGAGTACCTGGCCACGGTGATCGAACGCACCAACGACGTGAACGCCAAGCGCATCGTGCTTTACCTGGCCAAATACGGGACCGAGGAACGCAACCGCGAACAAATCACGCAAGACCTGGGACTGGAGCTTACCGACCGGGAACTGGACAACCTGATGCAAAAACTGGTCGCCGCCGACATCCTGGCCCAGGGTAAAACCCGGTGGGCATTCCACGGTCTGGGTGATCCGGTTTTTGAAATGGTTTTCCGCAAAGCCTATGAACCGGAAATCGCCCGGGTCGATCTATCGGTTGTCCGCAAGAACCTGGCCGCCGAGTTGGACCAACGGACAAAAGATCTGGCCTCGGAAAAGGGCCGCGTGGCCCGTTACAAGGGTTTGGTGGCCGAATACCGCCTGCGCCACCACCTGACCATGGCCGGTCAGAAACGGCGCCGCCTGGGCGATCTGGCCCGGCATGCCGATGAGCCGGACCGGCGCCTCGCCCCCTTCGCCACGGTGCAGAAGCACAGCTTCCACCCGGACGACGAGCAGATCATCGAGGTCGATCTCTACGCCCAATCACCGGAAGGCCCGGATCTGGTGATCGAGGTCAAGGACTGGGCGGGTAAGGTCAACAAGGACCAGGTCCTGGCCTTCATCGACACCAAAAAACAACTCCAGGCCGGCCTGTCGGGGAACACACTTTATTTGTTCTACAGCGAGCAACCCATCGCCGAGGTGAACATCGAACGCCTCAAAGAAGCAGATATCCTCTACGCGGACCACACCACCTTCAACTGGTAGCCCGTGTCCGGTGTAGTGTGATTCAAGGCACGCTTGAACCGGTCTCCTTTATAAGGGCTTGTAACGCTTGCTACATTCCTTGGTGATCAAAAGACCCGGCAACTCGGGCACGCTGAATTTCGTCCCGGTCGATTTCATAACCGTTTTCATCCACAAGAGTGGTACTCCAACTTGTTCCTATCGGGAATACGAGCTGCGACCGAGACCATGGGTCTTCCCAACCCGGCGCATTGCCTACGATTATTTCCAAAGGTAAGGCGCGTTCCGCGGCGATTTTTTCAAGGGTGTGCAACTCGCCGCCAAAGCTACCGGACCAGGGAGCGCGTATGCGTTCATCGAGAAATCCCCATCGCAGGCGAACCGAACCATGCAGGCGACCATATTCGTAGAATGCATAGAGCGCTTTGACGTTTGCCTCCAAGCGTCTTCGAAGCCTGGTGTATTGCCCGTGAGCGAGATATGAGGCAAGCTTATTTTTGTCTCCCAACGGCCGGCTGATGTTGCATGTATTCTGGATAAGAAGCTCAGTGGTAATTTTCAGCTTCCGGCCTTGTTTATTGATCTGCTTTGTCTTTTGGGGAGGGCCGAGCTCGGCAAGCGCAACGTTCTCGAAATCGAAACCCAGTGTCGTCAGTAAAGGACGAATATCCATCCCACCAATGATATCGAAATTTGCGAGGAGTGCGGCAACCGCTTCCAGTTCCTCTCCGATAAATGTACTGAGCTCATGATTATCCACATCGAGGAGCGCCAGTGATTCGGGGCGTTTCTCCGGGAAAGCATAGAGAAAAGCCCTCCGCTTCTTCGCCGATGCCAGGACTTCGGCAACCTTTCTTCGTTCCGCTGCCCTGTAATGGGCTTTGAAGATCGCGGGATCGGTTTGCTTGGATGCGGCCTCTCTAACAGAGCCGATTTTTTCCCGAACGGCTTTCCGAACAGGGATCATCTCAGTTCCTCTTTGTGTGTCAATGGTTAAGCGGCCGTCGGGAAGAATATCGACCGGAGATACGCGAGTCCTGAATTTGGCCGGGTCCATATCCAATGAACTCCACTTCGTTTGCGCTGTGACGAAAGCAAGGATTTCTTGTGGATACATTGGCCGCCCGTGCGCCTCCAGCACCGCCAGGGTAAGGCGTTTAGAAGACCACTGTGATAAATTTGCGCCCTTCCAAGCTTCATCCAACTCCGCGATTGAAAGAGGTACCTCGATACCCGGCAGGGGCGCCGGCTCCGGTTTTACAATGCTCAATTTCGGCGCTTTGGGCGGCCTCAGGCCAAGCCGAAACATCCAGAGATCCGCATCCTTATCATGAGGATCGATGCTGTAGTAGTCATCCGTTCGGTAAATAGGTGGTCTGCCCGGTCGACATCGTTTGAGTGATTGTAGTGCGCGAGTTGCGGGTGCAACGGCCGCTTGCTCAAATCGCACGGCAACCTCGTCCAAGGTCATGGGTGCACCTTTCTCCAGTAAAGCCACCATAAGCATTGTGAAACTATTCGCATTCTTATGATGTTTGACCTGCTCAAGGCTGGGAGTATTAATATTGAGCGCATCACACCAGGCGTTTGTCATGGAACCCGTTCCTATCGCAACTGTCTTTGAATGTAATGAGTAACCACGTTATTCACCCCGATCATGCTCCGAATCCCTTAAAAGAACCCGGACATGACTCAAAAAGATCATTCCCGGCATTCTCTCCTGAATCGTTGGCTTTGCGCAACACAGATCTCGCCGAGTCGTAGAGATCTCTCCCTATGAAGCCGGCCGGTGAAAGAGGTGTATTCGGTTCGTTGTCCCAATAGCCCCAAGCCGAGTGAATTGGTGCTCAACGGTTCAACGATATAGGCCGGGAGGTCTCCTGACTTCGTCCACGATGGTGGAATGACCAAGGATTACGATGTGCTTGAGGACCAACCCTCGCCGACCATCGGTTTGGATGACGGAGGGTCTGCCGCCCGGCTTTGGGGAAGCGGTACCCTGCTTAATGGTCAGTATATTATGATGGTACATTTTGTGACTGATCCTACGGAGGCTCCTGTGGTGGGCAAATCATTTAGACCGGACGAGATTCCCTATTTCAGTTACGATCGTGAATTGACGACGGCATCCATCATCGACCGTCTTCAGCAACCAGGATCGTCTAAATGAATCGAGACCGCGGCCTGGATCATGAGAGAAGCCACCTTCTCCGATGTCCGGTCCTTTTTGACACCCGAAGATGTGGGCCGACATCTTGAAGCACTCGCTCCGCGTTTGGGTAAGAAGCAGGATTTCCGGCGCTATATTATTGGAGCATGGCGTGATAATCAAAGGTTCGAGACTCGCCCTACATGGTGTGTTTTAGTTGGAGATAGATCAGGGTTTTGACCATTTCCTCGTCCATCTTGTACATCAGGTTTTCAAACAGGCTCTTGCTTTTCACTTTGTACTCGAGAAACGCGTCTTTCGGGCGGACGACAACCTGATCTTTGAGTAGCTCCATGTTAAGAATATGATCTTTCCACTGTTGGTCCATCGTGTATAACATGACGAACCGCTCATGCTCGGCCGCTATATCGGGAGTTAATCCAAGAACCTCCCATTTGCGGGTATATTCCCGCCGGGTGACGGCCCTGATTTCCCGGCGCAGGATCTCGGAATCCAGGGGCTGCATTTCTCGCACCATCTCAGTCGGTTTGAATTTGAATTGGGCTTCCAGATAGCTGAAGAGCTGCTTTTTGTGTCTTTGCTCGGGGTGCTTGACAGCTTCGAAGTTTTTCAATTCCAAATCGATCAGAGACTCCATGCTCCGGAACAAATAGGTGCGTGGATCGTTACGCAACAGCAGGTCCCGGCGCAAACGATAAAAGCTAAGGCGGTGTTCATTCATGACATTGTCATATTCAAGCAGGAGTTTGCGCATCCGGAAGCCGCGCTGTTCCAAGGGTTTTTGGGCTCGTTCCACCGCGCGGTTCACCTTTTTACCCATGATGGGTTCGTCGTCTTTGTCATGACCCGGCGATTTACCCTTGAAACGCTCTGAGTCGAAAAAGCGCATGCTCTTGTCTTCCAGGGAGAGGTAGAAACAGCTTTTGCCCGGGTCACCTTGACGACCGGATCGACACCGCAGCCGGTTGTCGAGGCGTCGGGATTCGTGCCGTTCGGTGCCGAGGACGTAGAGGCCGCCTACCTCCAACACTTTTTTCTTTTCCTGGTCGCAGGTCTTTTTGTGCCTGGCCAAAAGCAGTTCATAATCCGCCTCGGGTTTAAGCCTGTGTTCCGCGATAGCCGGAGCTTCCGGATTACCACCCGGCAAGATGTCGGTACCGAGGCCCGCCATATTGGAGGCAATGGTAAGGGCGCCCAGACGGCCCGCCCGGGCCATGACTTCCGCTTCGGACTCGTGGGATTCGGCGTTCAAGACCACGTGTTTGATCCCTCGTTTGCGGAAATAGGCGGATAACTCCTCACCGGTCTCGCCGTCAACGGTACCCACCAGCATAGGACGACCCTTGCGGTGCTGAGCTTCGATTTCATCAACAATGGCGTCGATTTTGGCTTTACGGGTCTTGAAAACGAGATCATCGGCGTCTTCCCGGATCATGGGCCGATTGGTGGGAATCACCACTACTTCCAGCTTGTAGATGTCGAGGAATTCCGCGGCTTCGGTTTTCGCGGTACCGGTCATACCGCTCAATTTCTCGAACATTTTGAAGAAGTGCGTAAAGATGATCGAGGCCATTGTCTCGCTCACATTCTCGATCTTGACACCTTCCTTGGCTTCAAGGGCCTCGTGCAACCCGTCGGAATAGCGGCGGCCTTGCAATGCCCGGCCCGAAATCGCTTCGATAATATCGATCCGGTTGTCTCTCAACAGGTAATCCACATCCCGTTTGAATAGTTTGTGAGCTATGAGGCTTTGCTTAAGGTAGTGCAGCATCGCGATATTGGTGGAATCGTATAAGTTGGGCAGATCGAGTATGGATTCCATGCGCCTTATGCCCTCTTCGGTGAACAGGGCCTCGGGCTTTTCACTGTCGACGATGTAGTGGACTTCCTGCTCCAGTTTCAGGATCACGGCATTGGCCTCGTGGTACCTATCGGTTCTTTCATCGGTAGGCCTGGAAATAATGACCGGGGTCCGGGCCTCGTCGATGAGTACCGCATCCACCTCGTCCACGACGGCATAGATGAGATCCCGTTGCACCAGGTCTTGCGCATTGTGCTTCAGGTTATCTCGTAGGTAATCGAAGCCGAACTCGTAGGCATTGCCATAGGTGATATCACAGTTGTATGCTTCGCGGCGCTCCTTGTCTTTGATGCCGTTAATGATGGTCCCCACGGTCATACCCAGGAAGCGGTAGATCTTGCCCATCGACTCGGCGTCCCGTTTGGCCAGGTAGTCGTTGATGGTGACCAGCCAGGCCCCTTTGCCGTTGAGGGCATTAAGGTAAAGAGGCATGGCGGCAGTCAGGGTTTTGCCCTCACCGGTCGCCATTTCCGCGATGCAACCGTTGTGCAGCACGATACCGCCGAGCACCTGGTTTGTGAAGGGCCACAAACCCAAGACGCGCCGCGATGCCTCCCGAACCGCGGCAAAGGCCTCCGGCAAGAGATCATCCATGCTCTCACCTTCTTCCAGGCGCCGCTTGTATTCTTTGGTCTTACCACGCAAATGCTCATCGGAGAGTTGCCGCATTGCGGGTTTCCAGTCCTCTACCGCTCCGGCCCGGGGAAGGAGTTTTTTTAATGCTCGTTCGTTTTTGCTGCCAAAAAGCATTTGTGTAATTCCAGCAAGCATCAGTGCCCTTTCTCACCTCTGATAAAAAAACGAACCACCACTTGTTCCTACATCATAATGGGTCCCTTCACTTTTTACGAGGGGCTTTCTCCCCCGGACGGTTTCAGCGATGTGCACGCCACTCGACAACTTCATGTGACTCACCGGTGCGACAGTGCTTTCAAATACCCGGCCGATGCATTCCGGACCAAAGTGGTTCATCTCTATATGCTGAATGCTTTTCAAGAAAATCCCGGCTGTTAACCCTGGTAACCGGGGTGAAGGAGGCAAATGGAAACCATCGGCGACGGCCAAATGCCGACTTCCGGAGTCCGGGTTTATTCTCGATGATCGAAAACCGCGGACGATTGAGTGACACCGCATTAGGAACCCACTAACCGGAGAGCCGTATGCGGGGGAGCCGCATGTACGGTTCGGAGAGAGGTGCGGCGTTGCGTCCCTACCCCCATCCAGGGCTCACTTCATGGAGTCACGGCTTTGACCTGAATAGCGGTATATCCCGATGGGAAGGAAACGTTTGCTATCCAGGTGGCTTGAGTCATTGTTCCACTATCGAAAGCAGCCTCGGCGATTATCGCTTGTCCACGCCGTGACACCAGGCGGACGGTTACCACGGCATCGACGGCCAATCCCCTGCTTTCGATCACGATATCGACGGGACTGTCTTCCCCGATCTGTACATCCGCACCCGGTAAATCCATATTGGCGCGCGGGTCCGGCGGGGCATCGATACCCGCGATGGAAACGATGCGCAAGGTCGGGCTGCCGGCTTGGGGCCATATCAAAGGCGGGTCATCCGGCTCGCTGACGGAAGCACCCGGCTGACTTTGAAGGGTCCCTTCAATAACATTGGCTTCAACCCGTATCCTTCCCATGCCCCCGCCATTGCCGCCGGAAGCATCGAGTAGACCGGCGCCGTTGACCTCATCGGCCACCAATCGGACGGCCCCGCCGCTACTTGCCTTCAGGTTCAGCCTTCCTCTTGCCAGGATTTGCCCATTCACCGTGATGGTTCCCCGGGCCGCGATCAAGATAGCGCCTCCGCCTCCTTCACCGATATAGGGGCCGGAACCCGCAATGAAATGGGCCCCCGCGCCGGAGCCGCCGATCAAGGGAACGATTTGCGTGTTTCCATAGGTTGCCGTGTTGCCGATTCCTTCCGTACCATAACTCGCGTTACCCGCGAGCGCGCCGCCGCCGGGCCCAAAACCCGGCCCCGGTTCAAAGGTATGATGGTTCATATAACCGCCGCGGAATCCCCCCGGGCCCGGCTCACCAAAGGTTTGTGGATTTGGGTTGGCAAGGGTGACCGGAAATGCATTGAGATCAACGACCCCGTCAATCACGACATCGCCGCTGACCAACCAAACCACGGGGGCTCTGGACGCATGGTTGGAAAAACTGACCGTCACTTCCTCTGGAATCATCACCGAATCGTAGCGGAAGACCACCGCCCATTTTGCGGCATCGTAGGTTCCTCGGCCCGGACTGGTATTCGTTGCATTCCAGGCATTGGTAGCCGCATCATCGAGGTCGATGGTGATATCCGCGGTCGGTTCCAGGGCGCCGTCGGACCCATCCGCACCGTCGATGACCAGTTGTGCCGGGCTGTCGATACAAATACTTCCCATCAGTAATAAAAAGACCCACTGGACCGGTTTCATGACCTACTCCTTCTTCCGTTTTCGAATCCCGGGGGATTCCTGGTTTTCTATGCTCACTTCGCGCGACCGGGCCGTTCCTCTCGGAGAGCCCGAGTTGAATAAGGTCACCTCACGTGAGAGGCTGTGCGTGCTGTCGGAGCGGCCCGTATTGAACACGGAAATCTCCCGAGAGAGACTGTCCGTACTGTCGGGGCGGCCTGTATTGAACACTGAAATCTCCCGTGACATGACTTGCTGCCGTACTTGAAGATTCAGGGGGGAGGTGAGGGTCGTGTTCCCCGCGGCGTCGGAAACCTCGATGGTCAACGAATAAGAGCCGGGGGTTTGAGGGAGTTGGATCACCCAGCGGTTTCCGGCCAGGCGGTACGCGGTTACCTCGACCCCATCGATAAAGAAGCGAACCGAAACGATGCCCACATTATCGACCGGGTCAAAGGTGATGATCACCTCATTGCCGGTGAACAGGGGTTGCGTTTCAGGATGATCGAGCAGTGTCACGGCGGGCGGCTCCGTATCCGGTATCACGGTGACACTGATCGGCGCCAGTTCGGTGAAGTTTCCCCCGGTATCACTGGCCCGCGCCCCCAGGGTGACCAGGGATGCGCCGGAGGTTGGGGCGGTCCAAGCCAGTTCAAAGGGAAAGCTGCCGTCGGTAGCTACATCGATGCCGTCGACGGTGAAAGTGACATTGCGAGGCTGCACATCGTCCGTGATCGAGGCGGTTACGGTGAGACATTGTCCCTCGGCAACGGTCGTGCCGGGTATGGACAGGGATAACGATCCCGTGGGCGGTTGACCCGCGATGTCCACGGGCTGATAGTTGACTACATGCATGCCGTTATGGTGATCGGCCACGTAACACAGCCCGTTGTAAAGCGTTACCGCACGGGCAATGCCGGGGGTCCGGAATTCGGCGAGAAAATTCTGGTCGCCGATCAGCGCGGGGTCACGGGTGTCATACAGGGAGAGGTGTTGTGAACCGTCGAACAATGGGGAGTTGGGGCCGACGGCAGCCAGACCCAGACCGGCGCCGTTCTGAACAATCTGCTTCCAGCCGAATTGGGGTGTTTCCGCGAGTGTAATCAGCCTCGGATCGGCGGGGTCTGACACATCGAAGGTATTGGGACCCCGGCGGTGGACCAGCCAGGCGATCCCATTCCCCACGAAGATTCGTCCTCTGCCATGATTGCTGTTGATATTTCCGGGGGCGCCTATAGAACCGGCCGGGCTGAAATACTTGCCATGCAACAGCAAGATGTGGAGGGATTGGTTTCCATAAACGTACAGCTTGCCGGCTTCCAGGGCGATGTCTTCAATACGGCCGCCCATATGACGCTGCTGTAGGATCTCACCGCTGGAAAGAGCAACCGAACTGAGCCACCCGTCGACGCTCCCGGTGAAGGCCAGGTCCCCGGCAGCCGCGACCGCCTGGACATGGCTCCCCAGCCTTTGGAAACCCACCTGACGAACAATGGCGGCGGCGGGTGGATCGGTAATATCGATCACAGCCAGGCCGTGATCACCGTCCGCCACGGCGGCCAGATTGCCCGACCCGGCCACGGCCGAAGCCCGTCCGGGTGTATCGACCCGAGCAATGACCAACGGCTCCATACGATTGAATACATTGAAGACAACAATGCCCTCCTCGCTGTCGGCGGCGATCACCACGTCATTGTGAGCGTGGATGTCGATAGTGGTTCCCCGTGTATCGGCGGTGCCGATGATGCCGGTCCGCGATGCTGCCGGTTCCAGACCGAGATCAATAGCAGCGCCGTCATCGATGCCGTCGCCGTCGGTATCGGTATTACCGGGGTCGGTACCCAACACAAATTCGATATCGTCACTGAGGGTATCGCCGTCCGTGTCGGGCCGGGTGGGCAGCCCCAGGGCAACCTTGGGAATAGTGAAGGCCGAGCCGGACGGGCCGGTACGGAACTCGACGAAGCCGATGAGGCGGCCTTGGGGTTGAAAGATCCAGTGGCGGTAGTGGGTGTTGGGAGCGAGGATGATGCCGTTGAGAGGGAAGCCTTGGGCGGGCATGGTGCCTCGGTTGGTGATTTGGTTTGTGGTTAGGTTTTCTATGGCGAAGGAAAGACTTCGATCATGTTGACCACCGAAAAAGAAGGGAGAGAAAAAAAATATCGATATAAATACTGTGCTTTTGTAATAAACAGGGTACCATTTAGAACATCTCTTACTTTTTGACTTGAGTTTGATAGAAGTCATTGATCGTTACCTTTGAAGTGATCTTGTGTGGTTCCTGTTTTTAATGCTGCTTGCACTCGTGATACTTCCTGTAGCATTCTCTTCTTCCTTCCATCAACATCAGTTCCCCAATGAATTTTTCAAAAAGATATTTGGCCCATACAAGTGAGTACATCTCTCCAGATATTAGATCAATAGATCTCTTACATGCAAATTGACGAAATCCAGTATCAAAAAGGCGTTCACATAAAGAGTATCCATTTTCAATCATATTCTGAGTGATAGACTCACCAGACTCTCTATTTACCTCTGCATCTCTCAGGTAACGGCCAATATTCTCTAGGCAACGATTAAGAGAGTCGGTACAATTTATGCAACTGTAGCCAAATGGATCTAGAGATGAGAGTGGGTTGCTATTTACAAATGAAAACGAATTGCCAATATTGTTTCTATCATACCATGTTCCCAACATATCAGGTGTTGTAAACCTACCTAGTGATGGGCTCATATACCTTGATCTATAATAGTAAAATCTTGTATCAAGATCGTATCTCCGGCCGCTAAATAGATAAGGGTTTATTGAAGTATGGCTTGAGATGGTTATTGAGTTAGGTAAGAATAGTTGTCCGTAGTCGCTATACTCGAATCTTGACTCTAAATCTTTATTGGATAAAGTAAGTACTGTGCTGTAGTTATTATCGGCATATAAGTAAATTGCTGACGATGCTTCTTTGATGTTTAGAGGTTCGTCAATATATAATCCATAAGCAAAAGATTTGTGGGGAAGTTTGTTTGGGTTTTCTTCTTCAATAACTTGCCTAGAGGAGTAATAGAAATTTACTTCTTCGCTAGTTGAATCAGTATTGGTTTTTATTGTAATTCGGCGACCCAATGCATCATAAGCATATTCTTGACCATGTCCATTCTCATTGCGAGTAAATTCAACCATTAGATTATTGTAATTGTAGATTGTGTCTCGCTGTTCTGGGAGCCCTGAATTTGTTCTTTTTAAGTTTCCATTAGCGTCATAAATTAGTGCCTTGACTGAGGTTGCTGTATACTGATTCATCTGAAAATCTCCAGGCTCAGGCAGCGTCGCATCCATCGTATACTCTCCGGGTTGATCGCCCCCGGTCACCCGAATCCGATTTCCCACCCCATCCAATTCATAGGTAATCGTATCGACCGGCCCGCCGGGCGGGTACTTATCCGAACGGATCAGCCGGTTGACGGAATCATAGTGATAATCATGGGTCAGTTGCGGGCCGCCCACCCGGATATCCTGGCGCCGCGTTTTGTTGTTCATGGCGTCCCAGGTATAGACCCGGTCATCCAACACACTGTCATCGGCGATTCGGGTATGGCGGGTTCGGATGATGCGTTTCACACCGAAATCGCCCGGAGGATTGGGGACGCCGGTGATGCCGTCGTAGGTCCACTCGCTGCGGGTGCCGTTGCCGTATTCCCGGCGTTCTACCCGCTCGGGTCCGATATAGTAGTAGGTGGCGATCATGCCATTTTCATCACTGATGGTCTTCTTGCGCTCCAGGGCGTCGTAGGTGGTGGTAATGGTTCTTCCACTCGGGTAGATGCATTGAATTTTGTTGCCCACGCCGTCGAAAACGGAGTTGGTGGCGCGACCGTTCAACACCTCCCTTGTCACCCGCGACAAGGAATCATAGGCCCGAGTAACCAGGGAGTCGTCGTCTTCGGCGGCGACCAGGCGTGACAGACCGTCGTAACTGTAATTTTCAAAGGTGGTGTCGTCAGAAACCCCGGGCCCCGGCACAATATCCTTGCGGATCAGTCGGTCCAGCTCATCGAATGACGCGGTAACCACATTGCCGTTGGCGTCGGTTTTCCGGACCGCGTTGTGATGGGCGTCGTAGCTCGTGGTGTGGACCGTTCCGTCCGCATAGGTTGTGGCAATTTTGCGGTTCAGTCCATCATAGGTGTAGGCCGTGGTGTTGCCGTTGTCGTCCGTTTGCCCGGTCAGGCGCGAACTGTCGTCCCAGGTTTGACTGGTGGTAATGGTTCCCGTGAGATTGCCGGAACCGTCGCCGCTATCGGTCATCTGGCGAATGGTGCGTATTTGACGGTTCAACCCGTCGTATTCATGACGGATCACGTTACCTCGGGCATCGATTTGAAGGGTCAAATTGTCGCGGGAATCGTAGCCGCGACGGTTGACGTTGCCGATGTTGTCCGTGGTTGACGCCAGGCGGTTCAAACCATCGTAGCCGAAGGTGGTGGCGAAATGTTGGTCCGGGCTGCCCAGGTCCGATTTTTCCAACTCATCGATTCGCGTCACATTGCCATTGGGGTCATAGGTGAACGTTATGGTATTGTTCGCTGCATCGGTGACGACATGCTTGCGGTTTGCCGTATCGTAGGCGGTGGTGGACTGGTGACCGTTATCGTTGACGGTCCGGACGATTTGGGAATCATCGTTCCAGACGAATTGGGTAACCACCAGACCGTCTCCATAGGTTTCGCCACTTTCCGTGTCGAAGAAGGCCGTTTCCCGGCGGATCAACCGGTTCATCGCGTCATAAACCCGTGAATTGTCCGAAAGTAATCGGTTGCCCGCGTCACCCGGCACATCGATCAACTCACCGAGTACCCGTTCTCTAATAACGTTGTGATTGGCGTCATATTGGAATTGGGTTTGGTTCCCCATCGGATCCAGGCTTACGATACGGCGATTGTAGCCGTCATAGGTATAGTGATGGGTATGGGGGCCTGCTTCCAAACCCTCGATACGCCGGATCAGGTTGCCGTTGCTGTCGTAGTCGTATTGCACGGTCGCCTGATCAGGGCTTCCCGGGGCACGGATTTCCTGGAAAACCAGGTCGCGCTCGTCATACCGCACTTCCAGCACGTTTTCCGGTTGACGCCCGGCAACGGCTTCTCCATAGCGCGTCAGGATACGATTGCGTTTGCCGTCATACGCATAGGTTTCCACGACCACTTTATGGTCCGACACTTCCTCGGTTTTACGGACCGGATAGTTCAGCATATCGTATTCAAAGGTGGTCGTAAAATGAGTGTTGGGTTGTAGGTTGCCCGATTCATCGAGGTTGGCGGTGTCCCGGCGGATCATGTTGTCGTTGGCGTCGTAAAATGAATCCACGGTGTACCGGATTCCCGAACCGGGCGTTACCTCTTGCGATGTGGTTCGGACAATCTGGTCCAGTTGATTGACATGATAGGTTATATCGTTACCTCGGGGATCGGTCTTACGGGTCGGGTTGCCAACGGCATCGTAGGCAAACCGGGTGGTCAGGGCCAGGTGATCCGCGTCGATGATTTCTTCTTTCAAATAGCCGGATTGGGGACCCGAGTCATAATAGGTCAGCCGGTCAACCCGGCGCCGGCCGCTGCCGTCGTCCGGCAGGGTCCGCTGAATTATTTGGCCGCGTTCGTTGTATCGGTACTCGGTCACCACCGTTTCAATGCGGTCGGTCCGGGACAACAGGTTGCCGTTCTCATCGTAGGTGTTGACGGTTTCGTTGCCACGCCCGTCGGTGTGACGGGTCACGAAATTGAACCCGCAAGCACCGCAGCCGAAGTCGGTATCGTATTCAAACTGTTCCTCGATAACCTGCTGATCGCCGGCCGGTGTATGCCCGCCCGGTGATCGGCGGATCATCACCACG